>Ga0187893_10002184_pt1 | contig 43770 bp, 37 predicted proteins | sample MA1701074metaG_FD_139574 | JGI IMG/M metagenome (GOLD analysis project Ga0187893, IMG submission 139574) | White microbial mat communities from a basaltic lava cave in the Kipuka Kanohina Cave System on the Island of Hawaii, USA - MA170107-4 metaG ... | reverse complement strand
GGTCCTGGCGCAAGACCCATGCACGAAGAATGGGTAACCGAAATCCGCGATCGATGCGTTGCTCGAAGCATCCCCTTTTTCTTCAAACAATGGGGCGGCGTCAACAAGAAAAAGACAGGCCGCACGCTCGAAGGTCAAACTTGGGATGAGCTACCCTCGATTCCGCGGAAAGGAATAAGATATGACCAACGAGCTTCCGTTGCCTGTTGACGACGGTCAATTGATTCCAGAGGTAGGCCCATGGTCATACGATAAGCACTATTTTCTCTGGCGATATCTGAACGCATTTACAACCGCGATGGGTAAAAAGAAATGGGAAGGACTGCATTACATTGATCTCTTCGCCGGTGCAGGAATCCAGCGGCTTGAGGGCTCGAACCGACTCGAATGGGGTTCTCCACTGTTGGCAGCGCAGGCGAAACGCCCGTTCGCCCGCCTCCATCTTTGCGAGAAAAACAAGAAAAAGTGTGGTGCTCTCAGAGAGCGCCTCAAGCAATTCCAGCATCCCGCTGACCCTCAGCTTGTCCTCGGCGACGCCAACAAAAAAGTGACTGAAATCGTTAACACAATTCCATCAGGTGCACTTTCTCTTGCCTTTCTCGACCCTAACGGCCTTCACCTTCATTTCTCGACGGTACAGGCGCTCGCCTCGCGCAAGTCCGATCTAATCATCTTCTTCCCGGATCGCCTTGACGCATTGCGAAACTGGGGCTTTTACAGGAAGAGTCGCGATTCCAATCTTGATCACTTTTTGGGAACAGATGTCGATTGGCGAAGCGCCTTTGAACAGGTGCCGAATGACAAACTCCCCGAAGTACTACGTCGGCTTTACGAGAACAAACTTCGTACTCTTGGATATGCGTACTTTGAATCAGAGAGGATATGTGCATACGGGAACCCGCTCTATCTCTTGATCTTCTGCACTAAGAATGCCGCAGGTCTCGATATCTGGAAGGGCGTGTCCATGAAAAAGCCTGACGAACAACGTACGTTTCCCTTTCAATAGTGAACCCGAATTAGTCGCTACGTTTCATCCATCATGATCGGTCCGCGACCTCCAATCCACCGATCACCCGTCACGTTATTAGAATGGATGAAAGACGCTCGCCCATTCCGCGCACTCTTGGCTTCGTGGCTCAGTGGCGGAGCCTGCCCTGGAAGGGTGGCTGCCGTCAGAAAGACGCTGGATTTCCAAACGAAGCCAGTTACAAACGGCGTACTTCATGGCCGCACAAGGACTTACAAAAAAATGCGTCCGGGAAAACGAAGCCAGTTGAAAGCCAAACGAAGCCACTTTCACAGGTGACACGATGTGACACTTCGCAAAAAACGTACTTGCAAAACGAACCCGTTTGAAACCAACGCATGAAAAAAACAGATGCGGCTTGATCGGAGCGCCGGGCGCGAGCCCGGCGACATGGTATTGTCCGCGGGCTTGCGCCGCGCGGCTCTGTTACGCTTTGGTGATTCTCGTGCCGATGCGGCCGGCGACGGCGTCCACGGCGCGGTGCAGCGGGCCGATGATGACCGAGGCGTCGCCGTTGCGCGAGGCGTGCAGAAAGTTGATCGCCCCCTGGATTTTGGGGCCCATCGAACCGGCGGGGAACTGCCCTTCGGCCATGAAGCGCTCGGCCTGCGATAGCGTCATCGATTCGACAGCGCGCTGGGTGGGCATGCCGAAGTCGATGCTCACGCGATCGACGTTGGTGAGGATCATCATCATGTGCGCGCCCAGTTCCGCCGCGACCTGGGCGCTGGCCAGGTCCTTGTCGATGACCGCCCGGACGCCGCGCAGGCCGTGCAATGGGTCCTGCACCACGGGAATGCCGCCGCCGCCGCAGACGACCACGAGGTCCCCGGCGGCCACGCAGCGACGGATGGTCTTGATCTCCATGATGTGTCGCGGGATGGGCGAGGCCACCACGCGGCGAAACCTGCTCGGCGAGACTTCCTTGATGGCCCAGCCCTCGCTCTTGGCGAAGCGCTCCGCGTCGGCCTTCGGCAGCTCGCGTCCGATGGGCTTGGTGGGGTTGCGGAAGGAGGGGTCGTCGCCGTCCACGCGCACGGTGGTGACAATCGTTGTCACCGTCCGATCGTATCCGCGAGCGTTGAGTTCGTTGGTCAGCGTCTGGCCGATCATGAAGCCCATGCCGCCCTGTACGTGAGCGACGGCCACCTCCATCGGCAGGGGATAGATCGCCCCCGCGGCGGCCTCGTTTCGCAGCAAGAAGTTGCCAATCTGCGGCCCGTTGCCGTGGGTGATGACCAGGTGATGCCCCTGCTCGATCAGGTCGGCGAGGGCCTTGGCCGTCGCCCGCGAGTTGACGAACTGCTGATCGACGTTGCCCTCTTCCTCCGGACGGGAGATGGCGTTTCCGCCGAGAGCGACCACGATGAGGGAACGATGTTCCATATCCTGCCCAGAATCAGCCGTAGGCTGCCCACCCATTATAGACCCAGCGATGCCTGCTCGAACCTTACACGATTATCGACCGGCGATGCCGCGGTCTTGCAGTTGACAGTCAACGCCGTTCTGCGATCATGGGTTGGGGTTTGGAGTGTAGCGTTTCAGTTCTTTTTGAGAGGATGCAATAAACATGCTGCGAACAATAGGTATCGGAATGGTATGCGTCGGCATCGGCGTGACCGCGCTGGGACAGGATACGGCCAAGAAGCCCGCGGGCGATAGCTCGACGGCAAAGTCCGTGTACGAATTCAAGGTCAAGGACATCGACGGCAAGGAAGTGCCCCTCGCCAAGTACAAGGGCGACGTGGTCATGATCGTCAACGTGGCCAGCCAGTGCGGGCTGACCGAAAAGTCGTATGCCGGCCTCGAGTCAATCTATGAAAAATACAAGGGCAAGGGATTCAAGGTCCTCGCGTTCCCGGCCAACAACTTCGGCAGTCAGGAACCCGGCAGCAACGCCGAGATCAAATCGTTCTGCGCGGAAAAGAAAGCGACCTTCGATTTGTTCTCGAAGGTCTCAGTGAAGGGTGACGACCAGACGCCGCTCTATCAGTACCTCACCAAGCACCCGGACAAGGCCATCGCCGGCGACGTGCAATGGAATTTCCAGAAATACCTCGTCGGCCGCGACGGCACGGTGATCGCCAAGTTTTCGCCCAAGACCATGCCCGACGACAAATCTGTCGTCGAAGCCGTCGAAAAAGCCCTCGCCGCCGAAAAACCCAAGGGGGGGTGACGGGGCCATGGAGCGCCTATTGTCTGCCGACAGCCGACCGACATCGAACCAGATTCTGGACGCCATTCGTGGATTGGCTGGTGCGTTGGGCCGATCTCCAACGCGGGACGAGTTTAGATCGAAGAGCGGCTTCTCGGAATACCAGATACTGGCGCATTTCCCTTCTTGGGGAGAGGCGGCGCGGGCGGCGGGAATGACTGACCGTCCCACAAACCAGCCTATTGAGGCAGTTGATCTGCTAAGGGATTGGGGAGAAGTGGTACGGCGCTTGAGAAGGATTCCAACACGTATGCAGTACGTGAAGAACGGAAGCCACTCTTCAAGGACGTTTCAATCGAAGCTGGGACCTTGGTCTTCCATCCCCCTCAAATTTCGCGAACGTTTCTTGGAGAGCACAGAGTGGACCGACGTGATCGCATTGCTTCCCGCCCCTCAAAGGCTCGCCCGTAATGTTCCGATTGAGGAGGGTCCCATTCTACAGGAATATGCCGCGGCAGCTCCCGCGTCTCCACCTCCCACTAGCACGGTAGCCCTGAAGACCATGAAGAAAGTTGTCGGGAGGCAGGTCTTTGGAAAACCCATTGATTTCCGTGGCTTACGGCATGAACCGATCAATGAGCAAGGCGTTGTCTTTCTCTTCGGGATGCTCGCACACGAACTGGGCTTCTACGTCGAGGCTGTTCAAACCGGCTTTCCTGACTGTGAAGCCAAGCGCCAGGTCGGCCCGTCACAGTGGCAGCGGGTCAGGATTGAATTCGAGTACATGAGCAGGAACTATGTCAGTCACTTAAACGAGCCGCTTCAGGCGGATATTATCGTCTGCTGGAAGCACAACTGGCCTGAATGTCCTGCGGAAATTGAGGTTCTCGCGCTCGCACGTCTCATCGAGGAATTGCCGAGCTCCTCGGACATGGAGGAGTGATCTCGCCCCGGATGAAGTTCACCAAGATGCACGGGCTCGGCAACGACTACGTGTACGTGAACGGATTCACGGAGCGGGTGGCGGATGCACCGAAGCTGGCCCGCGTCATTTCCAATCGTCACACGGGCATCGGCAGCGACGGGCTGATTATCATTCAGCCGACCAAGGCCGCCGACGTGCGCATGGAGATGTACAACGCCGACGGGTCGCGGGGGGAGATGTGCGGCAACGGGATTCGCTGCGTGGCCAAGTACGCCGTCGAACGCGGGCTGGCTAAGGGCCCGTCGCTTCGAATCGAAACCGACGCGGGTATTAAGTTGGCCGAATGCGAGATCACCGACGGCAAGGTGCGATCGGTACGCATCGACATGGGCGCTCCCGAGCTTGCGGCGCGGAAGATTCCCACCACCATTGCCTCCGATCGGGTCATCGATCAGCCCTTACGAATCGGTGCGTCCGAATACCGCATCACATGCGTTTCGATGGGCAATCCTCATGCAGTGGTCTTCGTTCAGGAATTGCACAAAGTCGATTTGGTCGAGATCGGCCCAAAGTTTGAAAATGCTCCGGAGTTTCCCGGGCGCATCAACACCCATTTCGTCCGCGTCGACTCGCCGACTCACGTAACCGTGCGAACGTGGGAGCGCGGTAGCGGGGCCACGCGAGCCTGCGGCACCGGGGCCTGCGCCGTCTGCGTCGCGGGGGCGCTCACCAAGCGCACGGAGCGTGCTGTCACTACGTCACTGCCTGGCGGCGAACTACGGATTGAGTGGGCGGCGGACGACCACGTCTACATGACCGGCGAGGCCGTAGAGGTCTTCACCGGCGAGTGGCCTTCCTAATCCGTCGAGACTGTCTCAATTGTGGTTCGCTTCCGCCGAGTGCAACGAGACGACGGGCATTCTCGCGAGCAATCAGTGCTTCAAGACCAGCGCGCACCAGCGATGTCTTTTCTTTAATACCCGTCACCTGCCTTGCCTCACGCACAAGCGCGTCGTCTAAATCAAGTGTGATATTCATAGGTCACAGAAACGAGCGTTACCGATGTACCGGCGCGCCGGTGATGTTGGGATCGCGGCGTTTGACGCGAGTTTTTCCGCCGATGGGCGCGGGCTTGCCCTCATGGGGCAACAACACAATCTTGCAGGCGTCGCCGCGAGCGAGCATGGCCATGGCGTCGTTGACCTCGTCGAAACCGATGGTCTTGGTGATGAGCGGGCGCAAATCGACCACGCCGCTCTCCAGCAGCCAGCGGGTCTTGTACCAGGTGTCGAAGATGCGCCGGCCGTTGAGGGCCAGCACGGTGAGGTTCTTGAAGATCATGTTCTCGGCCACGTCGATCTCCACCGGTTTCGAGGGAATGCCGAAGAGGATCACGATGCCGCCGTTGCGGACCACACGGAAGGCCGTAGTGATAGCGGCGGGCGCGCCGCTCATTTCCAAAACGATATCGACGCCGTATCCGCCGTTGGCTTCCACGATCTGGGCCACGGTGTCCGCCGGGCCATCGGTGGGCTTGAAGACCTGCGTAGCGCCCATCTCACGGGCGAGGTTGATCCGAAAGGGATGCACGTCGGAGGCGAAGATGTTCTTGGCCCCCACGGCCTTGCAGATGCCGATGGTAAACAGGCCGATGGGGCCGCAGCCCAGGACGGCGACAGACTGGCCCGACAGGCTTTGATTCATCGTCGCGAACACCGCGTTGCCGAAGGGCTCCTGGAGCGTGGCGATTTCGGGCGGCAGCTTGGTGCGATCGTTCTGCCAGATCACTTTCTCGGGAACTACCACATAGTTGGCGAAGGCGCCGTCGCGGTCCACCCCGAGGATTTCGGTGTTGGGGCACATGTGCGCCTGGCCCGTGCGGCACTGGTAGCACATCCCGCAGGTGACGTGGGACTCGGCCGACACGTAGTCGCCGACGGCCGCATGCCGCACCTTGTCGCCGACGGCGACGATCGTGCCGCAGAACTCGTGGCCCAACGTCAGGGGCGGCTTGATGCGCCGCTGGGACCAGAGGTCCCACCGCCAGATGTGCAGGTCGGTGCCGCAGAAGCTCGCGGCCTCGACGTAGACCAGCACGTCGTCGGGACCGGGCCTGGGGCGGGGAACCTCGCGCACCTCCAGACCGGCGTCGGACTTCAGCTTGCATACGGCGCGCATCGTTTCAGACATATGATTCCCTACTCCCTGGGAACGAGCTCCTCGACGACTTCCTTGTACTTCTTCCAGTCCTTGGGGCGCTCAATCTCTTTCACGCCCACGTTGATGGATTTTTCGGAAAGACCGGGAAAGTCCGCGGTGTTCACTTCCAGTCCGCTGTTTTTTGTTACCACGATGCGCGTGGGCAGATGAATGGTGCGATGCACGAACAGGTCCAGCCGGTCATATTTGCGACGGAGACGACTGTCGGGCTTGGGTTTGCAAATCAAGTGGTCGGAGTCGGCCGGGTCGAGGGGAGAACGCGTGGACAAAGTAACGTTGAAGTTTCGCAGGATCGTCTCTTTCTTCTGGCCAAAAGGAAGGGGAAACGGCGCTTTTTCCAGATCAAACAGATCGAATTCCCCGTCCGTGCCCGCAACTTCCTGCTTGGTGATCTGAGAAATACGTTCGACGGCCTGATAAAGCCATCGTCCATCGAACAAATACCATTCCTGTTTTCCTAGTTGGCCATCGGTTTCAGTTTTCTGGAAATGAATCAGAAAATGAGGATTGGGTTTGGTCATCAGAAAGAGGATTCTCCCGAACTTGGTTCGCTGGGTGAGGTTGATGCGGTCGTCCTCGACGAACCGCACCTCGCAGTGGATGTCCTTCAGATCGTCGCTTCGATGCTGCAAGTCGGTCAGGATTTGTTGCACCCGAGTGTCGGGGGAACCAGGATCGCCCACTGGTCCTTGATAGACCGCCGACGAAACCACCGTAAGCAACATCCAGGCCGCTTGCAGGGTCATGATCCCACCTTGTCGCCACGAACATTGACTTCCATCGGCGCGGCCAGTCCCAGGTCCTTGATTTGGTCCAGAATCGTTTTCTTATCGCCGACGAGCACGAGTACGCCGCTATCGAGGGGGAGGGCGGGGCCGGCGATCTTGTTCAGCTCCGCTGTCGCGGCCGACTGCATCGTCGCCATGTCCCGAGCGAGGCTCTCAAAGGGCATCTCCGACGCGGCGCGCTCGATGGCCTCCTGCAGCACACCGCTTAAACCGGCGAAGGACTGGATCACGTCGGTTCGTAGGGTTTCACGGGCCTTGATCGTTTCCTCCTCGGAGACATCGCCGCCCCGAATGCGTTTGAATTCGCTGAGGAATTCCTTGAGCGAAGCACCTGTGACGTCAGCGCGCACGCTGGAGGACGCGGATACGTAACCCAATTTCGGGCGCATGACGAAGCCCGAACGCGCGCCATAGGTGTACCCGTGCTCCTCGCGAAGGTTCATGTTCAATCGACTTGTGAAGCTGCCGCCGAACAGAGTATTGAGCAACCTGTATTGGACGCGGGACTGGTCGGCGTATTTGACGCCGGGCATGATGAACTGAATCACCGTCTGGACGGCTTCCGGTCGGTCCACGAGGAAAACCTTCAGCTCTTTGAGGGTGGCAACGGAGGGTTGCTCGGGTTTCGGAATAAGGAGCGGCATGGGGTTCCAGCTTCCCAATGACTTGTCGAGCGTCGCCTTGGCCTCTTCGATGGAGATATCCCCGGCGATGTAGATCGAAGCGAACTCCGGACGCACGTACATGGCATGGGGCTTCCGCACGTCGACGGAGACCAGCTTGGCCACGGTTTCCGGAGTGCCCACGACCGGCCAGCCATAGGCGTGTCCGTCTCCAAACAGCATTCGTGACGCGACTCGTGAGGCTACTATGCTCGGCTGATCATCCTGACTTTTGAGGTCCTCCAGGTGGAGTCGCTTGACGCGTTCCCATTCATTTTCATCGAACTTCGGTCGCAAAATCGTGTCGGCGGCGAGAGCGGCGGCCTTCTCGAAGTTGCGTTTCAGAACGGTGAGCGACACGCTCATCGACTCGCGGTCGGCGGAAGGCGTGAATCGGGCACCGAGGGCCTGCATGGCGTCGCTGAAGTCGAGGGCATCCAGATCGCCCGCGCCTTCGTCCAACATGTCCGCGGCGAGGTAGACGGCCCCGGCCTTTCGCGTATCGCCGAGGATGTGTCCTGGGCGAAACACGACCACCATGGCCACCAGGGGGAGTTCACTTTTCTTCCAAAGCGATACTTGGATGCCGTTATTGAGCTTGAAGAGTTCGGGGGCTTGCAGCTTGAACGACTCGGCGGGCATGGCCTTGGGCTGTGCGTCCCTCGCCGAAGCCGCTCGCTCCGGAGCTTCAGGCAAGACCCGCATGATGACCCGCGCCTGAGGCGTTAGAACGTCCCTCGACCACTTGCGAACGGAATCGACAGTGGCGTTGCGATATCGATCGAGGTCGCGTTTGAAGGAATTGGGCTCGCCCCAGTAATACTCATACTCGTTCAACTGGTCGGCCTTGGCCTCGATGCTTTGCAGCCCGGAGAGCATGCCCAGCTCGAAGGCCGCCTTTCGCTGTTCGAGTTCCGCCGCCGAGGGGCCCGTTTCCAGCAACTTCGCCACTTCCTCATCAACGGCCTTCTCCACGCGGTCTAAGTCGATCTCCGGTTGGGCCAGTATGTCAATGCGAAACACCGAACCCAGTTGCGACGAGTCCTGATAGGCGGAGACTTCCGCGGCGATCTTGTCATCGTAGACCAGGCGCTTGTACAACCGGCTGGTCTTTCCTTCGCTCAGTACCGCGGCCAGGAGGTCCATCTCCGCATCGCCTTCCGTGTAGCCGGCCGGGCTGTGAAACGCCATGGCGATCAAAGGAAGTTGGACCTTGTCGAGCATCGTGGCACGCAACACGCGGTCCAGCTTGACCGGCTTGGCGGCGGCGTGCGGCGGCTCGACACGCTGCGGCAGGTTTCCAAAGAGTTCGGCGACAAGCGGTTTGATCTTACCCGCGTCGAAGTCGCCGGCGATGCTCAAGCTGACGTTGTTCGGCACGTAATAGGTTGCAAAAAAGTCCTTTACGTCGGCGACGGTGGCGGCCTCTAAATCCTCGTGGGTGCCGATCACGGGGATGTGATAGGGATGGCCGACGGGGTAGAGCATTTCCTGAATCTGCAACTCGGCTTTTCCGTACGGGCGGTTTTCGTAGCTCTGCCGCCGCTCGTTACGCACCACGTCGCGCTGCTTATCGAGCTTTTCCTGGTCCATGGTCCGTGCCAGGTCCTCCAGCCGGTCGGCATCCAGCCAAAGCAACGTGGGAAGGAGCTGCGCCGGCCCGGACGAAAAATAGTTGGTTCTATCGGAACTTGTGCTGGCATTGTTGGATCCGCCGCCGGACTCCATGAGCGTGTCGAATTTGTTGCCCGGCACGCGCTCCGTACCCATGAACATCAAGTGCTCGAACAGATGGGCAAAACCGCTGCGGCGCACGGGTTCATCCTTTGAGCCGACGTGATACCAGAAGTTGATCGCCGCCACGGGCAGGCCGTGGTCCTCATGCAGGATCACGGTCATACCGTTGTCGAGCTTGTATTTCTCGTAGCGAACGTCCTGTCCGCGCGCCACCGATACAAACCCCACCCAGCTCAACGCACACGAAAGGACTACACAACGCGCCATGTTCTTGCCTCCCAACCCGAGTCCCATGCGACCACGTTTCCTGCGCGGTGAAAAACTCACTCCCATCGCGCGCCAGGCGGCCGCCCGGCGACGAGTATCGGTCGCACCGTGACCGACGGCAAGAGTACCCGATTGCACCCCGTCCGGGGCAGCGTTGACCTCCCGTCGCACCGCCACGATACTCCCTCACCACGAATAGCGGCGAGCGATTCGTAAGAAAATGTAGTTCCAGGAGAGGTGCCCGAGTGGCTGATGGGGCTGGTTTCGAAAACCAGTGTGCTCGAAAGGGTACCGGGGGTTCGAATCCCCCCCTCTCCGATGTTTAGGCGTCATTCCACGAGGCGGGAAACCGCAGAGCCGCAAAGTAACGGGCTTTAGCGCGCTCGATGGCGGACGATTTCGCCGGTACACACATAGACCACGTCTTCGGCGATGTTGGTGGCGTGGTCGGCGATGCGTTCCAGGTTCTTGGCGACGGAGAGTACATCGAGGAACGCGGCGATCTTCGCGGGCGAGATGGATGCCTCCGGGACCAGACGACGTATGATTTGTCCGTAAAGGGCGTCAACAGCGTCCTCTTCGAGAAGGACCTGCTGTGCATCGTCCACGACCTGGGATCCGTAAGCTTTCACGGCGCTGTGCAGCATGTGTTCGACGATAGGCCCCATCTGCCGCAATACTTCGTAGAGACCGGCCACTGTCCGAGCGTCGACGTGGCGGGCGCGTTCCGCGATGTTGACGGCGCAGTCGGCGATCCGTTCCAGGTCGCTGTTCACTTTCAATACCGTGCAGAGCAGACGCAAATCTGAGCCGACGGGCTGGTAAAGGGCGAGCAAACGGATCACCTCGGATTCGACCAGCACTTCCTCCGCGTCGACATCGTTGTCGCGCTGAACGACGCGCATGGCCTTCTCCACGTCGGCCTGGAAAACGGCCTCGCAGGCCTCTCTGACGATCTCCTCGACCAAATGGGCCATGCGCAGCGAGCGGCGACGAAGATCGTCCAGCATGTCCACGAAATGGGCGGTCATGGGGCTATCCGAATCGACCGGTGATGTAGTCCTGGGTCCGCTTGTTTCCCGGCCTGGTGAACATTACCGTCGTGTCATTAACTTCGACCAATTCCCCCATGTACATGAAGGCCGTCCGGTCGGATACCCGCGCCGCCTGCTGCATGTTGTGGGTGACCAGGACCACGGTGTACTGCGTTTTGAGCTTGTCGATGAGGTCTTCAATGCGGGCGGTGGCGATGGGGTCGAGCGCGGAACAGGGTTCATCCATCAATAGCACGTCTGGTTGCAGGGCGATGGCGCGGGCAATACACAGGCGCTGCTGTTGCCCGCCGGACAATTCGTACGCACTTTTGTCCAGTTTGTCCTTGACCTCGTCCCAAAGGGCAGCCTGTTGCAGGGCACGCTCGACCAGTTCTTCCAGATTTCCCTGATAGCCGTTGATGGCCGCTCCCCATGCGACGTTTTTGTAAATCGACTTGGGGAAGGGATTGGGTTTTTGAAAAACCATCCCGATGCGACGGCGCAGGTCCACGGCGTCGAAACCGGGAGCATAAATATCCCGGCCGCGGTAAAGGAGTTTTCCCCTGGCGGCGGCGCTGGCGACGAAGTCATTCATTCGGTTCATCGACCGCAGCAGAGTGCTCTTGCCGCAACCCGAGGGACCGATGATGGCCGTCACCCGATGGGAGGAGATTTCCAGCGTGACTTCCCGCACCGCCGGAAACGAGCCGTAGTAAATGGACAAGTCTTCGGCGCGGATCACGCATTCCGAGGACGGCATGGGCAGCTTGCTCGGTGGGCGTGGAATGGGCATACGCAGCAAGGGCATCCTGGGCGCCTCTACCGGCGCCGTCGGCTGGTCTTCGGCGACGTTTACCATGCCTTTTTACTCTGCTGCCAGGCACGCACCACGACAGCGACGGCATTCAGCGGCAGGAGGATGCCCAGCAGGACGATGATACCCGCGGCGGCGAGATGATGGAATTCGGCCTGGGGACGGTCGGACCAGTCGTAAATCTGTATGGGCAGCGCGGTAAAGGGGTCAAGCGGGCTGCTGGGAACGAACGCAACATAGGTCAAAGCCCCGATGGTAATGAGGGGCGCGGCTTCGCCTATGGCCCGTGAAACGGCCAGGATGATGCCGGTCATGATTCCGGGAAGTGCGACGGGCAGGACGTGTGTGCGGACGGTTTGCCAGCGCGTGGCCCCCAGAGCATACGCCGCCTCGCGCATCGACTTGGGCACGGCCAAGAGCGCCTCGCGGCTGGCGATAATGATCACCGGCAGCACGAGCAGAGTGAGAATCAAACCACCGGACAGCACGCTGCGATCCAATCGCCACCAACGTACAAAGACAGCCAATCCAAGGATTCCGTAGACGATGGAGGGAACCCCGGCGAGGTTTGTAATGTTGAAATGGATGAACCGCGAAAGTCGGTTGTGCGGTGCGTACTCTTCCAGATATACAGCGCCAGCGACTCCCACCGGCACGGCGACCAGTGTAGTAATCGCCATTAACCAGAGGGTCCCCCACAATGCGCTTTTGATTCCCGCGTCCTCGGGAGAGAGCACCGATGGAAAGTTCATCAAGAACTTCGGCGTGACCCAGGTCAGTCCTTCCCAGAGGACGCGTAAGATCAGGACCGCCAGAAAGGCAATGCCCACGAAGCTCAAAACGGTGCAGGTCCATTCGAAGACGCGACCGAAGCGCCGCCTGTGCGCAATCCGTGGGACGAAATCGGAGGCAGAGATGGCGCTCGCCCCATTCATTCATACACCTCGCGAAACCGCTTGAGCACGCGCTGGGCGATCACGTTGATGGTCATGGTGATAAGGAAGAGCGCGAATGCGACGGCGAAAATGGTCTGGTATCCGATGGTGTCCGCGGGCGTATCGCCGAGGCTGACCTGGACGATGTAGCCGGTCATGGTTTGGACGCTTACAAAAGGATTGACCGTCAGTTTGGGCGTCATGCCGGCCGCGAGAGCGACGGCCATCGTTTCCCCGATCGCCCGGGCCAGGGCCAGCAGAATCGCAGCGACGACGCCGGACATTGCCGCAGGCACGACGACACGGGTGGAAACCTCCAGCCGCGTGGCGGCCATGGCGTAAGCCCCCTCGCGCAAGCTGCGCGGCACGGCGCGAAACGCATCGTCACAAAGCGACGAAATGGTCGGAATGATCATCACGCCCACGACAATGGCGGCGCTGGCGGCATTGAAGATCTCAGTCTGCCCGTAGAGCGGCCGTAGGATATAGGGCGTGACGAACGTCAGGGCAAAGTAGCCGTAAACAACCGTCGGGATTCCGGCGAGAACTTCAAGCGTGGGCTTAAGCACCCGTCGAACCGACGGCGGCGCATATTCACTGATGTAGATCGCCGCCGCCAAGCCGATCGGAATGGCGACGATCAACGCACCACCTGCAATAAGAAACGTCCCGCAAACCAGCGGCAACACGCCGAAGCTTGGCGCCTCCGAGGAAAGGGGGGCCCATTTCGTGCCGGTGAAAAACTCGATCGGCGACACCTTGGCGAAAAACTTGACCGATTCCTCGATCAGCACCCAGACGATGCCAAGCGTCGTGGCGATGGAGATGATCGCGCAAAGAAAAAGGAGCGCGTGAATCGCGCGCTCCTTCAGGCGTGCGGCCAATCCCATCATGATCAATTCGACCTTCGGGCGACGCGGTGGCGACGCCCAAGGCCCCCGCTTTATTTCTTGTACAACGGCACGATGTCCGTTATTCCCGACGGCGAATCGGCCATGGCCGACCCCGTCTTCCCATCGGCGAGGCGCTTCTTGCCTAGCTCGTACATTTCGTCCCTGAACGCGACGTAATTTACTCGGGGATGTTCCACTATTTTCTTGGCATTGGCAACCACGAATTCCAGGAAAGACTTTACTTCAGGTCGCTTGAAGGATTCCGCGTTGACATAGATAAACAGCGGCCGGGCGAGTGGATGGTACTTGCCCGATCGAATGGTCTCCAGATCAGGCTTAACGGGCTTGCCGTCACCGTGGTCGAGGCCCAGCAGCTTCAGTTTTCCCTTATTAGCCTCGTAATAGGAGTACCCAAAGTAGCCCAGCGAGCCTTTGTCGCCAGCGATTCCCTGGACGAGTGTATTGTCATTCTCGCTGGCGTTGTAATCGCTGCGCGACGATTTCTCCTTGCCGACGATCACTTCCGTAAAGTAGTCGAATGTTCCGCTGTCCGTGCCCGGGCCGTAAAGCTTCATCGGCAGATCGGGAAACCCCGCGCGTACGTCTTTCCAGTTGTTGATGCTGGTACCCGGCTCCCAGATCTTTTTAAGCTCCTCGATGGTCAGGGCATCGCAGAAGGTGTTCGACGGGTGCACCATGATGGCTAAACCGTCGATGGCGATGGGGATTTCAATGAACTTGACGCCGACTTCTCCGGCCTTGGTGATTTCCGCCGGCTTGATGGGACGGGAGGCATCACTGATATCCGTCCGCAGACCGGCGTCGGAATCGAGGAACTTCTTGAATCCGCCGCCCGTGCCGGAGATACCCACCGTCACGCGGACCTTCGGCTCCTTCTCTTTGTACATTTCCGCGGCGGCCATCATGATCGGGGCCACGGTGCTCGATCCGTCAACTTTGACCGATCCCGAAAGCGGACCCGCCGCGCTGCCGCACGCGGCAAAAGGCATCGCCATAGCCACGATCAGCGCCGCACGCATGATCCCAGATTTCGCTTTTGTAAATTGCATAATCATATTCCTCGTTTCCTACAACTGATCCTGCGCGGCCAGCGCTGCCTTATTCACCGCCGCCGATAAAATCCTCGACCGGAACAAGCGAGTCGAGAAGGGCCGCCGCCGAATCTTCAATGAAGCCCAAGCTACCGGAGACCACGCTTTCGCGAATGCTTTCCGCACAGCTCGTTCCCAAAGCCATTGCCCCGGGCAGCATCAGCGCTGCAAGTCGCCGCTTCCATGACTTACATCCGTCTCGCATTACATTTCTCCATGTTAGAAGGTGATCCTCACTCGCACGCCGCCGACGATCGCGTCGCGGTCGTCCTGGTCGCCGCCGGGATTGGTGATTACCTGAAAGTGCGGCGAAATAATGCACCAGGGCGTCGCCTGGTAAGCATAATACACTTCGTAGGCGGTTTCACGATCCGCTCGGGGATGGCGCTCGTCGCCGTATCGATCCGAAAGGATCGACTGGGATATAGCCAACCCGGTCACGTCATTGTCCCGTTCGGGAATCAGCCCTCTGTAGGAGGCGCCCACGGACCAATAGTCCGTGATCCGATTGCGATCGGCATGGGCGTGGCCGTACCGGGCAAATAGTCCCAGCCCCTGCGTGTCCTTCTCACCCTCGCATTCCTTCCAAACCAACTGATCCGCGCCGAAATAGTACCCGACGTCGCCCGTCTTGGCTTCCGCGGCCCCGGTATCTTCAAACTTCGTTTTGGGCACGGGATCGTACCAAACGCCCACCCTTACGTTTCCGGGCATAGGACCCTTGGCCGATTTCCACTTCGGGGTCACGCCAGTTTCCGAATACACCATGAACCAAGGTTCGTCGTGAAAAGCGCTGTTAAAGCCGGTGGTACGCGCCTGAAACTGGGCATCGAGCGTGGCAAATTGCGTGTAAAGCCACTCCACCGGCTGGACCTTTAAGAAGACTCCGATGCCATTGCGATGTGGAATCGTCGCGTTACGGATCGATCCACGGTTGATAAAGTCCTTGTCTTCGTGGTTTGCATAGGGGCTGACGTCGAACAAATCCTTGTTAGTCTGGAGCAGACCAAGCCGCAGTTCGACTTTGTCATCAGCGAATTTTTTCCAAAACCACCATTTGTTCACGAAGATGGGGTGATCGTCGCCCGCGTCCTGATTGACGTTGTTCAATGCCCCAACTTTGTTGGGATTGATGCCGTCCGACCAAGTGCCTTTGGCCGCCCGCAGGAAAAAGCCCGCATTATCCATGAAGCCCATCTTCTCGAAGTCGAGCAAGACGTTCAGGTCGTAGCTGCCGGAAAGACGATGTCCGTTATGAGTATCGAGACCGCCTTTGAAATTCTGCTGGAACTGCTGGTTATAGTAGAGCTGGAGCGTAATGCCCTTGTCTTCCATTTCCTTGCGCGCGCCGCCCCAGTCTCCAGTCAGGGTCTTGCGAGTCCAAAAATCGTCGGTCTTAGCCGCCGGTTTCTCGGCAACAGGAGCTGTGGGCTGCTTTTCCGGAGGTGGAGATTGGGCCTCGAGGAAAGCTCCCCCGGCCATCCATAAAATAACCCAAACCAGCGCTATGCATCGACTCCGAGTAAGGATTCGCATCGCTGCTCCTCACAACAATTCGTTCGAGTGTGCTATTAGGCTCGACCGCAGAGCCTCGAATGACCGCTTTGTAATATGAAATTGTTAAGAACTGATTAAGAAGCAGTTAATAGCGTCCGAAAAATGATTTGATTCTTAGATTTTGCTGAGTCTTCTCTATCGGCACTGAAAGTCCGATAGAACCGTGAATCGCGGTGTGCGTCATTCCCTGAATCGCCGGGCAAAAAGAAAGGTCGTGGACCAAGGGGTGGCGTACAACTCGAAAACAATATCCGTGGTACTTACGGTGAAGAACGACCCGCCTGGATGTCGTCTCACGCTCTCATCGCTCGTTCGCCAAACGAGGCCACCAGACGAGATCATCGTCGTGGACGGCGGCTCGACGGATCAAACGCCGGAAGTCGTACGCACGTTCGCGGCGGACAATCCAAGCATCCGTCTCATTGCAGCCCCGGGAGCGAATATCGCCGCTGGTCGCAACATCGGCACGCAGGCGGCGCGCGGGGAGGTGATCGCCACGACCGACGCGGGATGTCGTGCGGCACCGGAATGGCTAGCAAGTCTGCTCAAACCATTCAATGACGATTCGAAAACCGAATTTGTGGGCGGTACTTATCGGGTCGATGGACATTCGTTGTTCGAAACCGTCGTCGGTCTGGCCACGATGCGCGGACAACTTGATCCGGTTTGTCCCGATACCTTCAATCCATCGGGTCGATCCATGGCCTATACCAAGGCGCTCTGGGCCCGAGCCGGCGGCTGGCCCGAGTGGATCCGCTTTTCAGAGGACACCCTTTTCGACCACAAGTTGCGCAGCCTGAATGTCCCGTGGCGATTCGCCGGTGACGCTATTGTGCATTGGAGGCCGCGAACGACCTGGCGAGCGTTGGCGAAACAGTTCTACAACTACGGCACGGGTCGAGGGCATACCCAAATCGGCGCGCCCGATTTTGCGTACAACCTACGCAACGTTGCCATCATGTCGATTACGGTCCTCACTTGCTTTCTGACGCCCTGGACGATTCCGATTCTCATTGTGCTGGGAATGTATTTCTATGTTTGGACGTTTCATCCCCGGGCAATGAGAATCGTCCGTCATACCCGCCGCAAGGCCGCCTACCCTGTGTGTCTGTGCGTCATGTGGGTCGTCCTCTTTGCCAATCTTGCGGGTTATCTCGTCGGCACGCTGCAACGTTGGCGGGACCGTACGCGCTACGAACAGCGGATGGACGCCTATCTGAGCGCTGCACAGTGAACGACCCCGATCCCAACACGGGCTCATGCCACCGCCGGTGGCTCTGCATTGCTTACGCCTTTCCTCCCATCAATCGCAGCGGCACGCACCGCACCCTCGCTTTTGTCCGGCACTTGCACAGGCTAGGTTGGGACGCAACCGTTCTCACCGTTGACCCCTCGAATGAACCCCTGGACGAAAACCTGTCGGACTTGGTTCCGCCCTCCACGGTCGTCATTCGTTCACGATGGTTTGATGTCCTTCATTGGATTAAGAGCCTTCGCCGCTCCATACAAAGTTGCGAGCGCCTTTTTGCCTCCCATCGAGCAGTCCATCGGCAGTCGAAAAACGAAAACCGAAAATCCTTCGGTAATTGGCTCTCCCGTTTCTTAATGACGCCGGACTCCCGCATCGGCTGGATTCCCTTTGCCGTTCGCGCGGGATTGCGAGCCATTCGTCGCTGTCGTCCGGACGTTCTTTACTCCACATCACCTTACATGAGCGCTCACTTGGTCGCCCTGGTTCTGCACTATTGCAGAAGGATTCCCTGGGTCGCGGACTTTCGTGATCCCTGGGTGGACAACCCGTTTCGCAATCTCGGATTTCCGATGCTGCGAGTGTGGGATTCTCTTTTGGAATGGATGGTGCTCAAGGGCGCGTCGCGCATCGTCTGCAACACACCAACGATGATGGAGGCGCTTTGCCGGCGCAGGCCGTGGGTGACGCGGAAGTGTACGGTGATTCAGAACGGGGTGGATTGCGATCTTCTGGATAGAATTTCCCCTACACGTGACGACGTGGGGAAAAACTTTGTCTTCACGCACAGCGGGCAGTTTTACGGGCCGCGCAGTCCACGAGCGTTGTTTGCGGCGTTGGGACTGATTCGCCGGCAATCGCCAGCCCTGGCCGAAGGGATCCAGATACGCCTCATCGGCGACGAATCGCACGATGGACGATCTCTTCGAGCCTGGGCCGAAGAGATGGGCGTTGGCGACAGCGTTCGGATTGTAGGCCGATTGCGCCATGACGAGGCACTCTCTCAAATGGCCGGAAGCGACGCTTTGATCCTCTGGGGATCAACGGGTCCGGGCAGCGACCGCCAGATTCCCAACAAGCTGTTCGAATACCTCGGCCTTCGCCGACCGATCCTGGCCGTCGTCGCTCCGGATAGCCCGGTGGTCTCCATTCTCCAGCAGGCTCAAGCCTACGCAATCTGCTGTCCGCCCGACGACGAGGTGGCGATCGCCAAGGCGCTCGCGGACCTGTCATCGCGTGAAATAGTCGCGCCGAATGAGTATTGGAGCGGCGTCAAGAAGTTCGACCGCGCCCTCCGTGCCGCGGAATTACTGGAGTTGTTTGACCAGGTCTCCCGTCCCGCACCCAGGGCATCTCAAGGCGTGTTGGCCGTTTCCACGAAGCCCTCGGAGTCCACGCTTTTGAGGGCAGCGCGAGGCCCTTCATATCCCATGGATCACGAACGGATTGGTGCGTCGTTCGCGGCCGATGGTGGTTTCCGGTCCGTGTCCGGATAGCACGCGCGTATCATCCGGCAACGTCATTAAATGGTTACGAATGTTGCGCATTAACGTTTGGCCGCTGCTGTTCGGGAAATCAACTCGTCCCACGCTGCCCGCGAATAGTGCGTCGCCAACGAATGCCACCTTCAGGTCCGAGCAATAGATCGTTCGACCACCGGGAGAATGTCCCGACGTGTCCAAAATGCTCCATCGAGTAGCGTCCAGTTCCAGGTTTCCCCGCGGGGGCAAGTCCAGAGGGTCGTGTACGCTCGTTACCAGATCCTGACCCATGAGACCGGAAAGATTCTCCATCGGATCGGTAAGGGCCGGCCATTCCTCCTTAGCAAGATAAACTGGAATCGGCCCGAGGTCGTCGCGTACTTCATCAATCCCAGCAATGTGGTCCGGATGAGCGTGCGTCAGGACGATCACCGCCGGGGTAAGTTTCAGCCTATGAACATATTGAAGGATTTGTTCTGCCTGAGGCGGCAGACCGGGGTCGATGATCCAGCACGGCCCGCCATTTCGCAGGTGAACCGTGTACCCGTTTTCCATGTAGATGGGGTCGTTCGTGATGTGAATGTTCAGCTTCGCATCGCTCATATCGAGTTTATAGTGGTGAGATCATTCCAGGAGGAGGGGTAAACCCACGCAAGTGCCTTCAACGCATCGAAAGAAAACCAACAGCCGATAACGACAATAAAACTACAGTGGCGACGCGTTCGACATCAAACGCGCCGCCACATGAAGATCGGCGATCGTCAGCGAGACCAAAACTCGCTAACGAATGGATCGTCTGTTCGCCCCTTCACCCACGGCTATCAAAGCCGGCGGGCCGGTGCGGAACTGCATCGTTGCATTTTGTCCGTCCTGCATCAGAGACTTGGTTTCCGTGTCAAACTTGATTTCGAAAACGCCCGCCGCATCGGGAGAAGGCCTGAACGCATAAGTACCTAGGTACGCCGGACTGTTTCTTTCCACGCTTCCGTTAATTAATACCCCCATCAGCCGACCGCCGACTTCATCCGCGGCTGAGATTGTCGGTAACTGGCCGTAAACAAAATCTGGTCGAGTGTTGTCGATTACCACTTCTTCTCGCATCAGTTCTCCGCTCGATCCGCCCTCAACCAGCAGCCCAATCTGATAGGATCGAAGGTTTCTCACACCCTGAACAAACACGTCGATTAGATAAACCCCATCAACGGGCCCTGTGGTCTCCATAGTCAGCATTGGCGAAGACGGATTAGGGCCGGGTGCGGGCACGGGGCTTTCTCCGTTCAGGAGCCTCAGGACACTCTCGGTGTTCGTAGAATCAAGTCCCGTAATCGTCGCTCTGCCTCCGGACGAAGCCGCGCCCAGCAACCCGCTTGAAAGCAGGGAACCGTCGACGTAAATCGCCACACGGTCGCCACTGCGATGCTTGCGAAGAGTAGCCAAACGCTCCGTGGCTTCCGCGGAGAGGGTCATTTCGATCACCGCGCCGTCGCGTGACTCCATCGTGCGCGCAGAAACGACGTCCTTACCGTTCCAAACCGGGCGCTGACCAACGTAAAGGAAGGTGCCGTCAGCCGAAGCGACTTTCTCATAACCGGTAATCGGCGTCGTGCTGGCCAAATGGAATTGCACACCGCCGCCCTTGATTTCGCGTGCGGAACGTGGCTCCGCCTGCGATGATGTCACGCCGCTTACACCCACTCCAATCAACCCAATGACTAGTACCAACCCTGTGCGTCGCATCGTTACGATCCTTTCCACGATAAGTAGCCGACCCGCGCCGGCTGCGGGCGACTTTCGCCCACACGCCGATCCTCCCAGATCCGTTGGCTGCCTCCGCGATTTACCCTTCTCCGGCACGACCCCCGCGCCGACAACTCAAGTGTATTAAAACATCCCCTAGGCCTCACGGATAACATAAATGGACCCATAACGCAAGTTATTTTACCAAAAAGATTGGGCCCGGTTTCCGTTTTAGCTGACGAGTTATTCTACACCCATGATTACATCCGTACTTTAATCAACGGCCTCACTAGCTGAACCGTGGTATTGGGCGGCTCCAAGATGCTCAACTGGAATACCGCGTGGATCTAGCGACAAGAGTGCGGCTGGCGGCGTCGTCTTGGGCAAGGTCGCAGAGCGTCTGCCAGGTTTGCGAGGCCCGATTGAGCAGGCCCATGTTTTGGAGTGCCAAGGCAAGGTTGGCGACGTAATCGAGGTTGGTCGTCCCTTCCTGAACGGCATGATCGAAACGGTCCAAGGCCAAGGCGAACTGGTTCGCGTCCGCGTACATAAGCCCGAGTTGATAGTGTAGGTCAACGGATTGCGGGTCTATATCCAGTGCCTGCCGCGCGACCTCAATCGCCGCATCCAAGCGTCCGGCATCACGCAAGGACAAAGCGAGCTTGATTAAGGCCTTTGAGTATTGCGGGTTGATGGCGACTGCCTGCCGAAAAGCCTCAATGGCCCCCGCCAAGTCCCCCTGGTGCCGTAACAACAGTCCAAGCCGATAGTGCAAGTCCGCGTGATTGGGACGTTCACGTAGGACTTCCCGAAGTCTGTCCGTCTGCTGTTCCACGATCGCGGAGACCTCGTGGTCCCATGGCCCTTCCGGACGTGAGGTAATGTTCTGCGGTGAGAGAAATCGCTCCGCCTGTTGGGCCGCGGATACCTTGAGCTGTAGTCGGGCCATTTCGCTGAAGAGCAGTGTGCTGTTCGGATCGATCCCTGCAGCCATCTCGATGCTCGCCCGCGCATCGTCCGTCTTACCCATCGCCTGTTGAGCGACGCCCATGCCAACGTACGCCGTGACGATTCGGTCGTTAATCTCGATCGCCTGGCTGAACGCCTGCGCCGCTTCCGAGTAGCCGCCCCTCCGCAAGTTCGTGGTTCCGACTTTGATCGTCGCCTCCAGATAATCCGGCTGGAGGGCAGCGGCATGACGGTAGGCCGTCATCGCCTCGCTCTCGTTTCCCGTCTTGGTATACAAATCCCCCAGGCGAAGATACTGGTCGGCGCATTCGGGACGCTGCTCGATCATCACTTTTAGGACCGCAATCGCATCGTCATAGTCGCCAGCGTTTGCATGCTCCGCCACCAGGTCATCCCGGGCATCCCAATTGTCCGGATCGATGGTTATCGCCGCCTGATATCGCCGAAGTGCATCCTCATGCCGTCCGGCACGCGAGTAGAGGTTGGCCAGGGTAATGGCCGCATTGATATCTCCGGGCTCGCACCAGCAAAGATGTTCATAATGGGCGATGGCCATCGCGGTGTTATCCCGTTTCAAGTAAATGGCGGCCAATCGTTCGTGCGCGTTGCGAATGTTTGGGGCCGCGTCGAGCGTCGCCTCATACGCCGTGACGGCCTCCTCGGTATCGCCGAGTTTTTCCAGACAAAAACCGAGGGCGAACAACGCCGGGCCGTCATCGGGCTTTTTCGTCAGGAATTCGCGCAGACGAAGGGAGGCCTCGCGCGTTCGGCCCGACTCATCCAGCGTGCACGCCAAGCCGAGCATCGCTACGGCATCGGCGGGTTCCAGTTTCAGGCTCTCCAGGAATCCCACCCGGGCCCGGTTGTATTGGCGGTCGGCAAGCAATCGCACTGCCAGTCGTCGATGATGGTCGGGCAAGAGGGGACTCTGCTTTACCGCGTCTTCGAGGTCTTTTGTGGAGACGTGCCCATCGTCGTATAGAATTCCGCGGAACGCGGCCGCCAACTCGGAAAGCAACCCGCGGCCCAGGATTTCAAGTAGATAGGACATCGACCCTCGGATGCTCAGGCGGACAACGCGGCCAAGGCCAGTTGGGCGGCTTCATAACGGTTGTTGAGGGCCAGGGCGCTGCGGTAGGCGCTTCGCGCTCGCCCGACTTGGCCTTGGTCGCGGTATAGATTGCCGAGGAGGTAATAGACGTCCGCGTACTCGGCGCCGGCTACGATGGCCTGCTCCAGGCGCGTGGCCGCGTCCTTCGTCCGATCGGTATCGCAATACAGCTTTCCCAATTCGATGAGCGCTCGCGTGAAGGACGGATCGATCTCGACGGCGCGCTCGTTGGCTCCGATGGCGTCGTCACGACGGCCGAGTCGATCCAGGACACGACCGCAGTGGAAATGAAGCTCGGCGTGCTCCGGCTGACGCTCCAGGGCGACTTCCAGCGTGGCCAAGAGCATGGCGAAGACCCGCTCGTCCACTTCTCCCGCCGGAATGGACAAAAATGCGTCAACGAAGTCGGGATCGGACTGGACCAACCTCGAAAGGTCATCAATTCCGCGGCGGTCTTCGGCCGGGTCGCCGTCAGCGATGTTCGCGCGAAGCCGGACCGCGAGCCCCTGCTGCTTCATCGCTTTCGCCGCCTGGGCCAGGAGCAGTCCGATCCGAGCGTCGTGAGGTCGGCGTGCCTGGGCGCGTTGCAGGTACGACACGGCTTCACTTGCGGCCCCGCGGGCTCCGCGGCAAAGCGCCAGGCTGACCAGCGATTCAGTTCGATCACGGTTGATACTGAGAGCCTGCGTGAAACGCAGTTCGGCTTCGTCGTACCACTCCATGGCCGCCAACATGGTCCCAAGCTGAAAGTGCAGTTCGGCGCATTCCGGATCGTTCTGGATCGCATGGCGCAAGGCTTCGACCGCCGCGTTAGCGTCACCTGCGGCCCAGAGGGCTTGCGCATGGCGAATACGGTGGACGGCGTAATCCGGTTCGTCCGCGATCATCCCTTCCCATTGCCGAGCGGCTTGATCGACTTGACCCGCACCCATAAGGCATGCCGCGAGGTAAGAAGGAAGCGAACGGTCGGTAGAACCGAATTGCTGGGCTTTTGAAAACGCGCTCGCAGCTTCTTCGTAGTGGCCGGCGTTCAACAGGCAAACGCCCCGTCGAACCTCGTCGGCGGCCTGGTATTGCGATTTTAACAGCTCGACCAACTTCGCAGCCGAAGGCTTTGAAGGTTTGGTAAGGATTGGCGTAGCAGCTTTATTTGGCATGGCACCATCGCTCGAAAAACGCAGACACCCCTACTTGATCGTATATCGGTAGCTTGCTTCACACGGGTTATTCGATGAGCGGGTGAGGCCGTGCCAGACCGGATTTCCCAACGGCCGATAGAGGCATTATCGGCAGTTACAGCTCAGCGATGGACAAACCTGCCCGCGGCCTCTACGCTCAGTCCGGCGTCTGAACCGCGATCGCCTACGAGGAATTTGCCAACTGATGCTTGTCGACGCCCTGCTCGACGCCTGCCGACGTTTCCCGCAAACAGTTGCCGTTTCCGACGGTTCTCGTTCGCTGACTTACAAGCAACTAACCATGCTAGCCCACGTCCTGCGGGACGTGATCGCCCGAAAAACCGAGTGTCCGCGCGTGGGCGTCATGCTACCGGCTTCGACGGCCTTTCCGGCGGTTTTCTTTGGCTCCCTCTGGGCCGGTAGAACCGTTATTCCCCTAAATTTTCTGCTGCAAGCCAACGAACTCATCCGTATCATCGAAGACGCGCAGCTTGATTGCATATTCACCATTGGTCACTTTCGGGAACTCGTCGAGGCACTGCCCGTCCGAGCCGTCTATTTCGAAGAACTTTCGCTTAAGCGGCGGATGCTCTTCGCCATGTTCAAGCGACGCCCGCCCGCGCCGAAAGTTGATCCACAGGCTACGGCGGTCATTCTCTATACTTCGGGGACCACAGCCGATCCCAAAGGCGTGGAACTGACCTATCGTAATCTTCAAAGCAACTGCCTGGACGCGATTTACTCCCTGGACATTGCCCCGCCTCAGACGTTCCTCAACATCCTGCCTCCATTCCATGTATTCGGGTTGACGGCCAATGTGCTTGTCCCCGTGTTTCTCGGGGCGTCGGTGTACGCCATTCCCCGGTTCAATCCCCTTGCAGCCGCGCGAATGGCTGCCGAGCAGAAGATCACGGTAATTCTGGCCATTCCGAGCATGTACGCGGCCATCCTCCGCACGAAATCCACGAAACCCGATACATTCCGCTCGATTTATCTAGCCATCAGCGGTGGCGAGCCTTTGCCTGATAGTGTGCGCACCGGGTTTGCCGAGCGCTTCGGAGTCGCTTTGCGACAGGGGTATGGGCTGACTGAAACCTCTCCCGTCGTCTCCGCCGGCTCCGCGTCCGTTCACAAAGAGGGGACGGTTGGGAAACCTATTCGCAATGTGCAGGTGCGCATTGCGGGACCGGATGGAAATGTACTACCCATTGGACAAGACGGAGAGATTTTTATTCACGGCCTCAATGTGATGAAAGGTTACTACCGGAAACCGGAGGAGACGCGCCGCGTGCTCGATGAGCAGGGTTGGTTCTCCACCGGGGACATCGGACGATTCGACAACGATGGCTTTCTGTCCATCACCGGCCGGGCCAAGGAAATGCTCATCATCGGCGGCGAAAACGTCTTCCCCCGTGAAATCGAGGCCGTTCTGGAAATGCACGAATCCGTCTTGCAGGCGGCGGTCATCGGCGTATCCGACGGCCTCCGCGGCGAGGCCCCCGTCGCGTTCGTCATTCCCAAGAAGGACGCCACGCCCACCGCCGACGAACTTCGCAACTTCACTCGGCAGCACCTCGCGGGCTTCAAGACTCCGAAACGCATCGAAATCCGCGACGACCTCCCCACCGGTCCGACGGGAAAAATCCTAAAACGAAAGCTGCGCGAAATGTTGTAGCGGACGGTCTGCGGCGCTCGTGCCTTGGCCTACGGCCTCACGTCCACGTCGATCACCCCGTTAAGGTCGTAATCGCGCGAAAGCTCCTCGCGGAGCCTGGTATCCCACGCTCCGTGCAGGTCCTGAAAAAGATAGTTCGTGCCGCCGGAATGGCGGTCGGAGAAGCGGTTGCCGTTACGACGCCCATCGGAGCCGGCGTAGTTGGCCTCGCCCGCGTCGATATAGCTGCAGTCGTCGTCGCCTAACGCGTCGCCCCGCTCGGACAGTTCATTGGCATCGCCGATCAGCGGCAACCGTACGCGGATGGCCTCGCGGTTTGCTCCGCGGAACGGATTGGCCCGCGTGGTTTCCCCCCAGCGCCCGTTCGTCTCCAACCCGGAGTTTCCCGCCGCCCACGCCGGTAGATACACGCGGTAGTGTCCGCTGCTCACTCCGTCGTCGCCGACGCCTTCGCAGATGAAATATTTTTGGAACCGGCGTCCGTCGAAGTTGCGCTGCGCCGGATACGACTCCCGCAGTCGAACGTCTTCGCCGTACACATAGGTGAACAGAATCTCCGCCCAGCCGTAGGTCACGGGCCGCTCACGGTCGATGTATTGCTGCTGTTGATGATCCTGCGGCAGCGCCACCAAGGCGGATTCCGGGGGAGTCCATTGCGCGGGCGGCAGCGCCCCACCCGTGAGATTGTCGTAAGCGGCCAGGGCGTTTCCGTATTCTTTGAGCCGGGCGAGACAGTGTACGCTCTTGGCCTGACTGCGGGCACGGCTCAGCGAGGGCATCAAAATTGAAATCAGCAGCGAAATGATCGAAATGACCACCAACAGTTCAATCAGGGTGAATCCGCGGTGTCGTTCAGCACGGATTTGTATCTTCAGGAGCATGTGGCTTCCGATAACTTCGCACTCGTCGCAGGAATCGCGATGGAGAAACGAAGCCACAGAATCGTAGCCGCATTCGACGAATAATCAAACGATGGGCGTCACGGCAGGAACAGGTTGCCTAGCGACAGCGGATCGTATGCGTTCCCCGCCGCCCCGGACCATGTGCTAAATTCCTGCCGCGAAGCGTCCCAGCGGGTCACACTGAATCCCCACACAGTCTGATTGTGACCATCCGGGCTGATCGCCTTCAAGGGAAGCCGCATCTCCACCGTCCAGTTCCGAGAGGACTCCGCCGTGGCGACTTCCCAATCCACGCTCCAGGGCGCTCGTGCGCCACATGGAGGATCGAACCCGATTCCTTTTTCCGTGAGATCAGCGCCCGATCGCTTGACGACGATGTGATATAAATCGCCCGGCGACCGGGTTCCGCCGTTCAGCGGATCCAGCAGCAGCTCTACAAGGTCCTCATCGCTTACAGGAATCATGTCATCATACTGCACCCCCTTGCGCCGCGCCGTCGGCCCCTCTCGGCGCCCGTCGTGCTCACAGTTGATGGCGACGAACAGGTTCTCCTGATCGCGCATTACAAATCCGAATGTTCGCCGACTCGGACGCGACAACGGATTACCGGGCAAGTCGCTTTCACTGCTCGAAATGAGCCTGAAATCGGCGGCGACATTTGCGCCTCCCGGCGGCCAATCGGAGAGATCGCCGTCCACGCGGATGGGGCTGTCGGTGGGAATGGCGGTGATCGCGGCGAGCCGCGCCGTCCGTTGAAGCAATTCGCCATCGTCAGTGGACAGCTCGATCGGCAGTTCCCAGACGCCGCTTTCGCAGATCGGAATCTGCGAAATGTAGGCTGTAAGCGTCGCACGTGCGGCATTGCGCGGCGCGATCGCGGAAACGGGTTCGCCTTCCGTCGTAGCCGTCCAGGGGTCGGGCAGCGGACCGAACCGGATCTCGCCGGACTGTGCGCTCCGTTTTCGATTGACGATGGAGACGCCGGTTTCCAGTTCAACTCGCCGGGCCGTGGGAGTACCCGCGAAGCGCGCTCGTACACCTTCCGCCCGGACCTCCAACTTTCGCGTCGCCAGCATGAAACGCCGCCAGGCCGCGGTTCGCTCAAAGGATGGCGCACTGTCGGGTGCCGGGTTGGGTGACGCGGCGCGAACGAGTTCATCGGCCATGATTTCCCGAGCCGCATCGTAGAGTTGGGCGTCTTCCGCCCACCCGGCTGGTCGTCCGTCCGCGAAGTGTGTGCGAAACGCGTCGCTCGCGGCATAAATCGAAAGGGAATCGCGCAACGCAATGACGACGTGTTCAAGCCCGTGCTCGCGCAGCAACCGAAAATACGCGGCATCCTGCGCGCCTTGCCGTAGATTCTTGAGTCGTACCGACGGCACGGGCTCATCCAGGCCGAATGCTCGACCCGGATACAGCAACACGTGCGGATCGACGCGGACGCAATCGTCGGGGGATGGACCGGACGTCGCCGGCCAGGCGTTCACCGATCCAATGGAGATCGCCTGCGCGCCCAGCCCATCAGCCTGCCAGGGCAACACGCGAGTGTTTACGGAGGAAGCATGAATCATGGTTGATCCACTGAACGGTGGGCGATCCGCCGTCATCCATGTTCGGCGCCCTTTCCTTCGTTCTTCGGTCATGATCTGAAAATCGTAGAACTGGGCGGGCGGCATCCAGATGTCCACGGCGTCGGAAAAATCGCCGTGCGGGAAGTCCGGCCAGCCGTAGGGACTCATGTCCTGAGGAAACGCCCTCGATGCGACCGCGATGCGCGAGTCAGCCTGACGAACCGAATGAGAGAATTGTCGTACCTGTTGAGGCGCGGAAGAGGGTGCGATGACGTAACAACGTTCCAACCAGCCCTTTTGATCGAAATGGAGCGCGCTCTGCGTCACGTACTGCGCCGTCATCGCCGCCGAAACGTTTCCAATGCTTGCCGACGACCCGGAATGCGCCATCGCCGCCGGCAGCGGCCAGAGCCGTAGGGGAACGCGGTTGAAAAACGCTCGACCGGACAGGAGCGGCTCCACCACGGAGTCGTAATGTTCCCAGTCGATCCCCAGGCCGCCCGCCGCGTTAATCCGCGCCGTCGGGGCAAGTCCCGGCAGAACGGGGCTGATGCGGTGGCCCTGAAGCATCCGCAGCGTGGACATCAAGAGAGCGTCCATCTCATTCTTACGAGGGTGATCGCCCCAATCCTCGGCGCGAAACGCCGGCGTCGAAGCGTCGAATCGAAGATGGTGCTGAAACAACGCCTGATGATCGATGTCGGCGATAAGCGGGACATTCGATTCGTCTGGAAGCACGATCGGCCGGACGGTCAGTTCAATGTCCAAGGCGGCAAAGGGCGATCCGCCGGAAAGAACCTCGATGGTCGTCGCGTAGACGCCCGCAAACGTGCCCTTGGGAACCGTCACATCCGCCCAGAAAGCGTAAGTCTCTGATGCCGTAAGTTCGGCCGGCAGGCCCCCGCGAGAAGCGCGAATGGGCACCAATACGTCCCAGGGTCGATGATCTCTCAGCCGTGGCGCAATCGAACGGATGTGCCAACCCGGAAACCGTCCCGCTTCGACCGGGTGCAGGCGATACAACGTGATCGCCGACGCGTCGATTTTTCCTTGTGCGGCCGTGAGCGCCGCAGCTCGCAGGTCCGGACGCGGGATGGACGATTCATTCGCCCGAATCGCGAAAGAGAAACTCAGGGTTTCATTGATCGCTCCGGTAAGGCGGACGCGCTGCGGCATTTGATCGAGCGCGGCCGGTCCTGCTTCATGCGTCGAGGTAGCGGAATTGCCGGGCGGTTCACAGGCCCAGATTCTGACTCGGTCACCGGCGACGCGGCATGCGGGAATCGCCGTACATGTTGCAAGCACACATGGTGCGATGAGTTGATTCAGCAACGCGGAGGAATGCCGACCCGACACGTTTTGTCGTCCGTCTGCGATTACGGCTCGCTTTCAGCGTTCTCCGGCGCTTCGTCCACCTGGGCCTCCTCGGTCGGAGCCGGGAGCGGCAGAGGCGGAGGAGCCTCGACGACCACCTTGGTGAAAGTTGCGTCCAGATTCTTCAGGCGGTCCAACGCCAGTTGCTGAAACGGCAGGGCGTTGAGCTTTGGATTGCCGACAATGGCGTTCAGATGAGCGCGAGTTTTCTCCTTGTGCTCCAGGCTCCCGTCAAGGACGAACTCGTTTTCTTCAACCGTGGCCAACCCCGAAAGCGCCACGCCGACCGCCAGTGGATTGTCCCCAAAGCGAGATAGCAACTCTTCGAACGCCTCTCTCGCCTTTTGGTTCATTTCTCGATCGGGCGGGAAGGGAACCTGTTGGGCGAGTCGCAGCGCCTGCCGCCCCAGATCCATCAGACCCGCACGCACAAAGTCCCTGTCGTTGACTTCCCTGGTTATGTTCTCCAGGGTCTCGAGAGATTTTTTACCCACATCGACGGGTTCAAAGACGAGCTCGCCGCGCCGCCTCCAAAGATCCTCCTTAGCCGCCGCGCGGGCGCGAAATCCGAACGAGATGGCCCCGAACACCACCAATATTCCCAGAGCAATCAGGCCAACCTGTTTCCCGTGGACATCGAGGTATGTGCGCGCCCGATCCAGCGCAAGCAGCAGGTCGTTTTCCTTCAGTTCGTGACGTCGATCGGCTTTCATTTGTTTCGCAGCCTCTTGAGCACGCCGCTACACATGACCGCGCCCTGCGGATTCATGACTTCGGACAAGCCAAGCAACGCATCGTACTCGACCCTGTTCGGCGGTCCAACATTGGCTCCGGCGACTTCAAGTCCCTCGTGACGCGACTAAACCCAGTTTGACATCTGGGGCCGTTTTTCCTTAAGATGCCCATCGGCGAGTGGTTGGCGATCACTCGGCCAATGCGACAGAATAGTGGGTGGTTAAACTGCAGCTTAGTAAACTGGCGAAAACCGTAGCTGATGCCGGCTTTCCAACCCGGTTGGAAGGTAGGGACTTAGACATTTGCGGCGTCAACACGCTTGGCGAAGCGAAAGCCGGCGAAATAACATTCCTCTCAAACCCTAAGTATCTGGCCCAGGTAAAGGACTCGTCGGCCTCGGCCGTTTTCGCCAAACCGGACGTGGAAATCCCTAAATCGCTTTCGGTACTACGCTGCGACGACCCCTACAGCGCGGTCACCGTGGCGATCATCACTCTGCACGGCCACCGACAGCATCCGCGCTGGGGTCTAAGTCCACAGGCATGCATCGATTCTTCCGCCAGAATTGGAGCCAGTCCGAACATTGCCGCGGGAGTCGTTATCGCTGCGGACGTGACCGTGGGCGACAACTGCACCATCTATCCCGGCTGCTACCTGGCCGAAGGAGTGCGCCTTGGGAACGACTGCACACTGTTCCCCAACGTCGTCATCTACAATCATTGCGAGCTTGGGCACCGCGTGACGATTCACTCCGGATCGGTGATCGGCGAAGACGGCCTGGGCTATGCGCCCAACGGCGACAAGTGGGTGAAGATCCCACAGGTCGGGCGGGCGGTCATCGGCGATGACGTGGAAATCGGCGCCAACTGCGCGATCGATCGCGCTACCCTCGGCCAAACGGAGATCGCCGCGGGCACGAAGTTCGGCAACGTCGTGGTCATCGGGCACGGCACCAAGATCGGTCCCGATTGCATGATCGTCGGCCTGGTCGGCGTTGCCGGTTCTGTGACTGTCGGGCGGCACGTGACCCTCGCCGGACAGGTCGGCGTCGCCGGACATCTGACCGTCGGCGACGGGGCCATGGCCGGCGCGCAATCCGGCATTCACGGCGACATCGAGCCCAACACCACGGTCATCGGCTCACCAGCCATCCCCAGCGAAATCGCCAAACGCTCCATGTATGTCTACCAAAAGCTCCCCGACTGGGTCCGGCGTATCAAGGACCTGGAACGTGAAGTCCAAGACCTCCGCGAAAAACTCAACGGCCAATCCGGGGAATACCGCGGCAGCCGCGAAGTGGTTGCTCCCGGTTCTACGGACCCGCACTAGGCAGTTCGCAGATCGCGACGGACGAACACCACCGCTCCGCAAACCCAGAGGACCGTCCCAACCACGAGTAAAACGAGAATGTCCTCCAGCGGCGATGCCCGTTCCTGAAGGATCCGAAAGGGCCTGTAGTAGTTCAGCAGACTCGCAACTGAGGCCTTTTTTACCGTGGCGTCGAAGGTGGATATGGAACTGAGAAACAACGAAGCCAGCATGACTGCGAAGGCCGAGCCCACGGCCCGGCCTCGACGGTCACAAACCGAGGATAGAAACGAGGCCAAACCTCCAACGGCCAGCGAAAGCGCATAGAGATTGATCGCCACCAGCGCCAGTTGTCGTAGCGACCCGGCCCGCTCCAACCCGGAAATCCAATTCCCAATCACGTTTCCGGCCAGGCCCACACTCACGATCAGCAAACTGGTGATGACAAACGGCGCCGACTCCGAAACGTAGAGGCTCGTCCGCGTCACCGGCAGGGCCAGCAGTACGTCCAAGGTTCCACGGTCCACTTCTCCGGCCGGAACGCGCGTACAAACAACGATTGCTTGGGCCCACACCAACGCCAGAAGTAACGGATGGGACCAACCGATCATCGAAAGGATCGCCGGACCCACTACCTTCCCCACCTCCGCGCCGAGCAGTGCGGCGAGGATTTTCTGCATGAACTCAAATTGCAGAAACTTGTCCGAAAACTCCCGCTGAAACTGCGGCAGAATGATCCCCAGCAGAAGCTCAAAGACGAACAATCCCAAGGCAAACCATAGCGTGGTCGCCCACGTTTCCCGCACCGCCTTGTAGATGAGTCCGAGATTCATGATCTAACCGTACCGCGATCGTCAGGAAGCGGGCGGACGCCGAACCCCATTCCTCCGCCGAGATCATCAGACATAGTAACCCCGGAAGATCTCCGCGAGATCGGGCGATTCCAGGCTCACGTCCTCCACGGGTTGCTCCGCGATCCATCGCAACAGGATCGTCACGGGGCCTCTGACCACGCCGCGCCATTGCCGCGCGTCGCGCTTCACCCAATCCACGCCGTCCACGGGGGCCGGCAAAGCTCCCGCGTCCGTCCTCCAGCGAATCGTGATTCTCCGCCGCGCCTTCGATCGAAGCGCTTCCAGCGATTCATCCGCCACCAGCCTGCCGTTTCGAAGGATCGCAACATGGCCGCAAAGGTCCTCGACTTCGTTGAGCGTATGACTGGACAAAAGGACCGTCCCGCCCGTACGGACGGCCTCGCGCAGTTGGACGTAGAGTTTGTCCTGCATCAGTGGATCTAGCGACGCCGTCGGCTCATCCAGGATGAGGAGACGTGGGTTGTGTGCAAGAGCGATCACCAGCCCTAGCTTTTGCCGCGTCCCGCGGGACATGACTCGCGCCCGCGTGTCGGGGTCAAGTCCGAACTCCTCCGCGAGGCGCATGCCTCTTGTGAGTAAATCTCGTCGCCGGACGCGCCCGAAAATTCTGAGCGCCTCGCGGCAGGTCAACCACGACGGCAAGCGCAAATCGCCGGGAAGGTAGCCCACTTCGGCCTTAATTGCCTCACTTTCCCGCCGGCAGTCCATTCCAAACACCCGAGCCTCGCCCGCGCTGGGGTTCAAAAAGCCGAGCAACACTCGCATCGTCGTCGTCTTGCCCGAACCGTTGGGGCCCAGGAACCCGAACATCGTTCCTTCTGCTACGCGCAGGTTCAGCCCTTCCACGCCGACCCGCCGCCCATAATTCTTGGTCAGCTTTTCGACCGTCACGACGTCCATGGACGGATTGTCGATTGCCGATCGTCGATTGTCGAATGGCGGGAATGTGGAGTGTCGCTAGAGGAGTTGCCGCAATTCGTGGCAGACGAAATCCACGTCGCCCTCGGTCAGTTCGTGATGAAACGGCAGAGCGATGGTGCGCGCGGCGACGGTCTCGCAAATTGGAAAAACACCGGACTTATATCCGAACCGCTCGACGAAAAACGGTTGGAGATGGATCGGGGCGAAGTAATTGCTGCAACCGATCCCCCGCGCCGACAATGTCTTGAGGATTCGATCGCGATCGTTCTGTGTGTAGCGGTCGGCCAGCCGGACCACAAATACAAACCAGCTCACCTGCGCGTGCGGCGCGACCTTTTGCATGATGATCCGCCGCTCGTCGGCCAGGCACGCCTTGTACCAACCTTGTACAAGACTCCGCACGCCAATGATTTCCTCGATGCGGCGAAGCTGCACGATGCCTATCGCGCATTGGATGTCGCTGAGACGATAGTTAAATCCCATGCGCGGGTGAGCCAGCCATCCGCCGCCGCTGTCGCGGCCCTGGTTGCGCATCGAGCGGCACAAGTCGGCGACAGTGTCGTCATCGGTCACGACCATCCCCCCCTCGCCGGTGGTGATCTGTTTATTGGGATAAAAGCCGAACACGCCCGCGTCACCCAGCGTTCCCGCTCGTCGCCCGCGATATCGACTGCCCAGCGATTCGCACGAGTCCTCGATGACCCATAGGTCGTGCCGATGGGCGATTTCACGAATCGCATCCATGTCCGCAATCTGCCCGAACACGTCCACCGGCAAAATCGCTTTTGTCTTGGAAGTGACGGCCGCCTCGATGCGCCGTGGATCGATGTTCCAGGTGTCCGCGTCGATGTCCACGAAGACGGGCCTGCCGCCCTCCATCAAAACGCAGTTCGCGGAGGCGACGAACGAAAACGGTGTGGTGATGACTTCATCGCCTTGCCCAATGTCCATCGCCCGCACGACAAGGTGCAGTCCGGCAGTCCCGTTCGCACAGGCAATGGCGTGCTGCGTCCCGCAGAAGCGGGCGAAGTCGGACTCAAATTCAGCGACCTTGGGACCAAGGCTTAACTGAGGGGTCTGGAGGACCGCGACGACGGCGTCGATCTCAGCCTGGGTGATGTTCGGTCGGGCGAGGGGGATGGAACGTGGGGTCACAAAACACTCCGGCGGCAGCGCGGGCGCCTTTGGCATGCGCTTGCGGGGGGCATTATAGTGCTTCGCGGTCGACACCGATATTTTTCGGCGATGCACCTGCCGGAGTATGGCAGAGAATGAGTGACTTCATCATGCGAAAGCTATCCAAGACGGCGCGGGCAAAGACCGGCCGCCGCGTCCCCTCTCCACGTCGCCCCGCACGGCCGCTGTTGTCCGATAATGCCTGGCGAGAGGCCATCGACCGTCGCACAGCCCGCGTGGGAATTATCGGCATGGGCTACGTCGGCTTGCCGCTGATGCGCACTTTCTGCGCCGCGGGCTTCTCCTGCCTGGGGTTCGACATCGACGAGACCAAAGTCGAGAAACTCAACGCCGGACGAAGCTACATCAAGCACATCCCCTCTTCGTTGATCAAGCGCGTTGTCAGTGAAGGCCGCTTCAGGGCCAGCGCTGATCCGGCGTCGCTGCGCGAATGCGACGCGATCCTCATTTGCGTCCCCACGCCGCTCACCAAAACGCGTGAGCCGGACATGAGCTACGTGGAGAACACGGCCCATCTGATTGCCGACCATCTGCAGCGCGGACAATTGATCGTCCTGGAGAGCACAACCTACCCGGGCACCACGCGGGAACTGGTCAAGCCGATCCTTGAAAGCAGCGGATTGCGCGCGGGGACGGATTTCTTCCTGGCCTACTCGCCGGAGCGCGAAGACCCCGGGCGCAGCGACTACACCACTGAGACCATCCCCAAAGTCGTGGGGGGTTATGAATCGCGGTCTCTGAAGATTGCCGCGGCCTTGTACGGCGCTGCCGTCCATAAGGTCGTGCCCGTGACGAGCTGCGAAGTAGCTGAGGCCGCCAAAATCCTGGAAAACGTGTATCGCGGCGTGAACATCGCCCTCATCAATGAACTGAAGGTTCTCTTCGACAAGATGGGGATCGACATCTGGGAAGTGGTGAAGGCGGCCTCGACGAAACCGTTCGGCTTCCAGCCCTTCTACCCCGGCCCGGGCCTTGGCGGCCACTGCATCCCCATCGACCCCTTCTATCTGACCTGGAAGGCCCGGCAATACGGGATGAGCACGCGCTTCATCGAGCTTGCCGGCGAAATCAACACGGCCATGCCCAAGTACGTCGTCAACCGACTGGCCGAAGCCCTCAATGAGAAAAAGAAAACGATCAAGGGATCAAGAATTCTAGTCCTGGGCTTGGCCTACAAGAAGGACGTGGATGACATCCGCGAGTCGCCCTCCATTGAGTTGATCGAGCTGCTCAAGTCCCGCGGCGCGTCCGTGGATTACAACGACCCTCATGTGCCGCGAACACCCAAGCAGCGCGAACACAATCTGGGCATGACCAGCAAGAAGCTTACCGCCGCGGCACTGAAGTCCTACGATTGCGTCCTCGTGGCCACGGACCACAGCGCTTACGATTTCGACTGGATCGTCCGGCACACCAAACTCGTCGTGGACACCCGCAATGCCGCGGCCAACATCAAGTCCCGCAGCGGAAAGGTGGTCAAGGCGTAGATTTTCCCAACCCTACGGCTCGACGATCACCTTCGCGTTAACCATGGACGGTCTCATCCGATGCGTGACACAGAAGTAGACAAACTCACCGACTTCCGGGAAGGGTTCGGTGGTGAACGACTCGCCGGGACTCAAAAGGCCCGAATCCCATATTCCATCCTCCGCCCCGGGCGCTCCGCTCGTGCTGGTGTGCAATATGGGAAGCGATTCCAGGTTGGTCCATCGAACGCGCTCACCGACTTTGATGGTGACCTCTTTGGGTATAAAGGCGATGTTTCTGATATCCACGTCGATCACCCCCTCCTCAGGCGGCGGTCGGCTTGGCGGCGTACAGGAACAAAGGCCGGCCAACACCGCTAATGCGAACGTCGGTCGTACCATCGCGGGGGCTGACCTAAAGAAACGAATCATGCTCATAGCATCTTTTCTCCGCGTGCATTTCGTCCGGACGAATCATCGCCCGGACATGGTCTAAGACGGCGGAACCAGCTTGAACACCCTTCCCGTCGTTCCGGTGGGGCCGATCACCTGCGTGGTCAACACATAGACCTCCCCGTCGGTATCCTGGCCGAATCCGAGTATGAAACGACCGGCCCGGCCGTTGGCCGTGCCCGCGACGGACAGCTCCCGCATGGTCCACGACCCGTCCGCCGCTTCCTCGGCCGCGAGCAGACGCCCGTCCGGTTCGACGAACCCGGTGCTGTAGTCGCCGAAAACATAGTGCCCAGACCATCCTGGGAAGGTGCTGCCCCGGTATACGTATCCACCGATGACCGCCACGCCGAACGGTTCACCATTTTCTTTCAGATGCGAGTATTCGATGATCGGATCGATCAGGGGATTCCCGTCGGCATCGACGCCCGGACACGATGCCGGCGGGCTTCCCGGCTGAACGGGGGTGAAACAGTGATTCCCCTCCATGATGTTCCATCCGTAGTTCTCGCCGCTTTCGACGATGTCCACCTCCTCAAAGATATCCTGACCGGCGTCGCCGACGAAGAGCCGTTGCTCGCCGCCGGCGTCAAAAGAGAATCGCCAGGGATTACGAAGACCCAAGGCCCATATTTCGGGCAATGCCGCCGGATCGTCACGGAACGGATTGTCGGCTGGAATGGCATACAGGCCGCCGCTGTCCACATCGATCCGCAGGATTTTTCCCAGAAGAGTGGTCTTATCCTGCGCATTGCCCAAGTCCGGGGTGTGGCCGACGTCGACGTCGTTTGCTCCGCCGCCGTCGCCTACCGAGACATACAAATACCCATCGGGCCCGAAGGCGAGTTGTCCGCCGTTGTGGTTGAACTGCGGTTTCAGGATGTCGAGCAACATGATCTCACTATTGGAATCGGCGCGGTCGGGATCGGATTGCGACACACGAAATTCCACGACGCGGCTCTCCGAATCGAATTCCGGGGGAGCGTCCGCATCCTTCGGCGCATTGTAGAACACGAAGAACCGGCCGTTGGCGGCATAGTTCGGGTGAAACGCAAGGCCCAGCAGCCCGCGCTCGTCGAAATCCGGCATCAACTCGACCATCCGATCGCGGAGATCAAGAAACGGCGTGGTTTTCAGATTCCCATTTGCGTCGATGATGTGTACCGTTCCGACCTGATCGAGGATAAAAAGGCGGCCCGAACCATCGTTGGCGGCGACGAACCCGACAGGGGAAACAAATCCATCGGCCACGAGCTGCAACGCAACCTCCGCACCTTGCGGCGGCGTGGGAAGCGAAGGACAGCCGGACAGCAATCCAAGGCCTACAATGGCAAAAACAACGCACGAAAACGATGGAGCCGAGTTGAATCCGGATTTACATGAGGCCACTGGACTCTCCTTCACAAAAAGACAACTCGCGCCCTTCGACGCGGGCCGCACATTTCCTTATGTGCCTCTTGCCCCGACGGATTGCACGGATTCTACATATGAAGTGCTGGGTGAAAAGTCGGTAAGGACGCCGTCAAATCACTCGTAACGCAGCGCTTCGATGGGATCGAGCTGGCTGGCGCGCCAAGCTGGGTAGAAGCCGAAGAATACTCCGACCAGCGTGGCGAAAGCGACGGCTAGACCCGCCATCCAGGGAGAAATGATCGTGTCCCAGCCGTAATTCCAGGAGACAAGCTTCGACACCAACCAGCCGAGTATGAAACCGAACAGACCGCCCATACCGCACAGCACCACGGCCTCACAGAGGAACTGTTCGAGGACTTGATACCCCGCCGCACCGATGGCCATGCGCAGGCCGATCTCACGCGTGCGCTCGGTCACGGATACGAGCATGATGTTCATGATGCCCACGCCGCCGACGAGCAGCGATATCGAAGCGATGGTGGTGAGCAGGGTATTAAAGGTGCGCGTGGCCTCGGCGTTGGCCTGCATGGTGAGCGAGCGGTCGAAGATGCGAAAGTCGTCGTCCTCATCCTCGGCGAGGCGGTGTCGCTGTCGGAGCAGGTCACGGATTTGCTGACGCGCCGTTGCGGGGTCGTACCCCTGCTTGGCCGCGGCGAGCAGCGTACCGGAGCGCTCGCTGCCCGCAAGGTATCGCTCCAGCGATGTGAAGGGGACGAGGACGGTGTCGTCATTGTCGCGCCCGTCGCTGCCCACGCCCTTGGATTCCAGCAGACCGACGATATCGAAGGCCACGCGGTTGATCCGCACCGTTTCCCCGACGGGATTGACCGCCCCGAACAACTCTCTAGCGACGGTTGCGCCGATGCAGCAGACCTTGTTGAGCATGCGCATGTCGTCAGCGTTGAACTCCCGCCCGGCGCTCATCTGCCAGCGGCGGATATCGAAGTACTTCGGCCGAGCGCCCAGAACATTGGTCTGGTAGTTTCCATATGAGGAAACAACCTGCATGGTGATGCGGTTGACCGGCGTAGCCCCGCGCACCGCCGAGCACTCCCGCTCGATGGCGTCGGCGTCGTCACTGGTGAAATTGGGCGGCATGCCCTGCTGCCGCCGCGCGCCGCCCCGTTGCATGCCCCAGTAGGAGATCATGATCCAGTCGTCGCCGAGCGTGGCGATTTCTTTCTCCACGCGGCGTCTGGCTCCCTCGCCGACGGCGACCATGGTGATCACCGCCGCGATGCCGATGACGATGCCCAGCACCGACAGCCCGGTGCGGACCTTGTTCTTCTGAAGACTGCGAAGCGATTCGGAAAGAATGATGAGTGGATTCATGATTTCACGCGGCCGTGGCCTGCATCACGTCCTGCACGATCAACCCGTCGCGGAACATGACATGGCGCTTGGCGAATGCGGCGATTTCCGCTTCGTGGGTCACCACCACGACGGTGATGCCCTCGTTGCGATTGAGCTGTTGAAACAGCGTCATGATTTCGTGACTGGTCTTGGTGTCGAGGTTGCCGGTAGGTTCATCGGCAAGCAGCATCGCGGGGCGGGTGATGAGCGCGCGGGCGATGGCCACGCGCTGCTGCTGTCCGCCGGAGAGCTGATTGGTGTGATGTCGGAGCCGGTCGCCCAGCCCGAGACGTTCGAGCAGTTCCGCCGCCAGTCTGCGGCGATCTTTTTTCTTTACACCCTGGTAAACGAGCGGAAGGGCCACGTTGTCTACAATAGTCGTCCGGGAGAGCAGATTGAAACTCTGAAAGACGAAGCCGATGCGTCGGTTTCGCAGGCGGGAAAGCTGAAGCTTGGAAAGCTGGTGGATGGGCTGGTTTTCAAAACGGTAAGTGCCGGAGGAAAGGCGATCCAGGCAACCCAGCAGGTGCATGAACGTGGACTTGCCGGAGCCGCTCGGACCGGTGATGGCCACAAACTCGCCGCGCGAAACTTTCAGGGCCACGCCCCGCACGGCGGGCACTTGAACTTCGCCGAGGGTATACACTTTCCACGCATCGACGATGTCGATCAGCGAGTCGCTCATCCGGCAAACCTCGGAGTCCGCGTGGGTACGTTGAGTCGCGGTCGCGGCCCGCCCGTCTGCTCGATGACCACGCCGTCGCCCTCGCGGATTTCGCCGGAGCGGACCTCCGTGAAGCTGCCGTCGGTCAGGCCCGGTTCGATGGGTACTTCGACAGGTCGCCCGTCTCGTAGCAGAAAAATGCGGGGTTTCATGCGCACGGCCTTGCCCGGGCGCATCCAATCGACGTCGGGCGGCGCCGCGTCGGGATTGAAGCGCATGGCCGCGTTGGGAACCAGCAAGGCGTTTTCGACGCGGGCGATCTCAAACGAGATCGTCGCCGTCATGCCCGGCCGAAGGGCCAGGTCGGGGTTGTCCACGTAGATCAGGGTTGTGTACGTAACGACGTTGTCCACGATGGTCTCCGCATAACGGACTTGGGAGATGACGCCGTGAAAGCGCCGGTCCGGGTAGGCGTCCACGCGGAACTCCGCGGGGCCGCCTTCCTTGATCTTGCCGATGTCGGTCTCACTGGCGGCGGCGTTGACCTGCATTTTGGCGAGGTCCTTGGCAATCGTAAAAAGAGTGGGCGCGGTGAGCGACGCGGCGACGGTCTGCCCTTCGTCCACGCTGCGCGAAATGACAATTCCCTTGATGGGCGAGCGGATGACGGTCTTGTCGAGATCGACAGCAGCGAGCCGGGCCTCGGCCTCGGCACGCTCGACTTCCGCTTCGGAGGCGTGCAAGGAAGCCTCCGCCTGCTGTTCCGCCACCTTGGCTTCGGCGAATTCGAGTTCTGTGGCGGCTTCGCGTCCGAAGCTCTTCTGGGCGTGCTCGCGTTTCAAAGTCGCGTCGGCGAGGGCGGCCCGAGCCACCTCGACGCGAGCCTTGGCCGCCTTGGCCGCCGCCGTCCGCTGGTCCAGAGTGGCCTTGAAACGGTCCTTATCAAGCTCAGCAAGGATGAAGCCCTGTTCGACGCGATCGTTGAAATCCGCATACCAGCGCGTGACTGTCCCGCTCACTTGCGACCCGACCAAAACTTTTATCAAAGGCTCAAGATTGCCCGTCGCCGTAACAGTGGCGACCAGGGTCCCACGAGTTACCGGCGCGGTCTTGTAAGTGATCGGCGCTTCGCTCCGGGACCACTTGGTGAAGCCGGCGTAACCGCCCACACCCACGACCGCGAGAATGACCAGTGCAACGATTGCTCGAACCATATCCATCCGCCCCGCCGACAGCCCTGGCGTTGATGCTAATGATTATACGTAAATCGCGCGGTGAATTCGCGGCCCTACGTTACACGCCCGTGGCGCATGGCGGCTTCGAGCGTCAGGTCGCCCATCCTCCCGCGACGGCGCGGCGAGGTTGAACGTCTTCGCGGCCCCAGAGAGTGACGCGGTGGCCGACGATCTCGGCGATCTGGCGGATTTGCTCCATCAGCTTTGCAAAGTTGTTCGGAAGGACGGCCTGAGGACCGTCGCACAAGGCGCGGTCCGGGCAACTGTGAACCTCCACGATTGCACCGGCGGCGCCCGCTGCGATTCCCGCGAGCGCGAGGGCCGGAACCAGGTCCCGTTTTCCGGCGGCGTGCGACGGATCGATGAAGACCGGCAGGTGTGAGCGTTCCTGGATGACCGGGATGGCCGACACGTCCAGCGTGAACCGTACTTCATCGGCGAACGTGCGAATGCCCCGCTCGCAAAGAATCACGCGATGGTTGCCCTGACTGAGGACATATTCGGCGGACATCAGCAGTTCCGTAATCGACGCTGCCAGTCCACGCTTGATGAACACCGGCTTGTCCGTCTTGCCCACTTCCAGCAGCAGGTTGAAATTTTGCATGTTGCGGGCGCCGATCTGGAAGATGTCGGCGTACTTGTAGACGATGGGCACATCGCGCGGATCGACGACCTCGGTAATGGTAGGCATGTTCAGCGCTTCGCCGGCCTCTTGCAGAAGCTCCAATCCTTCCTTCCCTTTGCCGCTGAAGGAATACGGGGATGAACGCGGCTTGAACGCCCCGCCGCGAAGGATCGAGGCCCCAGCGTCTTTCACCGCTTGGCCGACGCCGAAAAGGATTTCTCGACTCTCGATAGCGCACGGCCCGGCGATGATGTTGACGTGCGGTCCGCCCACGCGGATGCCCTTGATGTCGAGGATGGTGTCGGCCTCGTGAAATTCACGCGACGCCAGCTTGTACGGCTGGCTGATAGCCATCACCTCATCGACGCCGGGAAGCTGCTCAAGCTGTTGCTGAGCTTCCAGCGTTCGCTGGCCGATCGCACCCACGATGGTGCGGAATTCGCCTTTGGATGGATGGGGCACCAGTCCAAGTTCCGCGACGCGTTCAACGACCCTTTGCACGTCGCCGTCGGCCACTCCCGACTTCATTACAACGATCATGTCCATGGCTAAATAGGGGATCCCCTTTCCGGATTGGATTTAATTCGCGTAACTTCGCTTCTCATATGGACTTACATTACGCCGCAGCGAGCATTACAGTATAATGAAAGAGCTTCACACTGTCAAAAAGCAGAGTTCCTGTCCTCATTCGATTCCAGTTTCTTCACAGCCTGATCTGGAATTGCGTGGAATTTGTAAGTCATTATTTCATAGTAGTTTATGGTTATTTTCTGAAGGTTCTTGCCAACATGATGAGCGTTGACAGCTCATATCGGCCGGAGTAAAAACCAAGTGCGTTCGCGGTGAACGTGTTGACTGAGCATTGGGCCGCAACTTCACATGACTTTGCGGCCTGCAGGAATGCGGCTTCTTTGAGCCGTGGCGGACTTCCGGGATCGTAGCTAGGCTCCGATCCCGGAAGTTTTTTACGGGTCACCGCGATGGAGCGGTTTGTTTATGGCCACCGCGACTGGGAATCCCAAAAGAACAATCCAAACCGCGCAATGCGTGGCCAATCGCGCCCTCTGTCGAGACCACTACCGCCTCACTCTACGCGTGTCCAACTTCCCAGAGGCATTCGCGGGACAGTTCGTCCATCTTAGCCCTGAATCGCCAAACGAGATCGAGTCGAGCAAGTCGAACGGGCGATGGGCCGCCGAGCTGGAGCAACCCATGCTGCGGCGCGCGTTCAGCATCGCCGGACTACGGCGTAACGGCGATGCGGCGGAGATAGACGTCATTTACCGCGTCGTCGGAAAAGCCTCGCGGTGGATGGCGTCCCTGAACGCTGGCGATACGGTCAGCTCCCTTGGCCCACTCGGTAACAGCTTCCCGATCTCCGATGGCAAGCCGAATGCCTGGCTGGTGGCGGGCGGCGTGGGCCTGCCGCCCATGCTGTGGCTCAGCGCGGCATTGCAAAAGGCTGACAAGAATGTCGTCGCATTCTGTGGTTCACAAAGCCGTGATCTGCTCGCTCTCACGCTCGATCCCACAGTGAAACCAGACCCAAGCGCCGGCAGCGCGACGCTAACCGCGAAGGAGTTCGCAGACCAGGGCTCGAAAGTCGTCATCAGCACGGACGACGGAAGCCTGGGCTTTCGCGGCTACGTGGGACAGGCCATGGAAGCCTACCACAGAGCCAACCCGATCAGTGCTGATGGACTGGTCGTCTACACCTGCGGCCCGGAGCCGATGATGCGCTTCGTGGCCGAATACTGCGTCGCGCGGCGGATCGAATGCTACGTTTGCGTCGAACGCAACATGGCCTGCGGGACGGGAATGTGCCAATCGTGTGTAGTGCCCTTACGCGACGACGCCGATTCCGCGGGCTGGTCCTATCGCCTCTGCTGTACGGATGGACCGATTTTCGAGGCCCTGCAAATCCTTTGGGAAACGCCAAGCTTGATTGTCGATTTGCGATTGTTGCGGAGTTAACAGAAACTTCGCGGAAAGGAAGGAGTCGGACGTGGATCGAATTCTGAAGTTCTTGTGACCTGCCCCCAATTCATGTACCAGCCGCTATGAGAGTCCGTTGGTTCTCCGTCTTTCTCGGACGGGCGAGCGGAGTGCAGCCATAGGTAACGGAGCGCAGCTCGCCCGTCCGCACGAGGCC
>Ga0187893_10002183_pt1 | contig 43784 bp, 40 predicted proteins | sample MA1701074metaG_FD_139574 | JGI IMG/M metagenome (GOLD analysis project Ga0187893, IMG submission 139574) | White microbial mat communities from a basaltic lava cave in the Kipuka Kanohina Cave System on the Island of Hawaii, USA - MA170107-4 metaG ... | reverse complement strand
CATGGCTAGAGATTGCCTGTTGTTTCATCTCTTGCCAACCCAATGCCTCACTTGAACTTCGCAATTTCATTTTTCACAACTCGCCGATTTTATTGCTCTTTTCTCTCAACCGGGAATTGCTGCCGACTGATTTGACGCAAACGCCTCATATCAAGATAATGACCATCTATCAAGCCGCGCTCGTCGGCGCGAGTTCCGTAATCGAAAGGATATTTTGATGATCGCTCGAAGCGCAGTCCCGGTCGTAAGAAAAGCCTCGATCTTTTCGGCTCTCATCGCATTGATTTTGATGACAGCCTGTGGAGGTCATCCTGAAGCGGGCGGCCCCAGGGCTCAGTTTCCCGAAGGCAGCGTCACCAATGAAGACGTGGAAAAGCTTCTCAAGTTCGACGCTCGCGTGCAGGATTCCAGAGTCGAGGGCAACAAACTCATCGTCAATGTCAATCAATCGTGGACGAGTTCTCCGCCCGGAATTCAGGAGCGCGCCATGGGCCGCTGGTACGGCTACTGGCAGGCTGCCAACGGAGGCAGCGCCGACAAACCGCAAAAAGGTTTCGATGTAGTAGCCGAATTCAATGGCAAGCAGATCGCTCAATGGACTTCGGACGGCTACACGGCTCCTGAAAAAAAATCCGCGAGCGAGCAGGCGAAAAGCGAATAGCTGTTTGCAATCGCCCGGTTTCGTCTGACTCATCCCGGCTTGCGCTGATTGCGACGATCAGCAATCAGCGCAGACTTTTTTATGCACCCGCCTTTCACGCCCGCGCGTATTACTCGGCAGGGCGTAAAGCCCTTCTGAACCTGAAAGTCAAACCGGCTCCGACATCGATAAGGGTGCGATGTCGGGCCGGTTGCCGTCAGTCACGGCCAGCCCCGGTCGACTTACCCGGCTCAGAAATGTGGTTGAAATCATGTCGAAGCGCACGCGACAAACAAAAAGCCTCGCCGACCGGATCGGTTTAGTGGCCGTCTGTCTGCTCGCCTTGGCAATGGCGATAGGATTCAACTGGGCTATCTTGGGCGACTGGAATACGTCCTTCCGCGCGTCTCCGACTCCGCGCATCAGGCCCTCTACTCAAAACATTGAGCCTGACACTTCCGCTGATGAGCGAATCTCAAAACCCACGGATACAAATATTCGGATCAATCGCGCGACGGGAAAATTCTTCTGAAGGCAGGACGGTTTCAATACTGCGCGCGTTTCATATCGACCCGCGCAGAAGGGATTCATCATAATCGCAGATCAATCGTTCAGGGTCTTTCGCTTCCCAGGACTCGTGATCGAGCCAGATTTGAATGCGCCCGTTTTCAGATACGCAGACGATCTGATCATAATGAACATAATTGCCCGTAAGCTGCCCGTATTCGTTGAACACATAGCCGGGAATGAAATGTTTTATCTCATCGAAGCTTATTATCAACCGATTACTCCTCCAGGGAACAGTTTTCAGTTTCTCATGGTCTCCGGGCTAATTACTCAACTTGTGAAGGATTCGTCCGGGAAGATTATATAATCAGCAGGAACTTTCTCGGTCAGCCAGACGCCATTGGCTGAAAGAAAAAACTGAAATCCTTCTTCGTGCATTCGTCCGGCTTTTATCACAAGCGCCACAGGCTTGCCGTGACGCTGGCCCACGCTTACTGCCGTGCGCTCGTCTTTCGAGAGATGAACATGATTTCTTCGGCCTCGAACAAGTCCGCTCTCGCGAATTGATTCCGTGAAACGCGATGCCGTTCCGTGATATAAGAATTCGGGCGGCTCTACAGGATCAAGATCGAGGCTTACGGCAATCGAATGCCCCTGACTCGCGCGGATGCGAAGGCCGTCTTCGCTCAACGCGAATCGCTTCTTGTCGTTTTTCTCAACTACCTCGCGGAGCAGTTCTTCAGTCAGATTCACCCGCGCGCCGCGCGCGCGCGCTATAAGCTCATCCACTCGCGCCCATCCTCCTTCGTCGAGCCGAAGGCCGATGGTCTGCGGATTGTGACGCAGCACGAGACTCAAAAATTTGCTTGTGCGGACGAGATGTTTTTCCATCACATTTTCTCGGCCATCTCTATGGCCTGAAGCATCGCGCGGGCTTTATTGACAGTCTCGAAGTATTCCGTCTCCGGCACCGAGTCCGCGACTATTCCGGCTCCGACCTGAATGTATGCGCGCCCGTCTTTGGCGACAATCGTGCGAATGGCTATGCACGAATCGAGATTGCCCGAATAATCCAGATACATGACTGCCCCGGCGTAGACTCCGCGTCGCGTGGGTTCAAGCTCATCGATTATTTCCATCGCCCTCACCTTGGGCGCTCCCGTTACTGTCCCTGCGGGGAAGCACGCGGCCAGAGCGTCGAAGCGATGAGAGCCTTTTCTCAGCCGCGCCTTGATGCTCGATACGAGATGCATGACATGAGAGTAACGCTCGATTTCCATCAACTCCGTCACCTCGACCGAGCCGTAATCGGAAACTCTTCCGAGATCGTTGCGGCCCAGATCGACAAGCATCACATGCTCGGCCACTTCCTTTTCATCTGCGCGAAGCTCTTCGCCCAGGAGCAGGTCTTCGGTTTCAGTCTCGCCTCGCTGCCGGGTTCCGGCTATCGGGCGATACTCAAGCCTGCGGCCCGTAGCGCGCACGAGCATTTCGGGCGACGCGCCGATTACCTGATGATCGTTTATGTTGAGATAGAACATATAAGGCGACGGATTGACCACTCTCAGCGCCCGGTAAATCTGAAACGGATGCGCGCTGATGCCTGCGGAAAATCTCTGCGAGAGGACTACCTGAAAAATATCTCCTGCGGCGATGTGTTCTTTGGCGCGCTCGACGCTTTCTTCGAAGACCTGTTTGGACATATTCGAGCGCAGTTTTGTATCAGTGTTATTTTCGCGGCGGGCGAGAGGCTCGATGGGGTCTTCGAGACGGGCCTCGATGCTTTCGATATCGCTGATGGCTTTTTGATATTCCTTTTCGAGATGATTGATTTTTCCTTCGGTGAAGACATTGACGATGATGTGAACCTGATGTCGAACGTGATCGAAGGCCATCAGGCGCGAAAAGAACATCATCACTGCGTCGTCGAGACCTAAGGAGTCGGGATTTTTGTCGGGGATATTTTCAAACCAGCGAATCGCGTCATAGCTCATGTAGCCGACGGCTCCGCCCGAAAACGGCGGGATGTCGGGAATCCTGACCGGAATATAGCGGCCCGACAAACGGCGCAGAACGTCAAGCATAGGCTGATCGGTTTCCTCGCGGCCCGCGGGAGATTCGATAGTCACTCGTCCTGCGCGGCATCGCACGATGGCGTGGGGATCGAATCCGAGGAAGGAATAGCGAGCGACTTTTTCGCCGCCTTCGATTGATTCCAGAAGGAAAGAGTAAGGGCTGAGGCGAAGCATTTTGAGATAGGCCGCGACGGGGGTGAGAAGATCAGCCATCACCCGCTTGATGACAGGCACGATGGTGCCTTCCTGAGCGAGTTTCAAAAACTCTTCGTAGCTGGCTGGAGTAAAATCGTTCATCGGTAAGGCCGTCTGAATCAGCCTTTCTTTCTTTCCTGTTTGGGCGCTTGCGCTGCGCGATTCGACAACTCTCCCTGCACATCGCTCAACTTCACGTCGCGTTCGACCATCAGCACGAGCAAATGATAAAAGAGGTCGGCCAGTTCGGCGATCATCTCTCGACGCGATTCATTCTTCGCGGCTATGATGACCTCGCCCGACTCTTCGGCGATTTTCTTCAGTATCTTGTCCAATCCGCTGTTGAAAAGATATGAGGTGTAGGAACCTTCGGGGCGTTTTTCCTTGCGGTCGCTGATGAGGCGATAGAGTTTGTCTAACGCTATTCCGAATTCCATCGAGCCGGGATCGATCAAAGAGACAGCCGAGTTGTTGCCCTTCTGCGCCTCTTCGATATCGCGGAGCAGGCTGACGGGTTTTCGCATTCCGGGAGCCGCGCCCTGCTCGACGATGATGGTTAAAAAACCGCCGTCCTGATTGAGCCGTATGTCGACCAGGCGATGCGTTTTCTGTGTCGCGCCTTCGATTGCAGGAGCCTGACCCGTCTGAAGAGTTCGCGCCAGCCCGCCGTTATCGAGATAGCACAAAGACAGCACCGCTCCGGTTCCGGCTTCCTGAACTATGGCGGGTATCAGGCCGCGCTCATCGAACTTGATGCTTTGTATTATTGTATCCGTCATGTCGAAAGCTTCAGCCGGAGACTGCCCGATGAATCTAGCATCCGGTCGCCGCTGTTACAAGAGATCAATCATTCGTCAATCTCGGCTGAGATTCTAGCAAGGCGGTTTGTGAATTGTAAATTTTTCAGCCGGGGCGGAAGGCAAAAAATCATGATTCAAAACAGTACACGTCAAGGGGTCAGCCTCGAATCGCATCCTGCTTCTTTTCTCGAAAAAAAATTGTAGCCACTCGTAAGTATTTTTCGTCATACAGTAGTGAGAGGAATTCATGGCCGCCCGTCTCGCCAATCGCGGCGCTGCCCGATTCCGCTCACGCTCCGAGACTCGTTTGCGCTCGAAAGCAAAGCGTTCTTTCCCGGATTTCATACCGTGTGATTCGAGCGGAGCCGGGAAAGAATTTGATCTACGCCAGTAAAAGTTTGCGGACGACCGTATGCGACAGTCCGCAACTTCGCCCAATACGCCAATACAATCAAGCAAGGAGACGACTCATGAGAAGAAACAATCTCACGAACAGCAAACTTTTCCCGCTCTTCACCATTTCGCTCTGCCTTCTGCTGCTTCCGTTTCAGGAAACAATCGCGCAGCGCTCTGCCATAACGACGGTTGATCCGTCGCCCGTTCTGGGGCAATGGGCCGCGCCCGTCTCGTGGCCTCTGGTCGCCATTCACACGAGCGTGCTTCCCAATGGCAAGCTGCTGGTCTGGTCGCGCGACAAGAACGCGCAGGGCGGTGATGTGCTGAACAACACGCACGCCCGCATCTGGGACCCGGCCACGGGCGCGTTCACCTCCGTCATCAATAACAACACCAACCTCTTTTGCAGTGGACACGCTTTCCTGCCTGATGGTCGCCTGATTGTCAGCGGCGGACATCACATCAACGACGGCGTGGGAGAGCGTCACACGAATATTTTCGATTACCGAAACAATACGTGGACGCGCGGCCCGGATATGAATGCGGGACGATGGTATCCGTCGAATTGCACGCTCGGCAATGGAGATATACTCATCGCATCAGGCACGGACGAAAACCAGCAACCCAACCGACTCCCGCAGGTGTGGCAAACGACGGGAACCATTCGATCCCTGACCGGCGCGTTGCAGAATCTCCCGCTTTATCCGTGGCTGCTGCTCGCGCCCAACGGACGAGTTTTCTACTCCGGCCCTGAGCGAACCACGCGATTTCTCAATACTGCCGGAGCGGGAAGCTGGACGGCTGGGCCGTTGAGCAATTTCGGGGTACGCGACACTGGCTCAAGCCTGATGTATGACGATGGCAAGGTGCTGATCGTAGGCGGCGGAGCGCCCACCAATACGGCTGAAGTCATCAACCTCAGTTTCGGCGCTCGATGGCGAAACGTGCAAAGCATGGCTTTTGCGCGAAGACAGATGAACGCTACTCTTCTGGCCGACGGCAAAGTGCTTGTGACGGGAGGAACGAGCGGGGGCGGCTTCAACAATCCTTCAGGCACCGTGCTTGCCGCCGAAATCTGGGACCCGAACACTGAACGATGGACGGCTGTGGCGAGTATGAGCGTGCGTCGCATATATCACTCGACGGCTGTGCTGCTGCCCGACGGCAGGGTGCTATCAGCGGGCGGCGGATTGCCTAACGGCGGCGGCGGCGACACGGATCATCTCGACATGGAAATCTACTCTCCGCCTTATCTTTTCAAGGGCGCGAGACCGACCATCACTTCGGCTCCCAACATTGTAAATCATGGTCAGACATTCACCGTCAGCGCGCCCAATGCAGGCAACATCGCAGAAGTGACGTGGGTGAAACTTTCTTCCGTCACTCATGCATTCAACGAAAGCCAGAGGATCAACTACCTCAGCTTCACGCCTGCGACGGCGACGAGCTTGAATGTCACGGCTCCCGGAAGCAGCAACCTTTGCCCGCCCGGCCATTACATGATGTTTTTGATAAACAGCAACGGCGTTCCTTCGGTCGCTCGCATCGTTCAGATAACAGTCCCTCCGCAGCCTTCGAACGCGATCAAAGATTCGCGATTCTTCGTGCGGCAGCAGTACTACGACCTGCTCGGTCGCGAGCCTGACAAGAGCGGCTGGCAGGGCCATACTCGCGCTATCACCTCCTGCATCAACAATGCCGCCTGCATCGAGCAGAAGCGCGTGGAGGTTTCAAGAGCCTTCTGGGATTCAGCCGAATTCAAACAAAAATTCCCTTCCGTGGTCAATCCGAGCGGAAATCCCGCGTTCAACAACGCTGAATTCGTCAGGTTGTGTTACGTCCTCTATCTGCGCAGAGACCCCGACCCCGCAGGCTTCAATGGGTGGCTCGCTCAATTGAACGCGACCAACGATTACAACAACGTCATCAAAGGGTTCATAACCTCTACCGAATATCTGTCGAGATTCGGGCAGCCCTGAGACGGACGATTGGTCATTCACTCATCAGACGCGCGATCTGTGTGTCCGATGAATCATTAATCGAAAGGCTCAGGCTCACTGAAGCCTGAGCCTTCCATTAAAAGAGGTGGAGAGATGAACAGATTTTCGCGCTCCGAAAAATTGCCTTCAGCTAAGATTCACCGCGCTTCGACGCTGGCTGCGATGATCATTCTCATATTTTTCTTCGCGCTTCTTCCCGGCGTCGATGCCTACGGGCAGAGCGAGCAGTCGCCTGCGCAGAGTGATCGTAATGAGGCGGGAGTCAGAAAGTCCGGCATCCCGGACATCGAACTTATTGATCAGGACGGGAAGAGAATTCTTTTTTACAGCCTTATGCTCAAAGGCAAAACCGTGGCCATCAATTTCGTTTACACTAACTGTGCGGCTTTTTGCGCGTCGCAGGGAGCCATATTCGCGAAGTTGCAGGAACTTCTCGGAGACAAACTCGGCAAAAGCGTCAACCTGATAACCATAACGACCGATCCCGAAACTGATACGCCTGAGCGATTGAAATCGTGGAGCGAGAAGTTCAAAGCGAAACCGGGCTGGACGATGGTGACGGGCGAGAGGCAGGCGATAGATGAAATACTGAAAGCGTTGACCGGCGATATAGGTCGCACGGGAATGCACTCGCCGATAGTTCTCATCGGGCAGGCAGACAATGGAGTGTGGATTCGCGATTATGGGCTGGCCGATCCTGAAAAACTAGCCGAGATGATCGAACAAGTAGCAAGCGGCAAGCGTTGAAGCCATCAGGCGAACGGTGTTCGTTAGCAAAGCGCATTTTATGACATTGCCGATAAAGAAGAAGGTATTGCGCAGAGCCTTACCGATAGCGATTATCCTCGTCGCCGTCGTCGCGCTCGGCTGGCTCATCATCACTCGCATCAATTCCAAGCCGGGGCTTTCCGTAGGTGAAAAAGTCGATGAGCTTAACGGAGTCGCCGTCTTTTACAACGGATCGGTCGACAATGTCTCAGGCAGAAATGTATCGAAAGACGGCTATAACATCGGGTTGAAGTATCAGTGCGTCGAGTTCGTGAAGCGTTACTATTACGAACACCTCGGCCACCGGATGCCGAACCCCTACGGACACGCGAAAGATTTTTTCGATGAGGCGCTCAAGGATGGAGAATGGAACAGCAATCGCGCGCTCGTTCAGTTCACGAACGGAAGCCTAAGCCGACCTGCCGCGGATGATCTGATAGTGTTCGGGCCGACTGCGTTCAACTCTTATGGTCACGTGGCTATCATTTCAAAAGTTTCCGATAGTCAGGTGGAAATCGTGCAGCAAAATCCCGGCCCGTTCGCCAGTTCAAGAGAGACGTTTGCTGTCAAACAGCGCGGGGGCAGATGGTTCATAGAAAACAGTCTCGCGCTGGGCTGGTTGCGCGCCGCGTCGGAAGCAGGCAGGAACCAATAGATGGCTTATCGCAGATGTAGTGAGGCTATATCGAATGATGGTTGATTCGTTCTTTCGTTTCTGACTTGGTAAAAACGCTTCGCATCTATCTCCACGGGTCAGCGGTTTTGTGCATCGGCTCATCGATGAGAGCTTTTGCCGGAGTAACAGTTGAATCCGCGCCTTGTTTGATGCTGCGATAATAAACCTTCAAGGTGAAAGCCAGTATGACGAGCGAGATCAAAGTCCATGTTACGGCCCAGAATGCCGCGGGCAGAAATCCGCCTGTGTGCGCGGCCATATTCTGAGCGTCAGTATGTGTTCCGGGACTGAGGGCTGACAAAAACATCACCGTGCGCAGGTCATAAAAAGCGTTGAGCAGAGATTGAATGGCGAGAAAGCTCATGAAGAAGTGAACCATCCGCGGAGCGGCTTTCAAGGCGAGCGCCATCAGCCCGCCTCCGAGAATGATTCCGAATATCCATGTGTTTACGGTGCCGCCGAACAGGATCGGCGCGAGGAGCAGCGCGCTTGCAGTCGCAATGGCCGCCACACGCGCGTGGCGGGCTTGCCTGAGCAGCAGCAGCAGGCCCGATCCGTAGACGAGCGACCCCAGATAGCCCGCGCTCGAAATCAGAATATTGCCTGATGTGGTCATTACCTGCCCGTTGCCATTCCAATCGACGTTCATACTGATGACGCCTGTGAGCGTGGCGAACGCCGCTATCGCGTGGCCGGTTTCGTGAATGTAGGTCACGAATATGCGGAACGGATAGGTGAGCAGTTCCGCAAAGGGTATGAACCACAGCACCAGAGTCACAGCAGAGGCCAGCAACAGAAACTTGAACGACTCTCTGATTTCAGACTTGCTTTGCATATAAACCTGTACGCAACTGATCGGGTTCGTGTTCGAAACGAATCTCCGCGTCATCGCTCTTTGAGCCGCACATCGAAAACCGGAGTCTCGACTATATGCACGGTCATCGAGGCTATCTGAACGCGGTCTTCCGTCTTATCGAATTCATCGAGTATGCGCGTGAACAGATGGTCTTTCGTCAATCGGCGCTTCTTATAATCGATGACATAGCGGAGCGTGAATTCTATCCAGTTGTCGTTGGCTACAAGCGTGACCATCGGCTCGACCGACGCATTTTCGATCATATACTTGCTGACCATATCTTTCCAGGCCGTTGCAGCCGCTAGCGAGTATTCGCCCACCACCTCACCGGCTACGCGATGAAGTATCTCTCTGGCCATTCGGTGATCGCTTCCGTATTTGACCGGCACGATGATTTCATCCCACAGAAAAGGGAAATCGCCCGAATAGTTGAACACAGGCTCTTTGAAGACGAAGCTGTTGGCTATGCGCACGACCCGCCCGCTGTAAAGATCGCCTTTGACCCATTCGCCGACTTCCATGAGAGTCGTGCGAAGGACGCCGATATCGATTACGTCTCCCTTTATGCCGCCCAGTTGAACGCGATCTCCGGTGTTATAGAAACCGGCGAACGAGATAGCGAACCATCCGGCAAGGCTGGCTATGACTTCCTGCAACGCGAACGCTATTCCCGCTCCCGCGACTCCGAAAGCGACTGTGAATCCTCCGAGGCGATTGCTGTAGACCACAGCTATCACTAAGGCCGCTGCCACGTATCCGAGGAAGGTGGCGAACTTTCTGGCTCGATATCGTATGTCTGTGTCTTTGATATAACGCGAAAGCGACCTGTGCGCGAAGCGGACGAGCGTGACTATTATCAATATGCCGACGACGACAAAAACCAGTCTGCCGATGGTCGGATCGAAAAGCCACTGCTCTATGAATTCCCTCATAAAAAAACTCCCGATCTCTATGAGATGGTTTGGAAACTGCCTGTGCCGCGAAGCGGCTCGAAGAGGGTAGCCAGAGGTGAACCTCTGGAACTTGTTCATCAAACGATCCCGCGTTGGAGACGCGGCAGAGTTTCCGGCGCTCCTTCAGAGCGCGAAATCTCAATGCTTCAGTCCAGACGTTGCACGTCTGGCTACCTTCTCAGCGCGCCCCCGGCGCGAGGGGCTAATTTCTAAACACGCTCTATGATACCGACGAACCCTCTTCCCCGGCATTTTTCTCCGCCCTCAGAATGTCGCTGGGGAGACTTATATCGTGACGGCTCCAGCGCAGAATCATCCCGCGCTGAAGGAATTCGGACTTGGCCCTGAGGGTCACATCGCTTTGAAAGCGCGGCTCGAAGCGATGATCGTAAACGTAAGCCTTCACGCGAACGACCATGAAAGGCCCGTCCTGAAATCGATCCTGCAACAGCACCACCACAGGCTTTGAAAGCAGTATGTAAGGCGAACTGTAAGCCGCTTCATAGCCGATTTCAATAGCCTCTTTCGGCACCGTATCGTGAGGAACGAAGAGATCGGTCACGACCTGACAATCAGGCACTCCTGAGTTTGCGTTCCACACCTTGCCGCTCAGTATCTCGCTGTTGGGAATCGTCACGCGCGTGTCGTCGGGAGTGGTCAGTTTAGTGCTGCGCAATCCGATGTGGTCTATCTCGCCGTAGGCGTCGCCGATCTTCACGCGGTCTCCAAGCTGGTAGGGGCGGTCGACGAGGACGACGAGCCCGCCGATTATGTTTTTGACCAGATCCTGCCCGCCCAGTCCCAAAGCTATTCCGATTGAAGCGAGGACGGCCAGAAGAGTCTCGCGCGAGGGAGAAAATATCGCCAGTATGATTATCGTCGCCCCAAGCCACATCGCGAAGCGGATGATCGGGGAAATCATGTTGAAGAAGAAACGGGCGCGCGGCGCTCGCTGGCCGAGACCCCTCAGCAGGGCGGAACTGAGGCGAACCAGCAGGTAGGCCGCGACCAGCGTCACGATGGCGTAAAAAATTCTCCAGATCGAAAATCTTTCCGTGACCTGAAGCTGAGGCTCGATATCGATTTGCATAAGGAGAGGTAGGGAAAAAGTTTCCATAATCGTCCTCCGACACGACCATTCGGCTCACAACAGATTGCGGCGATAAAGCGCCTCTTTCACTACCCGCATCGCTTCCGGGCGCACGCGATAGCCCGGTCGACCGGGGTCGTTCTCGATTATTTCGCGGGCGAGCAGTTCATCGATTTGAGCGCGGCTCGATGCGATGCTCTTTTGAAATATCGCGGCGTGTTCTTCGGGCGTGAGACTGCCGTGCTGAAGTATGGCCACCATCGTGAACAGATCGTCCAGGTCGAGATCGTTTATCACAGGAGTGAGATTCGGCGTTATAAGCGGCTTCATATAAAGCATACCGGCTTCGACCGAATCGATATGGCCGAGCCAGATATCGAAAGCGGCGCGAAACACTCCCGCCGACTCTTTCGCCAACTCGTCGAAGAACATCGTTTCCGCATCGACCTGCCCGCGAATCCTGTCCCTGATCCTGTCGGTGAGGCTGCGCTCGACCTGCGGCAGGGCGAATTGAAGTCGCAGCCCTGAGAGATTATGTCGAAGCAGTATGGCCTGACGCAGCGCGTCGCGGTCTGCTGTTGCAGCATTGATGCGATGCGAGAAACTGTCGCCTAGTCTGAGAGCGGCGTCCAGAAAGCGAAACGCGACCTGATTGGTCGCCAGCACCCAGAGCGTCGAAGAACAGGTCGCGGCGATCAGCCTTTGCAGCGATTTCATAGCGCCGAAGTGCGCCACCTGTCTGAGAAACGCCCGCTCCATCTCTTCGAGTATGACGACGCGCCGCTTCTCAAGAAGAAAACTCTCCAGTTGCGTCTGATCTTCCAGCCCCATCGCCTCGGCGAAAAAGAGGCGCAACTGCTCGCCCGTCGTCAGACGGTCTCTGAATTCTCCGCGAATCAACTCGATCCCTGCGAGAGAATGTTGAAGGGCGCAGTTGATGAGGCTGGTTTTCCCGCTCCCTCTCTGCCCGACTATGATCAGAGAAACCGGGCGGCCCTCTTCCCAAAGGGATCGAGCCTCGGCAATGGCGGCCATCTCGCGGTCGCGGCCAACGAGGAATCTTGGATCCTGAACCGCCTCGAATCTGAAAAGGCGGCGGTATATCGCGGGCAAATCCTTGAGCGTCAGATCGACTGTGTATTCCTTCGGCAACAAGGGCCGCGTGATCACTTCGAGTTTGCCCGCCTGCGGCGCTTGCTTCCATCCTATGTAAATCAGAAAGGAAGTGATCGTGCGCTCGACGACCGCGTATGACTTGCGCAGTGCTTCCGCTGTCGCCGCCGCGGCTCCCTGGCCTGCCAGCGCGATCCCGCGTCGAAGTCCCTGCCGCGCGATGTAGGCAATAGCCCCGATGCGGTCTCGTCCGAAAATGGCTCTGGTTTCCGCGAAGACTGCCGCCAGTGCGCTCGCCATTCGAATCTCGGATGAAGGCCGCCAGTCGCGCGCCTGACTGCGATAAAACTCAAGCAGCGAGAGCGCGTTTTGAGTGGCTTCGAGCAATATCTCTTTGTGCGTATCGCTTTCGGATTGTTCGGCTGTCATGCCGAAGGCCACTACTTCGCGGGCGCGCTCGATTTCCTGAAGCGCCTTGCGATGTTCGGATTCGATTTCTTCGAGCGCGAGAAGAATCTCTGCGCGCCCTGTTCTCTCGAATGCTCGCTCAAAAGTGTTTTGTGGACGGAGCTTTCTCAACTTCGAACGGCGGCGGGGCGAAGAGGGAAGACGGCTCGTGATCGCGGATGTTTCCGGCAGACTTTGTATGGCGGCTCTGATGGTTTCTCTCAAACCTGAAAGCCTGCTGAGAGCCGGAACGATGATGGTCTGAGGCTGAGGAAATTCTTCCGCCGCTCCGGTTTCGAGTCGTCTTTGCAACCACTCTATGAATGCTTCGATTTCCGACATCAGGGCGGCGCGTTCGTTGCAGGCGGTTTCAAGTCCCTGCTTGAATGATTCGATGACGCGGTTCTCGCAGCTTTCAAGCGCAAGTTCGAGGTGGCCTTCGGCCTCGACCGCGCGCAACTGCTCGACCTGATGATTGACGGCGGCGGCGCGTTTCTTTGCCGCATCGATCAGCTTGGTTTTTCTGCGCCACACTGCTCGCTTGAGAAGCCGTGCGGCCAGTCGTCGAATCTTGATTTCGCGCCACGACCGCCAGTTTGAAACGACCGTGCGCGCCTCATTGATCAACTCTTCAGTCGATTCTTTCGCCGCGTTTATCTTCGCTTCGATTTCGGAAGCGGACATTGGTTGACCCTGCGCCCAGGAATCGATGGCCGAGCGCGCCGCTTCCCATGGTTTTCCTGCCTGCTCGATTGCGCGGGCGAGCGAAAGAAAGTATTCCCATTCGTTTTTCAGGCGCAACAGAGAAAGCTCTCGAAACTCGGCCTCGACTATTTTCTGCAAAGGCAGCGGGCGCGGCTTTCGGCGCACTCGGGCCAGCCGACTGGTCACGCCCGAAGGCGACCACTCTGAGAGCGAGTCGAGCATTTCCTGTCCGCTGACGCTGACCGATACGGGCAGGGATTTGATGAGGTCTTCAAGGCTGCGATCATAATTTTCAACGGCCTTGAGCGCGCGTCTGTAAGGCCGCCTGCGCTCCCAGCGCGAGAGCGGCCCGGTGAGGATATTTCGTCCAGCCTGCTGGCGCGTTTTTTGAAACTCATCGATAGTGGGCTGATTGGTGTCGGGCAGGGAGAATGATTGAAGCTGATCGATCTGGGATTGGAGGACGGTTTGCAAATCGCGCCAACTGCTTTCCAATTCCTGAAGCAATCGGTCGTTGCTGAAGGCGAGTCGCTCAAGAAGCCTGCTCCACTCCTCCCCGAATGTTGTTCCGTTCGCCATACGATATCAGTTCTTCAGAGTGCCTGAAAGTTCTGCGCTTTCGAATATTATTTCCTCGATGCCTGACTTTGACGGAATGATCTCTGCGAAATACGCGTGTATTTTGCATCAATGGTTGATTACTGACAACGCGAGTTTGATGATATTCGCTCTGAAGCCGTGAGCAGAGGCAGTCGGTCGCGACTTTCATGTTTTTCTGAAGAACGATCCGGCGAGCGATGAGTCGAACTTCAATCGCCGATGATGAACATAAGACGCCTCGCTGCTCATCACCATCAGCAATCCGCCCGGTCTCAAAGAGTCGGCCAATCGGTCTACGGTCTGCTTGACGGCAAGCGCGTGAAAATAGACCAGCAGGTTGTTGCACAATATGAGATCGAACTGATGCCGCGTGTCCCAGAATTTCGGATCGTAGAGATTGGCCCGCCGGAATGAAATTATCTTCTTCAAATCCACCGCCACATCATAAGACCCGTTCGCCTCGCTTTTTATGAAATGGCGATTGCGAAGCGCGCGCCCCAGAACCTTGACCGAAGAAGCGGGAAAGCTCCCGCGACTCGCCTGCACGATGGCCGATGCGCGCAGGTCTGTCGCCATCAGTTTCATTTTCCAGTGTTCACCTTCAGGCCAGCTTTCTGACAAAACGATAGCGAGCGAATAAGCTTCTTCGCCCGTCGAACAGGCCGCGCTCCACACGTCGAGTTTTTTTTCTCGCGCTCTCAGGGCCATCAATTCCGGGATGACCCGTTCGCGCAGGGAGTCGAACTGTTCAGGCTCGCGGAAGAATCTGGTTTCGCCGTTCGTGACCATCTCGGCGAGGGCTTCAAGCTCGCCCGTCGAGCCTATGGCCATACGGCAGTATGCGGCTTCTTCAAAGCGAAGCTTTTCAGATTTTTTCTTCACCGCCGCAAGAAGCTCGTCGCGCCAGTGAGCGTTCGTCTGCCAGCCGAATCGCGCCGAAAGCGATTGCTCAAGCGCCTTGATGTGGTGGTGATTCGATGCCATAGAGTGATGAGTGATGAATGATGAGTGATGAGTGATTAACAGACACTCATTACTCATCACTCATCACTTTATAATCTTTCGATGTTCCGCCGGTCTTCGATACAAGTTTGATATCGGTTATGACCATCTTTTTATCGATGGCCTTGCACATATCGTAAAGCGTGAGCGCGGCGACCGATACTGCGGTGAGCGCTTCCATCTCCACTCCCGTCTTCGCATCGGTCACAGCGGTCGCATTTATAAAGATGCCGTCTTCTTTCAATTCAAGCTGGATGTCGACCTTATTGAGCGGAAGCGAATGGCAGAGCGGTATTATCTCGTCGGTTCGCTTCGCAGCCATCACTGCCGCGATCCTTGCGACTTCCAGTGGATCGCCTTTCGGAGTCGTATGCTGTCGAATCGCTTCGATTGTCTCAGGCGCGCAGCGAACCATTCCGCTGGCTGTGGCAATCCTGTGAGTGACAGGCTTGCCGCTCACATCGACCATGCGCGAGCGACCTTCTTCATCTGTGTGAGTCAAAGTCATAAGCTGATGCTTTCGATCTTGAATATCAGAAGCGAGTCAATGCGAAAACCTCGACCATCTCGCCTTCACTGATGTCGTGAGTTTCTTCAGGCACGACGATCAATGCGTTGGCGCGCATGAAAGCCACGAGGTCAGACGAGCCTACCCATTTCAAAGGCTCTGCCCCTGCGCGACCGTCTTCGATGAAAAGCCTCGCCGGAAGATAGCTCCTCCTGCCCGAAGCGTCCTTGATCGGACGAGCGAGGGCAGCGCGAACCGTAGGGAGCAGCGGATCATCATCGCCCTGCATCTTTCTGAGCGCGGGACGGGCGAATACGTTGAACGTCACCGAAGTCGAAACGGGATTGCCCGGAAGCCCGAAAAAGAAAGTGCTGTCGAGTCGGGCGAATACGGTCGGCTTGCCGGGGCGAATGCTTACACGGTCGAAAAAAATCTCCGCGCCGAGGTCTTCGAGCGCGGCTTTGACCAGATCATAATCGCCCATCGAAACTCCGCCCGATGTTATCACTAAATCTCTCGAACGGCTTGCTTCCACGAGAGCGTTGCGCGTATCAGTGAAAGAATCTTTGACTGTGCCGAGGTTCGTGACCGCGGCTCCGGCGCGTTCGGCATAAGCAGAGATCGTATAACTGTTCGAGTTTCTTATCTGCGCCTCGACGGGCTTCGTCGATACTTCGACAAGTTCGCTGCCGGTAGATAGGACAGCCGCGCGCGGTTTTCGCGCGACTTGGACCTCGGCGTATCCGAACGAAGCCAGGACGGCCATCTCGGCTGGCCCTATCTCGCGCCCGCGACGCGCGACCGTCTCGCCTGCTGCAACCTCGCTTGCGCGAGGCGTGATGAATTGGCCGGGTCTGACGGCTTCTTTTATGAGAACCGTCTCGCCGTCGCTTTCCGTGACCTCGACTTTTTGAACCGCATCGGCTCCGGCAGGGATGGGAGCGCCCGTGAAAATCTTTACTGCTTCGCCCGATTCGAGTCTCTCCGTCATTCGTGCTCCGGCTGCGATTTCACCGACTGCGCGCAATCGAATGGGAGCGACAGATGCGTCTTCGGAGCGCATAGCATACCCGTCCATGCGAGCGCGGTCAAATGGAGGAAGATCGATATCGGCGCAAACATTTTCAGCAAGCACGCGACCCCTTGCCTGATCGAGCCGCACTCGTTCAGTGCCGATATGCTCGATGCGGGAAAGGACTATATCGAGAGCTTCATCAACGGAGATCATAACCGTCAGTGAGTGTGGCCGAAGGCTTATTCGGGGTCAAGCAGAAAAGGCTGAGCGAACTATTCACTCAGTCTTTTGCAAATCGTTTTGCGTTGACTAAACCAGCGGCGCAGAATAATCTCGTTCACCGTCTCCGCCAATAACTTCAGAGGTGCAGGCTGTGGTTCTCAAGTCATTAGGCTTAACTATCATCGCGCTCTTCATAGTGGGGCTGATCGTGCTTGCGATGACGCCTGACTACAGCCGTGTTCGAGAAGGCCATGCGGACGCCGGTTATCTCGATTCTGCTAAGTGCATCTCCTGTCACACGGATCATCACCGATCGTGGGCGCGCACTTTTCACAGCCGCATGACTCAGGATGCGCGGCCCGAAACCGTTCAAGGCGATTTCGAAAACGATAATGTTTTTGAATACCTCGGAATCAAAGCGCGCATGGAAAAACGCGGCGCGACTTTTACGATGAGCCTGACTTTTCCCGACGGGCGAACCGAGTCGCACACAATCGAGCGCACGGTCGGATCGCGGCGCATCGAGCAGTACGTCACACGGCAAAATGATCAGCATATTCGACTGCCGCTGGCTTACGATCTTGTGAACCGCCGATGGATGAGTTTGAACGGCTCGTTCTTTCATCCTGACAGCGACAACTACTTTCAGCATCGGGCGCAGTGGGACGCTAACTGCGTCTTTTGCCATAACGTCAAAGCGCAGCCGAATTTCAACCCGCGTTCGGGCCAGTTCAAAACTGAAGTCGCCGAGTTAGGTATAGCCTGCGGAGCCTGCCATGGCCAGTCAGCCGCGCATGCTGAGGAGGCCGCTTCGCCGCTCGTGAGAACGCTCTGGAGAACAGGCACGAGCGCGGAGAAATCCATAATCAATCCTTCGAAGCTCACCCCCGAACGGTCGCTGATGGTTTGTGGTCATTGCCACGGACAGCGCGTGCCTCAACCGCTCGACAGGATTCAGGAGATTCTGGGCCGGGGCGATCCTTACAACGCCGGAGAAGATTTGTCGGCCTTCTACACACCCGTTTCACACGAAACCGTTCTGCAAAGCAAAAACGGGCCGTACTCATTCGCCAATAGATTCTGGGCCAACGGCTCGCCGAGACTCACGGCCTACGAGTATCAGGGGGTACTACGCTCGGCCTGTTTTACGAAAGGCGAGCGAGAGAGAAGGATCAACTGCCTGACCTGTCATTCCATGCACGAAGGCGACATAAGAGGTCAGATCAGAGAAGAGAATCGAACGAACAAACCATGCCTTGAGTGCCATCAGCAGTATGAAACGCCAGCCGCGCTTACGAAGCACACCGGACATATTTTAGATTCGCCCGCGAGCAATTGTTACACCTGCCACATGCCGCGCGTCGTCTACGGCATCATGTCGGTTCATCGCACGCACGACATTACTATCCCAGACCCGCAACTGACCATCTCGCAGAGTGTGCCGAATGCGTGCAACCAGTGTCATCTGGAAAAATCTGTCAACTGGAGCATTGCTGCGGTCAAACGGCTATGGCCCGACAGATTCGCATCGGCTCAACCGAGCGCGGATGAGCAATTCAATCTGCCCGAAGGCCCGCGCGCATTGTTTGCCGGTGACGCGCTCATCCGTGCGCTTGCGGCAGAAGCCCTCGGCGGCGGCGAAGGCATGAATCCCGACAAAGAATGGGCGCGGCCTTTTCTGATAGAAGCCTTCGCGGACAATTACCCGATTGTAAGATTCTTTGCCGCAAACAGTCTGGCGCGTAATTACGAGCGGATTCCCAAACCTGATTATCTGGCTACTGCCGAGGCTCGACAGCGGATGCTTGCGCAGTGGCGCGAAGTCACGGCTCCTGACCTGCTGAAGCAGACAACGGTTTTCGCCGAGATGCTTCGCCGCAGACGCAAAGACGTTGATATCGAGGTCGGCGAATAGGATGACGAAGAGCAAACCGGATTCTGAATCGACCGAACGCCGCTGGATCAATCACATGATGATACAGGGCTGGGCGGCGGTAGCTTTCTGGATGACTTTCGGTCTTTTGCTCGAAGGACTGCTCGGCTACAAGATACCAGCTTATCTCGATGACGCCGAGCGGCGCGAGATGATGCGGCTTGCGCACACTCATGGCACACTCTTGGGGATTGTGCTGGTAGCGGCTGCGCTATGCGGAGAAAGACTGGCGGTTGCGCCCGCTCGCGCGATCAGGTTTGCTTTGCGACTGGGGTCGCTGTTGATGCCCGTAGGATTTTTGCTTGCGGGCATCTGGCACCCGGAAGGCGACCCCGGCGCTGCGATATGGCTGGTGCCGCCATCGGCGCTGCTTGCTATATTCGGCGTTATAGGCTTGGCATTGTGCGCAAGGAAAAAGGGCTAGATCATCTAGCCCTTTTTTTGATTGTGATGGCGGAGCCGACGGGACTCGAACCCGCGACCTCCGACGTGACAGGCCGGCGTTCTAACCAGCTGAACTACGACTCCGCGCAAAATTTTCAATGGCGATTCAGCGCATCTGGTCTCGTGGTGGGCGGTACGGGATTCGAACCTGTGACCCCCGGTTTGTAAGACCGATGCTCTACCGCTGAGCTAACCGCCCCAACAGGCAAGTGCTAACTATAGATATCAGCCGTGAGCGATGTCAAGCGAGAACTTGACCCTTCGAGCGCCTTTACTGTAGCCTCAAAGGGAAATCTCCAATCGATTTTTCAGGAGGTGAAAACATGTCATCTGATACCGATACGAGCGAAGGCAATCAGGATAATCAACCCGGCGCGGCTGATGAAGTGAGAAAAGCTTTCTCCGCCCTGCCCCTCGGCGATAGATTCTCGACTCTGCTCAAAGTCGAAATCGATCTTCTCGGAGATGTCGCCGAAAGCGTGCTTACGGGAGCGTCGCGCGCGCTCGATGAAATATGCGATGTGATAATCGGCCCAAGTCCGAGCGCGACTGATGCAAACGCATCTGATCAGCCCGCGCAATAACAGCGTAAGCCGTCCGACTGCGTTTCTCATTTTTCATAAGCGACGGCAATACCGCTGTGGTCGTCATACATGGGGGTGTTTAATGAGAGAGAGCCTTAATCTCAAAGAACCGCTTTTCAAACTCATCATCCGGTTCGGCAACGGCGAGACGATAAATCATTTCGTCAGCCATCAGATCGATCCGAGCCTCATACGCCCGGAAACTCGTTACGCCATCATCTCTTCCGTCTCAGTTCAAAATCCTGCCGAATGCACCGACATCACCGTGATCAATATGCGCGACGTGACCTTCATCAAAACCGAAAGCGTCACGGTCGAGCAGTTGACCACCGAGAAAAGAAAGGCCGGGATTTTCGCGACCGGAGGATTGAGCGGCGAAGAGAAGTTGCCGAAAACGCTGGCTCATGTGAAATTCGTCTAGCCTGTGGAGTTCACTCGATGCTCCGTCCACTTCTACCCACAGACAAAGCCATCTCCGCATCCATCCTCCTTTTTCTTTTTTTTATTGCTGGAGCCGTTCCTCAAAGCGCGCAGGAAAAAATTACCGAATTCGATGCGGCTCGCGCCTACTCGCACATGAAACGTCTATGCGCGATAGGCCCGCGCCCGCCCGGATCGGAAGCCATCAAAAAAACTCAGCAATACATCACTGGCGAATTGAAAAGCTACGGACTGAAAATAATGGAAGACGACTTCGTGGCAGAAACGACTCGCGGGCGCGTCGGGATGAAAAATATCATCGCCGAGCTTGCGGGCGAAAAAAACGAAGTCGTGATGATAGCCGGTCACTACGACACCAAACTTCAGGAAGGTTTCATCGGAGCTAACGACGGCGGTTCAAGCACCGCCGCCGTGCTTGAGATGGCTCGCGTGCTTGCCGGGACTAAACCCAAATACACACTCTGGTTCGTCTTCTTCGACGGCGAAGAGGCGTTCGTCGAGTGGGGAGCAAACAACGGCAAAGACAACACCTACGGGAGTCGTCACTTAGCCGCGCGCCTCACCTCGGACGGCGCGATCAAACGAATCCGCGCTTTGGTGCTTGTGGATATGATCGGAGATAAAAATCTCGATCTGCTTCGCGATGATGAATCGACGCGCTGGCTCGTGGATGTGATCTGGGAGACTGCGCACCGTATCGGCTACGGAAAACACTTCCTCAAATCCGAAAGCGCCTATGCGGACGATCACATTCCGTTCAAGGAAGCGGGCGTGCCTGTAATCGATATAATCGATTTCAACTACGGCCCGAACAATTCCTACTGGCACACCAGTCGGGACACGCTCGACAAGGTTAGCGGCGAGAGCGTCAAAATAGTGGGCGATGTTGTTATTCGCTCGCTGCCTGAGATATTCAAACGATTGAGCGAACATAAACAGAACTAGCAGAAAAGGGCGATCAACTCACAGCGAATCGCCGGGGGCTTCAACCCACTAACATCTGACATCTGATATCGAACATCTCTTTCGAGGAGGCGATCATTGAAACGCATTGCAGTCATACCGGGCGACGGCATCGGCCCTGAAGTCATACGCGAAGCCGTATCGACCATCGAGCTTGCCCGCGATCTGTTCGGCCTTGAAATCTCACTGGCGCATTTCGACTGGAGCGCGGAGAAATATCTCGCCACCGGAGTGACTATGCCCGAAGGCGGGCTTGATATGCTTGCTTCCGAGTATGACGCCATTCTTGCGGGCGCATTCGGCGATCCGCGCGTGCCTGACAACAAACACGCCGCTGACATACTGCTCGGCATGAGATTCGGACTCGATCTCTATATCAATCTCCGCCCGATCAAACTCATAGATCCGCGACTCTGCCCGCTCAAGGATCGAACTCCCGCTGATATCGATTTCGTCGTGCTGCGCGAGAACACGGAAGGGATGTACTCGTTTGTCGGCGGCAATTTCAAGAAAGGATCAGGCGACGAGATAGCCCTTCAGGAAGAGATCAACACTCGCAAAGGAGTCGAGCGCATCATCACAGCCGCCTTCGAATACGCTCGCGCGCATGGTCGCAAGCGCGTGACGATGAGCGATAAATCGAACGTGCTGACCTATGGCCACGACCTCTGGCAGAGAGTGTTTCGCGAAGTCGCCGCGCGCTACGCCGATATAGAAGCGAATCACTTTTATGTCGATGTGCTGGTGATGTGGATGGCGCTCGACCCTGCGCGATTCGATGTCGTAGTGACGAACAATATGTTCGGCGACATCGTGACCGATCTCGGCGCAGCGTTGCAGGGCGGACTGGGGATGGCGGCATCAGGCAATATTCATCCGGGCCGCGTTTCTCTGTTCGAGCCTGTGCATGGGAGCGCGCCGCCTTTCGCGGGAAAAAATGTAGCGAACCCCGTCGCCTCGATAATCACCGCCGCGATGATGATGGATTATGTCGGATTCAACGAGGCCGCCGTTGCGATTGAAATCGCAGTGGAGAAAGCCGTGACCGAGGGCGAGACGACGAAAGATATCGGCGGAAATTTATCGACAACGGAAGCGGGCGCGGCGATCAGAAAACGATTGAAAGACGGGGTCGACAAATAACGCGACCTTTGCCGACCCCGTCTGTTAGCGTACTGAATTCATCAAACATCAACGCTTCTGCGAATAGATATCGGCGAGTATTTTTTTTGCTTTCTCTATCGTGGCCGGAGAAGCTTTGCCGTGAGAGCCGCTGTTGAACGGCGGCTGCGGATCGTACTCGATCAGGAGTTGAATGGTCTGAGCCATTTCTTCGCCGCGTTCGAGCGCGACGAGCGCGAGAGCCATATCGATTCCTGCTGAAACGCCCGCCGCCGTAATAACCTTGCCCTGACGCACGAAGCGTTTGTTGACAGGTTCCGCGCCGAATATCTTGAGGAAGTTGGTGGCGTTCCAATGCGTGGTCGCCTGCGCGCCTTTGAGCAGACCTGCCGCGCCCAGAATCAACGACCCTGTGCAAACCGATGTCGTCCATTTGGTTTTTTCGTGCAGGCTGCGAATCCACTGAAGCACTTCCCTGTCGCCTAATTGCGCAGTCGCGTCGCCGCCCGGTACGAGCAATATGTCTGCTGAATCGATATCGGCGATTGCGTATTCGGCGTTGAGCATGTGAAGACCGGAATCGGGCTGAATGAGTCCGGCTTTTTTAGCGGCGAATCGCACCCGTGCGCCGGGAACGCAGCGGAGGACTTCGTAGGGGCCGATGGCATCGAGCACGGTCATCCGGTTGTAGAGGTAGATCACGACGTTGAGCGGGTTGTTCATCTCTTTCTCTCTTTCGTCAGCCTCAGTAGGACGGGCAAGGTTGAGACCTGCGGCGGCGATGGAAGCCGTTTTGAGAAAGCTGCGACGTGTGGTTTGAAGTCGGGTTTTCGATTTCATTCTGTCTCCTGAAACGGTGATGTCTGCGTGCTTGTCATCGGATTAGACGCAGAACTCAATTTATTCTTCCATGTCCGTTGCCCTTCGCGCGGTTTCGCGTCTCTACACGGCGGTTGTATTCCGGCAATCTATCGATGAGGTGGTTATTCACCCGCATCAGTCTCGATTTTGTCGAAGTCATCTCCAATAACATCAGCTTCGCTTCGTTATCAATGGGGAGATGCGCGGCGACGAAAAGCGATAGCTCTTCCGCTTCTTCCGGGAAATTCACATCCGCGGGCGCGTCCATCTCGCTTAGGGATTCGGCAGCGGCGAAAAATTTCTTCGCCGCTTCAGTCACTTCATCCACAAGCATAGTCAAATCGGTTTCCATCTCGATGTCGTCCGTGAATGCTTCGACCTTCGCTATCAGAAACGGAATCAGTTGCTTTAGCTCAACCACCCGGTAGCGAACCACTCCGGTCGTTATCATATTCATACGGCCTTCTTCGAGAGGCATCACCGCGTTGATCTTTGCTACGCATCCCACGCTGCCGATATCGGGCAAAGTTTCGCGGTCTGCTTCGGCATCGCCGCGATAGGAAAGGCCGAACAGCGCGCCGTTCTCGACAGCAAACTTCATCATCGCTTTGTATCTCTCTTCGAATATGTGCAAAGGCAGTATCGCGCCGGGAAAAAGCACCGTCGCAAGCGGGAACAAGGGAAGCTCTTCGAGCCTTTCCATATCTTCAATCTGCATACCCGGCATTATATCACCCGCGCGAAAAAGGCCGAACCCGACTCTTCAGCCTTACCTGAAAAGGGCTTGGGAACGAATGATTGACTCGGAAAAATCGCTGTGATACTTTCCAGACAGAAACATGATCACCGGATTCAATACAGACGTAAAATATGAAGGTCGCGTTTATCACGTGCAGACAGAAGACCGCGGCGACAAGAATCCGGTACTCGAATCGCTGGTTTACCTCGGCGGAATCATCATCGCCAAAAAACAGACTTCCTACGGCGACGATCTGCGCGAAGGCGCGACTGAAGAGGTGATCGCCACGCGCCTCAAGAAGCAGCACCAGATAATCATCGCCGCCATCCGGGCCGGAAGGATCGACGACCTCGTGCGCCAGTCGGCCAAAGAGATGGATGAGCAGGACGTGCGAAAAGCTCACGCCAAACTCAAGGGCGAGCCGAAAAGCGAAGGCCCGCCAGCCGCGCCCGTCGAACCTGCCACGCCTACGCTAAAGCCTGAGGCTCCGCCTCGCGCTGCGTCGGGCGGACTTGCACCTTCGGGCGGGCTTGCCGCGCCTGCCGGAGCCGCCAAAGGCAAGAGCGGATTCCTCAATCTAGATGAAGTCATCTCGGATTACCTCAAACGAAATTCCGAGCAGGGCAAACTCGATTTGAAAGTCATCACGCCCAACGTCTTCACCGCAGGCAAAAGCGTCGGCCTCAGAGTTCAGGTCTCGCACGGCGACACACCTGACCCGGATGCGGTGGTGACCATAAAGATCATAGGCACGGCCTTCAAGCCGCAGGTTTACATAGGCCGCGCGGGAGTCGACGGGATTGCGAGTTTCTCGCTACTGCTTCCGGCCTTCAGCGCGGGAACGGCGGCCATAGTCATCGAAGCGCAATCGAAAAATGGCCGGGGCGAATTGAAACAGTTGATTCGAAGATCCTGAGTAGGGAACAGGGGACAGGTTACAGGTGACAGAGAGCCGGACTTTGTAACGAGCAATTCCCATTTCAAACTTGCCCAACCAGGATTTCAGGAAAGTGGTTTATTCCCTGTTCCCTGTCACCTGTTCCCTGTCACCTGCTAAAGAGGGATCGCTTGGTTATCATTGTCAACGGAGAAACGAAAGAAGTCGAAGACGGAGCGGCTGTCGCCGATTTGATAACGTCGCTCGGACTCAGGCCCGAACGTCTGGCGATTGAAGTCAATCAGGCGATCATCCGTCGAGCCGCGTGGGGCAGCACGCTTCTTACAGAAGGCGACAGAGTCGAAATAGTCAATTTCGTCGGAGGCGGCGAACAAAAAACGAATGACTACTCAGCCGCGTAGCGGCAGTTGAGTTTAGCCGTGTACTGAGTAGTGATAAAAACGATTGGATGAAAAAATGTCAGACACCTTCGTCATAGCAGGACGCGAGTTCAAATCGAGACTCATACTCGGAACCGGGAAATATGCCAGCAATGATCTGATGGTCGAAGCCCTCGAAGCGTCAGGCACCGATATGGTCACGGTCGCCGTCCGAAGAGTCAATCTCGACGACCGCTCGAAGCAGTCCTTCCTCGATCACATCGATACAGAGAAGTATCATCTGCTACCGAACACCGCCGGTTGCTACACGGCTCAGGACGCAATCCGCACCGCGATGCTTGCGCGCGAAGCTCTCGGCACCCAGTGGATCAAACTCGAAGTCATAGGCGATGAGCGCACCCTCTTTCCCGACAACGACGGATTGCTTCAGGCCACGCGCGAGCTTGTTCGCGAAGGCTTCATCGTGCTGCCTTATTTCAATGATGATCTGATAGTGGCTCGTCGCCTGATCGATGCGGGCGCGGCTGCGGTGATGCCGCTCGCGGCTCCAATCGGATCGGGGCTTGGCATTCAGAACTTCACCAACCTGCGGATACTTCGCGAGCTTGTCACTGAAGTTCCGCTCATAGTCGATGCGGGAGTCGGGACTGCATCGGACGCAACTCTTGCGATGGAGCTAGGCGTAGACGGCATATTGATGAACACGGGCGTAGCCGGAGCGCGCGATGCTGTGGCGATGGCCGAAGCGATGAATTATGCCGTGCGCGCCGGAAGGCTTGCTTATATGGCTGGCCGCATCGAGAAGAAACTCTACGCCACGGCATCAAGCCCTATGGCGGGTATGATCGAATAAATTCTCAAGAGTTATGCTCAGAAGCGATGAGTGATGAGAAGAGTTTGAAGCAAATACATTTCAGGAAGCATTTTCAGTCAAACAGAAAACAGTGTCTTGATCGTATCGACGACCAGACATTCCTCAAAATCCTGAGAGCGCAGTCATACTGCCTGCATCGAGCATTCGCGCTTCTATCGATGCACTTATTGTTTTCAACTCATCACTAAGAAATATGGCTTGCAGCGCCCAACTCGAAATGAGGCTCGTGGCCGAAGGGTATAAGCTTATCGCGGGCGCTGATGAAGTGGGGCGAGGCGCGATGGCTGGCCCTCTTGTCGCCGCCGCCGTGATACTCGATCTCGCTTGCGCGCCGCGTGGAATTGATGATTCGAAGAAGTTGTCTCGTAACCAGCGCGAGCGGTTGGCCGAAGAAATAAAACAGCGCGCAGTCGCTTTTTCCATAACCCGAATAGAGCCGGAGGAGATTGATCGAATCAATATTCATCGCGCGTCACTTAGGGCCATGGGGCTGGCAGCAAAAGCGTTGCGCCCACTACCTGAGTATGTTTTAATAGACGGGAAATTCAAGGTTCCCGACGCCACCTGCCCCCAGATGTCAATCATAAAAGGCGATGGTCTTTCGATCTCGATAGCCGCAGCATCGATCATAGCGAAAGTTGCGCGCGACGAGTGGATGAGAGAGTATGACACGGAGTATCCCGGTTATGGTTTCGCCCGACACGTCGGCTACTGCACTCGCGCGCACAAGCAGTCGCTCGCTCGACTCGGCCCATCGCCCATTCATCGGATGTCCTTTCAGGACGTGCATTCATATCAGTATCTTCTTGACTTGACCGGCGAAGAAGAAGACCCGGCGTGAGACCTTCTCCCGGTTCGCACCCCGTCCCCCTGGTCAACGCAGAAGAGGTACGCGAGAGGCTTCGGCCTCAGGAGGGGCTATGTCAATCAATAAGTCTAAGGTTTTGCGCACCGCAGAAAAATACGCGCTTCAGGGCAAAATCCCGGCGGCGATAGATGAGTACAAAAAAGTAGTCACAGCCGACCCTACAGACCTCACCACCATCAACACGCTGGGCGATCTCTATGTCCGCGCAGGCAGGATTCAGGAAGCTATCACGAACTTTTCCCGTATAGCCGAGAGCTATCGCGAGAGCGGCTTCATACTGAAAGCCATCGCGATGCTGAAGAAAATCTCCAAGCTCGATCCCACGAATATCGAAACGGCGATGAAACTCGCCAACCTCTATTCGCAACAGGGCCTGCTCGTCGAAGCCCGCCAGCAATACCTTCAGGTCGCCGATGCTTATGCGCGCGCCGGTCAGACGAGAAAGGCTCTGGAAGCCTATCAGAAGATAGCCGACCTCGATCCTTCCAACACCTCTGTCAGAATGAAACTCGGCGAGATATACGCCCGTGAGAAGCTGTTCGATAACGCGCACGATTCGTTCATCATGGCCGGAGCCGAATTCCTGCGCAAAGGCGATACCGAGCAGGCGCTCAACGCCAACCTGAAAGCCATCTCGATCAATCCCGAAAGCCGTCAGGGACTCACCGCCATTGCTAACATCTACACTCAGATAGGACAGCCCGACAAAGCCATAAATATTCTCTGCGATGCTTTCGAAAAAAATCCCGGCGATGTCGAACTGCTCACCATTCTGGGACGCACTTATCTTTCAGCCGGATTCATGGATGATGCCGAGCGCACGTTCCTGAGCCTCGTTCAACTGGATCGCAATCGTTATAACTACCTGCTCGAAGTCGGGCGAATATTTTTGCAGCGCGGAGAGTTGGACCGCGCCGCCGAGCAGATCGATGGATGCCTCGACGTTTTGATATCCAAACGCGAAGAAGACAAGGCTATAGATTTTCTGCGCCGCGTGCTGGATCGCGACATGAATCACATCGGATCGCTTAGGCGACTGGCCCAGATTTTCCAACGCATTCGCGAAGATCACAACCTCATAGCCACGCTCAATTCTCTGGTCGAAGCCGCATCGAGCAAAGGCGAAGAGCCTGTAGCCATCGGCGCGCTCAAGGAACTGGTTCACCTCGAACCCGACGAGCCTATGCACCTGCAAAGGCTTTACAACCTCGGCGTTCAGGGCATAGTCGAACCCGGCTCGCCCGATGTGGTGCGCGCGACCGGGCCTTTCGATTATCAGGCGGCGGCCTTCGATGATACTTTCGTCATCCGTCAGATTTCCGAAGCCGAGATGCTTGCCGGCCGCGGCCAGGTCGAACACGCCGTGATGATTCTTCAGGGCATACTCGCTCACGTTCCTGAAAATGTTCAGGTTCATCTCAAACTCAAAGACATATATCTTCGCGCGGGTATGTTGGACAAAGCCGCCAACGAATGCTTCGAGCTTGCGCGCATACATGAAATCAGAGGAGAAAGCGCACGCGCGAGCGATTATGTCTCTGAAGCTCATCAACTCAATCCTCTGCTCGGCCCTGCGCCGCAGCCGCACGCCGGAGGATTCGACGCGGGCTGGGCCACGAATTCCGCCGTCGGGTATGAAACCGGATTCGGCTCTTCGATGGTCGATGAGCCTCTGCCTGCTGACAGCGGATTCGAGATGAGCGACGAGATCGCGGAAGGATTCGATCTGAGCAAGTATGTGACCGGCGAGCTACCGCCTGAAGACGACTTCGCGGTTCCCGTGCAGCAGATCGAAGAAGATTATTTCGCCGCCGCTCCCGCGCAGGAAACCATCGGGCAGGATTACTTCGCCGCTCAGGAGGAGTGGACGCCGCCTGGTGAGCCGCAGGCGTTTCGGTTCAGCGATTCACTGGTAGGCAATTCTTACGATGCGCAAAGTTCGGCAGGCGATTTTATGTTCAGCCAATCGAGCGAGGCGGATTCATCAGATATCCCTGAGAGATTGCGCGACGAGCTTGACGGAGTGGATTTCTATCTCGCTCAAGGATATACGGACATCGCTCGCGATACGCTCGACCGCCTGCAAATGGAATTCGGCAACCATCCATCTTTGGTTGCCCGCTATCGCGAGCTTGGAGTCGAGATAGCGCCCGATACAATCGCGGCGACTCCTGACGCAGAGGTAAGCTTCGCAGACTCTTTTGACTTTCAACCGGAGGTCGAAATCGCCGCACAGGATGAATATACGGATGATAAGGATTTCGGATTCAGCTTCTCTGAAGATTTGAGCGTCAACGTCAACACTGGGCCGCTGAAGGAAGAAGCGCCCGCGCCCGTAGATGAACTTGTCGTAGATGTCGCTCGCGGCACGAGGGAAGGCGAAAGCCGAAACATACTCCCGATCATCATCAAGAAAGAATCCGGCCCGCTTTATCCCGACCTGATCGTTCAAATGAACACGAGCGAGTTGCTCTCCAACAGCGCCTTCGATCTCACGCAATCGCCTTCCGGGTCGATACAGATACCGGGCGACGTATCGATAGGCACAGCCGAGTTGATCGACTCAATCGTCAGCGATATCGATACATCGTTGAGCGGCTTTCAGCAACGCGCCAAAACGCCCGCCATCGAATCGATTCCCCTTGCGGTTGAACGAGAGGAGCCGCCTCTTGCCGAACCTGAGCCGCCTGCTTTCGAATCGTCGGCTGATTTCGGGTTCTCCATGATCGCGGACGAACTTGAGAGCGAACAGCCCGTCGAGACGCAAACGCCCGCCAACGATCTTCATGATTTCTTCGAAGAAATAAAAGAAGACACGGGCAATCTCAGCCAGCCGCTCGATTATGAAACTCACTACAGCCTCGGTCTCGCCTATAAGGACATGGACTTGACGGATGAGGCGATAGAGCAGTTTCAGATGGCTGCAAAACAGGGCGACAGCGCGACTCAGTCGATTCAGTGCTGCAACATGCTGGGCGTATGCTTCAGGATGAAGCGCATGCACAAAGTCGCCGTGATGTGGTTCGAGCGCGGACTCAAAACGCCCGATGGCTCTGAGGATGAATATCAGGCGCTTCGCTACGAGATAGGGCTTTGCTATGAAGAAGCGGGCGATATGGACAAGGCGCTCGATATCTATCTGGAGGTTTACGGCATAGACGTAAACTACCGACAGGTAAGCGAAAAGATAAAGCAGTTGCAGTCGCTCCGCACTGCGTGATAGATTGCCTGTGAGTGAATCGCTACTTCACTCACAGGCAGTTATGTCGGCCAAGCTCACAATCATTTTCTTCATACTTATCTGTTTCGAGATAGGTCTTCTGCTGGTCATACTTCCGTGGATGGATCGCCCTTCGTGGTCTGAAAACTTCCTGCTCGTGTGGGTGATAGAAAAACTGAACTGGCCCGCGCTGGGTCATTTCATATCGAGCGGATATGTGAAAGGCGCAGTGACGGGCGTGGGATTGCTCAACATCTGGCTGGGAATCCGGGAAGCCATCAACTTCAAAAAGACCGCCCGCGCTATCGAGGCGGCACGGCAGGGTGAAGAAGTTGATTCGAAATAGCACACCACTCGTCTACCTCATAACTGATCGAAGCAGGCTTGCGCAATCGAGTTGCGACCTGTCCGCGCTCGTTTCATTTCTGGATCGCGCTTTCGAAGCCGGAGTCGATATGGCTCAAATCCGCGAGCGCGACCTGTCAGCGAGGGATTTATTCCTTATCGCCCGAAGGGTGATGCGATCCGCCCTCAGACACGACGCGCGACTTTTGATCAATGATCGCGCCGACGTTGCGGCAGGCCTCGGCGCGGGAGTGCATCTGACGACGCGCTCGATGAGGGCTGACGCGGTGCGAAAAGCTTTCGGCAATGATATGCTCATCGGAGTTTCAACGCATTCGATGAAAGAGGCTCTGGAAGCCGAAAGCGGGGGAGCGGACTTCGTAGTGTTCGGCCCTGTGTTTGAAACCACGAGCAAAAAAACCTATGGCCCTCCGGTCGGGCTTACGACTTTAGGCGAAGCCGCGTCGCGATTGAAAATCCCCGTGATTGCGCTCGGCGGAATCAATCTCGACAATTTCAAATCTGCTCTTGATTGCGGCGCGGCGGGGGTTGCGGCCATATCCCTGTTTGCCGACGCGGAGGATTTGAAAAGCGTCGTGCAGAAGATAAAGAAAGCATAGTCGGAAATGTCGCTCGTTTTTGACAAATGACAACGGACAACGGACAACGGACAAAGACGGTTTTAACAATCGCGGGATTCGACCCGTCGGCGGGCGCGGGAGTGCTGGCCGATATTAAAACCATCGCCGCCTTCGGATGCTACGGCGCGGCTGTGGTGACGAGCGTCACTCATCAGAACACTCGCGGCGTTTTCGGCGCGGATCATCTCTCCGCCTCTTCGGTCACGGCTCAACTCAGCGCGCTCTTCGATGATTTTCAAATCTCTTCGGTCAAAACCGGAATGCTGCCTGCGGCTGAAATAATAAAAGCAGTCGCCGAGATGCTCTCTGAAAAAAAAGTCTCTCACTTCGTCCTCGATCCGGTCATCAGAAGCACGAGCGGTTATGATCTGATCGATTCGCAGGCTGCTCGTTCGCTCATCGAAAATTTATTTCCACTTGCCACAGTCGTAACTCCGAATCGCGCCGAAGCCGAGCGACTCACCGGCCTGCGAATCGAAGGCGCGGAGACAATGACGAAGGCTGCTCGCGTGATCCGCGATCTCGGAGCGCGCGCCGTGCTGATAAAAGGCGGAGAGGGGGAAGGCCGCGAAGCCGTGGATTTGCTCGTTGACGCAAGCGGCGAAATTTTTTATTCAGCCCAAAGAATCGATTCCCGAAATACTCACGGGACGGGCTGCGCGCTCTCATCCGCCCTCGCCTGTCTGCTCGCCCTTGGGCATACGCTCGGAGAATCTGTGTCGATAGCGAAGCGTTATATAACGGAAGCCATTGGTTCGGCTCCCGGTCTCGGTCACGGCCACGGCCCGCTCGATCACTTCCCCCCTGACTTTCAAATCGAGTAGCGATTTTCCGCATTTTTCAATCTTTTATTTTCGCTGCGATCCCAGGAATAATACCGTGTCAGCTATGTGGCGCTTCTGGTATACTCTTGCCGTCTTGGGCAGGTTGGTTGAACCTCACACTCACAAGCGGCAAGGGAATCCAGAAAGGCAGTGAAAAAATTATCGAGCAGTCGCATTTCTTTTTTTGCTGAAGGAGAGCGAAAACGAGAAGATGAGTTCTGACGCGAGCCAGTGGAGGGTCGAGGAATTGCTGGCTCGATGCACCAGCCAGCCGGTCGATGAAAGAGCGTGGGAAGAATTCGTGCGCAGGTTTCATCAGACCATTCGCTCTAGCGTGATGAGAACCTTTCACCGCATGGCGAAAGGAGAGGCGGATCGCCGCCCGCAGTTTACCGACGAACATTCGGAAGACCTCGTGCAGTCGGTCTATGCAAAGCTGGTCGAGGATGATATGCGCGCGCTCCGTCAGTTCGAGGGCGGTCACGAAGACTCGATTTATCAATATCTGGTGATGATATCGGTAAACGTCGTTCGCGATCTGTTCCGTGAGACGAAAGCTCAGAAAAGACCCAAGATCAGTTATTCGCTCGATCAACTGCTCGAAGACTGCGGAGACATCCCGCTCGAGGACATCGTTGTCGGAGTCGATGGATTGCCTATAGACAAAAGTCAGGTATCTTTTACCTCGGAAGAGATCGAGAGGGCGCTCAACAAAGCTATCCGCGACAAAAATCGCGACCGAGACAAGCTTATTTTTCGGTTGCGTTTCGATGAGGGAATGAAGCTCGATGAGATAGCGCGCTTCCTCGGCCCCGATATTACCAGCGCGAAGATCGGAGCGATTCTCAATCGAATGCTCAAGAGGCTCAAAAGCTCGCTGGAAAAAAGTCGCCGTCGCTGACTTCACTCAAGAAGCAGCCGGTCGGCTCCTCGGCCCAGCAACTGTTCAGCGAGTCTCTCACCGATGTGTTGACCGTCGGCAGACGGCCCGCTCTCCTCTCCGCGCACGATTTCCGATCCGTCAGGTCTGGCAACGAGTCCGGTTAAATTCATCCTCTCGCCCTCGATCTTTCCCAGAGCCGCTATCGGAACGAGGCAGCCTCCGCCAAGTCGTTTGAGAAAAGCCCGCTCGGCTTCGCACACGAGTCGCGTCGGCGTGTGATTCAACACGGCGGCTATTTGGTTTACTTCTTCGTCATCCGTGCGGCTCTCGATGGCGAGCGCGCCCTGCCCGACGGCGGACAACATCACGTCTTGGTCGAAGTAATGAGTTATTCGATTTTCGTATCCGAGTCTGCGGACTCCCGCTGCCGCCAGCACTATCGCGTCATAATTTCCTACATCGAGTTTTGCGATTCTCGTATCGACGTTGCCGCGCACAGATTCGGTTCGAATGTCGGCTCGCGCGGCGCGAAGTTGGGCCATACGGCGAAGGCTGCTCGTCCCGATGACGGAGCCTGGCGCAAGATCGCGAAAAGATTTTATGCCCTCGCGCGCCAGAAAAGCGTCGCGCGGGTCTTCGCGCTCGCAGATGGCCGCGATGTGAAGCCCTGCGGTGAGATCGGTCGGCAGGTCTTTGAGGCTGTGAACCGCAAGGTCGATTCTGCGCTCCAGCATCGCGTCTTCGAGTTCTTTTGTGAAAAGCCCTTTGCCCTGCTGGCCGAGGCTGGGCAGAGACACATCGAGTATGCGGTCGCCTTTGGTTTTCATTACGATGATTTCAACTCTCAGACCGGGATGAGAGGATTCGAGCGCGGCTTTGACCCAGTTGGTTTGCCACATAGCCAGTTTGCTGCCGCGTGTTCCTATAACTATCCTTCGATTCAATGCGACCCCCTGATCTACGACCCCTAATCTATTCGAATCATCTTGCGAAGTTCTTCGACGACCTGCGAACGGTCGCCATTGCGCGCCGCCGTTCGCAGATGAACTATGATGGGATGCGAGAGTTTGTTGACGAGCGACGGGATCAGCACATCGCGGATGGCTGCTTCCTGTTCCTGGCTGAGATCGCCCATGCGTTTTCGATTGCGCTGAAATTCGCTGATGGCCAGTTGCGCGAGTATTTCTTTCACCTCCAGGACGCTCGGCCCTATATCCATCGCGCGAATGTGCTTTGCGAAATGATGCGCTTCCGCATCGATGATGACTTCGGCTTTGTGGGCTTCCGCTTCGCGCTCGTGAATGTTGGCGCGGACTACGGATTCGAGATCATCTATATCGAAGAGAAAAGAGTTTTCAAGCTGGGCGACCTTCGGATCGATGTTGCGCGGAACCGATATGTCGATAAAGAGCACCGGCCCTTTTCGTCTCGAACGAAGCGCGCGCTTCGTCTCCTCAGCGTTTATCACCGAAGCGGGCGCGCCGGTCGAGCAGATGACTATATCGACTGAAGAGAACGCTTCATGAAATGATTCGAAGGCAATGGTGCTGCCATTGAAGCTGCGCGCCACGGCTTCGGCCCGTTCAGGCGTGCGATTGGTGACGATTATTTTGCTTGCTCCCCCTTCGACCAGATTGCGCGCGGCAAGCTCGCTCATCTCGCCCGCGCCTACGAGCAGGATATTTTTTTCCGCAAGAGAATCGAAAACCTTGAGCGCAAGCTCGACCGCCACGGAACTGACCGAAACGGGGCGATGTGAAATTTCGGTTTCGCTTCGAACGCGCTTTGCGACCGAAAGCGTGCGATCCATCAACTGACTGAGCGTGCGGCCTACCGTCCCGGCCTCGACTGCGTGGCGGTAAGCGTCTTTGACTTGTCCGAGTATCTGCGATTCGCCCACGACCATCGAGTCGAGGCTCGAAGCCACGCGGAAGATATGGCGGATTGCGTCGAGTCCCGTGTGGCGGTAGATGTGATTGTCGATCACAGTAGGCTGAAGATCATGAAAATCGCACAGGAATCGGGTGAGGCGGTCTATGCCTTTTTCCGGGTCTGCGGGAGAGGAAGCGACCATTTCTATTCGATTGCAGGTCGAGACGATCAGCCCTTCATCCAGCGTGTCATGATCGACGAGCTTCTCCAGCGCGTCCGTAAGCGACGAATCGGCGAAAGCCAGTCGCTCGCGCATTTCAACCGGCGCTGTCTTGTGGCTCAACCCTACCAGTAGGATGTTCATGAGATTTCAAATCTCAAATCCGAGATTCTCAAATTCGAGATATTAACTGAACGGGTGCAGCGTTCCCAGAAATCGCACACCCACCAGGCTGAAGATTACGATCATAAAGCCGACTATGGATGCAAGCGCGGCGGTGCGACCGGCCCATCCGCTGCTGCGGCGCGACTGAATCAGCGCGAGATAAATGAGCCAGGTGATGGCTGAGAATATCTCCATAGGATCGCCGTGCCAGTAATGACCGTCGCGTATGCGCTGCCAGCCCATGCCTGCGGCTATACCTAAAGTCAGCATGATGAAACCGACGGCCATGGATTTGAAACTGATCGAATCACAGGTGTCAAGCGAGGGCAGGCGATAGAAAAAAGTGCCGAATCGTTTGAGCCTGAGTTCGCGTTCCTGTATCAGATACATCAGTCCGGCTCCGAACGCTATGAAGAAAGCCGAGTATGCGATTAGTATGAGTCCTGCGTGAATCGGAAAGAGAAAGCTTTGAAGCGGGCCTTTGATCGCAGGCGTTGCGTCGGATTGAGGAGCGACGGCGGCTATCGTGGCTATGACAAGCACGATGGGAAATATGAAAGCTTTGAGGGCAAGGACGTGAGACCATTTCCACGCTACGAGGTAAGCGACCACGAGCGCCCAGGAGAGAAAAGCGAACATCTCCTCGGTTCCGGCTATCGGGCAACGGTCGAGGCTTATTCCGCGGTCAACGAGCCAGGCCGTATGCGCTGCGAATGCCAGCGCGAGAGGGAAGATCATCCATCGGCGAGGCGCGGGCTGCTTGCTGGTCAGGGAAAAAATAGACTCCGCCACGCATAAAGCGTAGCCCGACAGAATCACAAACCATAAATAATCCATAGGGCTGGCTCCAAAGCTAGAGCTTGAAGAAGCTCAATTGTACTTTGAAGTCAGACCCTATGGCAACGAGAGCGACTTAGAGCGCTTCGAGCGTGCGCAAAGCGTCGAGATTGGCGAGCGTGATTCTCTTGCGAGCGATCTTGATCATCTTGTCCGCTTTTAGTTCGGCAAGAGCGTTGGTCACAGTCTCGCGATAGACGCCCAGCATGTCGGCCAGGTCCTGATGAGTGTATCCGGTCACCTGGTGCGACGAATCCTTGAGCTTCAGAAGCAGAGCCGAAAGCCTCGATGTGACGGGCTGGAAGGCGGATTGCTCCTGCTTTCTTTCTTCCTCGACCAGCTTAGGCCCGACCTGCTGCAAAACGTTCAACCCTATGTCGGGCGCAGCAAGCAGCTTTCTGATATCGCCAGGGGTCAGGAAGATGACCGTCGATGGCTCGACTGCTTCAGCCTGAGCGCCGAGCATGCTCTGACCGAGCAGCGGCTCGTCGCCGAAGACCGTTCCCGGCCCGATCCTCTTCACATCAAACCGGTTTCCGTTTTTCGCTATTCGGAAAATCGTGGCCGAGCCGCTCTTGAGATAATAAAGCGCCGTGCCGCGCTTCTCGATCACCTTGCCCGGTTTGAACAAAGCTCTCTGAAGGTTGTTAATGGTGTTTTCAACCGAAGGGTTGTCAGGCCCTATAACATCACTGAGCCTGAGATAAGCGACCTTCGAACCCAGATTGAATGCGGCCATAGAACGCATCTTGTCGCTCGGCCCCTTCGTCCTGCGCCGCTTCTTTACCGCTCCGTCTGATTTTGCGCGTGCTTTCTTCGTACCTGTAGCCAAGTTGTCACCTCTTTCTCCTGGAGAATGGTCTTTGGGTATTAACAACAGACTGCTGAGGAAACTCTAGCGGCGAAATCAGCAGCGAAGACTGACTATTTATTCGTTGTGAACTGTCCGAACGCCGCTTTCCGCGTGCGTCGCGCTCACTTTTCTTCTTTCTTTATCGTACCAGATTCTACTATTACTCAAGCACGTCTGTAATGTTACAGTAAGAAAAACGCGCCGTCAGTAATTTGCCCAACGATAAAGCAACAACTGTTGCTCGAAATTGCATGTGTAAGCGAAGATCGCGCGAATCGGGGCGGAATGCCTCATACGGAAGCGGCCTCCTCCCTGTCGTCGGTGTTTGCAAGCAGGAGGCAGAATGCGGCGGTAAGCCCTGCGGGGAGGTAGAAAAGCCACTTGTCGCCGAGATGGTTCATGGCAAACCCTGAGAGAGCCGGGCCGGTCAGGCTGCCCACGCCGAACGCAAGCGAAAACAAAGAGGTTGCCGCACCCAGCCGCTCAGAACTGACCGCGCCGCCTATCATCGAAAGTCCTATGGGATATAAACTCCCGGCCAACGCGCCAAGCAGGGCTGCCGAGGCAATGAAGAAACCCCACTCAGAACGCACGGGCATCAGAGCGAAGACGACAGCCAGCGCCACAGAACAAATCAGCAGCGTCCGGTGTTTGCCGAAGCGATCAGCCGCGCGACCAATCGGAACCTGACTCATCAGCGTACCGATTATGACAGCCGTCACTATGCTGCCCATCTTTTTCTCTTCTATATTGATCGCTTTCAGGTAGAGCGGAAACAGCGTCACCATAGAAGACATAAGATAGCCGTAAAGCGCGCCCGCCGCTATGGGAGAAACGAGCCTCGCCGAAAACACGCTCAATATTTTTTCTTCCCTTTGCGAATTGGAAGTCGACGCGGGGATGAATAACAAAGCGAGCAGAGCCGCCGCGAGGCTGAAAGCGAATCCGCCGTAGAAAGGCAATTCCTGACCGATGCCGAAAAGCAATACACCAGTCATAGGCCCTGCCGCCCATCCAAGCCCTACCGATAGCGCATAGTAACTCATTCGTCGCGCCCTCTCATGCGGCTCGCTCATCTGACTTATCATCGTTTCAGTAGCGACCGATATGGCCGCCGCGCCCGCGCCTTCAATGGCTCTTGCAAAAAAGAAAAGCCACACGTCGCGTATCACTGCGAAAGCGAGTATCGAAACTCCGTACACGACCAGCCCGCCTATCAGTACGGGCTTCGGCCCTATGCGATCAGTAGCCGCCCCTGCTGGAAACGAAGCCAGAGTGAACGCGGCAAACATAGTCGTCCCGACAAGCCCGACGAGAAATGAATTCGCTCCCCGCTCGGCAAGCACTATGGCAATGAGCGGAGCCACAAGGCCCACGCCGAGATAGCTGATGGCAACGCTCGTGTAAATCGCCCAGAATGCTTTTGCTTTCGACATCCGTTCTCCCAAAGTCAAAGGCGTGACGATAACATTGTTCTACCGAGACCGGCAACGAGAGTGTTAGCATGCAGCGGAGCCGCCTATGACGAGTGACCTCGGAGATTTTCAGACGCCTGATTGCCTTGTCGAAGAGATAATCAATCTCCTTGATCCTGTAGGCCGAAAGTGGCCGAGAGTTCTGGAGCCTACCTGTGGCAGCGGCGCTTTTATAAAAGGATTGCTCCGCTCCTCATCGCCGCCGCGAGAGGTATGCGGATTCGAATTGCAGCCGCGTCACTTCATAAAAGCTCGCCGACTGGCTGCAACGGACGTTGCAACTCGCGCGGCAATTCAAAAGGCGAATGTGTTCGATATCGATTTCGGGCGCGACATCAGATGGAAGACTGACGGGCCGCTTCTTGTGATCGGCAATCCGCCGTGGGTAACGAACTCAGAGCTTGGCGCGATGAACAGCGCGAACCTGCCGCGCAAATCGAATCTCAAAAAGTTGAACGGTCTCGATGCTCTCACAGGCAGTTCCAACTTCGATCTCGCTGAAGCCATAATTCTCAAACTCCTTCGCGAGCTTGCTCGCGAACGTCCGACCATCGCGATACTGTGCAAAACTATCGTCGCAAGAAACGTATTGCAGTTCGCTTACGACAACTCGATGGCAGTGTCTCAAGCGTGGCTGCGTCGCATCGATTCAAAAAAATATTTCAACGCCGCAGTCGATGCCTGTCTGTTTTATATCGAACTGGGCGACTCAAAGCCGTGTTATGAAGCAGCCGTCTTCGCTGATCTTCACAGCCCGCAGCCTGAAACCGTTCTGGGTTTTTCTTCGGGCAGAATGGTGAGCGATGTGAGAAGTTATGAGAAAAACGCTTTCGTCGAAGGATACTGCCCGCTTGCCTGGCGTCAGGGCGTCAAGCACGACGCCGCGACAGTTGTGGAACTCCGGCGGGAAGGGAATCGCTTTTTCAACAAGCTCGGAGAAGAAGTCGCCATCGAGAGTGAGTATATTTATCCGCTCATCAAGAGCCGCGATCTTTTTCACTCGACCGCCCCGCGATTGCATGTGATCATCGCGCAGCAACGCATCGGCGAAGACACGGAAAAACTCAAAGGCGAAGCCCCGCGGCTTTGGCGTTATCTCGAAAGCCACGCGGCTCTGTTCGCTCGGCGCAGGTCTTCGATCTATCGCCGCCGTCCGCCGTTTTCCCTATTCGGCATAGGCGATTATTCCTTCTCGCTATTCAAGGTCGGCGTTTCGGGCTTTCACAAATCGCCGCGCTTTCAGTTGATCGCGCCCGTCGAAGGCCGCCCGGTTATGCTCGACGACACCTGTTATTTTCTTTCGTGCCGAAATGCTCGACAGGCCGCGCTCATCACCGCGATTTTGAATCATCCTTCGACTCTCGACTTTTTGCGCTCGACGATGTTTACCGACTCGAAGCGGCCCGTGACGAAAAAACTTCTTCAGCGCATAGACCTGTCAAACCTGATCCGTCGCGTTGATCGTTCCGAGATAATCGAATCGGCGGGGGCGGAACTCAGGCGAATCTCTTCGGATGAGCTTTCTTCAAATCGATGGCCTGATGATTTGTCGTCGATGCTAAACGGTTTCGAATAGCGCGCAGATTTCAGACAAACTTTTTTCGAGACCGAGCGCGAGCGCGAGTTTGATCCTGGCCTTCTGCCCGTTGAGAAATCCTGCGCGTATCACTCCGAGATTGCGAAGTTGTTTCAACCCGCCTTCGTAACCGTAGCTTTCAAAGACTCGCCCGCGAAGACAGCGCGACGCCACGACGACCGGAATACGTTTTTCAATCGCTCTCTTCAATCCCGGCACACATTCCACCGGGACGTTCCCGCGTCCAAGCCCCTCGATGACCAGACCTTTCGCGCCCGCATCAAGAGCAGCATCGATCAGAGTCGAATCCATCCCGGCGACCAGCTTGATCAGAAACACGGGCGCGGCCATTTCGGTTGCGCTCAAAATCTCGCGACCTGCGGGCGCGCGGCGAATTATCACATCGCCTTTATCTATCAATCCGAGAGGGCCGAAGTCGGGACTTTGAAAAGTGTCGAACGCTTCGGTGTGAGTCTTCGTCGCTTCAGACGCGGCAAGAACAGTTTCGTTCATCGCCACCATCACGCCGAGATTTCTAGCTCGCTCGCTTGCCGCCACGCGAATAGCCGAGAGCAGATTCGACGGGCCATCCCATCCCATCTCGGAACTGTTGCGCATCGCGCCGACGAAGACGACGGGCTTCGCGTTGTTGATCGTAAGATCGAGCAGGTATGCAGTCTCTTCAAGCGTGTCGGTTCCGTGGGTGACGACTACCCCGTCGATATCATCGCGTGCAAGAGTCTCGCGCACTCTGGCCAATAACCCCATCATCAAGCGAGGAGTCATGTGAGGGCCGGGATAGCGACCGAAATCGATTACTTCTGTCGAGGCTACCGAGTCGAGTCCCGTGACGTGATCCAGAATTTCGCGGCCTGAAAGCGCAGGAACTGCCGCGCCGATTTGCGGATCGTACTTCATCGAGATCGTCCCGCCAGTGAAGTAAACCGCTACTCGTTTTTTCATATCGCTCCTCTTATGCCTGCATTACCTTTTCCGCTGCGAGTCGAATCGCTTCATCGAGCCTGCCAACTTCAGGGCCGCCGCCCTGAGCCATCTCCGCCTTGCCTCCGCCGCGACCCCCTAGCAACTGACAGGCTTCCGCCATCAGCGCGCCCATGTTTCGATCCACCGACGACGAACGCGCAAACACCATCCGCGCCGATTGAGCATCGCACGAGCCGAGCAGCGCGACCGCAGGTTCGAGACTTACTATCTTCGACGCAAGCAACCGCAACTCTTCCGCGTCGCGGTTTTCAAAGACAGCCTCGATGAGTTTGAACCCTACTGCTTGCTTCACATCGGCGAGCATATCCGCTGCTTCAGCTTTCACAGCGAGTTCGAGCAGATCGCGCTGACGTTTTTTCAGAGACTTGTTTTCCTGAATCATTCGCGCTACCAACTCAGGCGCGGCGTCTCTTTCCGCGCTGAACATCCGCGCGATGCTCACCGCCGTATCGCTCGCCTTTCGATAATCCAGAAGCGCGCGCCGACCGCATACGAACTCGACACGGGTCATCCGTTTCGCGCGCTCGAATGATTTGATAGCTATGAGTCCTATCTGACCCGCTCGCTTTGCGTGTGTCCCTCCGCAAGGCGACCAGTCGAAATCTTCCACTTCGATCACGCGAATGAGACCGCTCACCTGGGTTTCTTTTCTCAGAGGAAGCCGCGCGGCTTCTTCTTCGGTGACGAGATGAATTCTCAACTGCCGGTCTTCGAAGACGATCAGGTTGGCTATCTCTTCGGCTGCGCGCATGTGATCGTCTGCGGGAGATTGCAATTCGATATCAATCGTCGAAGCCTGTGCGCCGAGATGAAACGAACGGGTCTCGGCCCCGCACGCCTGAACGAACGCCTGCGAAAGAATGTGCTGACCGCTGTGTTGTTGAAGATGATCGAGTCGGCGAAGGCGGTCGATTGCGCCCTCAACGGTCTGACCGGGTTTTATCGAGCCGCTTTCCTTGACGAGGTGAAAAATCAATCCGTCCTCGTTCTCGAAAACATCGATCACTTCCGAGTCACCTATGCGCCCCGTATCGTTGGGCTGTCCTCCGCCTGTCGGGTAAAACGCCGTCTGGTCGAGCAGCACTTCATCTCCGCGATCCGAGCTTTTTACATCGATCACAGTCGCGGAAAACTCAAGCAGGTCTGAATCCGTAAAGTAGAGCCTTTCAGTTGGTTGCATTTTCTTTCCTCAGAAGTCAGGAGTCAGTAGGTGACAGGTTACAGGTTACAGGGGACAGCGGGGAAATCTCCGGGTCTGTTCCCTGTAACCTGTTCCCTGTCACCTCCTCTGAATCGATCACGACGGCTTTTGCGGCTTTGAGCGCGACGCTCCACGAAGCGAACGCGCTGTCGAATGATTCGAGATCGTACTTCGAATGCCTTTCAACATCTGCGCGAGTCGGCAATCGCTCAAGCAGCAAAGCCAGACGTTGCAATTCGAGTTGCAGCTTGCGTTTTGAAATACGCCGTCGCGCGGGCACGCTTCGCGGATAAACGATGATTGATTTTTGCTCTTCAATTCTGCGCTCGGCTGCGCGCAGATAATCTGCGTTCTGCTCGATGGCTATGAAATTTCTGCCCAGCCTCCGGGCTACCATCGCGCTTGTTCCGACTCCGGCGAATGCGTCAAGCACCGTATCTCCGGGATTGGTCGCAAGACGGATGATTCTGTCGAGCAGTCGCTCAGGCGTGCGGCACGGATGGATGCTCAAGCCCGTAGCGCGTCGCTCGCGATGGATGTCATACCACACATCCGTTAGTTCTCCGCGCCACGTCTTTCCCGCCGCGCGACGTTTTCTTATGCAGCTTCTTCTCCGGCATACGTCCGGGCGGTCGGGCGGGAAGACGGCTTCATCGAAAGGCTGCCAGCCCTCTTCCATCGAGCAGTAATTGAATCGCGATGCGCTTTCGCCTTTTGTGAGATATAAAACCGAGTAGTGCGCGGGCATCAAAACGCCTTTCGGCTCAGGCAGCGAATTCCACACGATCCAGTTTTGAAGATAAAGCGAACCGGTTCTCATCAAATAATCCGCAAGCCAGACGCTCCACCGGGGAAGATTGACCAGAAACAATGCGCCGCCCGGTTTGAGCGCGCGCTCGTATTCGACGAGCCACCGCTTGCACCAGCCCGTGTAATCGCTCCGGTCGTCTCGGTAGCCGTTGTAATCTTTCGTCAGGTTGAATGGCGGATCAGCGAAGGCAAGATCGATAGTTTCTGACGGAATCGCCCGCAGCGCGTCGAGACACGAAGCTCTATGCAAACGGTTGAGCATTGCATCAGGAATTTTCCTGTTCGTTTCCTGTCGGCCTTTCCACTCAATCGGGTCGAATGCTTGCAGGTTCGGCCTATCGAAATACTGAATCGCTGCGCGCGGCGCGGCTTCGTCATCGCAAAGCAATTGAATCGTTTTTCTACCCTGCGCAAGCAGAAGCGCGCGCTCGAAAACTTCAGGCGGCATTCGATCAGATGTGTCGACAACCATGTCCATCCACACGTCTGAGAGCGCTGCGCCGTCCTCACGCATGAGATGAGATTTGCCGCCCCAGTCTTTCAATGTTTCTCCGCAGTATCGGCATCGCGCGTGAGGCAATCGAATGCGATTGATCTCGGCACCGGGTTTCGACATCAACAAGATACCGGTATGCTCAGGTCTCAATCCATCGGGTTTCAGGTCAGTCACGGCGCGGACGCTGATCCAGTAGCGGAACACGAGTTCATCTGCAAGCGCAGTGGCGTATCGCGCGAGGTGCGCGGGCAATCCGTAGATGAACATCAATCCGTTTGCTTCAAGCCCGCGCGCTGAATCGCGCAGCCGCGCCGCGTTGCGTTCGATCACTTGAGCAGACGGATCGCGCCTGAAATTGAACGCTCGATATCTGTCCGCAGGATCGTAAGCGGGCGCAGCGACGCACACGGAGTATGGGCCTTCAGTTTGCAATTCGAACCCGGAGTGTTCGGCCAGTCGAGACAGTTCTTCTATGTTTTGCATAGTCCGTAAAGAAAGTGATGAGTGATGAGTATTGGCAGAATCAAAGCAGAGAAAACGAAAATGCTCATCACTCATCACTTAATACACTGGAAACTATGTTTTTAAACTTTTCTGCGATTTGAGATTTCTAATTTGAGATCGCAGAAAAGCTGCTTCAACCGTGTTGGCTTATTGAATAAAAGTCGAATTTTTTAGTTTCCAAT
>Ga0187893_10002182_pt1 | contig 43817 bp, 46 predicted proteins | sample MA1701074metaG_FD_139574 | JGI IMG/M metagenome (GOLD analysis project Ga0187893, IMG submission 139574) | White microbial mat communities from a basaltic lava cave in the Kipuka Kanohina Cave System on the Island of Hawaii, USA - MA170107-4 metaG ... | reverse complement strand
GCGTCGCGGTAGCGGTCGCCCCGGATCGTCACCAGGTTCGGGAAGTGCCCGAAGAGCGCGCCGAACACGTTGCCCGTGAAGCAGACCTTGTGCTGCGGCAGCCAGACGAGGAGCGAGTCCTCCGTCTCGGCGCCCGAGACCCCGATCAGCTCGAAGCGGAGCCCGCCGAGCGTGAACGTGAACCGGTCCTGGAAGAGCACGTCCGGCGCGGGGTGCGCCTGCGGCGGCGGCTTCGCTCCGCCCGCGATCTTGCTCGCGGCGCGGATGCTCTCCGCGAACGCGAACATGCTGCGCCGCGCGCGGAACGGGGCGAGCCGCGCGTCGTAGGCCTGATGCGAGGGATTGTTCGCCTGCGCCACCACGAGCGTGCCGGGCTCGCGCAGGGCGTCGACCCCGCCCACGTGGTCCACGTGGCCCTGTGTGAGCACGATGTAGCGGAGCGGCCCCGCGTCGACCCCATCGAAGAAGGCCTTGTGCACCGGCGCCTCGAAGCCCATGCCGGTGTTGATCACCACGCGGCCCTCGCTCGTCACGACGAGGTACGCGTTCGAGTTCCCCTCCGAGAGCCAGATGAAGTCGTTCACGCGCTTCTGCCGGCGCGTCGTCGCCGGCCGGATCGCGAAGGCATCGGGGCGCGTGCGCCAGAGCGGCTCGGACATGGCTCCCTTTCTAGCGCGGCGCGTCCGTGCCAGCATCGCGCCCGATGGCGACGCCCCGCTGGCTCTGGATCGGCGCACCGCTCGGCGTGGCCCTCGGGCTCGGCCTGTTCACGCTCGCCTACGCGAAGGGCCTCTCCTACGCGAGCGACGCGCCCGAGGCCTGCGTCAACTGCCACATCATGCGCGAGCAGTACGAGGGCTGGCTGCGCGGGCCCCACCGCGAGGTCGCCACCTGCAACGGCTGTCACGTGCCGCACGACTTCTTCGGCAAGTGGCTGTCGAAGGGACTGAACGGCTTCCACCACAGCAAGGCCTTCACGCTCCAGAACTTCCACGAGCCGATCCGGATCACGCCACGGAACGCCGCCGCGCTCCAGGCGAACTGCCTGCGCTGCCACGGCGAGTTCGTGGCGGGCCTCTCGGCCGCGCTCCACAAGGGCGACGAGGCGGGCTGCACGCGCTGTCACGCCGAGGTCGGGCACGGCTCCACGGCGAGGGAGAGGTCATGAGGCGATCGGGTTCCTCGCGCGGCGCGCTCGCGCTCTTGCTCGCAGTCGTGGGCGCCGCCGCGCTCGCGGTGGCGATCGCGGCGCTCCTGCTCAACATCCACGAGCGAAAGACCGAGGCGAAGGACCCGTACCTGAAGCTCGTACGCGTGGGCGAGGACACCACCGACCCGGCGCCGTGGGGCGTGAACTTCCCGCGCCAGTACGACGGCTACCTCCGCACGGTGGACGCCACGCACACCCGCTACGGCGGAAGCGACGGCGCGCCCGCCGCCTCGCGCCTCGAGCAGGACCCGTGGCTCCGACGCATGTTCGCGGGCTACGCCTTCGCGCTCGACTTCCGCGAGCGCCGCGGCCACGCGTACATGCTCTACGACCAGGAGCAGACGCTCCGCGTGAAGGAGCGGCCCCAGCCGGGCGCGTGCCTCCACTGCCACGCCTCGGTGATCCCGACCTACCGGCGGCTCGGCGAGGGCGACGTGCTGGCGGGCTTCGCCGCGCTCGGGAAGCTCCCGTACGCCGACGCGCACACCGAGCTCGTGAAGACGGGCTCCCAGAACCCGGTGCCGCAGGGCGACACGCAGGGCTTCGTCCACGTGCCGGGCGCGCACCCGGTGGCGTGCGTGGACTGCCATGAGCCCGAGACGATGCGCCTGCGGGTCACCCGCCCGGGATTCCTCACGGGCATCACGAAGCTCGCTGCGGGAGAAGGCGACGTCGCGCACCTGCCGAGCCTCGTGCGCTGGCGCGCGGGCGACCGCGCCGAGCCCTACGACCCGAACCGCGACGCCACGCGCCAGGAGCTGCGCTCGTTCGTGTGCGGCCAGTGCCACGTCGAGTACTACTGCGGCCCGAAGACGGTGCTCTTCTTCCCGTGGGCGAACGGGCTCCGCGTCGAGCAGATCGAGGGCTTCTACGAGGGCTTCCGCTTCGACGACGGCACACCCTTCAGCGACTGGAAGCACGCGGAGACCGGCGCGCCGGTGCTGAAGGCGCAGCACCCGGAGTTCGAGACCTGGAGCCAGGGCATCCGCGCGCGCGCGGGCGTCGCCTGCGCCGACTGCCACATGCCCTACCAGCGCGAGGGCGCGCTCAAGGTGAGCGACCACTGGGTCCGGAGCCCGCTCCTGAACGTCTCCCGCGCCTGCCGGACCTGCCACGCGGTGCCGGAGGCCGAGCTCCTCGCGCGCGTCGGCGCGATCCAGGAACGCACGCGCGCGCTGATGGACCGCGCCGCCGTGGCCATGGTGGACATGCTCGACGCGCTCGTCGCCGCGAAGGCGGCCGGCGCGAGCGAGGCGGCACTCGGGGAGGCGTTGGCCCTCCAGAAGAAGGCGCAGTGGCGGCTCGACTTCGTGAACGCCGAGAACTCGATGGGCTTCCACGCGGATCAGGAGAGCGCGCGCGTGCTCGCCGAGGCGATCGACTACGCGCGACAGGCGCAGCTCGCGGCCGGCGAGTTGCCTTAGTATCTCCGCGTGCGCCTCGTCGCCTGCCACGACTGCGACCTGCTCCGCCGGCTCCCCCCGCTGCGCGAGGGCGCGGCCGCGTACTGCGACCGCTGCGGCGCCCTGTTGCGCCGGCGGCGCCGCAACTCGATCGAGCGCACGCTCGCCCTCACGCTCGCCGCGAGCGTCCTGTTAGCGGTGGCGAACTACTTCCCGTTCCTGTCGTTCGAGATGCAGGGCCGCATCACGGAGACCACGCTGGCCAGCGGCGTCTTCGACCTGTGGCGCCAGGGCGTGCCCGAGATTGCGGTGCTGGTCGGCTTCACGGCGGTCGTCGCGCCGTTCGCCCAGCTCGCGCTGCTGCTCTACGTGCTGCTGCCGGTGCACCTCGGCCGCGTGCCGTGGCAGATGCCGCGCATGTTCCGGCTGCTCCGCCGGGTGCAGCCCTGGAGCATGATGGAGGTCTTCCTGGTGGGGATCCTCGTCGCGGTCACGAAGCTGGTGGACATGGCGCAGGTGGTGCCCGGCCTCGCGCTCTGGGCCTTCGCGGGGCTGATCGTGGTGCTCGCCGGCGCGCTCTCCTCGCTCGATCCCGAGGCGGTCTGGGAGCGGGTCGAGGTGCGGCAGTGAGGCACGCGCGCTGCCACGACTGCGGGCTTCTCTCCCGGCTCCCCGGCCACGAGCACGGCGCGCGCTGCCCGCGCTGCGGCGCGGCGCTCCACACACGGAAGCCGCGGAGCCTCGAGCGCACCTGGGCGTGGCTGATCGCCGCCGCGCTCTGCTACCTCCCGGCGAACCTGCTGCCGATCATGAAGGTCACCTCGCTCGGACGCGCGCAGGCCGACACCATCATGAGCGGGGTCGTGTACCTGCTGGTCCACGGCATGTGGCCGCTCGCCATCGTGGTCTTCACCGCCAGCGTGATCGTGCCGCTCCTCAAGCTCGCGATCCTGCTAACCCTGCTGATCTCGGTGCACCGGCGCTCCAACTGGCGGCCGGTGGACCGCACGCGGCTCTACCGCATCACCGAGGCGATCGGGCGCTGGTCGATGGTGGACATCTTCGTGGTTACGATCCTGGTCGCACTGGTGCACCTCGGGAACCTGGCCACGGTGGAGGCCCAGACGGGCGCGGTCTTCTTCGGCGCGGTCGTGGTGCTCACCATGCTCGCGGCCGAATCGTTCGACCCGCGCCTGATCTGGGACCGGCTCGAAGCGAGGCAGACATGAGCACCGACGGACCCGACGAGCTCGACGTCCCCGAGGCGGTGGTCACCATGCGCCGCCGCCCCTCCATCGTGTGGCTGATCCCGCTCGTCGCGGCGATCGTGGGCGCCTTCGTGGCCTGGCGGACGTACTCCGAGCTCGGCCCCGAGATCCGGATCTCGTTCGACCACGCCGAGGGGCTCGAGGCCGGCAAGACGCCGATCAAGTACAAGGACGTCGAGGTCGGCAAGGTGGAGGAGATCCATCTGCGCGAGGACCTCTCCGGCGTGATCTGCACCGCGCGCATGGTCAAGAGCTTCGAGCCCCACCTGGTGAAGGGCACGCGTTTCTGGGTCGCGCGCGCGCGCGTCGAGGGCGGGCAGGTCACGGGGCTCGGCACCCTCCTCTCCGGCTCCTACATCGGCGTCGATCCGGGCCGCTCGGGCGATGCCAAGCGCAAGTTCCGCGGCCTCGAGACCCAGCCGGTCGTGACCCGCGACCAGCCGGGCAAGCACTTCGTGCTCCACTCGTACAAGGCCGGCTCCGTGGACGTCGGGACGCCCGTCTTCTTCCGCAAGATCGAGGTGGGCGAGGTGGTGGCCTCGGAGCTCGACGATTCCGGCGACTTCGTGTCGATCGAGGTCTTCGTGCACGCGCCGCACGACGCCCGTGTGTCGAAGGGTACGCGCTTCTGGAACGCGAGCGGAATCAACGTCTCGGTCGGCGCAACGGGCCTCTCGGTGAACGTCGAGTCGCTCACCAGCCTGCTGATCGGCGGGATCGCGTTCGACACGCCCGGGATGGTCAAGGGCGAGCCGGTCGAGAGCGGCGCGCTCTTCACGCTCTACGAGAGCGAGGCCGCCACGCGCCGCGAGGTCTACACGCAGAAGGCACACTACCTCGCGTACTTCGACCAGTCCGTGCGCGGGCTCAACCCGGGAGCGCCAGTCGAGTTCCGCGGCATCCAGATCGGCGAGGTGCGGGACGTGAAGCTCGAGTACGACGCCGGCACCCAGGAGTTCGTGATCCCGGTGCTGTTCGAGATCGAGCCCGAGCGCATCGAGAACCTCGGCATGGTGGACCCCGAGACGCGGCGCCAGGGCCTCGATCTGCTCGTGAAGCGCGGGATGCGCGCGCAGCTGCAGAGCGGGAACCTGCTGACGGGCCAGCTCCTCGTGCAGCTCGACTTCCACGAGGGCGCGAAGACCGCCGAGATCGTGTGGAACGACCCGTATCCGGTGTTTCCCACCGTGCCGGCGCCGCTCGAGGAGATCACCAGCAGCGTGCAGCGGCTGGTGAAGCGACTCGAGACGCTGCCGCTCGACGAGGTGGTGAAGTCGATGAACGGCACGCTCGAGGCCGCGCGCGCGGCGCTCGCGCAGGCCGAACAGACGCTCGCGACCGCGAGCACTCTCGTGGGCCCCGACTCACCGGCGAACGCGGACTTGCGTCGTGCGCTGATCGAGCTCTCCGATGCCGCGCGTTCGGTGGGCCTCGCCGCAGACCAGATCCAGCAGCAGCCGAACTCGCTGCTCTTCGGAAAGGAAGGGGAAGAGTGAAGCTGCACTGCCTGCTGCTCGCGCTCGCCGTCGGGGCGAGTGGCTGCCTGGGCTCCGCGCCCGCGGCGAAGTTCTTCACGCTGAGCTCGGTCGCGGGCGCCGCGAGCACGCCCGTCGCGGCGCGGCCGGAGCTCGGCCTGGTGCTCGGACAGGTGGAGCTACCGCGCTACCTCGACCGCGCGGAGCTCGTGACCCGGAGCGGCGCGCATGGCCTCGAGGTCTGGAACGTGGTGCGCTGGGGCGGCTCGCTCCGCACCGACGTACAGCGCGTGGTCGCCGACGACCTCGCCTACCTGCTCGGCACCTCGCGCGTCGCGGTCTACCCGAACGAGGCGCGCTTCCTTGTGAGCTACCGCGTGTCGCTCGAGCTGCTCGAGTTCGGGAGCGCGCCCGGCCACCCCGTGGTGCTCCGGACGCGCTGGACCATCGCCGGCGCCGACGGCCGCGCGGTCGCCGTCGGCGCGACGAACCGCGAGGAGCCCCCCGCCTCGGCCTCGTGGGAGGACTACGTCGCCGCGCACGGCGCGGCGCTCGCCGCCGTGACGCGCGAGATCGCGGAGCGCATCGCGAGCTTGCCCTGAGCACCCGGGGTCGAGCTGTCGAAATCCGCCCCCCTCGAACGACGTCTGGACAGGAGGATCAGAGATGAGCGGCGTACGGATCCTGGTGGGGACGCGCAAGGGCGCGTTCATCCTGAGCTCGGACGGCAAGCGGGGCCCGCAGGGCTTCTCGGTCAGCGGGCCGCACTTCGCGGGCTGGGAGATCTTCCACCTGAAGGGCTCGCCGGCCGAGCCGAACCGGATCTGGGCCTCCCAGACGAGCAGCTGGTTCGGCCAGGTGATCCAGCGCTCCGACGACGGCGGCAAGAGCTTCGAGCCGGTGGGGAACGAGTTCGCGTACGAGGGCGTCCCCGGCACGCACCAGTGGTACGACGGCACGCCGCATCCGTGGGAGTTCGCGCGGGTGTGGCACCTCGAGCCTTCGCTGCGGGACCCCGAGGTGGTCTACGCGGGCGTCGAGGACGCCGCTCTGTTCCGCTCGGACGACGGCGGCAAGAGCTGGCAGGAGCTCGCCGGCCTGCGCGAGCACGGCTCGGGCCCGCACTGGCAGCCGGGCGCCGGCGGGATGTGTCTGCACACGATCCTGCTCCACCCGAAGGACCCGGGCCGCATCGTGATCGCGATCTCGTCGGCCGGCGCGTTCCGGAGCGACGACGCGGGGAAGACGTGGCGGCCGATCAATCGCGGGCTCGTCTCCGCGCAGATCCCGAACCCCACGGCCGAGGTGGGCCACTGCGTGCACCGCATCGCGATGCACCCCGCGCGTCCCGAGACGCTCTTCATGCAGAAGCACTGGGACGTGATGCGGAGCGACGACGGCGGGGAGTCGTGGCGCGAGGTGAGCGGCAACCTGCCCTGCGACTTCGGCTTCCCGATCGACGTCCACGCGCACGAGCCCGAGACGATCTACGTGGTGCCGATCAAGAGCGACTCGGAGCACTTCCCGCCCGACGGGAAGCTGCGCGTGTACCGGAGCCGCACCGGCGGCAACGAGTGGGAGGCGCTCACGAACGGGCTCCCGCAGAAGGACTGCTACGTGAACGTGCTGCGCGACGCGATGGCCGTGGACGCGCTCGAGCCGTGCGGCATCTACTTCGGGACCACGGGCGGCCAGGTGTACGCCTCGGCCGACGGCGGTGACCACTGGGCGCCGATCGTGCGCGATCTGCCCCCCGTGCTCTCGGTGGAGGTCCAGACGCTGCCGTGATCCGCGTGGTGCTGCCGCTCCACCTGCGCCGGCTGGCGAAGCTCGAGCGGGGCGAGCTCGCGCTCGCCGTTGCTGGCGCTCCGACCCAGACCGCGGTGCTCGACGCGCTCGAGGCGCTCCACCCGGCGCTCCGCGGCACGCTGCGCGACCACCGCACGAAGAAGCGCCGCGCGTACGTGCGCTTCTTCGCGTGCGGGCGCGACCTCTCGCACGAGCCGCTCGACGCGCCGCTCCCCGAGGCGGTGGCGACGGGCGCCGAGCCGTTCGTGGTGCTCGGCGCCCTCGCGGGTGGCTGAGCCTCAGCGGCGGCGGCGCCCGGGCGCGTCCCAGACGGGCTCGGGGCCCAGCTCCTCCACGAGGTAATCCACGAGCGCCCGCACCTTCGGCGAGGGCACGCGGCTGTGCGGGTAGATCGCGAAGGCCGACGCCTCGAGCGCGAGCGCGTCGGGCAGGATGCGGACGAGCCGCCCGGCCCGGAGGTCGTCGCCCACCAGGTAGGTCGGCAGGAAGACGATGCCGTGACCGAGCACGGCGATGCGGCGGAGCGCGTCGCCGTTGTCGACCTGGAGATCGCCCGAGAGCCGGAGCGCCTTCCCGCGCGGGAGCAGCAGGTTCCAGGGAGAGGCGCCGAGACCGAGACAGTTGTGGCGCGGGAGCTCGGCCGGCGCGCGCGGGATGCCGTTCCGCCGCAGGTAGTCGGGCGCGGCGCACACCACGAAACGGATCGGGCAGAGCCGGCGCTGAACGAGCGAGGCGTCACGGAGCCGGCCGGTGATGCGGATCGCGAGGTCCAACTTCTCGCTGACGAGATCGACCATGCGGTCGTTCAGATCGAAGCGGACGCGCAGCTTCGGGTAGCGGGCGAGGAACGCGGGCAGGCGAGGCGCGATGTGGAACTGCCCGAAGGACACGGGCGCCGCGAGCCGGATCTCGCCGCGCGGCTCGGCCTGGAGCGCGCCCACCGAGCGCTCCGCCTGCTCCGCCTCCTCGGCCACGCGCTGGCAGCCCGCGTAGAACACCTCGCCGACCTCGGTGAGGCTCATGCTGCGGGTGGTACGGCGCAGGAGCTGCGCGCCGAGGCGCCTTTCCAGGCGGGTCACCTCGCGACTCACACTCGCCTTCGAGAGGCCCAGGCGACGCGCCGCGGCCGTGAAGCTCTTCGTCGCCACGACCTCGGCGAACACGAGCATCGCGGCGGCGTTCCGGCGCCCTTCGTCCGTTCCCATGGAGGAACGATGATATCCAGCGCTGGCGATTGTTCCGGGCCGGCCGTCGGCGATGCTCTCCCTCCATCGCGCCCGGAACAGGAGATCGGATGTCACGCACCCTCGGACGCATCGCGCTCGGCGCGCTGGCCATCGGCGTCGCCGCCGCGGCCTTCGTCGCGACGCGCCCCGCCGCCTTCGTGATCGAGCGCACGGTCGCGATCGCGGCGCCGCCGGACGTCGTCTACGGCCACATCGCGAGCCTGCGCGCCATGGACGTGTGGTCGCCCTGGGTCCGCATGGACGCCGACCTGAAGGTCGCGTACGACGGGCCCGAGAGCGGCGTGGGCGCGCGCTCCTCGTGGGAGGGTCCGGAGATGGGCGCCGGGCAGCTCACCGTGACGGCGGTGAAGCCCGAGCGCGAGGTCGAGCTGAGGCTCGAGATGCTCTCGCCGATGGCGGCGACGAACCGCGTCGTCTTCACGCTCGAGCCCAACTCGACGGGTGGCACCCAGGTGAGCTGGCGCATGGAGGGCCGCAACGGCTTCGTCGGCAAGGCCCTCGGCTTGTTCATGGACATGGACGGGATGATCGGCGGGACCTTCGAGCAGGGTCTCGCGGCGCTGAAGGGCACGGCCGAGGCCGACGCCGCGAAGGAGACGTGAGATGGGACGCTACGTGGACGGGTTCGTGCTGGCGGTGCCGAAGAAGAACAGCGAGAAGTACCGCCGCATCGCGCAGCAGGCGGGGAAGATCTGGCGCGAGCACGGCGCGCTCGAGTACTACGAGTGCATCGCGGAGGACGTGAAGCCCGGCAAGCTCACCTCCTTCCCGCAGGCCGTGAAGCTCCGCCCGGGCGAGGTGGTGTGGTTCTCGTGGATCGTGTTCAAGTCGCGGAAGCACCGCGACCGCGTGAACGCGAAGGTGATGTCGGACCCGCGCATCGCGAACATGGGCCCGGCCGCCATGCCCCTCGACGGGAAGCGCATGATCTATGGCGGCTTCGAGACGCGCGTTGCGCTCTGAGGCGAGAGCGACGGTCGCGGCCGAGCCCGGTGCCGCTGCCGCCCGCGCCGCCGCCGAGGTGGTGGCGCGGCGCAGCTGGGCCGAGCTCCTCGCGCTGCTCGCGGCGCGGACGCGCGACGTGGCAGGCGCGGAGGACGCCCTCGCCGAGGCGTTCGCGGCGGCGCTCGTCGCGTGGCCGCGGAGCGGCGTCCCGCGCACGCCCGAGGCCTGGCTCGTGACCGTGGCGCGGCGGCGCCTCGTCGACGCGGCGCGCCGGCGCCGGAGCGCCGAGCAGGGGGCCGCCCATCTCGCGCTGCTGGCCGAGGAGCGCCGGGAACGCGCGGCGCCCGAGCGGCGCCTCGCGCTGCTCGCTGCGTTCCGGCATCGCTCGCTCGACCCGCGCGTACGCCTGCCGCTCCTCCTCCAGCTCGCGTTCGGCTTCGACGCGGCCGCGCTCGGTCGGGTCCTCCACATCTCGCCCGCTTGCATGAGCCAGCGCCTGGTGCGCGCGAAGCGCCAGCTCCGGGAGGCGCTCGCCGCCTAGAGGCGGAGCGTCTGGAGCGACACGCCGTCGAGCTCGCGGAGCGCGGGGCGGAGCAGCGCCTCCTGGCGGAGCGTGCGGCGGTGGAGGAGCCGGAGGAGCGCGGGCGTGTCCGCGGGCTTCGCCTCGCGCGCCCAGGCCTCGAGCCGCTCGTCGGCCTCGCGCGGGCTCGCGAGACTGCAGCCGAGCAGGGCCGACGCCTCGTCGAGGTCCTCCCGCTCGAGCTGCGGGCCGAGCCGGTCCACCTCGGCGAGGTGCTGCGCGAGGCGCAGCGACACGTCCGCCTCGTAGCTCTTCTCGGCTGGCCCGCGGAGCAGCTCCACCGCGTGCGCGAAGGCGGGCGTGAAGCGCGTCGGCTGGGGCGCGGGCAGCTCCGGCGCGTCGAGCGCGATGCCCTCGCGCTGCGCGATCGCCGCGAGCGCGCCGCGCCCGTAGACGAGATTCCAGCCCCGATACTGCACGTAGTTCAGGCCCGGCGGCGGCGCCTGCACGAGCGGCGCCGTCGCGAGCGGCGTCACGATCAGGAAGCGCGCGGCGTGGTAGAGGAGCGTCGGCACGTCCACCCCCTCGCCCATCAGCTCGCCGTAGCGCCGGAACCCGCGCGACAGGTCGCCGAGCGGCTCCGACAGATCGCGGGACATCATCCCCGCGAGGTCGGCGAGCGGGTCGCCGAGGTAGGCGAGCTCGAGGTCGATCACGCGCGTCACGCGGCCCGCGTCGAAGAGGAACTGGCCCGAGTCGCCCGCGAGGAAGGTCGCGCGCGTGCGGTGGCGCGGCGCGTTCTCGTGGAGCCAGCGCAGCACGAACTCGATCAGCGGCTCGGGAGCCTGCTTGCGCGCGCGGTAGCTCTTCTCCCAGCGCGGCAGGTCGCCGAGCCCGAGGGCTTCCGGCGTGGACGGCCGCGAGAGCCCGACCGCCTCGAACGCGGCCGGGTCGATGCGGTGCATCGCGGCGAGGATCTCGACGTAGTGGTCGAGCACCGCGCGGCGCTCGGCCTCGTCGTGCGCGGTGGCGAGGTTCGCGCGCCCGGGCGCCTTCTCCATCACGATGCCGCGTGGCTCGTCGCAGAAGCCGTAGACGTGTGGCACGGGGATCCCGTGCGCCTCGAGCACGCGCAGCACCTCGTACTCGTGCTCGAGCGTGTAGACGCCGTGCTGCTCCATCCCGCGATCGCCGCGGAAGTAGACGCCGACGCGCTCGCCGCCCGGTCGCTCCACTTCGAGGAACCAGGCCGGCCGCCAGCGCTCCTGCTTCTCCACGCCGACGATGCGGCCGCCGACGAGAGCTTCGACGCGGGCGGCGGCGGCAGGCGGGATCGTCACGCGAGGCTCCGGGCGAGGCGAGGCAGTGTGGCAGAGCACGCGCGAGACCGCCCTGTGGTATCCGTCGCGGCCGCGATGCCGCCGCCCACGAACCCGCTCGGCCAGCCCATCGGCCCTCCCCTCCCGGGCTGGACGCCGCGCCCGCGCCCGCCGCGCACGCCGCTCGCGGGCCGCCTCTGCCGGCTCGAGCGGCTCGACGTCGCGAGGCACGCGGCGGCGCTCCACGCGGCGCACGCCCTCGATCGCGAAGGCCGCAACTGGACCTACCTGCCGTACGGCCCCTTCGCCTCGGCGGCGGACTACGCGCGCTGGGTCGAGTGGGCGGCGGCGCAGGAGGACCCGCAGTTCTTCGCGATCGTCGATGCGAGCGGGCTCGGCGTCGGCGTGGCGTCGTACCTGCGGATCGACCCCGCGATGGGTGTGATCGAGGTCGGCCACCTCGCCTTCTCGCCCGCGCTCCAGAAGAGGCCCGCTGCGACGGAGGCGATGTACCTGATGATGCGGCGCGCCTTCGAGGAGCTCGGCTACCGCCGCTACGAGTGGAAGTGCGACAGCTGGAACGAGCCGTCGCGGCGCGCGGCCGAGCGGCTCGGCTTCACGTACGAGGGCACGTTCCGACAGGCGGTCGTGATGAAGGGCCGGAGCCGCGACAACGCCTGGTTCTCGATCCTCGACGGCGAGTGGCCCGCGCTGAAGCGGGCGTTCGAGGCGTGGCTCGATCCGGCCAACTTCGACGCCTCGGGCGCCCAGCGGCGGCGGCTCGGCGAGCTGATCGCCGAGGCGCGGGGCGGGTGAGAGCGAGACCGGCCGGAGACGAACGGCCGCGAGCCAAGGCGCGCGTTCTCTACTGGAGATCCAGCTGGGCAGGGTGAGCTCCGGCGGTATCCTCGCTGGCCATGCGCAACGAGTTCACGGCGATCATCGAACGCGACGGCGACTGGTACATCGCCTACTGCCCGGAAGTCCCCGGGGCCAACGGGCAGGGGCGAACCAAGGACGAGGCGCGCAAGAGTCTCGCCGAAGCGATCTCCCTCATCCTCGAGGACCGGCGGGAAGATGCGTTCCGGGGTCTCCCCCCCGACGCGGAGCGCGAGACGATCAAGATCGGATGAACCGCGGCGCTCTGCTCCGGCATCTACGCCGGCACGGGTGCTTCTTGAAGCGCGAGGGCCGCTCCCACTCCCTCTGGTGCAACCCGGCGACTGGCCACGTCGAGGCAGTCCCCCGCCACCCGGAGGTTCCGAACGCGCTCGCCCGGAAGATCTGCCGGGGTTTGTCGGTTCCGGAAGTCGGCGGCTAGCGCGATAGCATCCCCTCGCGCCCCGACCCCGGAGACCCCATGCCCCTCTCCATGCACTCAGCCAGTGTGCCCGTCTTCGTCCGCCTGCTGAACAACGAGCTGGCCTGGCTCGACAAGGCGGAAGCGTACGCAAAGGCCCGGAAGTTCGATCCGAACAACTATCTCGGGCTGCGGCTCGCGCCGGACATGCTGCCGTTCGCGCGGCAGATCCAGATCGCGAGCGACACCACCAAGAACTGCGTGGCGCGCCTCGCAGGCGGCGAGCCGCCGAAGTGGACGGACGACGAGAAGACGCTCGACGAGCTGCGTGCGCGCATCCGGAAGACGATCGAGTACGTACAGTCGATCCCGGCGGCCAAGATCGACGGCTCGGACGCGCGCGAGATCACGATGCCGATGGGCCCTGGCCGGACCATGACCTTCACCGGCGAGACCTTCCTGAAGGGCTTCTCGCTCCCGAACTTCTACTTCCACGTGACGATGGCGTACGCCCTCTTGCGCCACGCCGGCGTCGAACTCGGAAAGATGGACTACCTCGGCGCGCCCTGAGCACGGCGATGCGCGTGCCCCCGGCACTCCTCGCGCTGGCAGGCTCGGTCGCCGCCCTCGAGCTCGCGTCGGCCTGGGTCCCGCCGTACGGACTCTTCCACGACGAGCTCTACTACTGGGCGGGTGCGCAGCGGCTCGGGCTCGGCTACGTCGATCACCCACCGCTGGCGCCGTGGCTCCTGGCCGCCAGTACGGCGGTGCTCGGCGAGGGGCGCCTCGCCTTCCGCCTGCCGCCCGCGCTCTGCTTCGCTGCGACGGTGCTGCTGACCGGGGCCATGGCGCAGCGCCTCGGCGCGGGGAGGTTCGGCCAAGCTCTGGCGGGCCTCGGCGTCGCGGTGATGCCGTTCAGCCTGATCCTGTTCAGCTTCTACTCCGTGAACGCGTTCGAGCTGCTGCTCTGGACCGCGACCTGCTTCCTGTTGGTGGAGCTGATCCGCACCGGGGACGCGCGGCTCTGGCTCGGCATCGGCGCGCTCGCCGGGATCGGCCTCTTGAACAAGCACACCTTCGCGTTGCTCGGCGTCGGCCTCGCGGTCGGGCTCGTCGCGACGCCGCTCCGTGCGCAGCTCCGGAGCCGCTGGCTCTGGCTCGGCGGAGCGGTCGCCCTGCTGTTGGCGCTCCCCAACCTGGTGTGGAACGCGCAGCACGACTGGCCGTCCCTCGCGTTCTATCGGAGCCGGCCCGCCGTCGATCTTCCAGCCAGCCTCGGCGAGGCGCTCGAGCTCCAGATCCTGGGTGCGAATCCAGCGAACCTGTTGATCTGGCTGCCGGGAGTCCTTTCCCTCCTACTCTCGCGCAGGCTCAGGCTCTACCGTCCGCTCGGAATCGCGTTCGTCGCGCTCTTCGTCGTGATCCTGCTCTCGGGGCATCGCCGCGCGGACCGCATCGCCGGCAGCTATCCCGTCGTGCTCGCCGCCGGGGCGACCTTCTGGGATCAGTGGCGAGGGCGCGGCCACAGGGACGTGCGCGTCGCGCTCTTCGGCGTGCTGCTGGCGTTCGGCGCCTTCGTGCTGCCTGCCTCGCTCCCGATCCTGTCTCCGCCGGCGGTCGCGAAGTACTTCGAAGCGATCGGAGAGAAGCCCGAGGTGGAGGTCTCGGACGTGGGTCAGGCGATCCCGCTCTTCTTCGCGGGTCGCCTCGACTGGGAGCGCTTCGCGGACGAGGTCGCGGCGGCCTGGGAGACCGTGCCCGCCGCGGAGCGCGAACGTGCCGCGATCCTGGCGCCGCACTGGGTCTTCGCGTCCGTGCTCGAGTACTACGGCAGGGACCGGGGCTTCCCTCCCGTCGTCGCGCCGCACAATGCGTACTGGTTCTGGCGCGAGGAGGCCGCAGGCAGCGACCGGGTGCTCGCCGTCGCGATCCCGGCGGAGGTGCTCTCCCGCTACTTCACCGAGACGCGAGAGCTCGGCGCCTTCCGCTGCGAGTACTGCACGAGCTTCCGCCCGGACCTGCCGATCGTGCTGGCGAGCCGCCCCGTGCGCCCGCTCGAGGAGCTGCTCTCGGAGTGGCGCCACTTCAGCATCGAGGCGGCGCCGCGCTTGCGGCGTTGAGCCGGATCGCTTGACTCGCGGCGGCGAACCGCGGATCTTGCGCGGGTGATCTCCCGCTGAGGCCAGACGAGCGGATCCCACGGCGCGGCGCGCCCGGCGCGCGCTCGCCTTACTGCCAGCAGCGCGGCGCGAGCCAACCGCTCGCCCGCGCCTCGGGAGAGCCACATGACGAGGACGATCTACGACCATCCCCTGTACTACGACATCCTGTTCGGCTTCGACCGCAGCCGCGAGGCCGACTTCTATGACCGCACCTTCGCGCGCTGCGGCATCGCGCGCGGCGAGCCCTTGCTCGAGCTGGCCTGCGGGCCCGCGCGGGTGGCGCGGCTCCTCGCGGGCCGCGGCCATCGCATGACCGGCCTCGACCAGAGCCCGGCGATGCTCGCCTTCGCGCGCGAGGCGGCCGCCGCCGAGGCGACACCGCTCGCCACGCTCTGCGCGGACATGACGGCATTCGTGTGCGAGTGGAAGTTCGCCGCCGCCTACAACCCGCTGAGCTCGTTCCGCCTGCTCCACACCAACGCCGAGGCGGACGCGCATCTCCGCTGCGTCGCGGCGGCGCTCCGTCCGGGCGGGGTCTACGTGCTCGACCTGGCCTTCCAGGCCGAGGCGGGCGAGCCCGTCACGACGACGGACGAGGGCTGGGAAATGACGCGCGGCGCCGTCACCGTGCGCGGCGAGAACGACGCCGTGACGGTGGACGACGCCGGCGTTAGGAAGCGGCTCGCCTGGGGCCGCGAGGCGCACCTGCGCGGCTACACCGCGCGTGCCTTCGCCGAGCGTGTCCGCGCCTGCCCCGGCCTCGCGCTCGAGTCGTGGCACCCCGAAGTGGGCCGCGCGACCGGCGTGAGCGAGTTCCCCGTCGCCGGCCGGCGGCGCGCGCCGCGGGCGGGCCGGACGATGGTCGTGCTCCGCCGCTGCTGAGCGACGAGCGCGGCTGTGCGACGCTGCTGCCCGATGCGCCGCGGGAACGTCGAGCTCTGGACCACCGCGGGCGCGCTGTGCGTCGCCTTCGCTGCGCTCGGCGCCTTCGCGTGGGCCGGCTGGCCGGGCGCGCCGAACCGCTGCCTCGCGAGCGGGAGCTGCTTCTGCGAGGCCGCGCGAACGGGGCTCGTCCGCCAGCCGGCCAACACGCTCTCGAACCTGGGCTTCGTCGCGGTCGGGCTCGCGGTCGCGGCCGCGAGCGGACGGCGGCGCGCCCGCGGCGGGGCCCGCGGGAACGCGCTCGCGGCCAGCCCGCTCGTCTCCACGCTCGCTGCGCTCGCGATCGCGCTGCTCGGACCCGGCAGCATGTTCCTGCACGCTTCGCTCACCGGCTGGGGCGGACGCGTCGACGTCCTCTCGATGTACCTCTGGGCGAGCTTCACGCTCGCGTACGCGGCCCTCCGCGCGTTCGCATTCTCGACGGCGCGCTTCGCCGGCGTATTCGCGGCGCTCCTCGCCCTGACGTTCTGGAGCAAGCTCGCGAGCGAGGTGTCGAGCGACGCGATCTTCGGGCTGCTGCTCGCCGGCTTCCTGCTCGGCGAGGGGGCCGTCTGGCGCCTGAGGCCGGAGCTCCGCCAGGAGCGGCGCTGGCTCGCGCTCGCCCTGCTCTGCTTCGGCGCGGGCTTCGCGCTCTGGCTGCCCTCGCGCCGCAGCGACGGCGCGCTCTGCGACCCGGGCTCCTGGCTCCAGGGGCATGCCGCGTGGCACCTGCTCTCTGCGGCCGCTGCGGGCGCGATCTGGTGCTACTGGCACTCGGAGCACCAGCGCCACTGGCGCTCGGAGCGCCGGGTCGGCGCGTAGACCGGCGCCGCACCACGGGTATGCTGCACGCCCCATGCGCACGCTCCTCGCCGCCGCCTGCGTCTGCCTCGCCCTGCCCGCGCTCGCCTCGCCGCCCGCCGAGCGCACCGTGGTCGTGCTGCTCTTCGACGGCGTCGCGCCCGCACTGCTCGAGCTGGCGCCCGTGCCGGCCTTCGAGCGGATCCGCCGCGAGGGTGCGTTCACGCACGGCTTCGAGCCGCCCTTCCCGACCATCTCCCTGATCAGCGGCTTCACGATCTCGACGGGCTGCTGGCCCGAGCAACACGGCATCGTGACGAACAAGTTCCTCGACGGGGACGGCGAGCTCTACGACCACAGCCGCGACGCCGACTGGACGACGGGGTGCGAGCACCTCCACCAGGCGGCGGAGCGACAGGGCGTGCGCGCCGCTGCGCTCGACTGGTACGGGGCACGCTCCGGGACGCGCGGGCCGCAGGCCAGCATCGTCGACGCGAGCGCCTCGTTCGACAGCTTCCCGGACGACGCCGCCCGCGCAGAGGAGGTGGCCGGGCTGCTTGCGCTCCCCGCGGCGGAGCGCCCGCGCCTGATCCTCGCCTACTTCCGCGGCCCGGACTCCGCTGCCCACTTCGAGGGGATGCAGGCCGAGGAGACGGCCGCGGCGGTCGTCCGAATGGACGCCGCGGTCGCGCGCGTGATCCAGGCGATCGAGGCCGGGCCGGGGCGGGAGCGCGCGGCGCTGATCGTCACGACCGATCACGGCATGGCGCCCGTCACCACGATCGTGAACATCGAGCGCATCCTGCGCCGAAACGACATCCCGGCTCGCGCGGTCTCGACCGGCACCACCGCCTTCCTCTACTTCGACGATCCTGCCGCGATCGAGCCCTCGGCGCGGAAGCTCGCGGCCTACGCGGAGTTCGAGGTGCTGCGGCGCGAGGCCCTGCCCGACTATGCGCGTATCGGCAAAGGACCGCGCGTCGCGCCACTGATCGTATCGGCGAAGCCGCCGTACTTCATCGAGGACGCCTCCTCGTGGCCCTGGGCGCTGCGTTGGCTCGGCTCCGTCGGTCCGGAGTTTCCTACGGCGGGCCCGTTCCTGAAGGCAACGCACGGCTACCCGCCCGCGACACCCGGCATGTCCGGTGTCCTCTATGCCTGGGGCGACGGAATCGCAAAGGGCAGAGAGCTCCCGCACGCCCGCGCGGTGGACGTGCATCCCACGGCGGCGGCGCTGCTCGGGATCGCGTCCGGCGTGCCGCTCGACGGCGCGCCCATCCAGTCCCTGCTCGCCGCCGGCGGGCCCTGACGCCGCGTGACGCGACGGCTCCTTGCGGCGCTCCTGCTCGCGCTCCCCGGCTGCGGGGACGAGGCGCCCGGCGCGATCGAGTTCTGGGCGCTCGGGCGCGAGGGTGAGCACGTGCGCGCGCTCGTCCCCGGCTTCGAGGCGCGCCATCCGGGCCTCCGCGTGCGCGTGCAGCAGATCCCGTGGAGCGCGGCGCACGAGAAGCTCCTCACCGCGTTCGTGGGCGACGCGCTGCCCGACGTGATCCAGCTCGGGAACACCTGGATCCCGGAGCTCGCCGCACTCGGCGCGCTCGAGCCGCTCGACCCGTGGCTCCAGAAGACGCCCGCGCTCGACACGGCCGACTTCTTCCCCGGCTTGCTCGACGCGGCCGTCGTCGATGGGACCACGCACGCGCTCCCCTGGTACGCCGACACCCGCCTGCTCTTCCAGCGGAGCGACCTCTTCCCGGGAGAGCCGACGCGCACGTGGGCGGACTGGCTCGCGCGGGCAGAGCGCGTGCAGGCGCGGCTCGGCCCCGGGCAGCACGCGCTCCTCCTCCCGCTCGGCGAGTGGGAGGTGCCGGTGATCCTGGCGCTCCAGCACGGCGCGAGCCTGCTACGAGACGGCGGACGCTTCGGGAACTTCCGGAGTCCGGAGTTCCGCGCCGCCTTCGCGTTCTACCTCTCGCTCTTCCGGCGCGGGCTCGCTGCCAAGACCGGCGTGGCGCAGCTCGCGAACCTGCACCAGGACTTCGCGGCGGGCGCCTTCGCCGCGCTCGTGACCGGCCCGTGGAACCTGGGCGAGTTCGAGCGGCGGCTCCCCGCGGCGCTCCAGCCACACTGGGCCACGGCGCCGCTGCCGGGCTTCGGCCCCGACTCGCCGGGCGTCTCGCTCGCGGGCGGCGCGAGCCTCGCGCTGGTCCGCTCCTCGGGGCAGAAGGAGGCGGCCTGGGCCTGGATCGCTTTTCTCGCCGAGCCGGCGCAGCAGGCCGCGTTCCACCGGGCCTCGGGGGATCTCCCCGCGCGCCGCTCGGCCTGGGACGACCCTGCGCTCGCGGGCCCGCGCGTCGCGGCCTTCCGCGCGCAGCTCGCGCGCGTGGTCGCCACGCCGAAGCTCCCCGAGTGGGAGCGCATCGCGAGCCGCATCGCGCATCACGCGGAGGCCGCGGTGCGCGAAGAGCGCGACCTCGACGTCACGCTCGCCGCCCTCGACCGCGACGCCGACCAGGTGCTAGAGAAGCGCCGGTGGTGGCTGGCGCGGAAGCGAACGGAGCCGTGAGATCTGCCCCGCGCATGGGCGCGGGCCTGCTCTTCGCGGGGCCGGCGCTCGCCGCGATCGGCACGTTCTTCCTGCTGCCGGTGGCCGGGGCGCTCCTCCTCTCGCTCACGGACTTCGACCTCTACGCGCTCGCCGATCCGGCGAACCTCCGCTTCGTCGGCCTCGCGAACTATGTGCGCCTCCTCGGCGACCCGGCCTTCTGGAGCGCGCTCGCCAACACCCTCTACTTCGCCGCGGTGGGCGGCACGCTCTCGGTGCTGGTGTCGCTCGGCGGCGCGCTGCTCCTCCAGGCGCCGCTCGCGCGGGCGCGCGGCTTCTTCCGCACGATCTACTTCCTGCCGGTGGTGACGACGCTGGTCGCGGTCGCGATCGTCTGGCGCTTCCTCTATCACCCGCGCATCGGGCTCCTGAACCGCGCGCTCGAGGCGGCGGGCCTCCCGGGCCAGGACTGGCTCGGCGACCCCGCGCTCGCGATGCCCGCGATCATCGCGCTCGCGGTCTGGAAGAACTTCGGTTTCAACCTGGTGATCTTCGCGGCCGCCCTCCAGGCCATCCCCGAGCGGCTCTACGAGGCCGCGCGCCTCGACGGCGCCTCCGGCTGGCAGCAGCTCCGCCACGTCACGCTGCCGATGCTCCGGCCGACCACGAGCTTCGTGGCGTTGATGACGGCGATCGGCTCGCTCCAGCTCTTCGCCGAGCCCTACGTGATGACGCAGGGCGGCCCGGGCGACGCGACGCGGAGCCTCGTGCTCCTGATGTACGAGCAGGGCTTCCGCTGGTGGAACCTGGGCTTCGCCTCGGCGCTCGCCTTCGTGCTCTTCGCGCTGGTGGCCCTCGCGACCGGGCTCGCGCGCCTCCTCCTCGGCGTGACCGCGGCCGGCGGAGCGCGCCGCCCGTGAAGCGCCGCGCCCTCGCCGTGCTCACCGGGCTCGCGCTCGCCGGCCTCGCGGCCGCGACGCTCGCGCCGCTCCTCTGGATGGTGTCGGTCTCGCTGATGCCGACGGGCGAGGCGAGTGCGTTCCCGCCCCGGCTCGTGCCGAGCCGGCCGACGCTCGAGCACTACGAGACGCTCTTCGCGCGGCTTCCCCTCGCGCGCGCCTTCGCGAACAGCGTGCTCCTCGCGAGCGCCGCGACGCTGCTCGGCCTCGTCTCGAACTCCCTCGCCGGCTACGCCTTCGCGAAGCTCCGCTTCGCCGGCCGCGACGCACTCTCGCGTGTGCTGCTCGCGGCGCTCGTGATCCCCGGCCAGGTGGCGATGCTGCCGCTCTTCCTGCTCGTGAAGGAGCTCGGCCTCGTGAACACGTACGCCGCCGTGCTCGTGCCGAGCCTCGCCAGCATCTTCGGGATATTCCTCGTGCGGCAGTACGTGGTCGGCATCCCCGACGCGCTCCTCGACGCGGCGCGCCTCGACGGCGCCGGCGAGCTGCGCGTCTTCACCGCGGTCGTGCTGCCGCTCTGTCGCCCGGTGCTGGTCACGCTCGCGACCTTCACCTTCCTCGGCGCCTGGAACGACTTCCTCTGGCCCCTCGTCGTGCTCGGCGACGAGCGCCTCCAGCCGCTGCCCGTCGCGCTCGCCTCGCTCCTCGGCGAGCACGCGCAGGACGTGGAGCTCCTGATGGCGGCGTCGCTCCTCACGCTGCTCCCGGTCGTCGCGCTCTTCGTCGCGCTCCAGCGCCACTACCTCGAGGGCATCCTGACCGGCGGCCTCCGCGGGTGAGAGCACGCCTGCTCTTCGCGCTGCTCCCGCTCGCGCTCGCCTCCGCAGCGGAGCCCGACGCGCGGAACGCGTGGCTCGTCGAGGCCGCGCGCGAGCGCCCGGGCTCGTATCCGCGGAGCTGGCGGGGCGCGCCGCTCTACTGGACCGTGGTGGGCGCGGCCGACGGCGAGCACGAGGCGCTCCTCTCCGACGAGGGCGCCCTCGAGCCGCACGCGGGAGGCTTCTCGCTCGAGCCCTTCCTGTTCGTGGACGGGAAGCGCATCACGGCGCGCGACGTCCGCCGGGAGCAGAGCCTCGAGGCGGGCGAGCTCCCGATCCCGTCGGTCGGCTGGGAGCACCCCGCCGCGGGGCTGCGCGTGCGCGCCTTCGCCCCCGACGACGCGGCCGTGTTCGCGAGCTACCGCGTCGAGAACCCCGGCCCGGCGCCGCGAGAGGTCGAGCTCTGGCTCGCGCTGCGTCCGTTCCAGGTGCTCCCCCCGTGGCAGTTCCTGAACCGCGAGCCGGGCTTCGCGCCGATCCGCGAGGTCACCTACGCCGCGGGCCGCGTCACCATCGACGGCGCGCTCGCGCTGGAGGCGCGCACCTTGCCGGACGCCTTCGGCGCCGCGGCTCCGGACCTCGCGGGCGCGCTCGAGAGCGGCGTGCTGCCGAGCGCCTCTCGCGCTCGCGACGCCGACGGCCGCGCTGCGGGCGCCGCGAGCTTCCGGTTCACCCTCGGGCCTGGCGCCGCGCGCGAGATCGAGGTGTGCCTGCCTCTCGATGCGCGCGCTCCGACGGCGACGTGCAGCGAGAAGGACCCCACCCGCGCCCTCGCCCGGACGATCGCGAGCTGGCGCGCGCTCCTCGGCCGCGTCGAGGTCGAGCTGCCGAGCGCGGCCGACGACGTCGAGCGCACGCTCCGCACCGCGCTCGCGCACGTACTCGTGAACCGCGACGGCCCGCGCCTCCAGCCGGGCTCCAGGAACTACGCCCGGAGCTGGATCCGCGACGGCGCGCTCAGCTCGAGCGCGCTCGTCCAGCTCGGCCACGCCGACGCGGCGCGCGCCTTCCTCGCCTGGTACGCGCCGTTCCAGCTCGCCGACGGCACCATCCCCTGCTGCGTCGACGCCCGCGGCGCCGACCCGACGCCCGAGCACGACTCGATCGGCGCGTTCCTCTACGCGCTCGGCGAGTACGCGCGGCACACGCGCGACGCCGAGTTCGTGCGCTCGCTCTGGCCCCGCGTGGTCCGCGCCGTGGCGCGGCTCGAGGCCTTGCGCAGCGAGCGGTTCGCGCCGCGCTTCCGGACCGAGCTCGGCGGAGCCGCCCATGGGATCCTGCCCGAGTCGATCTCGCACGAGGGCTACGCGAAGCGGCCGGTCCACTCCTACTGGGACGACCTCTTCGCGCGCCAGGGCCTCCGCGACGCGGTCTTCCTCGCGGAGCTGGTCGGCGACACCGAGCACGCGGCCCGCTGGGCGGCGCTCCGCGATGCATTCTCGGTCGACCTGATCCGGTCGTACCAGGCGACACAGCGTCTCCACGACATCCCTCACCTCGCAGGCTCGGTCGAGCTCGGCGACTTCGACCCGACCGCGACCGCCCTCGGCTTCGAGCTGGGCGGCGAGCCGCGCGACTTTCCGGAGCCAGCGCTCGCCGCGACCTTCGCGCGCTACCTCGCCGAGGTGGCCGAGCGCAGGCGAGGCGTGATGAAGCGCGACGCTTACGCGCCCTACGAGCTCCGGATCGCGACGGCACTGATCCGGATGGGCGACCGCGACGCTGCCTGGGACGTGCTCCAGCTGATGCTCGACGGACGCCGGCCGCCGGGCTGGAGGCAATGGCCCGAGATCGTCTGGACGGACGAGACGCAGGGCCAGTGGCTCGGCGACCTGCCGCACGGCTGGATCGGCGCCAGCTACCTCCATGCGGTGCGTACCGCGCTCGTCCACGAGCGCGCCTCGGACCAGGCGCTCGTGCTCGCCGCAGGCGTGCCGGACGCGTGGCTCCCGCCCGGCGAGAAGCTCCGCGTGGCGCGGCTCCCGACCTGGTGGGGGCCGCTCGACTACGAGCTCGAGCGCGGGGCGGGCGGCGTCCGCGCGCGCGTCGGCGGCGGGCTCCGCATGCCGCCCGGCGGCGTGGTGCTGGCGCCGCCGGGCGTCGCGCCCGCGACGCTCCGGGAGCTCCCCGCCGAGCTCGTGCTGCCGTCCACCGCTCAGAGCGCGCGCCCGTCCGCCGCGAAGAGGTGAACGGCCTCCGGCGCGACGTACACCGTCACGGCTTCGCCCGTAGCGTGCCTCGCCATGCCGGGCTCGCGCACCACCCAGCGCGCGTCGGCGGCACCGAGCCGCACGTGGACGAGCGTCTCGTGCCCGAGCGCTTCCACCTGCTCCACCGTCGCGGCGAGCGCGTCAGCCACGCCCGCGCCACCGAGCCGGAGCGCCTCGGGCCGCACGCCGGCCACGAGCTCGCCGTCCGCGCGGGCGCCGGGCAGGAGCCCGGCCGGCAGGAAGTTCATCGGCGGGCTCCCGATGAAGCCCGCGACGAAGCGGTTCGCGGGGCGCGCGTATAGCTCGGCGGGGCGCGCGACCTGCTGGAGGCGCCCGCGGTCGAGCACTGCCACGCGGTCGCCGAGCGTCAGCGCCTCGACCTGGTCGTGCGTGACGTAGAGCATCGTGATCGGCGCGCGGCGCCGGAGCTCCGCGATCTCGGCGCGCACCTGTACGCGGAGCTTCGCGTCGAGGTTCGAGAGCGGCTCGTCGAGCAGGAACACGTCCGGCTCGCGCACGAGCGCGCGGCCCATCGCGACGCGCTGGCGCTCCCCGCCCGAGAGCTGGCGCGGCTGCCGCTCGAGCAGCCCGCCGAGCGAGAGCAGCTCGGCCACGCGCGCGACGCGCTCGCGGCGCTCCGCGCGGGGCGCCCGCCGCATGCGCAGCGGGAACTCCAGGTTGTCGCGCACGCTGAGGTGGGGGTAGAGCGCATAGTCCTGGAAGACCATCGCCACGTTGCGCTCCTGCGGCGGGAGCCCGGCGACGTCGCGGCCGCCGATCCGGATCACGCCCCGCGTCGGCGTCTCGAGCCCGGCGAGCAGCCGGAGCACGGTGGACTTGCCGCAGCCGGAGGGCCCCACCAGCGCCAGCAGCTCGCCGTCGGCCACCTCGAGCGACAGCCCGGTGAGCGCGACCGTCGCGTTCGGGTAGACCTTCTCGACCTGCTCGAAGCTGACGGACGCCATGCGACCACTCCGCTCGGCTGCGCCTTGCGTTAGTCGAAGAAGTCCTCGTCCGCCAGGATCGGGAGCGCGCGCTGGGCGATCGGGTCGGAGGCGAAGAGCTTCTGCACGAGCCCGTCCTTCAGGTGGTTGGCGAGCGCCAGGAAGAGCATGCCCTGGTCGAGCGCCAGGTAGGCGTGCGCGACCTGGCCGCTCCTGGGATCGACCGAGTCGTAGAAGCCGTAGTCGCCGTAGACCTCGTAACGCGTCGCGAGCTCGCGCAGGGCCGCCGTCGCCTCCGCGGGTGCCACCGCCAGCGCGAGCGCCGTCGCATGCGGCGTGACCGCGGCCTCCCCGTAGCTCTTCGACGTGCCGAGCACGGTCACGCCGTACTCGCGGTAGCCGTCGGGCCCGGGCGCAACGGCGGGCGAGAGCCCCCAGATCGGGTAGCCGAGCACCTCGTTGGCCCAGCGCCGCTGCACCTCGGCGTGCACCTCGGCGTTCCGGCCGAGGCTCTTCGGCGCGAGCGCGCGCTCGTCCACGAACAGGGTCGGCATCAGCGCCTCGAACATGCTGCCACCCCACGACGGCACGTAGCGGAGCCCGTTCCACTCGTACCAGCCGCCGCTCGTCTCGTAGCCGCGCACCTTCTTCACGCGCCGCCCCTTCGGCTCCTGCGACTGCCAGGCGCAGTCGGGCGGGAACGTGCGCAGCATGTGGAACCAGTGCGACTCGGGCACGTCGCCCTTGCCGATCGCGATCAGGCTTCCGACGCGCGCCTCGGTGTAGAGCGTGGTGTAGTGGTAGGGAGAGCGGCCGCGCGCGTCCACGAAGAATCCGTGCGACATCTGCTGGTGGCGCGGGTCCCAGAACACGCCGTAGTCGCGCTCGCCGAGGAGGCGCGTGGCCACGGGCGCGAGCTCGGGCAGCGCGCGGCGCACCACCATGAGGCCCGCCGCGAGCCAGGCCGCGTCCACGAACGACACGAAGTGGCTCGTGCGCTCGAGCGAGGTCGTGTCGTAGAAGTTGAAGTGGAAGCCGCGGTGGGTCTCGAGGCGCTCGAGCGTCGCGAGCTCGAGGCGGAGCTTCGCGAGCGCGGCCTCGTGGGTGATCAGGCCGAGCTCCTGCGCTGCGACGATGGCGGCCAGGTGGAGCCCCACCGAGCTCACGCTCGTGTAGTCGCCGATCACGGCGTGGGCGGGATCCACGCCGTCCTCGAAGCGCACGTGGTCGAGCGGGAGCCCGTGCTCGCGGTCCGTGAGCGCGGCGAGGCCGCGCCAGGTGTCGCGCGCGACCTGCCAGAGGAACGCGGTGTCGTCGGCCGGCAGGCTGGCGCGGTCCCCGTAGAGCCGGGCGGGCCAGCCGGCGAGCCGCGCGTGGATGCGGAGCTTCGCGGCCTCGCGGCCGCCGAGCGACTCCTCCCAGGCCCGCTTCTTCGGCGCGAGGTCGGCGTCCGCGACCATGGCGAGGACCGCGGGCGCGGCCGGCGGGGCGTCTCCGTCCGAGCCCATCGCCATCCGCGGCGCGTCGGGGGGCTCCCAACAGCGCTCGACGGGCGCCGGCGAGGGCGAGGGCGTCTCTGCCCCGGCCGCGAATCCGAGCGTGAGCGCCAGCAAGGCGCTGGCGAAGGTGGCCCGCACCCCTCGATCCCCCCGAGGATTCGAGGAACATCGGCAAACCCGGGATGGAAGGAAAGGGTCTGGGGCCCCGAAGAAATCGCTCTGGCATCGAACATCGCGCGACGCCCCCGCGTCGAAGGCACTGGCACCGCAGCAGGGGAAGGCAGAGGCAACATGCGTCGAAGCGCATCCGGGCTCGTGCTCGCGGCGATCGCTCTCGTCTTCCTGCTCGGTGCGCCCGGCGCAGCCGAGGCACACGGGCGCTACTGGCATCGCCACCAGCACGGCTGGTGGGGACCCCGCGTGGTCGTGGGAGTCGGCCCGGCGTACCCGTACGGCTGGGGCTGCGGCTGGTACCCGCGGCCCTACTACCCGTACCCGCCCGCCGTGGTCTTTCGAGAGGAGCCGGAGGTGTACGTCGAGCGCCCGGACGCGTCCGTCGAGGGCTACTGGTACTACTGCGAGAGCGCGGAGGCGTACTACCCGCGCGTCCCGAGCTGCCCCGAGCCCTGGGTGAAGGTGCCGCCGGCGCCCGCCGAGTAGCGCACGCGCGCGGGGAGACAGAAATGATGGGCTCGAGATCGAGAGGTTGGACTCTCCTCGCGGCGCTCGCGCTCGCGGGCTGCGCCACGGTCCCGACCGGTCCCCGGGTGATGGTGCTCCCGGGGACCGGCAAGGACTTCGACACGTTTCGCGCCGATGACGCCGAGTGCCAGGGCTTCGCCGGTCAGCAGATCGGAGTCCCTCCGGCGCAGGCCGCGGGCGAACGCGCGGCAGCGGGCGCTGTGATCGGAACGGGAGTCGGAGCCGCCTCGGGCGCGCTGATCGGCGCCGCGACCGGAGACGCGGGAGCCGGCGCAGCGATCGGCGCCGGCGCGGGTCTCCTGATGGGCTCCGCCGGCGGCGCCTCGCACGGAGCGTGGGTCGGCGGGTCTCTTCAGCGCCGCTACGACGTGGCGTACATGCAATGCATGTACGCCCTGGGTCACCAGATCCCGGCGCCGCGCGGCGCGATCTCGGGCTACGCGCACCAGCCACCTCCCGGAGCGCGCCGTGGCATCCCGCCGCCGCCACCGGGCCCGCCGCCGCCGCCGCCGCCGGGAGAGTCCTAGCTCCGCGCTCGCGCGGCAGCGGTCGTCGAGCGCTCTCTCGGTTGACAGTCCCGCGGCCGCGGGCCAAGCTCGCCGCACAAACGTGATCCGCGGGCAATGAAACGGGCCCGCGCTCACTCCAGCGGACGCTCCGACCCGGCAACCCGGGCGAGGAGGTCCGATCCCAGGAGCGAGCGCCGGGCCCTTCGAGTCTCCGGCCTCGCCGGAGGACACGCCGATGGAACCCGTCGCGAAGAGCGCCCTCGACCTCGTCGATGCGCTCGTGGATCGCACGCGGGCCGAGGTTGCGTTCCGCGAGCTGCTGGCGCTCGGGCCTGCGGCGCGTGAAGCCGTGCGCGCGGGGCTCGGCGACGGGCGCTTCGAGGTGCGGCGGCGCTGTGTGCTCTGGCTGTGGCGCGCGCGACGTGGCCTGGCAGCTCCCGCACAAGGTCTGGCACCTCGACTACAGCGCGTCCGGCGCACTCCGCGCGCTGCCGGGCGTCCAGCTCTTCCTGTGCGTGGACCGTGTCGCACCGCGCGCGGGCGGGACGCTCGTCGTCTGTGGCGCGCACCGGCTGATCGACGCGCTCCGGCGCCGCGAAGGGCCCGAGTGGGCGGGGCGTTCCGCCGACGTGCGGAAGCGGCTGCGCGCCGAGGTGCCGTGGCTCCGCGCTCTCGCGTCGCTGCGTCCCGGCGAGGACCGCGCGGCGCGCTTCATGGCGCAGGCGACCGGCGTCGAGGGCGCGTCGCTCCAGGTCGTCGAGCTCACGGGCGAGCCGGGGGACGTCTTCGTGATGCACCCCTGGCTGCTGCACGTACCCTCGGCGAACTGCGGGAGCCTCCCGCGGATGGTGCTGACGGAGCGCATCCGGACGGCGGGGCGCTCGACGTAGCTCTTCACGTAGGATGGAGCGCAACGCGAAGGAGACGCCGATGCGCTTCGATCCCCCGCTCGGACCGCTGCTCGAGCGCCTCCACGCGCTGAGCGACTCCCAGGAAGGGGCGATCGACTCGTACTTCGCCGAGCGGGCGCGCGAGGGCTCCCTCGACTGGCGCGAGTTCGACGATCGCACGCACCGGTTCATGAGCGACAAGTTCGTTGCGCTCGACCGCGACAAGTGCCAGCTCTGCTACCAGCTCTGTCGCGCGCTGCGCGCGCGCCGTGTGGTCGAGGTGGGCACCTCGTTCGGCGTCTCGACGCTGTACCTCGCCGCGGCCGTCCGCGCGAACGTTCAAGAAGACGGCGGCAGCGGCGTCGTGATCGGCACCGAGCACGAGCCCGAGAAGGCGAAGGTCGCGCGCACCCACTACGCCGAGGCGGGCCTTTCCGACCTGATCGATCTGCGCGAAGGCGATCTGCGCCAGACGCTCGTCAACATCGCTGGCCCCGTGGACTTCGTTCTGATGGACATCTGGACGCCGATGGCGCGCCCCGCGCTCGAGCGGGTCGCCCCCCGGCTGCGGCCGGGCGCGATCGTGATCGCCGACAACACCACGGCGTTCCGCGAGGCGTATGCCGACTACTTCGCCTTCGTGAACGACCCGGCGCACCGCTTCCGCACCCTGACGCTGCCGTTCGCGGGTGGCCTCGAGCTCACCGTTCGCGGCTGAGGCCGCGTCTCAGAGCAGCGCGGCCAGCAGCGTCGCGATGCCGAGGAACGAGAGGAACCCCACCACGTCGGTGACGGTGGTCAGGATGATCGACGACGACTGCGCCGGGTCCTGGCGCAGCGCCACGAGCAGCATCGGGATCACCGCGCCGGAGAGGCCCGCTAGCGTCATCGAGAGCACCATCGAAGTGCCGATCACGAGCGCGAGCCCGGTCGAGCGGCTCCAGAGGAAGGCGGCGGCGGCCGTGGTCGCGGCGACGGCGAGTCCGTTGCCGGCGCCGGCGAGCGCCTCCTTGCCCGCGACGCGTAGCCAGTGGCGCGAGCGCACCTCGCGCAGCGCGAGTCCGCGCATGGTCACGGCGAGCGCCTGCGCGCCCGTGTTGCCGGACTGCCCGGCGACCACAGGGAGCAACACCGCGAGCGCCGTCACACGTGCGATGGTTTCCTCGAAGATTCCCACCACGGCGGCGGCGAGGAAGGCGGTGACCAGGTTGACCTGGAGCCAGGGCAGGCGCTTGCGGATCGCGAAGAGCGGCGAGGAGAGCGCGCGCTCGTCCTCGCTCGCGCCCACCATGGTGACCGCGCTCGCGGTGGCCTGATCGCGCGAGGCGCGGATCAGCTCGCGCTGGCGCAGCACGCCGATCAGCCGCCCCTCGAAGTCCACCACCGGGAGGCTCCTCACGCGATGGCTCTCGAAGGTTTCCACCACCTCGTCCTGTGAGGCGAGCGCGCTCACGAACACGGACGCGCCCTGCACGAGTCCGGCGAGCTGCTGCTCGGGATCGGCGAGCACCACGTCCTGGAGCGAGACCGCGCCGGCGAGGTGGCACTCCTCGTCCACCAGGAACACGTCGTCGATGCGGCGATCGCGGAAGCGGCGCAGCCGCTGCACCACGTCCTCGGCGCTGGCGTCGGGGCGGAAGCTGGTGACGCGCGGATCCATCAGCGCGCCGGCGCTCTCGGCCGGCCAGGTGGTGAGCTCGCGCAGCTCGGCCGCGACGCCCGGGTCGATCGCAGCGAAGCAGCGCTCGCGCTCCTCGGGGTCGAGGCGCGCCAGCAGCGCCGCGGCGGCGTTCGGGTTCAGCGAACTCAGCACGTCGCGCGCGGCAGCGGGCGGAAGCGACGCGACCACCCGCGCAGCGCGGTCCGGCGTGAGGCGCCGGATCACCGCAACCGCGGCGTCACGCGGCAGCGCGTCGAGCAGCACCGCGCTCTCGTCGTCGCGCGCGGACTCGAGGCGGGCCGCAGCCTCGTCGGGGTATTCGGCCAGCAGCACGCTCGCGAGCACCTGCTCGGGCGCGACCGTCTCAGCGAGCACGGCGTTCCCCTCCCTGGGCCGGCGCGAGCGCGTCGAGCAGGCCGGCCGCGCCCGTCGCGAACAGCTCGCCGAGCGCCGCCGCGGTGTCGCGGTCTCCGCCGCGGCCGCGCAGCAGCTCCTCCTCGAGCTCGCGCAGTGTGCGGTAGCGCAGCGCACCGAGATAGTGGTGGTCCTCGTCCACCACCGGGAGCGAATGCACCTCGCGCCAGCCCGGGTGACTCACGACGAGCGCGCGATCCGCGCTCGCCGCGATCCGCTGCGGGTCGCGCACCATCAGATCCACCAGCCGCTCGTCCGGGTTCGCGAGCAGCAGCTCGCGCAGGTTGAGCGCACCGACCAGGCGCTGCTCGGCGTCCACGACGTAGAGGTTGTAGCGAGCCTGCTCGGGCTGCTCGCGCACCCGCGCGAGCGCCTCGTCGGCGCTGAGGTCGATGGGCAGCGCCAGCACGTCCGGATCCATCAGCGCGCCCGCGCTGTGCTCCGGAAAGAAGAGCAGTCCGCGCAGCGAGCGGGCGCGCTTCGGGTCGAGCGCCTCGACCACGGCGGCTTGCCCGCCCGGCTCGAGGCGGCGTAGCAGCCGCGCCGCCGCGTCGAGCGGAAGCGCCGCGATCAGCGCCGCGGCCTCGGCGCCCGGCAGCGCCGCGAGCACGGCCGTAGCGCGCTGCGGCGAGAGCAGGCGCAGCACCTCCGCGGCCTCGCTGGGCTCGCTGCGGCGCAGCAGCGCGGCCGCCGAGGCCGCGGCGTGCCGCTCCAACACGGAGGCCGCCCGTTCGGGGTGCTGGCACACCAGCTGATCGGCGAGCGCGGCAGCGAGCGTCATGGCTCCCTCCTCTCGCGTGCGAGAATGCGCGGAGCCGGCGTCGCCGGCAATCCATCCGAGGAGGGCGACATGGAGAACCTGTTCGACGTCGATGCCTGGCGCGAGCTGCTGGTGCGCGCGCTGTCCGAGCTGGTCGGCACGCTGGCGAGCTTCCTGCCCAGCCTGGTCGGCGCGCTGCTGATCCTCGGGCTCGGCTGGCTGATCTCGCGCTCGGTCGAGCTGGGGGCGCAGCGCGCGCTGCGCACGGTCGGGCTGGATCGTGCGTCGGCGCGTCTGCACCTCGACGAGTGGCTGGAGGGGACGGGGATCCGCATGACGCTGTCCGAGGGCATCGCGCGGCTGCTGTTCTGGCTGCTGATGCTCACCTTCGTGCTGTCGGGCGTCGAGACGCTCGGGCTCGAGACGGTGACTGCGACCATCGACCGCCTGATCGCGTTCATCCCGAACCTGATCGGCGCGGGACTGATCGTGGTGCTCGGGCTGCTGCTGGCGCGCTTCCTGGGCGGCGCGATCGGCTCCGCGGCGGCGGCCGCCGGTGTCGGCGGCGCCCGGCTCGGCTTCGTGGTGCAGGCGTTCGTCGTGGTGCTGGTGACGGTGATCGCAGTCGAGCAGCTCGGTGTCGACACCGGGGTGCTGATCGCCCCGCTCACCGCGCTGCTCGCCACCGCGAGCCTCGCGGCCGGCCTGGCGTTCGCGCTCGGCGCGCGGCCCATCATCACGCACATCCTGGCCGGGCACTTCCTGCGCCAGTCCCTGCCGCGCGACGCGTTCGTCGAGGTCGAGGGGCGCCGGGGCGTGGTGCAGCGGGTGGGCGCCACGGACACGCTGCTCCGCAATGGCGACGAGAGCTGGAGCATCCCCAACGCGCAGCTGATCGAGCGGGTGGTGATCCGCTGAGCGCGGCCGCGCGGCCTACTTCAGGAAGCCGAGCACCGCCTTCGCGAGCGCCTCGGGCGCGTCGAAGTCGACGCGGTGGCCGGCGCCCGGGATCGAGCGGATGCGCGCGCGACCGGAGATCGAGGTGGCGAAGCGCTTGGCGTAGCTCGCGGGCACGATGCGGTCGGCGCCGCCCCAGACGAGCAGCGTCGCGGCGCGGATCCGGTGGAGCCGCTTCGCGAGCCCGCGGTCGCCGAACGGCCAGAGGAGGCGCGCGGCAGCCTCGAGCGAGCGCACGACCCCGACCTGGAACTCGATCGGGTCGGCGCCCTCCGGCGGCGTGAGGAGCTGCTGCGCGAACTCGGCGGGCCGCTCCGAGTACGTCGCAGGCAGCTCCGTGGCGCGCTTCGCCCAGAAGTCGGTGACCGGCTCGCGTTCGTCGAAGAGACCGAAGGGCGCGACGAGCACGAGGCGCTTCACGAGCGCGGGCGAGAACGCCGCGACCTCGGCGGCGAGGTTGCCGCCGGGGCCGAGGCCCACGAGATCGGCGCCCGCGAGCCCGGCGGCCTCGAGGAGCTCCTGCGTCGCGATCACCCAGTCGGCGAGCTCGTCGAGCTTGCGGAAGTCGCCGCCGCCCGGGTGGCCGGGCAGCGAGGGCACGATCACGCGCCGCTTCGCCGCGAGCGCCTCGAGGAAGGGCGTCCAGTGCGGGAAGCCGAGCAGACCCGCGAGCACGCCGAGCGGCCGGCCCCTCCCCTTCTCCCAGACGCGAACCTTCTCCCCGCGCACGCGAACCGACCGCCTGGAGAGCCTGGCCTTCATCCGATGCTCCGCGGCACCGCGCGCTTCGCGGCCGCGAGCGGCTTCGGCCACCAGCGGTTCTCCCACTCGTCCTCGAAGAGCCCGATGAGCTGCGGCGCCACGCGCTTCGCGAACAGCTCCGTGTTGTGGAAGACCAGGTCCTTCCTCATGTTGCCGAACTGGAGCAGCAGCATGAGCTGGCCGACGTTCAGGTTCACGGCGACCTCGCGGAGCTGCTCGGCCACCTCGTCGGGGCTCCCGATGATCACGTAGCCCTTCGAGACGATCTCCTCGAAGGCCGGGCGGCCGTAGGCCTCGGAGTCGGTCGCGGTGCGGGCGGCGGCCTGCACCACCTGCGACTTCACGCGCGCGCGGATCGTGGCCTCGCTCATGTAGCCGGGCGGCTGCGCATAGCGCGCGTCGACGTGCAGGCAGCGGTCGTAGAAGTAGAGCGCCGGCTCGGTGTAGAGGTCGAGCGCCTCCTCGCGCGTCTCCGCGACGCCCACGAACTGGAGGAAGCCGGCGCGGAAGGGGTTCCGGTCCTTGCCGAGGCGGTCCATCTCCTCCCAGAAGCCGTGCATGGTGGCTTCGCCGAGCTTGTAGCCGAAGTAGGAGAGGTACGCGTAGACGTAGTCGAGCTCGGCGCACCAGCGCCAGGTCTCGACGGAGCCGCCGCCAGGGATCCAGATCGGCGGGTGCGGCTTCTGGATCGGCCGCGGCCAGGGATTCACGTAGCGGAGCTGGTTGTAGCGGCCGTTCCAGGCGAAGACCTGGTCGGTCTTCCACGCCTTCAGGATCAGGTCGTGCGCCTCGTGGTAGCGCTCGCGCAGCTGGCTCGGGTTCTGCCCGTACGCGAAACAGGTGTCCATCGGCGTCCCGACCGGGAAGCCCGCGATGAGCCGCCCGCCCGAGATCACGTCGAGCATCGCGAACTCCTCGGCCACCCGGGTCGGCGGGTTGTAGAGCGCGAGCGAGTTGCCCATCACGCAGAGCGCGGCGTCGCGGGTGCGGCGCGCCAGCGCGGCGGCGATCAGGTTCGGCGACGGCATCAGGCCGTACGCGTTCTGATGATGCTCGTTGCAGCAGATGCCGTCGAAGCCGAGCTCGGCGGCGTGCTCGAGCTCGTCGAGGAAGTCGTTGTACATCGCGTGCGCGCGCGTCGGATCGAAGAGCTCGGGCGCGATGTCCACCCAGACCGACGGATGCCGGCGCTTGAAGTCGTCCGGAAGCTCCGTGTACGGCATCAGATGGAACCAGAGGAGCTTCATGGCGCGCCCTTCCCCTGCTGGGTCGCGCCAGTGTACGGCGCGGCCGGCGCGCGCACACACGGGGCCCCTCGTCGCAGCGAGCGCGAGGGAGCGGCGCGCTAGTGGGAGCGGCGCGCGATCAGCCAGCCGAGGGGGGCCAGCAGCAGGAGCGCGGCGGCCGGCTCCGGCACCACGTCGCCCTGGATGACGACGTTGTCCACCTTGCCGTTGTCGCCCTCGCCGTTGTCGAGCCAGAACACCACGTAGAGGTGCTCGACGCCACCAGGCAGATTCAGGGTCGGGCCCGCCTGGAACGGCGCCGTCGCGCCGCCGCTGAACAGCTGCGTCCACGTCGAAGACCAGGAGTACGAAGCGCTCAGGTTCGCGTAGCCGCTCCCGCCGATGGTAGTGAGCGGGATCGGGGAGGGAGCGGCGTAGTAGCCGACGCGGAAGCGGTCGGTCGACTCGGCTCCGAACGTGCGCCAGTCGAAATTCAGGGTCACGTTCTCGAAGCCGACCGTGCTGATCTTCAGCATGATGCCGGCATCGTCCTCGAAGCGGCCGACCGGCGTCTTGTTGCCGGAGCCCGACGCGAGGTGGCAGTTGCTGCCGACGAAGTCGCCGCACTTCTGGACGAACAGGTCGTTGTCGATCGAGCTCACGGACTCGCCGGAGTTCTCAAAGCGGATGCCGTACCACGTCTCGCTGGAGCCCTCGGAAGGCTTCGGTAACCCGAGGTTCACGAAGTCCCCGCTCGGGTTCTGGCTCGGGAACGACGTGTAGCCGTTGAAGTCCTCCTGGAAGATCGTGACCGCGAAGGCCGGCGCAGCGGTGAGCGCGACGAGCGCGGTCAGGACGGCGGGGCGCAGGAGGCGTTGGAGCATCGGGGTGCCCTTTCGGGCCCACTCTGCTGCAAGGCACGTGCCCGGGCAAGGCAGACACGTAACCCCGCGATTCTGCTCGAAAGCAGGAACGCGAGCACAGCCCGAAGGGAAAGCTCCTTCCACGCGGAGGGAAGTCGTCTTCTTCCACCTCGGCGCGCCCGCGGGGACTCAGCCCCCTGTGCCCACCTCGACGAGACCGCGGCGACGGCGGATCCGCTGCTCGACGGCGGCGAACACGAGGCCGTCGATCAAGATCCCGATCGCGAGCACGACGAGCATCAGCGCGATCAGGCCCGGGGCGTCGGAGAGCTCGCGCGCGAACTGGAGCTGGCTCCCGAGCGCGGGGCGGGTCTCGATGATCACGAGCAGCTCCCCCGCCATCAGCGAGCGCCACGAGAAGGCCCAGCCCTGCTTGAGCCCCGCCACATAGCCCGGGAGCGCGGCCGGCAGCACCACGTGGCGCAGGCTCGCGAGAGCGCGCGCGCCGAGCACGCGCCCGGCGCGGAGCAGCAGCGGCGGGATGTGGTCGATGCCGTTGACGAGCCCGTTCGCGATCGAGGGCGAGGCGCCGAGCACGACCACGAACAGGATCGCGGCCTCGGAGAGCTGGAAGACGAGGATCGCGAACGGGAACCACGCGATCGACGGCATGCTCTGGAGCCCGGTGATGAACGAGCCGAACGCGCGGCGCAGCACGCGGCTCCGCGAGACCAGCACGCCGAGGACGGTGCCGATCGCGATCGCGAGCGCGAAGCCGGTGACCGCGCGGCGGAGCGTGGTGCCGACGGCCGACCAGAACTTCGCGGTCGGCAGCAGCTCCGCGAGCTCCTGGAAGACGCGCGCCGGGCCGGGCAGCACGTAGCTCGGACGCCAGCCGCTCGAGACCACGAGCTGCCAGAGCACGAGCACGAGCGCGGCCGCGAGGAGCTTCGGCCAGACGGCGTTCCACAGCGCCGGTAGCCGGCGCTCGGGTTCGACGCGCGGTGCGTCGAGTGCATCGAGCCCCTCGAGCTCGGCTTCGAGCGAGCGCGGCTCGCTGAGGGGTTGGCGCTCATCGGCCATGCCGACGCACCTCCGCGCGGAGCCGCTCGGTGATGCCCGCGGCGACCTCGGCGACCGCCACCGAGTCGCTCCGGCGCGGTCGCGGCAGCGCGACGGGGAACTCCGCGACCACGCGGCCGGGGCGGCTCGAGAGCAGCACGACGCGATCGCCGAGCCGCACCGCCTCGCGGACGTTGTGCGTCACGAACACGACCGTGAGGCCCGTGCGCGACCAGATCGCCTCGAGCTCGTCGTGGAGCACGTCGCGCGTCATCGCGTCGAGCGCGCCGAAGGGCTCGTCCATCAGGAGCACGTCCGCCTCCTGGGCGAGCGCGCGCGCGATCGCGACGCGCTGGCGCATGCCGCCGGAGAGCTCGTGCGGGCGGCGCTCGGCGAAGCCCTCGAGGTGCACGAGCCGGAGGAGCGCGAGCGCCTGCGCGCGCCGCTCGGCCGCTCCGATGCCGCGGAGGCGCATGCCGAGCTCGACGTTCTTCCGCACGGTGAGCCAGGGGAAGAGCGCCGGCTCCTGGAACACCATCGCGACGCGCCGGCCGGCGACGTCGATCGTGCCCGAGGTGATCTCGTAGAGGCCCACGATCAGGTTGAGGAGCGTGCTCTTGCCGCAGCCCGAGGCGCCGAGCAGGCAGACGAACTCGCCCTGCGCGACGTCGAGCGAGACGCGGTCGAGCGCCTGGATCGCGCTCTGACCGCCGTGGTAGGTCTGCGAGACGTCGCGGATGCGGATCGCGGCGGAGCTCCCGGTCGCGGCGGGCGTCACGGCTGCCATGCGCATCACGGCGTGAGCGGCGGCCGGCCGGCCGCGGCGAGGATCTCGTTCAGCGGGCCGAGCGCGTAGATGCCGTCGAGCGCCACGGGCTCGAGCAGGCCCACGGCCGCGGCGTCTTCGGCCGACTTCCGGAGCGAGGCGGCGAGCGGATCGATGGTGAACGCGAAGTTGCCCCAGGCGCGCTCGATGACCTCGGCGGGGAGCCCCTTGCCGACGAGCTTCACGATGGCCGCGTTCGCGATCTCGCGCGCCCGGGCCGGCTCCGCGTTCACGAAGTCGACGGCGCGCACGTGCGCGCGCAGCACGGCGGCGACGAGCTCGGGATGCGCCTCGAGAAAGCGCGTGCGGACCACCACGTGCGTCGTGACGAACTTCCCGTCCGGCCAGAGGCTCCGCTCGTCCACGAGCACGCGTCCACCGCCTTCGAGCACGAGGCGCGTGGCCCACGGCTCCGGCACCCAGGCGCCCTGGATCTCGCCCGCGCGGAACGTCTCGAGCGCCTGCGCGTTCGCCTGCGGCAGCACGGACACGTCGCCACCGCCCTCGAGGCTCGCGGAGAGGCCCTGCTGCAGGAGCCAGAAGCGGAGCGCGACGTCCTGCGTGTTGCCGAGCTGTGGTGTCGCGAGCTTCTTGCCGACGAGGTCGGCGGGCTTCTCGATCCCCGGCGCCACCACGAGCGCCGCCCCGCCCGACGTCGCGCCCGCCACGATGCGGATCGCATCGCCGTTCGACTGCGCGAAGGCGTTGATCGCGGGGTTCGGGCCGATGTAGGTGAGGTCGAGCGCCTCGGAGAAGAGCGCTTCGACGGCCTCGGGCCCGGCGTTGAAGGTGCGCGTCTCGAGCGTCACGCCCGGGCCGAGCGCCTCCGTGAAGAAGCCCTGCGCGACCCCGACCAGCGCGGCCGCGTGCGTGACGTTCGCGAAGTAGCCGAGGCGGACGGCGGACGGCGCGGCCGCCTCGCGGCTCTCGCCGCAGGCGAGGGCGAGGAGCGGGGCAGCGAGGACCAGACACACGAGGGGACGCACGGGGTGTCGGTGCATGCGTCGCGGCCGGAGCAACCCGCGTGCCCGGCCCGAAACGCGCGCTCCGCATCCCCCGGCCAGCAAATGACACGGTCCGTCACATGTGATGGGTCGGCCCGTGGGGTTTGCTCGGCGGCGCCCGCGGGACCCCTCAGCCCGCGCGATGACGCCGCGGGTCGACGCCGAGCTTCCGCATCCGCGCACGCAGCGTGTGGGGGTTGATGCCGAGCAGGGCGGCTGCGCCGCGCGGGCCCTCGACGCGTCCGCCCGTCCGGACGAGCGCGGCCTCGATGTGTCGCGCCATCGCGCGGTCGAGCGGGAGGAAGGGCTCCTCGACGCCGCGCGCTGCCGCGCGGGACAGAGGGGCCACCGCCGCGGGCGCCACGCCGAGCGCCTTCGTCAGCTCGAGCCGCTCGCCGTTCCCGAGGATCACAGCGCGCTCCAGCACGGCGATCAGCTCGCGGACGTTCCCCGGCCACGGGTACGCGACCAGGAGCGCGAGGTCGTCGGGTGAGGGCAGCTGCGGCGGCAACCCGAAGCGCCGCGCCGCGCGCAGGGCGAAGTGGTTCGCGAGCGCCGGGATGTCCTCCACGCGGTCGCGCAGCGGCGTGAGCTGGATCGGGAAGATCGCGATCCGGTACCAGAGATCCTCGCGGAAGCGGCCCTCCGCGATCAGCGTCTGGAGGTCGCGGTGCGTGGCCGCGACGATGCGCACGTCCACCGGGATCGGCCGGTGGCCGCCGATGCGCTCGAGCGTGTGGTCCTGGAGCACGCGCAGCAGGCGCACCTGCGCCTCGAGCGGGAGCTCGCCGATCTCGTCGAGGAAGAGCGTCCCGCGGTCGGCGCGCTCGAACCAGCCGCGCCGCTCCGCGAGCGCTCCCGTGAAGCTGCCGCGCTCGTGGCCGAAGAGCTCGGAGTCGACGAGGCCGGGCGGGATCGCGCCGCAGTTCACGCGCAGGAAGGGGCCCGAGGCGCGGCGCGAGCGCGTGTGGATGGCGCGCGCCACCACCTCCTTCCCGGAGCCCGTCTCGCCGAGCACGAGCACCGGGACGTCGAGCCCCGCCACGAGCGCGACGCGCTCCAGCACCGGGCGGAGGCCCGCGTCGGCGCCGACGATCGTCTCGCTGGCCTCGCTGCGGCCGAGCTTCGAGAGGAGCGCCTGGCGCTCCGCGTGCGCGGCCTCGCGCACGGCCGAGAGCATGCGCACGCGCCGATCGTTCTCGAGCGCGGCGGAGAAGGGCTCGAGGAGCGCGCGCGCCAGGGCTTCGTGCTCGGCGCCGAAGCGCGTACCGCGCCGGGCCGTGAGCACGAGCAGGCCGCGGGGCTCCTCGGGCGAGAGCAGCGGCCCGACCAGCACGTCTCCCTCCGCGTCGGGCGGCAGCAGGCCCGGCAGGCGGCGCGCCCAGACCGACGCGGTGGCGTGCTCGAGCGCGCCGGCCCGGCACCAGGCCAGGATCGCGTCGAGCTCCTCGGCGTTCAGCTCGCTGCGCGAGGCGGCGTCGGGCTCGGGGGGTACGGTCGCGAGCGTCTCCACGGTGTGGCGCGCGAGGTCGAGCTCGCGAACCACGAGCCGTGCGAGCGGGAGCGCCTCTGCGAGGAGGGGGAAGATGCGCAGGGCGGCCTCGGCGAGATCGATGTGCTGGCACGCTTCGCGCCAGACGTGCAGCAGGAGGGACGGGGGCTGGGCCATGCGGGCTCCTCGGGCTGGCCCGATACCGTGTCATTTACTGGATTCTCGTCAATAGGAGACGGAAATAATCCGTCGCATTTGACCAAAGCTTCTGACGCCACCCCTGTCGCTCCGCCCAGGTCCGCGAAATCGCAGTCGTTCTGTCCGAGCGCCCGGCCCGGCACGGCGCTTGCTCCGGGCCGCGCCCACCCCTCGGAGGATCGACCGTGCGAAACGTCGTCGTCTACGCGCCTGTCCGCACCGCGGCCCGGCGCTGATGCGGGCCTGGCGACGGCTTCCACGCCGGCTACTTCCGCGATCTCGACGGCAACAAGCTGAACACGCTCTTCATGGGTTGGGAGCGCGGCCGCTGCCCTGCTCTTCGATCACCGGGATCGATTCGGCGAGGTCGTAGCGGATCACTGCGTCCATCTTGTTCTCGATCTGGTAGAGGCGGGCGAGCTTGCGACCGGGCAGGCTCTTCGCGAACTGGTCGACGTAGGCGCGCTTCACGGCGACGCGATCGCCCTCGATGGCGAGGTACTCCGCGACCAGCTTCATGGCCTTGTCGTCGGAGAGATCGTTGAAGCTCGCAGTGTAGTCCTGGACGACCGCCTCGAGTCGATCTCCGAGAGCGGCGATCTCCTTCGCATAGCGATCGTAGACCGGCCAGAACCCGGCGGCTTCGCTGTCGGTCAGCTTGAGATTCGCAGCGACAAAGGCCTTGCGATTGGACTGGATGGCGTTCAGCAGGACGTCCAGGCTGGCCTCCGCTGCCCCACCGGCCGGCGGCTCTGCGGCGCGCAGCGCGGCAGCGGAGAGGCCGAGGACGAGAACGGCTGCGAGCACGAGGCGTAGCTTCGACATGGTGTCAGCCCCCTACTTGGACATCTTCGTGATCTTGGAACCCTGGATGCCAATGCCCGCCATCAGTCCCTTCTGATCGAAGATGAAGGCGTAGACGTCGTGCGTGATGGTCGTGCTGTTGAGCGTGGCGCCGACGCCCGCGTCCACCACGACGATGCTCGGACCCACGCCGATCTCCCAGCCGTCGCTCTTGTCGAGATAGGCGAGCGCCTTGTCGTTCATGAAGAAGAGCGCATAGCCGAACACCTGGAGGCCGGCCTGGAGGCCGTACGACGCGGCGACGGAGTTGTAGTAGCCGGCCGTCCTCCCCTGCTTCATGAGGACCCCGTTGCCCACCTGGCCGCCGAACATGAAGCCCGCCTTGACGATGTTCGGAAAAACGAGCACGGCCCTCGCCTTCTGGCCGAGCAGCCGCGCCGCGTCGTTCTTGGCGTAGAGGTTCTTCAGGGCGAGGCCGGCGTCCCGCTCGAGCTCCTCGCGGCTGGCCGCCAGGGCGTGCGGTGCAACCAGCGACGCCAGGGCCACCGCGAGCAGCAGGGTCGTCACGTGGATCCTCGTCCGTTGCATCATCTCCTCCTCGCCTGTCCCCCTCGATCATCCGACTCGAGGATTGTATGTGACCCCGGCGGAGCGTGCGTCGACCAGCGTGCCCTGTCCATCGAGCCTCCTCAGCTCGGCGCCCCGCCGGGCGCGAAGAAGCAAGCGAGCCCGAGGATCACGTAGACGGCGAGCAACTCCACCACCCTGCGCAAGGCCCGCCTGTCGCGCGCCTCACGCCGGCGGCGGCGCGCGAGCTACGCCTCGTCGAGGGGCACGCGCGCCGTGGCGGTGACGTCTGCGATCCACCGGCTCGGCTAGCCGGGGGACAGCTTCGGCACCTCGACGCCCGCGGCGTCCTCGATCGCCAGGAGCGTCGCCGCGAAGAGCTTCTTGCCGAGACCGAGCTCGAGCGCGCGCGCGTAGGTGGCGTGCGCGGCCGCGATCACGGGCATCGGCACGCCGAGGCCCTCGGCCGAGGCGAGCGCGAGGCCCACGTCCTTCTCGGCGAGCGCGAGCTGGAAGAAGGCGTTGTCGAAGCCGCGGCCGAGCAGGAGCTTCGCGAGGCCCGCATACGCGGCGCCGCTGCTCTTCGACACGACCTCGAGCAGGCGGTTCGGGTCGAGGCCCGCCTTCGCCGCCAGCGCAAAGGTCTCCTGCACGAGGAGACCGCCGCAGAGGAAGATGGCGTTGTTCACGAGCTTGGTGAGCGTGCCGTTCCCAGACTCGCCCAGGTAGAAGACGTTCTTGCCGAAGGCGCCGAGGAGCGGCTCGACGCGCTCGAAGGCGCTCTGCTCGCCGCTCGCCATCACGGTGAGCGTGCCCTGCGCGGCGCCCGCTGCGCCGCCCGAGACGGGCGCGTCGATCAGGTGGACGCCACTCGCGGCCTCGCGCGCCGCGAGAGCGCGCACCGCGTCGAACGCGCTGGTCGAGAGATCGACGTGCACGTCGCCCGCGCGTGCGGCCGCGAGGAGCCCGTCGCGGCCGGTCGCGACCTCCTCCACCTCGCGCGGGCCGGGGAGCGAGGTGAACACAACGCGGCACGCCGCCGCCACCTCGCGCGGGCTCGCCGCGCGCGCGGCGCCCGCCGCGACGAGCGGCGCGGTCGCCGCCTCCACGCGGTCGCACACCACGAGCGCGTGGCCCGCGTCGAGGATCCGCTTCGCCATCGGCGCGCCGATGGTCCCCGTGCCGATGAAACCGACGCGAGCGGGGTCGCTCATCCCTTCTCCGCCTGCTCCTTCGCCCAGCGGTAGTCGGCCTTGCCCGAGGGGCTGCGCTGGATGCGCTCGCGGAACACGAACTGCTTCGGGAGCTTGTAGCGGGCGATGTGCTTGCCGCACTCCGCGAGTAGATCCGCGGGCGTGGTGCTGGCACCCGGCCGGAGCTGGACGACCGCCACCACCTCCTGCCCCCAGCGCTCGCTCGGCCGCCCCGCCACCACGGCGTCGAACACGGCCGGGTGGTGCTTGAGCGCGTGCTCGACCTCCTCGGCGAAGATCTTCTCGCCGCCCGAGTTGATCGTGACCGAGTCGCGCCCGAGCACCTCGATCGAACCGTCCGCGCGGTAGCGCGCGCGATCACCGGGGACGGACCAGCGCACGCCGTCGATCACGGGGAAGGTCTTCGCGGTCTTCTCGGCGTCGCGGAAGTAGCCGAGCGGCACGCGGCCCTTCTGTGCGAACCAGCCCAGCTCGTCGTCGCCCGGCGCGAGCACGCGCGTGAGGTCGGCGGACACGACGCCCGCGCCCGCCAGCGGCTTGAAGTCGCCCGTCGAGACGCCCGTCTGCTTGTTGCTCGGGTTGCTCGCCTGCATGCCCGTCTCGGAGGAGCCGATCGAGTCGAGCACGGTGACCTGGGGGAGGCGCTCGAGGAACTCGCGCTTGTTCAGCGCCGAGAGCGGCGCGCCGCCCGAGCCGACGATCAGCAGGCTCGACAGGTCGTACTTGCCGCGCGCCATCTCGTCGAGCAGCGGCCGCGCGAAGGCGTCGCCCACGATCGTGATCGAGTTGATCTTCTCGCGCTCGAGCGTGCGCAGGAAGTCCGCCGGATCGAGCTTCTTGTTCTCGTCCGGGAAGAAGCCCGTGTTGCCCATGCCCAGGTTGATGAAGAGGCCCCACTGCGCGGCGCCGTGCATGAGCGGCGGGCCGACCAGGGTGCGCAGGCGCGGGCCGTTCGTCGCATGCGCGGCGATCTCCTCGAGCGAGGTCAGCTCGCCACCGTCGAGCTTCCGCCCGCCCATCGCGGAGGCGTAGATGTCGGCCGAGCGCCAGAGCACGCCCTTCGGCATGCCGGTCGTGCCGCCGGTGTAGAGGATGTAGAGGTCGTCGGGCGAGGCGGTGACCGCCGGCGGCGCCGCGGAGGCCGCCGCGAGCGCCTCCTCGTAGTCGACCGCCCCGGGCAGCAGCGCGTTGCCGGAGTCGTCGGCCACCTGGATCAGCACGCTGAGCTCGGGGAGCGCCGAGCGGATCGCGGCGACGTGCGGCGCGAACTCGGCCTGGTAGATCACCGCCTTCGCGCGCGAGTTCTGGAACAGATAGGTGAGCTCCTCGGCCACGTAGCGGTAGTTCACGTTGAGCGGCGCCACGCGCGCCTTCCAGGCGCCGAGCATCGCCTCGACGTACTCGTTGCCGTTGTAGAGGTAGATCGCGAGGTGGTCCTGGCCGGACTCGTGGCCGGCGAGCCGTGCGCGCTCCTGCGAGACGCGGAGCCCGCGCGAGAGCAGGAAGTTCGCGAAGCGGCGGCTCCGCTCGGCGAGCACGCGGTGCGTGAGACGCCGGTCGCGCCAGACCAGCGCCTCGCGGTCCGGGATCGCCGCCGCGATCGTCTCGTTCACCGTCGCAAAGTCGAAGTCTGTCACGTTCCCCCTCCGGCACCTCGCTGGAAAAGTGGCATGCTAGCGCGGCGTGGACTCGCTCAAGCTGCGCATCGCACCGAAGGCGCCCGAGCCGGTGGACGAGCTCCCGACCGGACTCGTGTGGATCGAGCGCGGCCCGCAGCGCGCGGCCCTGTTCACGCCGGACGAGATCGACCCGGCGCGCCGCTATCCGCTCCTCGCGGTGCTGCACGGCGCCGGCCGCCGCGAAGAGCTCCTGATGAAGGCCTTCCGCGACGAGGCGGAGCGCCGGCAGGCGCTCTTCCTGATCCCGCGCTCCTTCCACGGGACGTGGGATCTCATCACCGCCGCGACGCAGGGCGCCGAGGCCGCGGCGGCGGGCGGCGCGCCGTCGGGCCGGCCCGACCTCGACTTCTTCGAGTACGCCTACGACCTGATCTTCCGGCGCTACCCGATCGACGCCGGGCGGCTCGGCCTCCTCGGCTACTCCGACGGCGCGAGCTATGCGCTCTCGGTCGGCCTCTCTAACCCCGAGTTGTTCCGCGCCGTGATGGGCTGGGCGGCGGGCTTCGTCGCGATCGAGAACGAGGCCGCGGCGCCCGGCGTCCGGCGCCCCGCGGTGCTCGTCGAGTACGGCACCCACGACGAGCTCTTCCCGTTCGAGCAGGTCGCGGTGCCGATGCGCGAGCAGCTCGAGGCCTTCGGCTGCGACGTCACGTTCCGCGTCGACCAGGGCGGCCGCCACTGGCCCTCGGGCACCTTCCAGCAGGAGGCGCTCGACTGGTTCTTCTCGGAGCCCTGGCAGCCGCGGTCCTAGGGCCAGAGCGCCTGGGGATGGAGCCAGCGCGCGCCGAGTGCCAGCAGCAGACCGAGCACGATCACGAGCGGCGAGAGCTCGACGAGGCCGGAGACGCCGCGGCCGAAGGGCAGAAACGAGGT
>Ga0187893_10002181_pt1 | contig 43826 bp, 39 predicted proteins | sample MA1701074metaG_FD_139574 | JGI IMG/M metagenome (GOLD analysis project Ga0187893, IMG submission 139574) | White microbial mat communities from a basaltic lava cave in the Kipuka Kanohina Cave System on the Island of Hawaii, USA - MA170107-4 metaG ... | reverse complement strand
CTGACGGCTTCGACACGGCGAGCGAGGGGCGCACCGCAGCGTAACGGAAGCGGAGCGTTACCCTAGCCGGTCGCAGAGCCGGGGCTTTTTCGCGACCTGCAGAGCCCATAAGGCCGAGCAGGACGCGGGGACGGCCCGGACCGTCCATCTGACAGAAACGCCGGAGCGCGGGACGCTGGGCGTCCCTTATCGCGGCGGGGGGAGACCCTCGCCGCACTATGGATGTCACGCGTCCCGCGCGACCTCTCCATTTTATCATCTCGCGTTCGGAAAAAATCCGGACGGCGGAAAGGAGAAACCATGCCTGCAATCGAGCCCGCCAGACAACGTCACTCCCAACGACCCGACGCCGAAGAGGCGCCAGATGAGACCGGCGAACAGGTCGGCTGCATTGCATCGATATTGACCTACGCGATGCGCTGCCTCGTTCCGCGACGGCTCGCAGACGCGGCGCGGAGATTCGGGCATTCGACCGTCTCGTGGACGGATTCGCCTGCGCCTGTCCGATCTCGCGAATCGATCGCCTCCCGCTGCCGCGGCGACCGCGACTCGTGTCGGTTCGCGGATCGCGCTCCCCCCACGGAGGCGGACTGCGAACCTCGCGAGGAGTACAACGAAGAGGAGTATCGGAATCTTGCGACGAGGTTGTGCGCATCGGACCGGGAGCGGGACGGCGCGATCCTCGACATCTGCGACTTCTTCAGCAGGGCGCCGCATCCGCTCGAGATGGAGGCCGTCCGGCGGATGGGCGTTGACCTCGAAAGGCACGCTGCTGTTACGAAGGAGAGAATCTTCGCGGCCTTCCCCCCGAAAGCGACGGCGCCCGAGCGCGCTTCGACCCCGGCTCCGGCGATCGCCGGGCGGGACTGCCGCAGCCGCCGTCAGGCAGTTCGCCGCGGCGTCGAACCGTCACGCAAATCACCTCCCGAGCGTGCGGCGCCCACCGACCGCGGCGCAGCCCATCCGGCGGATGAACAGCGCGCGAAGCGCGCCGCTCCCCTCGCCCATTGGGAGAGGGGCCGGGGGTGAGGGTGCCGGCGATTGAGTCTGGCTCCGACTGACGCTTTCGCGATGTTCCGCGGGCGATGATTCAGCTTGGATTTCTCGGGTGCGGAACCCTCACCCCTGTCCCCTCTCCCAATGGGAGAGGGGAACGATGTCCGCTCCCTCCGCGAATCGCGGCGACATTCGTCTCGCGGTCGGTCTTCAGGACTTTCCCCGTCGCCCGCAAAGGCATTTCCGCCCTTGCAAGCGTTATGGAACCCCTATTCTTTTTCTTTCTTCCCGCCCTTCTCCTTAAGCGCGGCGCCGAGAATGTCGCCGAGCGAGGCGCCGGAATCGGCCGAGCCGTATTGTTCGACGGCCTCCTTTTCTTCCGCCACTTCGCGCGCCTTGATCGACAGCGAAATCCGCCGCGTCACGCGGTCGAAGCCGGTGACGCGCGCGTCGACCTTGTCGCCGACAGCGAAGCGTTCCGGCCGCTGCTCGTTCCTGTCCTTGGAAAGATCCGAACGGCGGATGAAAGCCTTGGGCCCGCCCTCGCCGCCGACCTGAACTTCTATGCCGCCGGACTCGATCGAGGTCACCGTGCAGGTTACGTCGGCGCCTTTCCTGAGTTCGCCGACCGAATCCATCGGATCGGAGCCGACCTGCTTGATGCCGAGCGCGATGCGCTCCTTGTCGGGATCGACGTCGAGGATCTTCGCCTTGACCCGCTGGCCTTTGGAATAATCCTTGACCGCCTCTTCTCCGGGACGGTTCCAGTCGAGATCGGAGAGATGGACCATGCCGTCCATTTCATCTGTGAGGCCGACGAACAGCCCGAATTCGGTGATGTTCTTGATCTCGCCTTCGACGATCGAGCCGATCGGATGTTGTTCGGCGAACGCCTCCCACGGATTGTTGAGGCATTGCTTCAAGCCCAGCGACACGCGCCGTTTCTGCTCGTCGACTTCCAAGACCATCACTTCGACTTCCTGCGACGTCGAGACGATCTTGCCGGGCTGAACGTTCTTCTTCACCCAGCTCATCTCGGAGACGTGCACGAGTCCCTCGATGCCCTGCTCCAGTTCGACGAAGGCGCCGTAATCGGTGATGTTGGTGACGCGGCCGCGGAACTTCGCGCCGATCGGATATTTCGCCGCGACGCCCTGCCAGGGATCGGGCTGCAATTGCTTGATGCCCAGCGAAATCCGGTGGGTCTCGGGATTGATCTTGATGATCTTGACCTTGACCGTGTCGTTGACGTTGAGGACTTCCGACGGGTGATTGACCCGGCTCCACGACATGTCTGTGACGTGAAGAAGCCCGTCGACGCCCGGCGCAAGCTCCACGAAAGCGCCGTAGTCGGTGATGTTCTTGACGACGCCCTCGCGCGTATCCCCTTCATTCAGCTCGCGGACGACTTCCTGCCGGTGCTCGGCGCGGTCCTCTTCGAGAATCGAACGGCGCGAGACGACGATATTGCCGCGGCGTTTGTCCATTTTGAGAATGCGGAAAGGCTGGGTGATGTTCATCAGCGGGCCGGCGTCGCGCACCGGGCGGATGTCGACCTGGCTTCCCGGCAGGAAGGCGACCGCGCCGCCGAGATCGACGGTGAACCCGCCCTTGACGCGATTGAAGATGACGCCTTCGACGCGCTCGCCTTTTTCGAAAGTCTTTTCGAGGCGGTCCCAGGCTTCTTCGCGCCGGGCCTTGTCGCGGCTGATGACCGCCTCGCCGTTGGCGTTCTCAACGCGCTCGACATAAACCTCGACCGTGTCCCCGACCTTGAGCTCTCCCGCCCGCCCCAGGCCGGAGAATTCCTTCAAAGGCACGCGGCCTTCCATCTTCAGCCCGACGTCGATGACGGCGACATCCTTTTCAATCGCGGTGACGATCCCTTCGACGACGACTTCTTCAAAGTCGCGCCGGGCGTTGAGGGACGCTTCAAGCATCGCCGCGAAATCGTCGCGGGAGGGGTTCATGGTCTGGGTCGAAGACAAGTCGGCGGCTCCTTGGTTGTTGTCGGCTCTCGGAGCGGCGGCTCATTCGCCGCCGACCGGGCGCTGATGCGCACGGATTCCGAAAGCCGAAAAGTTTCGGTTAATGCGGCGCGCGCAGGGTCGACCGAAAGACGCCGGCTTTCCGGATTTGCGCGTGGCGAGGTCCGATATTGGATTTGGGCGAACCGCCCAGATCAGCCCTCGCAGCGCTGGAAAACGCCGTCGATCACGCGGCGCGCGACCGCGAACGCGGCCTCTATAGTCAAATCGGTGGTGTCTAGCAACTCTGCGTCCTCGGCCTGGACCATTGGCGCATCGGTGCGGGCGGAGTCGCGAGCGTCCCGCTCGGCGAGATCGGCGAAGACCTCAGCCTCGGTGAGGCCGGGCTTTTCGTCCTTGAGTTCAAGCCATCGCCGACGGGCGCGAGTCCTGGAATCGGCCACTACGAAGAATTTCACGTCAGCGTCGGGACAGACGACGGAGCCGATATCCCGTCCGTCAAGCACGGCTCCGGGTTTGCCGGCCGGAGGATGGAGGGCGAAATTGCGCTGGAAATCGAGCAGCGCCTTCCTGACGCTGGACATCGCCGCGACCTTCGACGCGGCGGCGCCGACCTCACGGGTGCGAATGTCGGCGCCGGCGATCTGGTCAAGGGAGAAGCGGCGCGCGACGTGGGCGGTGGTCCGCTCGTCGCCGGGATCGAGCCCGGCTTCGAGCAACAGCCAGGCGACGCCGCGATAGAGGGAACCGGTGTCGAGATAGGCGAAGCCGTATTCTCTCGCGATCAGCTCGGCGAGCGTTCCCTTGCCGGAAGCGGCGGGTCCGTCGAGCGCGACAATGAAGGAGCGGGCCATGCTGCGTTGCATGGGGGGGCAGGATCGCCGATGCAATAGCGGGGCGCAAGACCGCCCCCGCGACCAATCGCGCGACAGGCGAATCCGAAAATCCGCAGCCTGACCTTAGCGTGCATTTAGCGAAGCGAACGGCGCCGGCGGATCGCAAGCACGCGCGGCGCTCGTGCGACACAAACGCAGCTTCGCCCGCAAATCCCCTCGCTTCGCCGGAAATTGACTTGGCAATAACCCCTTTTCGCTCCCATATGTGCCGTTCGCCCCAAAGAGAGTCGATCTTGCGCGCGTTCAACGATGCCCGGTCCCTCGCCGAAGCGGTTCGCCAGGAGCGACGGCGGCGGGAGAGCGCTGCTGCGATGTTCGAGGAGATCTGCAACGCGGGTTCGGGCGAGCGCGTTTACGTGCGCGACATGCTCGAGGCGATGCAAGGACGCGCCTTCGGCATGGCCGCGCTCGCCTTCGCGCTTCCTGTTTGCCTGCCTATGCCGCCCGGCGTCCCGACCGTCTCCGGCGTCGCGCTGCTCATCGTCGCGATCCAGATGATGTTCGGTAACCGCAAGCTCTGGCTTCCCGGATTCCTGACCAGGCTTTCAATCTCGCGCGACAAGCTCAAGGGTGCGGTTGCGCGCATGAAGCCGCGCCTTGAGCAGTTCGAACGCGCAGCGAAGCCCAGGCTTCTTCCGCTCACGGGACCCGTAGGCCGGCGCTTCTTCGGCCTCGTGATGCTGGTCCTCGCAATCATGCTCATCCTGCCCATCCCATTCTTCGGCAATATGCCGCTCGGATTCGCAGCGGCGATCCTTGCCTTGGGCCTCATCGAGCGCGACGGCTATTTCGTTCTCGCCGGCCTCGTCGCCACGGTCATCGCGATCGCCATCACAGGCTCGATGGCCTGGATCGCAATCAAGGCGTTCGCTCGGGTGACCTGACCGCTACGAAGTATACGGATTTTATGTGACTCAATCATGATGGGGCCGCCGAGATATCGGCGCGCAGAGCAGACATCGTCGAGATGAAACCGGGAAAGCTCGTCGCAATCATCGACTGGTCGTCGATTTCGATTGCGCCGCGCGAAGCAAGGCCCATGACGAGGAAGCTCATGGCGATGCGGTGATCCGCCCTCGTCGCGACAATGCCGCCGCCCGCGACTTTTCCGCCCGCGCCCGACACTTTGAGCCAGCCCGGGCCGCTTTTCGCAGCAACGCCGTTGACTTTGAGGCCCGCCTCGACCGCGGCGAGGCGGTCGCTTTCCTTCACTCGGAGTTCGGACAGGCCCTCCATGCGCGTCTCGCCCTTCGCAAAGGCGGCGAGGACAGCAAGGATCGGATATTCGTCGATCATCGACGGCGCGCGCGACGCAGGAACCGCGACTGCCTTGAGCCGCGAGTGGCGCACGCGAATGTCGGCGACGGGTTCTCCGAAAATGGTGCGCTCGTTCTCGAAAGCGATCGCCGCTCCCATTTCAAGCGCTGTTTCGTAGAAGCCGATGCGCAGCGGATTGACACAGACATTGCGGATTGAAACGTCCGAGCCCGGAACGATCAGGGCGGCGGCGGCGAGAAATGCGGCCGATGACGGATCGCCGGGAATTTCGACTTCGGCGCACTTGAGGCGTTGCGGGCCCTTCAGACGCACAGTCCGACCACCGCCCTCCGACGCAACCGTGATCTCGGCGCCGAACGCCTTGAGCATGCGTTCGGTGTGATCGCGCGACGGCTCGGATTCCCGAATGATGGTCTCCCCCCAAGCGCCTAGTCCCGCCAGCAGGACAGCCGATTTGATTTGGGCGGATGGCATAGGGAGGGAGAAGTCGAGCGCCTTCAGCGGTCTCTCGGCGCGGATCGCGACCGGCAGCGCGCCGTCGCGGTCTTCGACGCAAACCCCCATCGCGCGCAGCGGATCGAGCACGCGAGCCATCGGGCGTCGGCGCAAGCTGGCGTCGCCGTCAAAGTGCGCCGCTATCCCCTGCCCCGCGACCGCGCCCATCACAAGACGCGCGCCGGTGCCTGAATTTCCAAAATAGAGCACTCGCTCGGGGGACCGCCAGTCGGCGCCGCGGACCCGCCACACTGGACCTCGGTCCGTCTTCTCGCATTCGACCGAGGCGCCTAGCGAGCGCATCGCCGCGGCCGTTCGCACCACATCGTCTCCATTGAGGAGACTGCAAATCTGAGTTTCGCCCCGGGCGAGCGCGCCGAGAACAAGCGCACGATGGGATATGGATTTGTCGCCCGGCGCCGTCGCCGATCCTTCGAGCGGTTTCGAGGCGCTTGCGCGAGCCTTGCCGGTGTTTGCGCTCATATCGTCGCGGCCGCTCGCCGGAAAAGTCGAGACCTTTTGACAGGCGCCGCTGGCCTGTGGCAACAGCGCGCGCCTGTCCGGAAAAGAGAGCGACCCCATGACCAAACCCGAACTTGGCGTCAAACGCGACTGCCCCAGCTGCGGCGCGCGCTTCTACGACCTCCTGAAAAGTCCCGCGCACTGCCCGAAATGCGAACACGAATTCGTTCCCGAAGCTTTGCTGAAGCCGAGGAAGCGCCGAGAAGACGAGCCGGCGGAAGGCGAAGCCGCGCCGAAGCCTGTCGCCGAAACCTCGCTCGGCGAGGCCGACAAGGAAGCCAAGGCGGCCAAATCGAAGCGCAAGCCCGGGCTTGACGACGAAGGCGGCGAAGCTGCGGCCGAGGAAGAGATCGACATCGAGGACATCGAAGTCGATATCGAGGACGGCGACGACGATACCCTGCTTGAGGAAGACGAAGACGACGAGGACGAAGTCTCGGATATCGTTGGCGGCGGCGGTGGAGACGAAGCCTAGGGCTGGGTCTCGTCCCGTCCAGGCATCCTTGCCCACGAGTTCGGTGCTCCTGCTTCCGGGTCCGGCGATTTGCAACCACCGAGAGCACCGAGAACCTGCCTTGCGCGCCTGAACATGCGCGCCTATCTTCCGCGCCCGTTCCGGCGGAGCGTCCCAATCTCCGCTTTCCTGGACCGGGGCTGTAGCTCAGTTGGGAGAGCGCTTGAATGGCATTCAAGAGGTCGACGGTTCGATTCCGTTCAGCTCCACCAGTTTTCTCTAGAAGCCTGACCGCCCTCGCCTTGTACCTGACGTTCGCCGCAACCATGGCGGACGCCAGGCCGTGGAAGGATTGGGTTGGGACCTATAAGGTTCAATCAAACGACATCGGCCCGACGATCGCGCTTTTGAAGGTCGAGGCGAATGACGGCTCGCTCATCCTTCATTATAAACCAAGCGTTTGCTACGCAGATTATTGCGAATGGAAATCGGCCCTGGCGATCGCCTACACGGCGACGCCGACGAGCGCGCCCTATTGGGACACACAGGCCATCATGTCCCTATTCAAGCTTCACAACGAGAACATCGACATCGACGTGACGATCATGCTCGACAATCACGACGGCGATTCCGTGAGCGCCCATGTCTACACGAATTACGGCGGCGGCCCGAACGTCGATTCGGCCTGGCACCGCACCTTCGTCAAAGAGCCCGGCGACCCGCCAGCGTCTATCGAACCGCCGCCCAGCAATTGACTCGAAGGCGGCGCCGCGCCCGGCGAGGTCGTCATGACTGCAGCTTCCTTCCGACGACCGTCCAGCTGTAGCCATGCCGGCGATGGGCGCGCACATCGGTGAATCCTGCGTCTGCAATCAAAGCTATAGCTTCCTTCCGTGAATAATATTTCGCGTAAGCGGGATTGAGCTGATCGAAAATCGTCAGCGTGCGTACTTCCGGCGTCCATCTGGCGATGACGTTGCGCATATATGCACGCATCGGCAACGGCAGGACGCGGCATAGGCCGGCGTAGCCGGAAAGCGCCCCACTCAAAAGGGCGCTCAAGCGCCACAGGACTTTGTCGGGCAGCCTTGTCGTGACCATACGCAGCGGTTTGGCGAGAGCGAGATATAGCTCATTCCCTTCGCGGCCATAGAGCCAGACGAGGATGCGGCCGCCGGGCTTAAGCGCGTCGCGCATGGCGCGGACGACCGGAGCCGGCTCTGGGATGTGGTGGAGCACCCCGATCGACAACGCCAGATCGAGCGCAAGCGTCGGCGCGATGCGATCGCCCGGCGCCTGCACATAAGTGACCCGGTCGGCGCGCGCCGCAGTATTCGCTTTGAGCAATTCGCTTTGAGCACGTCGAATGCGGCCGAGGGTTCGACGGCGACGACGTGAGCGGCGTCGGCGTCGAGGAGCATATTGACGATGCGCCCCGTTCCGCTGCCGATGTCGGCGACCCGCGCGCCGGCGACATCAGATAAAGGAAGCAGCGGGCCCAAGAGATCAGCCAGAGTCGACTTCGCGCCGTAGAGCCCGGCATTATCGGGGAATGCCGACCACTGATCGCCAAAGTCGGCGATGGTCCGCCTCTTAAGCGCCTCACTCATGGCGGGTGAGACCCGCGATGACCCGCCGCATCACGGGGCCGGCGATTGCGCGCGGCGGCCTGTCCATGCCTCCCGGCGCAAGGTCACGGTTCAAAGTCATGCAGTTGGCGGCTGGCGTTTTCCGGCGCGCAGCGATAGCAGAGTTTTGAAAGCATTTAAATCGTCCGGCATGACCGACATTCTGGCGCGCATTATTGGGACTTTCAGGGTTCGCGCAGGTTTGGGAAAACATTTTATCCCTTCAATCGCCGCCATATTCGCACCGTCGACCCGTCGCCGACTGCAGCGCGGCGCATTGCTCCTTGCCGCAACGATTTTCGGGACGCTGTTTTTCCTTGCCGCGGTCCCGGCGACCGGACTGCTTTTCGGCGACACGATCGGCGCGCGCGATTGGCCGGTCGCATTGGTTTGCGCGCTGGTATGGACGATCGTCGCCGCGCGCACCCTGTTTCAAAAATGGGCGCTCCCCGCCGTCGGGGCTGCGGTGACCATCGGCCTCGCGTCCGCTTTCGTGCTGTCGCGCGCTACGGACATGTGGCCGGATGCCGGACCGGATATCCGGACCTACCACTACACCATCATTGAAAGTCTCACGCGCGGCTTTAATCCGCTCGAGTCGAACTTTAACGCCTTCAGCGGTTCGAACGACTACCGGATCGAGCATTTTCCGAAAGGAAGCTGGTACGCCTATGCGGCGTTGGCGAAGCATTTTCCGTTCGAGAGCGTCAATTTCCTCAACGCCTGGGCGGCGATCGGCGCATTCTCCGCCCTGCTCGCAGGCTTATTGGTCGTCCCGCGCTTCCCTATATGGGCGGCCGGGCTAATTGCGGCCGCGGGATCGGCAGACCCGACCATCATGAACCAGGCCTTTTCGGCGCTGAACGATGGACTCCTTGCTGCATCGATGCTCGCGGCTGCGGCGCTCGCTCTTCTGTCCGCTTTGCGTTCCGATCGCGTCGCCGCCATTCTCGCCGCTATGATCGTCGCCTTTGCGATCAATCTGAAAACCTCGGCCTTCGTCATCATCGGCGTCGCGATCGGCGCGGTCTGGCTTGGCGCGATGATCGCGGCGAAGGCGGGGGAACGCGTGGCGATTTCACGGCGGGTCCTCATCGGACCGATCGCCGGCGGACTGATCGGCGTGCTGATCATCGGCTTCGAGCCCTATGTCAAAAACACGCTCGACCTCGGCAATCCACTGCATCCCGTCGGCGCGATTGTGCCGGGCCCCGATCACCAGCCAACCCAATTCACGACAGCGGCGAAGGGCCTGGTGCCGGAAGAGTGGCGATCGATATCGGCGCCGGAGATGTTCCTCAGATCTCTTCTCTCCGAAGCGAAAGGGGATTATTCATGGCGGCCCAAGGCGCCGTTCGCAATCACCGATGCGGACCGGTATCGATTCACTCTGGCGGCGCCGACCATCGGCGGGTTCGGTCCCTGGTTCTTCGGCGCATCGCTGATCGCGCTTCTGTCGTTTGGCGCGGCATTCGCAGCCGCTCGGGCATCTCGACTCAAATACGCCCTCCTCTCAATCCTTGGGCTGATCATTCTTGCGGCGGCGTTTCATCCGATCGGCTACTATGCGCGGTACAATTTGTACGCGGTCCTTGCGCCGCTGACGGCGATCGCCGGCGCCGTCCTTCTTTCCCGCTCGGGGAACCGGCGACTGTTAGCCGGCGCAGCTCTTACGTTCGCCGCCGCCGCCGCCGGCGCCCTCGCCTTCAATGGCCTGTGGATTTTGAAACGCCATGTCGGCGGCGAGCGCGTGCTCGCCGCCGAACTGGCGCATCATAAAGCCATTATCCGCCGCATCGCCGGGCCGGTTTACTTCACGGCTTCCGACGACCCATGGGTTCTGCATATTCTCGATCGGATGAAGGCGCCCTTTCAGGATGTGGAGCCGGAAAAACTTTCAGGCTCCGGAGTCAATTGCGTCGGCGAAATCCCGTTTCTGACGGTCCGCTATGCCCGTCCGTGCGCGGACGGCCTGGCGGATCGGCCGCCTGCGCGATGAGCAGCGCACCTGCTGACACACGAGGCAACCCTCAGGCGCAGCATTACGCCGAGATCCACGGCGCCTATAAGGCGCATTACTACGACGATGCGTCAATGGCCTACAGGAGGCGCTTCATCTACGAACCTTTGTTCGCCCACGTTGATCTCGACGGCAAATCGGTCGCCGAACTCGCCTGCGGCAGCGGCGCGAACTCGCTCGAACTGAAGCGACTGTTTCCGACCGCTCGTCTCACCGGCTATGACATCTCTCAGTCAGCCTGCGCCGATTATCGAGCGCTGACCGGCTCGCCCGCTCACATCTTCGATCTGACAAAGCTTGCCGATCCGCCGGACGTTCACGACGCGGCATTCGTCATCGGCGGCATCCATCATTGCGTCGCCGGTCTCGACGCGACGTTCCGAAACATGGCGCGGCTTCTCAGGCCCGGCGGCGCGCTGATGATGATGGAGCCCAGCAACGACTGCTTCCTCGCCGGCCTGCGCAATCTCTGGTACCAGCGGGACGGGCTCTTCGAAGCCGAGTCGGAACGGGCGCTCAAGCATGATGAGATCGCGGGCGAGGCTGCGCCATGGTTCACGCCCAAGTGGAAGCGATATTTCGGCGGGCCGGCCTATTACGCGATTCTGAACAGTCTGGTCTTGCGCATTCCGCTGCGCGCGAAGCCTGCGCTCGCCGCCGTGCTTACGCCGCTTGAACGATTGTACGGTCTGTTGCCCGGCCGGACGCCGTTCGCGGCGTTTCTGGCGGAATGGCGGCGCACCGATGCTCCAGCATGACGGGCGCCACGCCATATCGGGCCGCGCTCACGGGATTCATCCGGTACGTCGCTGTCGGCGCTGCGACGTCGGGACTCTACTTCGCGCTGCTGTTTCTTTTTGCCGATCGCCTCGGTTGGAGTCCGGCGGGCGCGGCGGGCGCAGCCTATATCATCGCCGTCGCCGCAAATTATTTCGCCCACCATCGCTGGACGTTTCGTTCCGACGAACCGCATCGCGCGACCGCCCCGCGATATCTGATGCTTGTTGTGTTGATCCTCATGACCAATGTGACGGCGACCGGCCTTCTGCCCTCGCTCCTCGGCGTCAATTATGTCGTGGTGCAATTGACGTTTGCCGCTATTTTAGTCGCAGCCACATTCGCTGTGCAGGCCTTCTGGGTCTTCCGTAAGCGGGAGGGGTGAATCCTGATCAGCGCGCGACCGCCAGCATGAGATTGCTTGGCCAGCCGAAGACCCGCACCGATCCGATCTCGAACCGGTCGATGCCACGCTCGCGGCATAGCAGGCGAATCTCCGCCGAGCCCAGGAGATTGAGGTGCTCGACCTGCGCCAGGTCATGATGGCCAAGGCTTCTCAGAATGCTGCGGAATGCGCCGCCCGGCAGCCAGTGGATGACCGGCAGGAGCGTATGGACTTCGATCGGGAACCAGCGGTTCGGCGTGGTGAAAAAAGCGGCCTTGCGCGCGACGCGCACAAGTTCCGACACAAATGCCGCCTGCGACGTTCGCGTTCCGACGTGCTCAAGCACCGCGCTCGAGTGAACCACGTCGAAGGACCGGTCCGCGAAGGGAAGCCTGCGTCCGTCAGCTCTGACGAATCTCACGCCTGGATAGCGGCGTTCGATTGCGCCTGCGTCATCGACGCCGGCGGCGGTGATGCGATGAGGGTGGGGGTACCAGGCCTCAAGGTAATTGGAAACGTCGTAGGATGTGTCGCTGGTGACGCCGACATCGAGGATCGTGTCGTCCGGCGCGACCGCGGTCCGCCGCAGGAATTCCTCATACATGCGCCGTCGCAGCCGAAAGGCGAATTTCAGCGCCAGCGAGTCGGGTCTGGCGACGTTGTATTGGGCGTTCAGGCGCTTGTTTTGCATCGAATGTTCGAAACGCCTTCGGTCGGCCGGATTGATCGCCTTCAAATGAGATAGCATAAGTCAGCCGGGATCGCTTGGGACAGACCATGTGCGGCATCGCAGGTGAGATCCGGTTCGAGGGGGGGCGCGATGCGGGCGACCTTGCGCGCATGCTCGACGCGCTTGTTCATCGCGGGCCGGACTCGGCCGGGGTGTGGAACGAAGGTCCGGCGGCGCTCGGACACCGCCGACTTTCGGTCATCGATCCCAAGCCGCGCTCGGATCAGCCCATGCATGACGCGTCCGGCCGCTACGTCATGGTTTATAACGGCGAGATCTACAATTTCCGCGAATTGCGCGCCGACCTCGAGGCTGCTGGCGAATCCTTCGTCACTTCCGGCGACGCAGAGATCCTTCTCGCCGCTTTTCGCCGATGGGGCGCTGACTGCCTTGACCAACTCGACGGCATGTTCGCATTCGCGATCTGGGACCGCGATGCACAACAGCTGTTTGCAGCGCGCGACCGCTTTGGCGAAAAGCCGCTGTTTTATGTTCCGCTTCCCTGCGGAGGACTGATTTTCGCCTCCGAACTGCGCGCGCTGATGCGCAATTCGCAAACCTCGCACGACATCGATTCGGTGTCGCTCGGTCGCTACCTCGCCTGCGGCTATACGCTCGACGAGCGAACCATCCTCTCCGCGGTGCGGCGACTGCCTCCGGCCACGCGCCTCGTTGCGCGGCGGGGCGTGAGCCCCGACGTCGCGGTCTACTGGGACCTCGCCGAGCGGATCGCCGAGCCGGCCGCGATCAAGCGCGGCGAGGCGCTCGAACGCTTCGAGTCGCTGTTTCGCGACAGCGTCCGCCGTCGGCTCGTCGCCGACGTGCCGCTCGGAGCCTTTCTCTCAGGCGGCATCGATTCGAGCCTAATAGTCGCCGCAATGGCCGAAGTCGGCGCTGCAGAGAAGGTGCGCAGCTTCTCGATCGGCTTCCACGAGAAATCCTACTCCGAACTGCCGAAGGCGCGCGAAGTCGCGGGCGCGCTTGGGGTCGATCATAACGAGGAAATCGTCTCCGCCGAGGACGCCGCTTCGGTGGTCGCGATTCTTGCGCGCAACGACGAACCTTTCGCCGATACGTCGATCGTTCCGACCCACGCGCTCGCGCGCTTCACGCGCAGGCACGTGACCGTGGCGCTGTCCGGAGACGGCGGCGACGAATTATTCGCCGGCTATGAAACCTATCGCGCCGACCGGCTCCGAGTCGCTGCGGCGATCGCTCCCGCCGCCGTAGTCAATGCGGCGAGCGCCGTCGCCGCGCGAGCTCTGCCCGCGTCGTGGAGCAAGGTCGGCTTCGACTACAAGCTGCGCCAATTTCTGCACGGCGCCACGCTCGATTTCGCTGCGGCCCATTGGTCGTGGCGCGAACTGTTCGACGAGGCTGGACGCCGACGCGTGCTGCGCGACGACTGGAAGTCGGCCGCCGCCCATGACGGGCTCGATGTCGTCCGCGGACACGACTCGGCGGTCGCCGGCCGCACTATGTTGCAGCGCGCGGCCTATATCGACATCAAGACCTGGCTCGCCGACGACGTACTGGCGAAGGTCGACCGCGCCGCTATGGCGCATTCGCTGGAAACGCGCGCCCCCTTCCTCGATCACAGGGTCGCCGAATTCGCGCTTTCCCTGCCCGACGACTTCAAACTGCATGGTGCGCGCACCAAGCGAATTCTGCGCGAAAGTGCGGCGCGGCGCTTCCCGTCCCGCCACGCCGGTCAGAAAAAGCAGGGATTCAATGCTCCGGCGGCGCATTGGATGGCGGGGAAGCTGCGCGATCCCCTCTTTGACCATGCGCGCGGCGCCGCCGGCGACGTCGTCGATCCGCAAGCCGTCGAGGCGCTCGCCTCTGCGCATGCGCTTCGCCGCTGCGATCACGGCTTTCGGCTGTTTGCGCTGCTCGCCCTCAGCGTCTGGCTCAACGAAGCGACCAAGCCGTGCGCGGCGAGGCCGACGCCGCAACTGGCGGGAGCCATGCCGTGAAACCGGCCGTCTCGATCGTCATCCCGGCGCTCAACGAAGAGGGCGCGATCCGCGAAATCGTTGAAGAGATCCGCAAGATTCTGAGTTCGGCGGGCCGCGCTCATGAAATCATCGTGGTCGACGACGGCTCGAGCGACCGCACTGGAGAGATCGCACGCCACGCGGGCGCCGACGTCGTTCGCCATCCGCACAATGTCGGATACGGACGGTCCTTAAAGGATGGAATCGCCGCCGCCCGCCATGACGTTGTCGTGATCATCGACGCCGACGGCACTTATCCCGCGGCGGAAATCGTCAATCTGCTGTCTAAGTTCGATGAAGGCTTCGACATGGTGGTGGGGCGGCGCACGGGCCCTGCCTATTCAGGCTCTTTCCTCAAGGCGCCGCTGCGCGAATTCCTGCGGCTCCTCGTCGAGTTCACGTCATCGCGCAAAATCCCCGACATCAATTCGGGCTTTCGCGTGTTCCGACGCAATCACGCGATCCTCTTCGAACCGCGCCTCTGCGACACGTTCAGCTACACGACGAGTCTGACGCTCGCCTTCATGATGAACGGCTGTTTCGTCGGTTATCAGCCGGTCGCCTATTTGCCGCGCGTCGGCAAATCGAAAGTGCGCCTTGTCAAGGACAGCCTCAAAACCCTGCAGTACATAAGCGAGGCGGCTGTCTATTATAACCCCTTACGCATTTTCGGCGGCATGGCGGGCCTCCTCGGCGTCGTCGCTCTTGTGCTTCTGATGTGCAATATCGCCTTGCGCTCTGAAGGCGTGTTCCTGCTTGCGGTCGGAATTCTGACGTCCACAACGCTTATTTTCGGAATGGGCCTTTTGGCGGTCGCCTTGAAGCAGGTGCACCACCATCACTTGACCGGTTTACGGGAGGATCTGACTTCCGCCATTGCGGAAAGCGTTTCGGCCGCGGGAGCGATCGCGCGAGAACACGAGACGGCGCCTTTGTTGTCCGCAGACCCTACGGAACCAGCGGCGACGACGCCGGGTTCAAATCTGCGCCCGGCTGAACGGAGACTGGTCCGATGAAGATTCTGGTGATTGGAGGCGACGGCTTTTGCGGATGGCCGACCGCACTGCACCTTTCAAGCCTCGGACATGACGTAGTTATCGTCGACAATCTCTCGCGGCGCAAAATCGATATCGAGCTTGAGGTCGAGAGCCTGACGCCGATCCGGCCGGTCTCGGTCCGTCTCGCCGCATGGAAGAAGGCGACCGGCCGCGAAATCTGTTTCAGGAATACCGACGTCGCGCAGAATTACGCGCGTCTCCTTCGCCTGATCGAAGAGGAAAAGCCCGAGGCGATCGTCCATTTCGCCGAACAGCGCGCCGCGCCCTATTCTATGAAATCGTCCTATCACAAACGATATACGGTCGATAACAATCTGAACGCCACGAACAACATCCTGGCGGCCATCGTTGAGGCGAAGTCGGGAGCGCACCTCGTCCATCTCGGCACTATGGGCGTCTACGGTTACGGCACTGCCGGACTGAAGATTCCGGAGGGCTACCTCCCTGTGAAAATCGAGACGGAAGACGGGCGCGAAATCCGACAGGAGATTCTCTACCCGGCGAATCCCGGCTCGATTTACCACATGACCAAGACGCAGGATCAGCTGCTCTTCGCCTTCTACAACAAGAACGACGGCTTGAAGATCACCGACCTCCATCAGGGAATCGTGTGGGGCACTCAGACCGAGGAAACGCGACTCGACGAAAGGCTGATCAATCGCTTCGACTATGACGGCGACTATGGAACGGTCCTTAACCGGTTCCTCATGCAGGCGGCGATCGGCTACCCGTTGACAGTACACGGAACAGGGGGTCAGACACGCGCCTTCATCCACATTCAAGATACGGTGCGCTGCATCCAACTCGCCATCGAAAATCCACCCCAGCGCGGCGAACGCGTACACATCCTGAATCAGATGACCGAAACGCATCGCGTCCGCGACCTCGCGCAGATGATCGCAGACAAGACAGGCGCTTCGATCGCGTATGTCGACAACCCCCGGAAGGAAGCGGCGGAAAACGACCTGAACGTCGAGAATCGCCGCCTTCTCAATCTCGGCCTCAATCCCATCACTCTTGAGGAGGGCCTTATGAACGAGGTGACCGAGATCGCCCGCCGTTACGCCGACCGCTGCGACCGAACGAAAATCCCCTGCGTTTCCTATTGGACGGACGACCAGCGCACCGGCGCGTGACCGGTTGCGCGACTTGCGGCGAGGGCAAGATTGAGCGCCTTGCGCATAACGGTCGGAAGCGCAGCTGTCGCCGGATCAGCCCAAACGCCCTTGGCCCGGCGCTCTGAACGCCGAACGACGAAGACGTCGAGTTCGAGCCGGAAATGCGTGAAGGCGTGCTTCACGCGGCCGGCGCGCGCCGCGGCCTCGAATGATCCGCGGTCGAATGGCGTCTCCGTCCAGGCAGTGCCGGGTAGCCCGAGCATGCCGCCGAGAAGCCCCTCCGCCGGACGGCGCTCCAGCATGACTTCTCCGCGCCGATTGAAGCGGGCGAGGACCGCGCCGTAGCGGACTGGTCGCTGCGGCTTCGGCGTCCGTCGGGGGAACGACAGGGCCTCGCCGGCGCGTCCGGCGGCGCATGCAAAGGCGATCGGGCACGTCTCGCAACGGGGGGTCCTCGGCGTGCAGACGGTCGCGCCGAGATCCATGAGCGCCTGGGCGAAATCGCCAAAGCGAGCAGCCGGCCGGATTGAAGCAGCAAGATCAGCAAGGTGCGTCGGCGGAGCTTCTACGGCGAACAGGCGCGCGAGCACGCGGGCGATATTGCCGTCCACGGGAACGACGGGCGCATCGAAGGCGATCGCTGCGACCGCCGCCGCCGTATAGGCCCCCACTCCAGGCAGGGCCTGCAGGCCTTCCTCCGTGGACGGAAAACCGCGCACGGCGATTTCGGAGGCCGTGCGATGCAGGTTTCGCGCCCGAGCGTAATAGCCAAGTCCGGCCCACGCCGCGAGGACGTCGTCGAGCTGCGCCGCTGCAAAAGCGGCGACCGAAGGCCAGCGCGCGATGAAAGTTTCGAAACGCGGCGCGACGGCCTTCGCCGTCGTCTGTTGGAGCATGAATTCGGAAAGAAGGACGCGCCATGGGTCTGGACGCTCGCCGCGCGCATGTTCGCGCGGCGCGACGCGCCAGGGCAGGTCCCGCGCGCAGGCATCGTACCAACCGAGCAGGGCGGCGGCGATGCGCGCTCGGAGCTCTTGGGGAATTCTTAGAGCGGTCATTGCGCCGCTCCTATGCTAGGTTGGAGGAACGATGCAAAACGCGCGTCCGCGATTGCCGCACCGTCCGCCTGTCGACACGCGCCCGGCGCGGCGCGCGCCGCCAGCCATTCGCCGCTATTCGTCGGCGGTTGTCGCGGAGCTCGCCCAAAAGACCCGTTATGTCAATCCCGCCCTCGCAGCCGAATGGAGCGCGATTGTCGGGTCCGAACTTGCGGGGCTATGCCGGCCGGGCCGCTTATCGGGGGGGCGGATCGGTCGCAGCCTCGAACTCATATGCCCCAGCGGAGCCGCTGCAGCGCGCGTCGCGTTCGAGACGGAAGGCGTGCGTCGCAAGGTCAATATGTTTCTCGGGCCGGGAGCGGTAGGGAAGATCTCAGTGCGGCAAAGCGGGGTCAAAGACGAAGGCGGGGCGCGCCTCAGTTCGGTCCTTGCCCGATTCCGCTCGGCGGTGAGCGCCCGGAGAGGCGGCGATCCGCCCTGATTTGCCAGTCGATTGGGAATTGCTTACGACTTATGTGCGCCCTTTGGGCGCAAGGGCTAGGTCCCTGGAGTAACCGGCATGCTAAAAACGGCAACCCGCGCCGCGATCGCGCTTGCGGCAATAATCTCGACCGGCTGCGGAGGCGCTTCGTCGGAGAGCGGCGAAAAGACGGGCGAGGTCAAGACGACCGCCGGTGATGCGCTCGGCGCGCTCACGCCGACCGACATGATCATGGGCTCTAAAGACGCGCCGGTCACGATCATCGAGTTTGCGTCCGTCACCTGCCCGCACTGCGCTACGTTTCATTCCGAAATCCTGCCGGGAATCAAGGAGAAATACATCGACACCGGGAAGGCGAAACTGGTCTTCCGCGAGTTTCCGACGCCGCCGCCGATGCTGTCTGTCGCCGGCTCGCTCGTCGCGCGATGCGCCGCCGAAAAGGGCGGCGCAGACGCCTATTTTCTGGTCGTTGCGACGCTGATGAAAACCCAGCAGAGCTGGGTCGTCGGCGACGACCCGAAACTCGAATTGCAGAAAGTCGCCGCACAGACGGGCATGGACCCGCAAGCGTTCGAAGCCTGCCTCAAAAGGCAGGACTTGCTCGATCAGATCAACGCCCGCGTCAACGAGGCCGATTCCAAGTTCAACGTCGATTCGACGCCGACATTCTTCATCAATGGCGAGCGGCTGCCGTCAGCTTCGATCAATGGCGACGGATTCTCTAGGCGGATCGACGAAGCGCTGGTCGAGGCCGCAGGCTAGGGAAGAGGTTGGCGGCGGCCGAGAATCGGCCATCTATCCATATTGGGAAGCGCTGCGCCGTGCCTCGCGGGCGCCCTAGGGCTTGAACCGCGTGAAATTCAACAATATCCGCCTGATCGGCTTCAAGTCTTTCGTCGAGCCGACCGACCTCGAAATCCGCGACGGTCTGACCGGCATCGTCGGGCCGAACGGCTGCGGCAAGTCGAACGTGCTCGAAGCCCTGCGTTGGGTCATGGGCGCGACGTCGGCGAAAGCGCTCCGCGGCGACGAAATGGGCGACGTCGTCTTTTCCGGCACCAGCATGCGGCCGTCACGCAACTGGGCGGAGGTGATCCTCACTCTCGACAATGCGGACCGCACCGCTCCCGCCGAATACAACGACGAATCCGTGATTGAGGTTTCGCGGCGCATCGTTCTCAAAGACGACGGAAGTCACTCGATATATCGCATCAATTCGAAGGAGGTTCGGGCGAAGGACGTCCAGCTTCTGTTCGCAGACGCGGCCACCGGCGCCAACTCGCCGGCCCTAGTTCGCCAGGGACAAGTCGCCGACTTGATCAACGCGAAACCGCAGAACCGCCGGCGGTTGCTGGAGGAAGCCGCTGGCGTCACCGGATTGCATTCGCGGCGCCATGACGCCGAATTGCGCCTGAACGCCGCCGAGCAGAATCTGACGAGGCTCGACGATGTGATCGGGGCCCTCGAAACCCAACGAGCGGCGCTGGCGCGGCAGGCGCGACAGGCGACGCGCTACCGCAACATCTCCGGCGACATCCGCCGCGCCGAAGCGATGGCGGCCTATCTGCGCTGGCGCGAGGCGATCGACGCGGCCGAGGCTGCAAAATCCGGCCTCTCTGAGATCGCCGGCGTCGTCACCGAGACAGCGCGCGCCGCAGCCGTAGCGACCGCTGTGCGCGAGGAGGCGTATGGCGCGCTAGATCCCCTGCGCAAGACCGAAGCCGAAGCCGCAGCCGCGCTCCATCGCCTCAATATCGCCCGCGACAATCTTGACGAAGAGGCGGCTCGCGCCGCCGCGGAGCTCGAACGCATCGCCGCCGATATCGGCCGTCTCCAGAGCGATTCCGAGCGTGAAACCGTCCTCCTCGCCGATGCGGAGGACGCCGTCGCGACACTGTCGCGCGAAGAGGAAGACCTTAAGGCGCGCGAGGCCTCCGAGGCCGAACGCCTCGCGGCAGCCGCCAACGCTGCGGCTGCATCGGCCGACGCCGTCCACGAAATCGAGCGGACGTTCGAAGCGAAGAGCGCCGAAGCCGCCGACCTTGATGCGCGCCGCCGTGCGTTCATCGCCGCGAACGAAGAAGCGGAACGTCGGCTTGCACGAATAGCCGCGCAGATGGCCGAACTCGCGGCCGAGCGCGGCCGCATCTCTCCGAGCGCCGATGAAGCGCGCGCGCTCGAAGAGGCGACAGCCCGCTGCGTCGCGGCCGACGAGGCGAGCCGGGCGGCCGAGGCGGCGCTCCATCGCGCCGAGGTGGAGCGCGCAGAGGCGCAGGAGCGCGAGACGGCGCTCAGAAGGCCACGGCAGAAAGTTGAACAATACCTCTCGGAAATCCGCGCCGAACGCGACGCCCTCGCCCGCGTGCTCGAGACCGAGCGCAGCCGCGCCTTCCCGCCGCTCATTGAGCAGGTTGAGGTCGAGCCCGGCTATGAGATCGCACTGGCCGCCGCGCTTGGGGACGATCTTTCCGCCGCGCTTAGCGACTCCGCTCCGGCGCACTGGTCGGGTCTTGGTGCGTCGCTCGCCGGAGCATTTGCGGATGCCTCCCTTCCCGAGGGCGTTGCTTCGCTCTCGCGCCATGTGAAGGCGCCCGATCCGCTGGCGCGTCGGTTGACGCTGACCGGAATCATCGACGTTGCGGACGGGCTGAGGCTCCAGCGCGAGCTTCGCCCCGGCATGCGGCTCGTCACGCGCGCCGGGGATCTGTGGCGCTGGGACGGCTTTGTTGCGCGGGCCGAAGCGAAAACGGCGGCGGCGATCCGGCTCGAACAGAAGAACCGTCTCGCCGCGCTCGCGCCCGACCTGGCGGATGCCGAAACGCGCTTGGAGCGCGCCGCCGCCGGACATGATGGCGCCGCCCGGGAACTCGTTCGCAAGGAGACGATCGAGCGCGATGCGCGGTCGCTGCTGACAGATTCGCGGCGCGCCGCGGATTCTGCAAGAACCACGCTCGACGAACTCGGTCGTACACATGAACGGGCGTCCGCTCGCATCGTTGCAATCGACGAGACGGTCTCGCGTCTCAACGCGGATCGGCTTGAAGGTCAGTCGGCGCTTGACCGTTTACGGGCGGAACAAGCCACCCTGCCGGACTCGGAGATTGTCGCCGCGGATGTCGCTGCGCGGCGCGAGCGCCTGTCTGAGTCGCGGGCGCGGGCGTCGGAAGCGCGCGCCGCGCATGGCGATCTCACCCGCGAAGCGACGATGCGCGCGGGGCGGCGTTCCGAGATCGGCCCCGAGCGCGGCGTTTGGGCGGCGCGGGCCGCAACGGCGCGCGAGCGGCTTGACGACATCGCGGGCCGGCTCTCCGGCGCCGATGCCGCCTACGCAACGGCCGCTGAGACGCCCGCTGTCATAGAGGAGAAGCGCAAGGCTTTGCTCGATCTCGTCGCCGCGGCCGAGGCACGACGCGCCGCAGCTGGCGATGCATTCGTCGGGGCGCAGTCGCGAGCGCAGGAATCCGACCGCGCCTTAAAATCCGCCGAAGCCGGGGCCGCCGAGGCGCGCGAGGCGCGCGCCCGGCTCGAAGCGCAGGCCGAAGCGGCCGTCGCTCGGGTCGAGGAAGCCGCGCATCTCGCGCAGGAGACCTGCGAGGCGCGACCCGAAGAGCTGCTCGACTTGGCCGGACACAGGGGCGGCGCCGAGTTGCCTACGCGCGAAGACACCGAGCGGCGCATCGAACGCTACAAGCGCGAGCGCGAGACTCTGGGCGGCGTCAATCTGCGCGCCGATGAGGAAATGCGCGAGGTCGCGGCGAAGCTCGAAGAGCTATCGCGCGAGCGCGAAGATTGCGGCGCGGCGATAACGAAGCTGAGAGCTGCGATCGGCGCCTTGAACCGCGAGGCGCGCGAGCGCCTCAACGCCGCCTTCGACACGGTGAACGGGAACTTCAAAGAGCTCTTCACCCGTCTGTTCAATGGCGGACAGGCCGAACTCCGGATGATCGAGTCTGAGGACGTGCTCGAAGCCGGGCTCGAAATCTACGCCTCGCCGCCGGGGAAGAAACTCGCGACCATGTCGCTGATGTCCGGCGGCGAGCAGGCGCTGACCGCAACCGCGCTCATCTTCGCCGTGTTCATGGCGAACCCGGCTCCGGTCTGCGTCCTCGACGAGGTCGATGCGCCGCTCGACGACGCCAACACAGAGCGCTTCTGCCGCCTCGTCGATGAGATGGCCAAAGAGACGGCGACGCGCTTCATCATCATCACGCACTCGGCCCTGACCATGTCGCGCATGGACCGGCTCTATGGCGTCACCATGATCGAGCGCGGCGTCTCGCAGCTCGTCTCGGTCGATCTGCGCAAGGCGGAGCAACTCGCCGCGGCGGAGTAGAGCGACCGATTTGTGGCGTTGGGTCGGCGCGTTGCTCCGTGCTGTGCGTGCGCTGGTCATTTGCCGAAAGTACGCCTTCCAGGGAGCTCCTCTCCCGGCCGGCGCGCAAAGCGTGCCGGCCACCCTCTCCCGCGAGCGGGTGAGGGCGGCCCCCCGCGACGCGGAGCGGGGTGAGAGAAAAACGCCCCGAAGGCGCTAGGCTCGAACGGCTCGGCGCGGCGCGGCAACGTCTCATCGCGCTACGTTCGTCGCGCGGGAGAGCGGGGCGGGCGGCGGCGGCTTGAATGCGGCGCGATTCTCTCTCACAAGGGCCGCCAATCCGGGCCCGCCCCCGAGGGCGCCCGATTGCAGGGGAAGGATCATGCGGAAACTCTTGATGCTGACGGTTTGTGCGACGGCGCTCATCGCGTGCGGGAAGAAGGACAAGGCCGCGGCGCCTGACGCGACGACGAAGACGGCGGCTGCGCAGGCGGCGGTCGCGCCGGATGAGGACAATGCGCTGCTCGCGCAATGGGCCGGCGCGAACGGCGGGCAGCCGGCCTTCGACAAGATGGACTTGGCGCTCGTCAAGCCGGCGCTCGAAGAAGGCATGAAGCGAGCGCTCGCCGAAATCGATGCGATCGCCGCCGCAAAATCTGCGCCGACTTTCGAAAACACTATCGAAGCCCTGGAGAAAACCGGTCGCGATCTCGACCGCGCATCAGCATATTACGGCATCTGGTCGAGCAATCTCTCGTCGGAGGAATTCCGTGCGATCGAGACCGAGATGGAGCCGAAGCTCGCCGCCTTTTACGACTCGATCACACAGAACGCACCGCTGTTCGCTCGCGTCAAGGCGGTCTACGAAGACCCTGCGACGAAGCGTCTGCGCTCCGACCAGCAGCGTCTCGTCAAGCTGGTCTACGACAATTTCGCCCGCAACGGCGCAGCGCTCGACGACCAGAAGAAGGCCCGTTACGCCGCCATCAACCAACGCCTTGCCGAGCTCTACACGAAGTTCTCCAACAACGTGCTCCACGACGAAGAGACCTATGTCACTTATCTGACCAAGGATCAGCTCGGCGGCCTGTCGGAATCCTTTGTCGCGTCTGCCGCTGCGGCGGCGAAAGAGCGCGGGCATGACGGCGAATACGCCGTGACCAACACCCGCTCGTCTATGGACCCGTTTTTGACCTTCTCGACCGAGCGGCCGCTCAGGGAGAGAGTCTGGCGCACCTATTACAACCGCGGCGACAATGGCGACGAATATGACAACAACGCCATTATCGCGGAAATCCTAAAGCTCAGGGACGAACGCGTCGCCCTCCTCGGTTACGACAACTATGCCGCTTGGCGGCTTGAAGACCGCATGGCGAAGACCCCCGAGCGCGCCATCGAACTCATGGAGGCGGTGTGGCCGGCCTCCGTCGCGCGCGTGAAGGAGGAAGTCGCGGACATGCAGGCGGTAGCCGATCAGGAAGGCGCGAACATCACGATCGAACCTTGGGATTACCGTTTCTACGCGGAGAAGGTCAGGAAGGCCAAATACGATCTCGATTCGAACGAAGTGAAGCAGTATCTCCAGCTCGACAAGCTTCGCGATGCGATGTTCTACGTCGCAGGCGAGCTGTTCAAATTCAGCTTCAAGCAGGTCGCTGAAGGTTCGATCCCGGTCTTTCATGAAGACGTGAAGGTCTGGGAGGTGACCGACAAGGCCTCCGGCACGCATGTCGGCTACTGGTATCTCGATCCCTTCGCGCGGACTGGGAAGCGTTCTGGCGCGTGGGCGAATAGCTTCCGCGGCCACGAAACATTCGAGGGCCTTAAGACGGTTCTCTCCTCAAACAACTCGAATTTTGTGAAGGGCGCTCCCGGCGAGCCCGTGCTCATCTCATGGGATGACGCAGAGACCTATTTTCACGAGTTCGGACATGCGCTTCATTCGCTCTCGTCTGAGGTCGCTTATCCGACCTTGAACGGCGGCGTTCGCGACTACACCGAATTCCAGTCGCAGCTCCTCGAGCGCTGGCTTCCGACCGACGCGGTCATCAAGAAATACCTGGTCCACTATGAGACGGGCGCGCCGATTCCCGATGAGTTGATCGCCAAAATAAAGGCGGCCGACAAATTCAATCAGGGCTTCGAGACGACCGAATACCTCGCTTCGGCGCTTGTCGATATGCGTTATCACACCGTCGACCCAGCGAATATCGATCCAGACAAGTTTGAGCGCGAAACGCTGGCTGCGCTCGGCATGCCGAAGGAAATCGTCATGCGTCACCGCTCGCCCCATTTCGGGCACATCTTCTCGGGAGAGGGCTACTCCGCCGGCTATTACGGCTATCTGTGGGCGGATGTTTTGACATCGGACGCCGCGGAGGCGTTTGCAGCGGCCCCCGGCGGCTTTTACGACAAAAAGGTCGCGACGAGCCTCGTCGCCAATCTCTTCGCGCCGAGGAATTCGATCGATCCCGCCGACGCCTATCGCAAATTCCGCGGCCGCGATGCCGGCATTGCGCCATTGATGCGCGATCGCGGATTCCCGGTGACTGAGTAGCTCAAGCCGCGCGCGCGTCGGCGTCGCGGCCCTCCTCCGCCTCGAATTTGAGGCGGAGGAGATCGATGCGCATGCTGTTGCGCATGGCGAGAGCGTGGAAGGCGAACGACCCCCGCGTCAGGCCGGAAATGAATTCGGTCGTCTCTTCGAGCGTCACGCTCGCACCACGACCCAATGGCGCGATCTCGTAGACGCTCGCCGACGAGAGGACCGCGCCGATCGGCTGACCATCTTCCGGCGAGCAACGATAGGCCATCCGGGACGGAGGCAAGGATTTTGTCACGGTCAGCGAAAACGGGCGATCCGACTCCGGGGATTCGATCAGCCGAAAATGGCGAGCGGCGACGATCTCCACAGTCTGGCCGCGCAGGCACCAGCGGTTCGCCGCGGCGGATGGATCGAGGAGCGCGAAAATCGCCGGCGGAGCGGCTCCAATCCTGATTTTCGCAATCTGCGTGACCGTGCCGCTTCCTCCGACAGCGTGCGGCGCATGAAAGGGCGCCGCGAGGAGTGCGCCGGGGAGAGCCGTTGTGCGCGCAAACGCCAATTCGAATCGCGTGCCGAACATGGGCATCTGATACTCGCCGGCCGTTAAATTCTGCTTGCGCCCCGAGCCGGCGCGGCCAGACGACGCGGGGGCGATCGCGTCCGAAAATCAGCAGCTTGAGCGCAATCGCTTGCTTGACGCTGCACTGCGGCGCCGATACGGTCCGCCGCGATTTCTGGCGCGGGGCGTATGGCGCTTTCATTCGGGCATGCCCATGGCGGTTGACGCCGAAGAGCAGCCGCCCTCGCTGGAGGAGTTCTCTAAACGCCTGGACGCCGCACACCGCGACCCCAAGTTGGAGGTGAAGCCGGCGGTCAGCGGCGCGGCCTTGGGGCGCGCATTGCGCCTGTCGACCGAACTCCTGGCGGCGATCCTGGTCGGGACCGCGCTCGGATGGGGGCTCGACCGGCTCACGGGCCTTTCGCCCTGGTTCCTGCTTGCAGGCATCGGGTTCGGGTTCGCTGCGGGCGTGCGTAACATCTGGCGCGCGATGCTTAAGGAGAATTCGTCCGGCAACGGATGAGCTTGGGACAATGTTCGGATTGCAGACGGCGAGCCCCATCGAGCAGTTTGAGATCCTGCCGATCGTTCCGATCGAGATCGGGGGCATGGATTTCTCCTTCACCAATTCCTCGCTGTGGATGCTGATCGGCGTGACGGCGACCACGTTCTTCTTCATCGCCGCGACATCCCGGCGCGCGCTGATTCCCGGGCGCCTGCAGTCGGCGGCGGAAGTCCTCCACGAATTTATCTCCGATCTCGTGCGCGACACGATCGGCGACGAGGGGCGCAAATTCTTCCCTTATGTTTTCACGCTCTTCATTTTCATCCTTGTCGCGAATTTCCTCGGCCTCTTTCCGTCCATTCCGGGACTGCCGCACGCACTCCACACGTTCACGACGACGAGCCAAATCGTGGTGACCTTCGCGCTCGCCATGCTGACGATCGTCATCGTGATCGTGTACGGGCTCCTCAAGAACGGGCTCGGATTCTTCAAACTTTTCGCGCCTTCCGGATTGCCTTGGTGGCTTTACCCCCTCCTGGTTCCGATTGAAGTGATTTCATTCCTGTCGCGGCCGATCAGTCTTGCGGTCCGACTCTTCGCAAACATGTTCGCAGGACACATCATCCTGAAGCTTTTCGCGACCTTCGTCGTCATGATGCTGGGCGCGGGCGGCGTTGTCGCGGCGCTCGGAATCGCACCCTTCGTGCTGACCATCGGCGTCACCATGCTCGAAGTTCTGGTCGCCGCGCTCCAAGCCTACGTCTTCGCGATCCTCACCTGCATCTACTTGAGCGACGCGGCGCACGCCGCCGACCACTGAACGCCCGCGCGGCGAGGGGCCAGCCGCGGCCAAGGGATCAACGGCTCTCGAAATGGAGAAAGACATGGAAATCGATGCGGCAAAACTGATCGGCGCGGGCCTCGCCACCGTCCCGCTCGCCGGCGCTGGCGTCGGCCTCGGCCTCATCTTCGGCAACTTTCTGTCCGGCGCCTTTCGCAACCCCTCTGCGGCCGCCGCCAACCAGGCGACCATGCTTCTCGGCTTCGCGCTGACGGAATTCACCGGGCTTCTCGGCTTCGTCGTCGCGATGCTCATTCTCCTCAACGTGTTCTAGAGCTAGAACGGCGCAAATCGCCGTCGAGGGGCGCGCCTTGTCGATCGACTTCATATTGCTCGTCGCTGCCCAGGCCGCTGGCGGCGAGGCTGCTTCCGGCGGCCTGCCTCAGCTCGACATGTCGAACTGGCCGGGCCAGCTCTTCTGGCTTTTTGTCTTCTTCGGGCTCCTTTATGCGCTGATGACGGCGTATTTCCTGCCGCGCATCGGCGCGGCGATCGAAGAACGCCGCGATCGCATCGCCGACGATCTCGATCAGGCCGCAGAGCAACGCAAGAAGGCCGAAGCGGCGGAGAAGGCTTACGATCGGGCATTGGCCGACGCTTCCGCCAAGGCCCAGGCGATCGCCGGAGAGACGCGCGCCAAACTGAACGCCGAAATCGCGCAGTTGGCCGCCGACGCCGACCGCATTTCGACCAAGGCGTTGGCCGACGCCGAAGCGCGCATTGCCGAGATGCGCGCAGATGCCTCAAAAAAGGTGAAGGAGGCCGCGATCGACGCGGCGCGAACGATCGTTTCGACGCTGATCGACGAAACGCCGACCGCGGAGACCGCCGCCGCCGCCGCCCGCGAAAGGGCCATCGCGTGAGAACCTCATGATCGTCGTCGCCGCTCTCGCCGCGCAGGCCGCAGAAGAGGCTCACGGCGCCGAAGCCTCGGGAGTGATGAGCGATCCCGGCCTTTACGTGCTCGCCGCATTTCTTATCGTCCTGGCGATTTTCTGGCGCGCGGGCGCGTTCAAGGCGCTCACGCGGGCTCTCGACGGACGTGGGCGCAAGATCGCCGACGAACTCAATGAAGCGCGCCAACTCCGCGACGAGGCCCAAGCCCTCCTCGCGCAGTTCCAGCGCCGCCAGCGCGAGGCCGAATCGGAGGCCAAGGGCATCATCGAACAGGCGCGGCGCGACGCGCAGGTCCTGGCCGCCGAAACCCGCGACCGCATCGACGAGCAGATCGAGCGCCGGGCGAGGGCCGCCGAGGAGAAGATCGCCCGCGCCGAAGCGCAGGCGATCGCAGAAGTTCGCGACGAAGCCGCGGAGATGGCGGTCGAGATCGCGCGCAAGATCATCCGCGACCGGATGGATCAGGGGGCGCAGGCGGCGCTGGTCGACCGCGCGATTTCGGATATCAGGGCGAAGGCGAATTAGGCGGTCGCGGTCGTCGCTGGAACCAGCGATTGAGAGTCGCTGCTCGTAATCGTCGCTTCTTGTCTCCAAGACATGGCTCCGCCGGTTCCGCCGTCCGGGATTCTTTTCCGAACGCGAGATGATAAGATGGAGAGGTCGCGCGGGACGCGTGACATCCATTGTAGCGGCGGGAAGGAGACCCCGACCCGCCGCGATAAGGGACGCCTCCGCGTCCCGCGCTCCGGCGTTTTTTCTGTCGACGGTCCGGGCCGTCCCCGCCTCCTGCTCGGACCTTTCGGGCTCTGCAGGTCGCGAAAAAGCCCCGGCTCTGCGACCGACTAGGGTAACGCTCCGCTTCCGTTACGCTGCGGTGCGCCCCTCGTTCGCCGTGTCGAAGCCGTCAGAAAACGGTTGGCCTGCCGCCTCTCCAACTTCGACATGACCATCATAACGGAGAGCAAGCGGTGTCCGATAAGTTCGCCGTGCATGGTGAACTTTCGCTTGAGCCTTAGGGAATGGCTGCAGCCTGCCGCCGAAGCCGCCTTAAAGCCTTGATCCGCTTCGCGGCGTTTTAATTTCTCCGTTAACCGATGATTATATGGGGAAAATTCTCTGCAAGAAAAATCCGGCTTATCCTCGCCGAGCTGGAGGGTTTTCGAGTCAACTCATGCAACGTGCACGGATGACCTCTCCCCTTCGGGGAGAGGTCGGATTTGCGCAGCAAATCCGGGTGAGGGCGAAGGGCTGCTCCGGATTAATTCCCGAGCTCTTCCCCCTCATCCGGCGCTGCGCGCCGCCTTCTCCCCGCTGGGGAGAAGGAAGATCGCGCTTGTAATTCGGTTTGCTCAATGCGCGGCTTCCACCGCAGCACCGGGTTGCGCGCCGCGGCGGTTTCATCGAGGCGACGGCGGGGGGCGAAGTGCGGCGCGCCCTTGAAACTCTCGGCGTCACCCGCCTTGGCCCGCCGGGCGAGCGCAAGGAGCGCATCGCAGAAGCGGTCGAGTTCCTCCTTCGATTCCGATTCGGTCGGCTCGATCAGCATGGCGCCGTGGACGACTAGCGGGAAATACATCGTCATCGGATGATAGCCTTCGTCGATCATCGCCTTGGCGAAATCGATGGTCTCGACGCCGGTCTCCTTCAGGAAGCGGTCGTCGAACAGGGCCTCGTGCATGCAATGGCCGGGGAAGGCCGGGGTCATCTCGGATTTGAGGCGGGCGAGGACGTAATTGGCGTTGAGGACCGCATCTTCCGCAGCCTGGCGGATGCCGTCGCCGCCATGAGAGAGCATGAATGCGAGGGCGCGCACGAACATGCCCATCTGGCCGTGAAAGGCGGTGAGCCTTCCGCCATGGCTCGCCTCGCCTTCGGACGCCGCGGCGCGTCTCGTTTCGACAAGGTGGAATCTTCCGTTCTCGCGAACGACGTAAGGGACGGGCGCGAAAGGGGCTAGCGCCGCGGACAACGCCACCGGACCCGATCCCGGCCCGCCTCCGCCATGCGGAGTCGAAAAGCTCTTGTGGAGATTGATGTGCATGGCGTCGACGCCGAGGTCGCCGGGGCGCACTTTCCCGGCGATGGCGTTGAAATTGGCGCCGTCGCAATAGAAATAGCCGCCGGCCTGATGAATGGCATCGGCGATCGCCTTGATGTCGCGTTCGAAGAGTCCGCAAGTATTGGGGTTCGTCACCATGATCGCCGCGACATCCGGCCCGAGCTTTTCCTTCAGCGCCTTCAAATCGACGCGTCCCGTCGAATCCGCCGGAATCGCATCGACCGTGAACCCGCATTGCGCGGCGGTCGCCGGATTCGTTCCGTGCGCCGATTCCGGCGCCAGCACGCGGGTGCGATGGCCTTCTCCCCGCGCAGCGAGGGCGGCCTTGATCGCCATCATGCCGCACAGCTCGCCATGAGCGCCGGCCTTCGGCGACATTGCGACCGCCGGCATGCCGGTCAGTTCGATGAGCCAGCGCGACAGCGTGTCGATGAGTCCGAGCGCGCCCTGCACCGTCGATTGCGGCTGCAAGGGGTGGATGTCGCCGAAACCGGGAAGCCGCGCCATTTTCTCGTTGAGGCGCGGATTATGCTTCATCGTGCACGAGCCGAGGGGAAACGGGCCCGAATCGATCGAATAGTTCTTCTGCGACAGCCGTACGAAATGGCGCATAGCCTCGGGCTCGGAGAGACCTGGCAGATTAAGTGGGCCTTTCCGTGCAAAGGCGCCGAGGCGGTCTTTGGTTTTCGGCGCGGGCAAGTCGACGCCCGTCTGTCCGAACGCGTCCTTTTCGAAGATTAGCGATTCCTCGATCTGCAGGCCGCGATTGCCGGTAAAGGTCGGATGCTCGCGTGTTAGATTCTCGTTTGCACGCGTCGGACGGCCTTGGCTTGACGAATTCATGCTGTCCATCCCTGCGTTGTCATCCTGCAAACGCGTGCATTGATCGGAGGCGCGCTTCGGCGTCCTTGACGATTTCGGCAAGCAGAGCGGCAGCCGGCAGCTTGCGAGCGAGCGCGCCCGCCTGGCCCGCAAGCATCACTTCGAACCCTTCGCGATCGGCCGCCGCGGCGGCCGCGGACAAGGCTCGCGTCGCGTCATAAGCCAAAGGAAAGGCTGGAACCTTGCGCTTGCTCGCGGTGATGGCGTCGAAGAGATGGTTGCGGAAGCCGCGGGCAGGCCTGCCAGATACGGCGCGCGTCAGAATGGTTTCGCGCGCCGCCGGACGGCCGAGGATGTCGCGGTGCCGCGCGCTGGCTGAGGTCTCCGGACAGGCGATGAACGCGGTGCCCATCTGGACGCCGTCGGCCCCGAGCGCCAGCGCCGCGGCGACGCCGCGCCCGTCGCCGACGCCGCCGGCAGCGACGACCGGAATGCGAAGCGCATCCGTGACCTGCGGAACGAGCGCGAAGGTTCCGATCTCGGGATCGGAATTTCCGTCATGAAAGCCGCGATGACCGCCCGCCTCGAAGCCTTGCGCGATGACGACATCCATGCCGGCCGCCTCGCAGGCGACGGCCTCGTCGACGCTTGTCGCGGAAGCCATGAGCGTCGCGCCATAAGACTTGAGCTTCCGGATCTGATCGGCCCGCGGCAGGCCGAAATGAAAACTGATGATGGGCGGTCTTGTCTCCAGCGCAGTTTCGAGCTGGCTCGGATCGTTAAGGAAGGACGGCGCCCCCGCCTCCAGTCTTTCCGGGAGAGCCAGGTCGAGTTCGCCGAAGAGAGGCGCGAGTTCCTCGATCCAGGCTCTCTCGACGGTGCGGTCGCGTTCCGGCGCTTTATGCGCGAAGAAATTGACATGATAGGGCCGATTCGTTCGCCGCTTCAGGTCATCGATCATCTGGCGCGCCATCGCCCCGCCAAATGGACCCGCGCCGATCGATCCCAAAGCGCCGGCGTTGGAGACGACGGCGGCGAGCGCCGGCGTCGAAACCCCGGCCATCGGCGCCTGGATGATCGGGAATTCGATGCCGAGGAGTTCCGTCAATCGCGTCTTCACAGCGTTTCCTCGAGAGCGCGCGCAAAGGCGCCGATGTCCTTGTCGGTCGTGCACTCGGTCGCGGCGACGATCAGCAGATTTTCCGCCGCCTTGTCTTCGGGCCAAAGGCGGCCCCCGGGGACGCCGCCGAGGACGCCCCTCGCGGCGAGCGCTTCGACGGCTTCGGCGGCGTTTTTGGGAAGGCGCACAGTGAACTCGTTGAAAAAGCTCCGTGTCAGGAGCTTGACTCCGGGCGCGGCGGCGAGCGCATCGGCCGTCTTGCAGGCGGCCTCGTGGCTGAGCATCGCCATGCGGCGCAGCCCGACTTCGCCCAATAGCGTCATATGCGCCGTGAAGGCGAGCGCGCAGAGACCCGAATTGGTGCAGATGTTGGACGTCGCCTTGTCGCGGCGGATGTGCTGCTCGCGCGTCGATAATGTCAGCACAAAGCCGCGCCGGCCTTCGGCGTCGACGGTCTCGCCGCAAAGCCGCCCCGGCATCTGGCGCAGATGTTTCTGGCGGGTCGCGAAAAGGCCGACATAGGGGCCTCCGAAATTAAGTCCGTTGCCGATCGACTGGCCTTCGCCCACGGCGATGTCCGCTCCCATTTCGCCAGGACTCTTCACCGCGCCGAGCGAAACCGCTTCCGTCACGACCGCGACGAGAAGCGCCCCTTTTGCGGCGCAGGCGGCTGCGATCGGCGCAAGGTCGCGAAGATTGCCGAACACGTCGGGGTTCTGAACGATCACGCAGGAGGTTTCCGAATCGATGATGGAGGCGAGGTCTTCCTGCGCCGCAACGTCGATCGGCGCTCCGACCACCGTGTCGCCGGCGAGTTCGGAATTGGTCCGCACGACGGCGGCGTAATGGGGATGGAGTCCGCCGGAGAGGACGACCTTGCTTCGCTTGGTGATGCGGCGCGCCATCAGCGCGGCTTCGGCGGCGGCCGTCGAGCCGTCATACATGGAGGCGTTGGCGACCTCCATGCCCAGAAGCGATGCGACCTGAGTCTGGAATTCGAAGAGATATTGCAAGGTGCCCTGGGCGATCTCGGGCTGATAGGGCGTGTAGGAGGTCAGAAACTCCGAGCGCTGAATGATATGATCGACCGTCGCTGGAACATGATGTCTGTAGGCTCCGCAGCCGACAAAGAACGGCCCTGCCGACGCCGGGCGGTTCCTTGCGGCCATCGCGCCTAAGACGCGCTCGACTTCAAGCTCGCCCTTGTGAGCGGGAAGGTCGAACTTCGCGTTAAGCGCCGATCGGGGCACGTCGGCGAAAAGATCGTCGACCGCCCGAACGCCGATTGCATCGAGCATCGCCCGGCGCTCTTCAGGCGAATGCGGCAGATAGCGCATCAGGCGGATTCCTTGAGCTGGGCGTAGGCCTTTGCGTCCATCAGCGCGTCGAATTCGGATTTATTCGACGGCCGCAGCTTGACGAACCATGAGCCGCCCTCCGGGTCTTCGTTCACCTTCGCCGGTTCGGCGACGATGGCGTCGTTCACCGCGACGACTTCGCCCGAGATCGGCGCGTAGACGTCGGAAGCCGCCTTCACCGATTCGACAACAGCCATTTCGCCATGGGCCTTGAATTTCGCTCCGACGGCCGGAAGCTCGACAAAGACGACGTCGCCCAATTGCTCCGCGGCATGACTCGTGATGCCGATCACCGCCACGTCGCCGTCCATCCTCACCCACTCGTGGTCTTTGGTGTAACGCGTGGTCATCATGGGTCTCCTATCCTCGGTAATAGCGGTGCGGAACGAAGGGCATGCCGGCGACCGACGCCGGGAGAGCCTTTCCGCGCACCATGAGATTGACAGGGGTTCCGATCGCGGAGCTTACGGCGTCTACAAAGCCCATAGCGACCGGCGCGTTGGCCGTCGGTCCGAATCCCCCTGACGTGACTATGCCGATCAGGCGGCCATCCGTAGACTGAATTTCCGCTCCTTCGCGGGCCGGCGCGCGCCCCTCGGGGCGCAGGCCGACTCTGACCCTCGCCGGCCCTTTGTCGAGTTCCTTGAGGATGCGCTCGGCGCCCAAAAATCCGCCCTCTTCGCGACGGCGTTTGCCGACGACGAAAGCGATATTGCCCTCAACCGGGCTGGCTTCCTCGTTGAGGTCGTGGCCGTAAAGGCAGAGTCCGGCTTCGAGACGCAAGGAATCGCGCGCGCCGAGTCCGATCGGCCGGACATCGGGATTTTCGAGAAGCGCGCGCGCAAGGCGTTCGGCGTCCGCCGTTGGAACGGAAATCTCGAATCCGTCTTCGCCGGTGTACCCGCAGCGTGACAGCAGAACATAGGTTTCCGACCACTCCCTCGGGCGCATGGTCATGAATGTCTGCTCGGCGGCGCCGGGAAACAGCCTTTCGATCGCTGCGGCGGCCCTCGGCCCCTGCACGGCGACCAGCGCCCTCTCGGCCTCGATTTCGAGATCCGCCTTGCCCTTTAGCGCGGCGGCGACGATCTCGAAATCGCGCTCCTTGCAAGCGGCGTTGACGACGAGAAACAGCGATCCGTCCCCGGACGGCATTGCAGGCCGAGTGATCATGAGATCGTCGACGATCCCGCCGCGCTCGTTGAGAAGGACGGAGTAGCGCATCGCTCCGCGCTTCAGTTTCCGAACTTCGCCGGGAACCAGCGTCTCGAGCGCCTTCGCGACCGCGTCATGCGCCTCAGCGGTTCCGCGCGGCGATTCTCGCGTGCGCAAGAAGGCTTGGCCCATATGCGAAACGTCGAAGAGCCCCGCCCTCTCGCGCGTCCACAAATGCTCCTTGAGGACGCCGTCCGCATACTGAACGGGCATTTCATAGCCGGCGAACTCGACCATCTTCGCGCCGAGCGCGCGGTGGAGTCCGTAAAGGGGCGTTCGCTTCAGGATTCTGCCGGTTTCCGCCATCTTGGTCCCATGCCTTGCCGCCGCTTGCCGCGGCGACCCCAGCTGTCATGGGACCTGAGAGATTCCCCCGCTTGCGTCGCGGGGTTACTCCTTCGGTGGGCCTTTTCGGCCGCTTTCCAGCCTCATTCCGCGCGCGGTCCTTTTGCCTGAGAGTTTCCGGGGCGGTTGCTCCTTCGGCGCCGGCAGTGCCGGTCTCTCCCGCAAACGCGGTTCGCGGGCCCTAGAGCCCGCGGGCCGACAATAGGAGCCGCAAAGCCCAAGTCAACTGCGCAATACTTTAAGCCCATGAGCGGTTTTCGGCACTTGTAGTGGAGCTTGGACGCGCTCTATCTCGGCGTCTCTAAGGCGGGGCGCGAACGATGCCGACCATCGATACCCAGGGACTTCAATCCGTAGGCTGGGCCGGCTTCCTCGACATATCCTACATGATCGAGGCGCTCGCCGCGCTCGCGCTCGCCGTGGCCCTTGGCGCGCTGATCGCGTTTCACCCGGCGACGCGCCGCATGGTCGATACGCTTGAAGAGGCGGAGCTTCCCAAAGTCTGCGTCCTTTATTCGCTAATCGGCGCCATGGTCGGCGTCATCGTGCTCGAATACGGACTGGTCGTCGGATTCGTTGTGTTCGGACTCGGCGGGCTTATGCGCTTTCGGTCGGTCACTTCGACGACGCGCGACACTGGACGTCTCATTCTCGTAACCCTGCTCGGCCTCATCTGCGGACTGAGTCTTCCTCACTTCGCCGTGCTCGCGGCGGTTTTCGCCTGGGTGTTGATTTTCATTTTCGACGGTCATCCGGTCTACTGCCTCCGGGCGCAGGAGATCCCAGAAGGGCGGATGAAAGAAGCGGCCGCGATCTATCGCGACGTTCTCGCCAGTCTCAAATGCAGGATCATCAGCGAGAACAAGTCCTTCGGGAAGCGCCGGATCGAATGGGTGTTCCGCGCTCCACGCAATTCGACGCAAGGAGCGCTCAACACGGCCCTTTGCGACCGCGTGCCCATCGCGTTGCGCGGCGAACTCGACTGGGAAGTCGCCTAGGCGGGCGTCAGTTCGCTGCGCCAGGCTGGTGATTGTGCTTTTCGCAGATGCAGTTGTCGCAGACGCCGCGCACTTCGAGCCGCGCCGTGTGCATATCGAAACCTGCGCGGCGGACAAACGGCGCGACCCCGGTCGCGACGGCGTCGATCTCGATTTCCTTGGCGGCGTCGCACATTTCGCAAACGAGGAACGCCTGTACGTCGTGCGGACCTTCATGACTGCAGCGGACAAAGGCGTTGAGCTTGTCGAGCTTGTGGATGACGCCCTTCGCCTCGAGCCCGTCCAGCGCCCGATAAACAGTCATCGGAGCACGGACGCCCCGGTCCTTCAGCATGTCGAGGATTTCATAGGCTTTGAGCGGGCCCCTGCTGGCGGACAAGATCTCCCAGACCAGCTTTTCGTTTTTGGTCAAACCGCTTGAGCGGGCGCGCCCGTCCAGACCGCTCGCTGGTCGGCCAGCGCCATTAGCGGTTTTCGACTTGCTCGTCTCGTCTCTCGCAGCCACACCCAGCTCCCGCCCGACCTGCCGCGGCGTTATATCGTTGTTATATCGGCGCGGGAAGATCAAAAATCATAGGCTCGCTCGCGAAACCATTTCGAGCCCAGCCATTTGACGCCAGATTTCACTGGCAGGCCCGCATGCCGGGACGACTGGTCCGCGGCTCCGTCAGGAAGGACATTTGAGAAAACAAGGACGTCGCCCGGCGCACCCTTGAAGGTCAGGCCGCCCGAAAGGAACTGTGTTTCGCCGCCCTCATAGTCGTCGTTGAGATAAAGCAGCGCGGTCCGAACGCGCTGGCCGCCGCGACCGAAGTCATCGCTGGTCGGCGGAATCCAGTCGAAATGCGGCTTGTATTCGTCCCCGGGGACATAACGCAGCACGCTCAGGAATTCGCCTTGGAGAGAGTCGACGCCAGCGATTTGCGCAAGGCGCAGGTTCAATTCGACGATCGCCAGGTCCTGATCGACCGGACCCAACGTCGCCGTCGCCGACTTGCGATGGGGATCGACACGCGCCGCTCCGGTCGTCGGGTCAAATGTCATGGAAGGCTGAAGCCGCTGCGCAGCGATCGCGATCACATAATCGAGCATCTCGGAAGGGACGGCCGCCCGGGCGACTTGTACGTAGGGAGAGGCGGAGAGCGTTTCGAGATTCGGGCGACCGTCCAGCGGCTTGTCGACTTTTTCTTCGATTCGCCCCCAAAACCGCTCGGTCTGAAAATCTTCCTGAGCGGTCGCGCTGGTTCTACTAGAATCGGGATTCCGCCGCTCCAGGCCGCGCGCGAGCTCATCCGTGCGCGGATATTTCATCGATTTGAGCCGCTGCAGGATTAGGCGCACGAAGCCTTCGTCCGTCGGGCGATTTTCGACCGCGCGGCGGACATAGACTGCCCCGGCCACCGGGTCGCGCTGCGCCGCGGCGGCGATCAGAGCTGCAGCATCGGCGTCGAGCACGTCGCGAAGGAAAAGGAGTCCGGCGATCTCGCGCATCGCGGCTGGATCGCCGCGCCGCGCCGCCTCGAACACAATCCCGCGGGCTCGCAAAAAATCGCGCTCGACGCCCAGACCTTCGGCATAAAGCACGGCGAGGAGCCTCGCGGCGGCAGCGCTGCCCGCAGCCGCCTCGAGCAATCGAACCGCCTCGGGAACGCCTCCTTTCGACTGCAGCTCGCGCGTCGCGAGCGTATAGAGAGCGTCCGGCTCGCCGCTCTTCGCCGCGCTCTTCAGCCAATGGTCGGCTTCCGCGGCACGGCCGTCTCTGCTGAGTTTGGCTGCGAGCGCATATTGCGCCCGCGCATCGCCGGCCTCAGCCCGTTTCGTTAAATCCTCCGTAGGCGGCGGGATGACCATACGCGGCAATCTACGCCGCGGCTTTGGTCATCGCCAGCCGGCGCGGTCGAAGATCTTGACCGCCTCGGTCTGGAACTCCCCGTATTTCGCCGCATCGAGCGGGTCGGCCTTGAATTCGCCGAGCGCTGCCATCGGACCCTCTGCGGCGATTCCCTCAACGACCGGGTACTCGTTGTTGCCACGCGCAAATGCCTTTTGCGATTCGTCGCGCAGGAGAAACGCGACGAGCGCTTCGGCGTATTCAGGATGGGCGGCGTGCCGGGCGACGCCAGCGCCGGAGATGTTTACATGCGTTCCCCGCGAGCTTTGGTTCGGGAACAGCACCCCGAGCTTCTTTCCGATGGCGTACTTGGTCTTGTCGGCAGGGCCGAGATAACGCGCGATGTAATAGGAATTGACGACCGCCAACCGGCAGTTTCCGACGGCGACCGACTCGATCTGAGCGGTGTCGTTGCCTTGCGGCGGGCGCGCAAAATTGGCGACCACGCCTTTCGCCCACGCCTCTGCGGCTTCAGCGCCGTCATGCGCGATGAGCGAAGCGAGCAGCGACTGATTGTAGACGTTAGAGGAGGGGCGGGCGCAGATCGCGCCTTTGAACTCCGGCTTCGCCAAATCCTCATACGATGTCAGTCCCGCCGGAGCGCCGGCGTCTTTGTTGTAGACGATGACGCGCGCACGCTTGGATAGGCCCACCCACATTTTCTGCGGATGCTGAAACTGCGCCGGCACACGCGCGAGCGCCGCTTCATCCGATATCGGACGAAACAGGCCGCGGGATTCAGCGCGCCAAAGGATTCCCGCATCCGCCGTAATGAAGAGGTCGGCGGGACTCGCCTCGCCCTCCAACTTCAAGCGCTCGATCAGTGCGTCGCCTTCGGCCTCGATCAGATTGACGGCGATGCCGGTCTCGCAAGAGAACGCATCATACAGCGCGCGGTCGGAGTCGTAATGCCGCGCCGAATAAACATTCACTTCGCCCGCTTTTTGCGTGCATTCCGCCGCGCGGGGCGCACAGGATGCGAGCGCTGCCCCCGCCAGAGCGGCGCTGACGACTGTCATTGGACCGATCAAGTGCTTCCGCCTCAATGCCCGCTCCTTCGCCGACCCTCGCCGCCAAGCGCTTCGACCGCGGCACACGCCATCGCGTTCCCGTCGATTTGTCCTTAGCCCATTATCTCTGGTTTTGCAAATAATTCGCATTTGCATCAATTTGAGCGAAGACGCGGATGAGAGCATGATTGAAGCGGGGTTGAACCGGCGTTCCTGGGGAGAGTCGCGAGAGGCTCGCGCCGACCAGACGGGCGGCCGCATCATCAATTCCCGCCTCGATCCGCCAACCAGGACCAGCAAAGCGGTTATCCCGCACAGTAAGGCGACTGGTCGGCGAGGGCGAAAAATCTATGGCCCCCGCGTAAGCGACGCAGACAACGGGTCCGTCTCCGACGGTGTCGACCGCAAAGTCTCCGAAAGCGGTTGCGACATTCCCCCCCTTGCGCTCGCCGCGAAAGGTTTGCGCACCCGGGAACAGAAGCGCTCCCTCCACCGTTGCAGCGCGCTCGAACAGCACCTGCGGAGCAGCCGCCTCAATGATTCGGCCGCTCTTCATGATCGCAATGCGGTCGCCCAGCGCAAGCGCCTCATCGGGATCGTGCGTGACCAGGATGGCGGCGGCGCCATTTGATTTGAGGATCTTCCGCACCTCGTCGCGAAGGCGCCGGCGAATGACCGCATCGACGCCGGCGAATGGCTCGTCGAGAAGCATGGCCTTCGGGCTGCGCGCCATGGCCCTCGCGAGGGCGACGCGCTGCTGTTGTCCGCCGGACAGCTGGTTCGGACGACGATCGTCGAGCCCGGAGAGTCCAGCCGCCGCAAGTTCGGCGCCGGCGCGCAGTCGGCGCTCCGCGACTGACAGCGCATTCAGTCCAAATGCAACATTCTCTGCAGCGGTGAGATGCGGAAAGAGAACATAGTCCTGGAAAACGAACCCGACAGGCCGCTTTTCAGGGGGAACAAACTGGAACCCGCTCGTCATCTCGACGTCGTCGATAAGCACGGCGCCGGACAGCGGACGCTCGAGGCCGGCCGCCACCCGAAGCAATGTCGTCTTGCCGCAGCCAGACGGCCCGAACAGAACCACGATTTCGCCCGCAGCGACTTTGAGCGAGGCGCCGTCGACCGCTGCGTGATCGCCATACCGATGGCGGATGTCGCGAATCTCAAGGCTCATGCGCCCCCTCGCACCGTGCGGCGACGAATGATAGCGGATGGCGATGAGCAGCGGCCCCATGTTCGATCCGCTCCGAATCGCCGGCGCCGCGCCGTATGTCGTCGCCGCGGCGGTTGCAGCGCCGATCGGCTTCGTGCTTGCGAACCTGGCTGAGCCGGTTGGCGCACTTCATCATGTGTGGACGACCACCGGCCCGCACTATCTCGCGGGCACGCTTTTCCTTTGTGCGAGCGTTGCAGTCTGCGCGAGCGCATTCGGCGCCGGTGCGGCCGCGCTGATCGCGCTCGCAGATTTTCCCGGACGTCGCATTTTGTCCATCGGCCTCGCACTGCCGCTCGCCATGCCAGCCTATGTGAGCGCCTACGCCTATGGCGACCTGTTCGGCCCGTTCGGAGGGCTCGCGATGCTCTTTGGCGCTGGCCAAGTGCCGCCCATCCGGTCCGGCGCAGGAGCGGCCTTGGTGCTCGCATTCGCCGTTGCGCCTTACGTATACCTCGCGATGCGCGCGTCGCTGGCGAGCCGTTCGGCAGCCTATTTCGAGGCGGCGCGAACCCTCGGCGCATCGCCAGTCGCCGCCTTTCGGCGAGTGCTCCTTCCGGTTGGTCGGGCCGCATTCGCCGGCGGGCTTGCGCTCGCCTTGATGGAGACGATCGCCGATTACGGGGTCGCCGAATATTTCGGCGTTCCGACATTGGGCGTCGGCGTCGTGCGGACGTGGCGCGGTCTCGGCGATCTCGTCGCCGCGTCGCAACTGGCGTCCGGATTGTTCCTCCTCGCGCTTCTGCTCGTCCTCCTCGAGGCAGCCGCAAGGCGCGGCTCGGGGGCTGAAAGCGCGCGCGCGCAGCGCGGCGCGATGCGGTTCCGACTCTCCGCCTGGTCGAGCCTTGCAGCGATCGCATTTTGCGCCATTCCTGTGGTCTTTGGCTTCGCTGCGCCGGCTCTCATTCTTGTTGCAAAACTCTTGCAAGGAAGCGGCGGCGCCGTCGCGCTCATCGAAGCGGCTTTGAACACCGCGCTCGCATCCGGCCTTGGCTGCGCTGTCGTTCTTGCCCTCGCGCTCGCTCTCGCCGCGAACCCCCCGCGCAATCCGTGGGCGCGAGCGGCGCTGACTGTGGCGACGCTCGGCTATGCGCTGCCGGGAGTCGTCATCGCCGTCGGCGTGCTTGGCGCCGCGGCGGCGCTGGGCGAAGGACTGGAATTCGTCCCGGCCGCCTTCCCGGCGCTGATCTACGCCTATGTCACGCGCTTTCTCACCGCCGCGCACAATTCGATCGAAGGAGGCCTCGCCCAAATTCATCCGCTGACGGAGGACGCGGCGCGTACGCTCGGAGCTTCGCCGCTCGTCGCGGCGGCGCGCGTCCGCTGGCTGCTGGCGCGGCCGGCGATCGCCGCCGGAGCCCTCATCGTGCTCATCGATATCGCGCGGGAGCTGCCGGCGACCCTGATCTTGAGGCCCTTCGATTTCGAGACCCTCGCGACGCGCGTCTATCGTCTCGCCTCCGACGAACGTCTCGCCGAAGCGGCGCCGGCGGCGCTGGCGCTCGTCGCCCTCAGCCTTATTCCCGCGATCCTGCTCGAGCGCGTGGCCAAACGCGATTAGGTTGCGATCGGGGGCGCGATGAAGCGCGGGTTCAGGCGCTTGCGACACGCCGTTCAGGCGCCGCGGCGCGCGCAGCATTCTCGATCAGCAGCGCCCATTCGAGCGCGTCGCGGCCGTCTTCGCCGGAGACCGGCGGGGGCGATCCCCCCGCCACCGCCTCGACGAAACGCATGACTCCATAGCCAAGGGGATCGGCAAGGGCGGAATGTTCGCTGTCGTTGTCGAACGAGGAGTTCAGGGGATGCGTCGTCGTATTGGCGATCGAGCGGCTGACGAAATCGATCTCCACCGCGCCGTCGTCATATTCGATGACCATCCGCCGCTCGCGCCGGTCGGCGAGCCTGCTCGCTTCGAACGACACGGTTGCGCCGTCGCGGAACGCAAGCCGGGCTTCCAGCTGATCGCCTTCGCCCGTCGCCATCGCCGAGACCGGTTCGCGAAATCCGAGACTGCGCACGAGGTCGATGTCATGAATCATCAGATCGAAGATCACCGAAACATCCTCGCCGCGTCCCGTCGTCGGATTGCGACGAATGCATGAGACCGAACGCGGACGCGCGCCGCGGCCGGAAAGGCCGAACGCCTCGAACACGAACCGCTCCTGATGCCCGACCTGGAGAACGAGGCCGCGATTGCGGCTCATGTCGATCAGCCTGTCGGCGTGAACGGTCTGCAGCGCAATCGGCTTTTCGATCAAAACGTGACGTCCGGCCTCAAGCGCCTGGCGAGCCAGATTGAAATGCGAAGACGCAGGCGTAGCGATGGTGACGACCTCGACAGCGTTCAAAAACTCCGCGAGGCTGGAATAGGCGACGGCGCCGTACCGCCGGGCCAGCGACTCCGCCCGGTCGCCTTCAAGGTCATAAACCGCTGCAAGCCGAACCCCTTTCAGCGCAACGTATTTCTGGGCGTGATAGCCGCCGAAAACGCCAGCCCCGGCGACGCCCGCAACGATCTCTTTGGACACCAATTCGCTCCGCCCCGCGCAACCCGATCACCTTAAGCCGGCCCGCGCCCTTGAGAAACCGCCCTTCCGGGACGGTGCATCAAAGAATATTTCGGGCTGTTTCCGCAACACTCAGTTTTTCCCCCTGACGCCCTCGCGGGCCTCTTTTAGGCGGTCGGAGAGAATAAAGGCGAGTTCAAGCGCCTGACCCGCATTGAGGCGCGGATCGCAATGCGTCTGATAGCGGGCGGACAGCTGGCTTTCAGCGATTCCAAAGGCCCCGCCCAGGCATTCGGTCACGTTCTGTCCCGTCATCTCGAAATGAACCCCCCCGGGATAGGCGCCTTCTGCCCGGCACGCCTCAAAGAACACCCCGACCTCCTGAAGGATTGACTCGAAGCGCCGGGTTTTTACGCCCGAACGGGTCTTGATCGTGTTACCGTGCATGGGGTCGCAAGCCCAAACCACTTTCAGCCCCGCCGACTGCACGGCGCGCAGCAGGGGCGGCAGGCCGGCCGCGGTCGCGTCGGCGCCGAAGCGGGCGATCAGCACGATCCGGCCGGCTGCGTTCTCGGGGTTGAGCGTATCGAGCAGAAGCAGCAATTCGCCCGGGTCGAGCGAGGGACCGCATTTGATTCCGATCGGGTTCTCGACGCCGCGGCAGAATTCGACATGGGCGCCGTCGGGCTGCCGCGTGCGATCGCCGATCCAGATCAGATGGGCGGAAGTGTCGTACCAACCCCCGCTGGTTGAATCGACGCGGGTCATCGCCTCTTCGTAGCCAAGAAGTAGCGCTTCATGGCTGGTGAAGAAGTCAACCTCGCGAATGGCCCGCACCTGATCGCCCGTCACCCCGCAAGCCTCCATGAAGGCGAGAGCTTCGGAAATCCGGTCAGAAAGCGCCCGGTAGCGATCAACTTGGCGGTTTCCGGAGACGAACTCGAGATTCCAGCGGTGAACGTTGTGGAGGTCGGCATACCCCCCTGAAGCGAAAGCGCGGAGCAGGTTCAGGGTCGCCGCCGCCTGGCCATAGGCTTTGAGCAGGCGCTGCGGGTCGGGCCGGCGAGCCGCGGCCTCGAACTCCATCCCATTGATGTTGTCGCCGCGATAGCTGGGCAGAGTGACGCCGTCGCGCGTCTCGGTCGGCTCGGAGCGAGGCTTTGCGTATTGACCGGCGATGCGGCCGACTTTCACCACCGGCATTGCGGCGCCATAGGTCAGGGCCACCGACATCTGCAGGAGCACGCGAAAGGTATCGCGGATGGTGTTCGGGTGAAATTCCTTGAAGCTCTCTGCGCAGTCGCCCCCCTGGAGCAGGAACGCCTCGCCGCGCGACACCGCTGCGAGCCGCGCGCGCAAGGTGCGGACCTCCCCGGCGAAAACCAAGGGGGGATAGGTCGCAAGTTCCGACTCAACCGCGGTGAGCGCCGCAAGATCGGGATAATCCGCCGGAATATGCAGGGCCGGCCGCGTGCGCCAACTTCGGGGATGCCAAGTCATCACTGCTCCGCTCGGCGCGACTGTAGGCCGCCATCTGGTTGCACCGCAACAAATCCATTGGGCGTCTCGTTTCTCCAACAATTCTCATGGCTCCGCCCTTTCCGCCGTCCGGGGTTTTTTCCGAACGCGAGAGGATAAATGGAGAGGTCGCGCGGGCCGCGTGACATCCATTTGCGGCGAGGGGTCCAGCCTCGCCGCGGTTTGCAGCAAGGGGTCCAGCCTCGCTGCGGTTTGCGGCAGGGCGT
>Ga0187893_10002180_pt1 | contig 43834 bp, 25 predicted proteins | sample MA1701074metaG_FD_139574 | JGI IMG/M metagenome (GOLD analysis project Ga0187893, IMG submission 139574) | White microbial mat communities from a basaltic lava cave in the Kipuka Kanohina Cave System on the Island of Hawaii, USA - MA170107-4 metaG ... | reverse complement strand
GGATTCTCGTTTCTTATCGCCTACATGATATACGGCGCCAAGATGGGCGAGAACGTCGAATTCTGGCCGTACAGAGGTTGGGGCTACAAGTTCTTCTCGGTGTTCGATCGTCCGATGTCGTTTTGGTATACGGTGGCTTATACCGCAGTGATGACCGTCTTTGGCATTCAGGCGATCAAACGGTGGGGAATCGACAAGAAAGACCGTTTCCAGATCTGGCGTTACACTTCTCTGATCGGGTTCCAGTGGATCTTTTTCTTCCTGATTCCGGAGTTTCTGTTTCAGTACGCGGTCGAGTATCAGTGGCTGGGGGAGTTGTCCAGGGATCCACAGTTCGCCAGCCAGCCGTGGCGGTCCTACGGGATCGTCTACGCCTGGCCGCTATTCTTCTATACCTTTCTGAATTCTCCGCACGATATCTGGATCGTGTGGGGTGTCCTTTTGAGCTTCGTGATCATTCCAGTGTTCGCGCTCTTCCATGGCAAGCGCTACTGTTCGTGGATTTGCGGGTGCGGCGGATTGGCGGAGACCCTGGGCGACCGATGGCGCGACCGCGCGCCCAAGGGCAACGCCTCGATTCGCTGGGAGGTCATGAACGGAGTCGTGCTCGGCGCCGCCGCGCTGGTTACGATCATAATGTTGCTGCGCGACGTTGTGGACTTGTTCCGGCCAGCGGCCGGTCCATCGATCGTGTGGTACCGGTTGATCGTGGATGTTTGGCTAGTGGGCATTCTGCCGGTGACGCTGTATCCGTTCTTCGGCGGCAAGATGTGGTGCCGCTACTGGTGCCCCCTGGCTAAGATGATGCAGATGTTCAGCAGCGCGTTCACGCGATTCAAAGTGAGCCGCTTCGCGATTCACGCCAACGATAAATGCATCGCGTGCGGAGAGTGCTCGCGCAATTGCCAGGTGGGGATCGACGTGATGCAATACGCGCTGAAACAGCAGCCGATCGACAACGCAAACAGCTCCTGCATCGGCTGTGGAATTTGTGTGTCGGCGTGCCCGATGGATGTATTGTCCTTCCGAGCGCCGGCCCAGACGAACCTGGTGCAGATCGAGACGAGGAGGGCGGCATGAAATGCTTCATACTCATTTTGGCTTCGACGGCGGCCTTCGCCCAACCAGCCACATACGAGATCAAGCCCGCACCTGGATCGCGCTTCTCTCTCGAGGTCTTCAAAACAGGACTGATGAGCGGAAAGAAGCACCTCTTTGTGTTCGAGCGCTATCACGGGACGCTCACCTACGACCCTAAGGCGCCGGAAAAGTCGAAAGCTGAGTTAACGGTCGAGACCGGCAGCATCGTGTTGAAGGATCAATGGCTGGACGCGAAAGATTTCAAGGAGGTTCATGCGTACGCCATCGGCGAGAAGATGCTTGAAGTTGCCAAGCATCCGTCGATGCGTTTTGTCTCGGGCGCGATCAAGCCGAGGCCCGATGGCGGCTTCGATGCCCACGGCACGCTCACGATTCGTGGCGTCCCGAAGCCAGTGGTTCTCGCCGTGACGCCGAAGCTCGAAGGCAACACGATCCATCTGACCGGAAAGGCCGAAGTGAGACTGAAGGATTACGATCTCAAGCGCCCGAGCGCGGCGTTGGGCGCGGTCGGGACGAAGAACGAGATGGCGGTGTCGTTTGTGGTGAGCGGCGCGAAGCGCTGACTCGCCAGCCAACCTTCTGACGGATCACCGTCAAGGCGCTCACGCTTCGCCACCATCAATTGCATCCAGGCGTTCTTCACCGGATCACGATATTGGCGAGCCGATTCGTGGTCTTCGCCAACTCTCGCATATCCGCAGACAACTCGCGCAGATCCGCGGCTAGCAGCTCGACTGTCTGCGTCAGAGCCTCATGGCATTCTGTCAAGCGATCCAACCTCTCGTCGATCGTCATACTTCAATGATGCCACGAAGGGCGGAGAAGACCAGCTTGGGAGGATTCGGTACTCCGAATTACTACTTGCCCGAGATCTATCGGCACGGATCAGGGTTCACCTACTCGAGGCCAGGGCGGCAGTGGGGTGTTGACCACTCGTCGCAGGTAAACCGGGTCCTGTATAATTCGGACGAGGTGCTTCGCATGCGATCTAAGCTCTTATGTCTGTTCGTCGCGCCCCTGTTCGCTTTCGGCGCCGATAAGGGACTCCCCCGTGGAGAGGCCTCGGATAAGAACCTGAAAGTCGAAGCGACAGCGTATCTCGATAAGTCCTCCATAGAGAAGGCGGTGGCGCCAGGAATGGTGGAAGGGATCGTGGCCTTTGATGTGAAACTGACGCCCGCGGCGGGCCAGAAGGTTACGATCAACCGCGATGACTTCCTGCTGCGGTCCGACAAGGACGGCCAGAGATCGAATCCCTATTCGCCGACGCAAATCGCGGGGTCTTCGGTATTGACCGTGAAGACGACCTACTCAGGCGGCGGGATTCGTTCCGAGGATCGCGGTCCTGTGTGGGGCGGCATGGGGGGCGGCATGCCCCGGCGGATGCCGGGACAGTCACCGGGAATTGGAAACAGCGTCAGCACCGAAGCGGCGGCCGCATCCGTCGATCCAGGCAGCGGGAAGACGAAGGAAGACCCGTTGCTGGCGGTCCTGAAGGAAAAGATCCTGCCTGAGAAGGAAATTGACGCGCCCGTCACGGGTCAGCTCTACTTCCTGCTGGAGGGTAAGCACAAAGTGAAGAACATCGAGCTGTTATACAAGACCGCGACCGGGCGTATGTCGGTTCGGTTCAAACAAGAGTAATGCGCGTATCTGAACTCGATACCCCGGCGATCGTGATCGATCTCGACGTCATGGAGGCGAACCTGCGCCGCGTGGCGGACTATGCACGCGAACATGATCTGCGGCTACGGCCGCACACGAAGACGCATAAGATTCCAGCATTAGGCCGCAAGCAGGTGGAGTTGGGCGCTGTAGGATTGACCGTTGCCAAAGTTGGCGAGGCGGAGGTGATGGTAGATTCCGGGACGCCGGATCTTCTGGTGGCCTATCCGGTGATCGGCCACGGCAAGCTGATGCGCTTGATGGAGGTGGCGCGGAAAACGCGGGTTACCGTTGGGCTGGATAATATGGTGGCAGCCCGGCAGCTTTCCGATGCGGCACGTGGGGCGCAAATAGAAGTCGGGGTGCTTGCGGAGACTGACGTTGGACTGAATCGAGTTGGAGTGACGCCAGGCGACGAACTCGTCGAGCTCGCCAAGTGTATTCGAAACCTACCGCATTTGCGGCTTGAAGGTGTCACCTTTTACCCGGGCCATATCAAGATGGCAGACGGGCCCTCAGCCGGGGAAATTGCCAAACTCAGCGCGCTTGTTCACGAGATCATCCGCCGATTTCGCACGGAGGGTCTGCCTATCGGGGTTGTCAGCGGCGGATCAACGCCGGCTCTCTTTCAGTCGCACGAGGTGAAGGGGTTGACGGAGATTCGCCCGGGAACCTACATCTTCAACGACCGGAATACCGTCGAGTTGGGGGCGTGCCGTTGGGAGGACTGCGCGGCCAGTATCTTGACGACGGTTGTGTCTACGGCCCGCCCTGAACAGATGATCCTGGACGGGGGGTCGAAAACTTTCTCCACGGACCGGCTGGCGACGGGAGGCGAGGGTTTTGGGTTGGTGCGGGAGGCGCCAGGCGCCGTGTTCGCCAAGATGAACGAGGAGCACGGATATGTCGATCTCCGGCGCTCAGAGCGGCGGGATTTCGAGGTGGGTGACCGCGTTCAAGTGATCCCGAACCACATCTGCGTCGCCATGAATCTGCACGAGCAGGTCTATGGCGCGCGCGGCGGGCAGGTGGAGGTGGTCTGGAAAGTCGAAGGGCGGGGCAAGCTCCAATGAGTATGCTCCGCCCTTGAGGATAACTACGTACGATCCTTGACCGATACCGGGGACGACTACTGGGCGTCGGCGATCGTGTCCACAGTAACCGTGTCACCACTTAGGGTGCCGGTAATCTTTACTTTCTTGCCCAGGTGACTCATCACCTTGTCGGCATTGGAGATCTTCTTCACCTCTCCATTGACGACAAACACCGGCGCGGCACCTTTCTTCACGCAGGCGGAAACGCATTTTTCGCCTCCACCATTGGCGTGCTTGGCTCCACACCCAGACTCGGAGATGGCGCCAGTCCACTCAGCCGCAAAAGCGGCAAACGAAAACATTGCCAGAGCAGCGATCTTCTTCATTTACGGGGAACCTCCCTTCAGGGACACAGTATATCAGACAATCTTGTCAAGGGACACAAGCGTTTCCTAGCTTTTCTTTAATGGTCCGGCCGGAAGCAGCCTGGGAGCGAATCCCTACCCGTTCATAGCCTCCGTGTAGCGCCGCTGCATTTCAGTGGGGGAGACCTCTTCGATGTAGTGCCCGATATTCCAGCGGTGGCCAAAGGGATCGCGGATACAACCCGCGCGCTCACCGTAGAAGTGGTTCTGGATCTCCACCTCCACCTGCGCGCCAGCCGCGACGGCGCCACCGATTACTTCATCGGCGTTATCAACATGGAGATGGATCGTGACAGGCGTACCACTAGTCGGCTGCGGCCCTTTGATGTTAAGTTCCGGATACTCGTCGGAAAGCATCACGGTGGTTCCGCCGAAGTCGAGTTCCGCATGTCCAATGCGGCCACTCGGCTCGGTGAGCCGGAACTTTTCGCTCGCGCCAAATGCCCTCGCGTAGAATTCAATAGCCGCATTGGCATTGTTGACATGCAGGTAAGCAAACAGCTCATGGATTTGGTTCGGCATTGTCTACTCCTTGTATGACGTAACAATTGTAGGGTAAAGATGGTCCTCTGGTCTTGAAGGAATTTGACCTGAAAATTCCTCACTGAGGAGGCGAGATCTGAAAATCTTGGCTGGCACGCCGCGCACGCTCGCGGTTAGTCGAGGCAATCTTCTGGAAGGCTGCTCGCATAATGGCAGCTTTTTCTTTCAGGCCAGCCTTGTCGAATGCCCGCGACAGTTGTAAGTGGAGGCTGCCATCCTCATCGATCTCGAGCGCCGCTTCGAAGTGAGGGATAGCGTCCCGGTCATTTCCGAGGCGTTGATAGGCGCGGGCAAGGGAAGCTCGAGCCGGAAGGAGCTTGGGATCGAGTCGGGCGGCCTTCTCCAGAAACGGGAGGGACTGCTCGGCCAACTGTTGCTGGAGGAGGCAGTCGCCCCGCATGTGGTTCCAGGAGGCATGATTGGAAAACGCCGCGCCGAGGGTTTCGAGGCTCGGGGTCGCGGCCGCGCAGTCGAGGGCACGCCAAAGGGCACGCGCATGTTCTAACTGGAGACGGGGCTCGGTGGTGGTTGCGAGGATCTCGGCGGCCCTGCGATGCTCGCCGCGAAGCGTGTGTGCACGTGCAAGAAGTTCCAGGATCTCGGGTCCGGGGGGAAGGGCTTCGAGATGTTCCAGCGCTTCTGAAGACCGGGTGCTGTAGTCGATCGCCTGGCGATAGAGTTTGGCTGGCTCATCACAGCACGCCTCCGCCCCCACCGCCGCTGCCCGTTGTTCTTCAACCATGGCCCATTCCGCGTGGCCGGTGTTTCTGTATATCGATGCAAGCGCCAGATGCGCGACGCGAAGATTGGGTTGCTTCTCCAGCGCCTTTTTGAAGAAGTAGAAGGCGGAGCGGTACTGCTCCTGATCCAGGCGGGATCGGCCCAGCAGTGCGTACCAATAGGCGGATTCGGGCGCCAGCTTGTCAATTTGCTCAAACGCGGCGCGGGAAAGGGCCGAGTAGCCGAGGACGAGTCCGTGCCAGCCCTTGGCGTGGCCAGGGTTATTGGCCGTGAGGATCGAGAAGTGTTCGATTGCCCGGGTATGCTGGTTTGTCGCAAGAAAAGCGTCGGCGAGCTCGATCCGGGCAACAGAGTTGTTCGGGTCGAGTTGCAAGGCGCGCTCGAGGGGCGGAATCGCTTTACCGGGCTGATTCAATTTCCAGTGCGCCAACCCAAGAACAAGCCAGGCGGGAGTGAGCTTGACATCGAGTTTCGTGGCGCGCTCGAGAGGCGGGATGGCATGCGCATGTTCGGCAGCCTGAAAACGGGCCATGCCAAGGTTCATCTGCAGGCCGGCGTTGGACGGGAACTGTTTGATGAGCGATTCATATAGTTTCGCGGCTTCCCTAGGCTGCCCGGACTGCATGAGTTGAGCCGCGCGTCGCGACAGAACCGCTGCGTCCTGGGCCGCCATTTGAGCAAGCAGAAAACAGTGATAGACTAATTCCAACTTTTCGCCAAGGAGAGTCTAGCATGATGCGTGTTATCCGGCTGATTCTAATCTCGGCCATTGCTGCCGCCTCCTGTTTCGGGCAGGCGTTCACATCGAATCTCACAGGGGTCGTCACCGATCCTACGGGCTCGTCGGTCCCGGGTGTCAATGTGAAGGTGAAGAACACGTCGACCAATGAGGAACGTAGATCTACATCGGCCAACGACGGCCGGTACACGTTTTCGCAGTTGCTGCCGGGCAGCTACGAGCTGACGGCCGAGAATGCCGGCTTCAAGACATTCCTGCAGCGCGGAATCACGCTCCTTGCCAACCAGTCCGGCGAGTTGAACTTCACGATGCAGTTGGGCGAAGTGACGCAAACGGTGGAAGTCGCCGAGAGTGTGGTCGCGCTCGATACGCAGACCGCCAATCAGAGCGTGACGTTGGATAAGGATATGGTGCAGCAATTGCCGGTCAATGCACGCAATCCGTTCGTGCACGTTCATGCGACCGCGGGCGTAGTGGCTGTGCGCACGGGGATTTCCACCGCCACACAGGATCAGAATCACAACCGGTTCGCATTCAACGGCGGGCGTGACGAGAGCGCTCTCATCCTTCTGGACGGCGTGCCCGCGACTACAGGCGACTGGAGCGCTCTGATCATTGCGCCTTCTGTGGATTCGGTGCAGGAAGTGCAGGTGATCCGGAACTCATACGAAGCGCAGTTTGGCAAGAGCGGAGGCGGCGTGGTGAGCGTGGTATCACGCGGGGGCAGCGATAAGTTTCATGGCGCGGGTTGGAATTTCCTCCGGAACGATAACCTCGATGCGAACTCGTGGGCGAACAATCGTGCCGGGCGGCCGAAGACGGAATTTCAGCGGAACACGTTCGGAGGAAACTTCGGCGGCCCAATCTCGAAGGGACGGCGTATTTACTTTTTCGCCGGCTATGAGGGACAGCGCGAGGGGAATCCGGGCACCTTGCTGACCACCGTTCCGACACAGCTCGAGCGGCAGGGTGATTTTTCACAAAGCCGGTTTGCCTCCACTGCCGCCAACCCGCAAGGCGCCCTTCAGGCGATCTTCGACCCCTTCACGACCCGGGCAAATCCTGCGGGAGCAGGTTTTATCCGTGATCCTTTCCCTGGCAACCGGATCCCTTCGAACATGTTCGACCCTGTCGGGGTGAAGGCGATTGGCTTGTATCCGGCTGCCAACCAGCCCGGCGATCCGATCGTCCTGACGCGAAATTACTTTAGCGCGGGCAAGCGCGTCACCACAAACGACCGGATGGATGTGCGCATCGATTGGGCCCATCACGAAAAGCACACATTTTATACTCGCGTGTCCAAAGCCTGGCAGAAGAATTTCGGTCCGCGCTATTTCGGTCCGCAGGCAGATTCTAATTTCGACGATCAGAACCCGCGTCATCATGTCACCATCGGGAATACATTTCTTCCGAATCCGACCTTGGTGATCAACCTCCTGGTCGGCTCCGGCCGCTGGCGCGAAGAGCAGGACTCTCCTTCGATCGGGCAGAACGGTTCGGTGTTGGGCTTTCCGGCCGCGCTCGTGAGCGCCATGCAGGCACAGACCATTCCGCAGTTCAACATCGCGAACTACGCAACGCTGGGTAACGCACGATTTCTCAATATTCCGCGCGACACGCACAACCTGCAGGTCAACGTCACCAAAGAAAAAGGCTCGCATTCCGTCAAATTTGGATTCACAGCGGAATCGGCGCAGATCAAGTCCAACGATTTCCGGTCGGCGGATTTCACGCTGAACCGTGGAATGACGAGTGGCCCCACTGCTGCGGCGGACAGTTCGGCCTCCGGCAATGCGATTGCGTCGCTCCTCCTGGGCACGGGTGCGAGCGGCAGCGCACCTACACGAGTCGGCCTGGCGACCAATCAGATGTACTATGCCTTCTACGGTCAGGACACCTGGCGCGTCAACCGCCGGCTTACGCTCAACTACGGCCTTCGCTACGAAATGCAGAAGGCGCGCACGGAACGCTTCAATCGCGTGAATCGCTTCGATTTCCAAGCGCCCAATCCTTTGGGCCAACGCGTGGGTCTTCCCCTAGTCGGTGGACTACGGTTCGTTACGCCTGACGACCGCGGGCAGTGGGCGAGCGACAACTTCGACCTCGCGCCGCGCATCGGCCTTTCTCTGAAGGTGACCGACAAGATCGTGGTGCGCACGGGTTACGGTGTTTACTACCTGCAAACCGTGGGCGGGGGCGGCGTGGCTAACGATGGCTTCACCACAACCACGCCTTGGGTGTCCAGCCGAGGCGGCGATGGGATCAATCCGCAGGACCTGCTGCGGAATCCCTTCCCACAGGGCCTGGTCGCCCCGGTGGGGAGTTCGCAAGGTTTGGAAACCCTACTGGGCCAGGGAATCACGGCCTTCCAGAGAGAACATCCGTCTGGATACGTGCAGAATTTCAGTGTCGACATACAGTATGAGGTGTCCCGCGGGACCGTGTTCGAGATCGGCTATTCCGGCAACCGGAGCCGGAAACTGCTCTTCGGCACAACCCGGCAGGCCAACCAGTTGCATCCACAATTCTTCTCGCAAGGCACCTCGCTCAACGATGCTGTCGATAATCCATTCTTCGGCCACATCACATCGGGCGTGCTGGCCGGAAGGACCGTACCGCGGCACCGGCTGTTACGCCCGCATCCGCATTTCGAAAGTGTCGGGTTAAGCTTCGATACTCCCGGCGCGACCGCCGGATTCAACGCTCTGATCGCCAAGTTCACCAAGCAGTTTTCCTCAGGACTCAGCGTCATCTCGAGCTACCAATGGTCGCGAGCGACCGACAACGCCAGTGAAACACAAGGATGGGAGCTAAGCGAAGCGTTCCGGAACTATTACGACATGCGGGCGGAGCACTCGGTATCCGGCCACGACATTCCGCAGAGCTGGGTTACGGCGGTGATCTATCAGATGCCGGTCGGGAAGGGCAAGAAGTTCGGATCGGATCTGCCAAAGGCCGTGGACGCTGTGATCGGCGGCTGGCAGGTTGCGAGCGTAATCCGTTTGCAGAGCGGGTTGCCGCTTGGCTTCACAGCTCCAAATCCCCTGGGTGTTTACGGGGTTGGTGTTCAGCGACCGAACGTCTCCGACCTCAGTCAAGCGGCGATTTCCGGACGCACTCCCGAGCGGTGGTTCAATACGGCAGCGTTTACGGCTCCGGCCGCCTTCCAAATTGGCAACATATCGCGGTGGACGGATGAGATCCGATTCGACAACACCAGGCACGCTGATGTAAATATTTCGAAGAACTTCCGCTGGGGTGAATCGCTTCGAGCCGAGTTACGGTTCGAGTTCTTTAACATCACCAATACGCCGCAGTTCGGAAGGGCGGACACCAACATCGGCAGCGGCGCGTTCGGAACGGTGGGTGGAACAACTAATGTGGGCCCGCGGAATACGCAACTCAGTTTGAAGATTCATTTCTGAGATCGCAGGCCGGAGGCTTGTGCCTAACGAAACGAAGCCGTCTGAAACATCACTACCAGTCAGGTCATAGAGGGTATGAACTTTGCCAGAATGTGGCGCAGTGTTGCGAAGTTTCGCACTGCCGCCATGCTCCTGCTGCTCCCGGTGTTCGCCTATTCCTGGTATGTGATGCTCCAGTGGCGCCGGCTCAATGAGTTCAATCAGCGAGAGATCGCCAACGCTGCCCGGATTCTCGAAGCGACGGTGACCAACGCCGTAACGAATGTCGAGAATCTGGAACTCGCCCGGATCGGCGATTTCCTGAATGAGCAACCGTACCTGAAGGATGCCGGCTCGCCGGCAAAGGGATGTTCCGAGGTCGGAAGCCCGAGCCTCACCTCGCGCCAGGGCCAGGGGCTGTTCATCGCCGCCGAGCAGGGAAAATGTAAACTGACACTCGAGTTCAACACGGCTAAATTATTCTCGGAGCTATCATTTCCGGAATCGTTTCCTTCTATTTTCCTGGCCGATTCCAAGGGCCGAGTCGCGGTCCAGTTCACCGACGGCCAGCGCCGATGGCACAGGGATCTGCTTTGGGCCGAGCGGAGCATTCGCACGGCGGTCGATACCGCGGGAGCCATGCGGTTGAATGACCTTTCGCATCTGATGAGCTCGAACCAGTCGGAGTTCAACAAAGTAAAAGGTGCAAGCGCGCGCGTGCGAACTGTACTGGGCGGAGAATACTATCAGCTTTACCTCACGCCGGTCCGATTCGCAGTTTCGTCATCGGACGAACTGAAGGAAGCGTGGGTTCTGGGGGGTCTCGTGGCGCAGGAACAATTATTGCAGAAGGCCTTCGCGGTAGACAGGTACCTTCTCGGCACCATCATTCTTTTGACCCTGGCTATCGTATTGGGCTGGCCGTTCTTGAAGTTAACCGTCCTCCAGCCCCGCGAGCACTTCCGAATGTGGGACGTCTACCGGCTTTACCTGAGCACCGGATGCCTGCTGACTCTGTTTACCGTCCTCCTCAGCGCCCTCGCGGGCTATTGGGACTTCGACCAGCGCGCGGATAAGGACCTGATCCGCCTGTCCCATGCACTGGAAGACAATCTCGAGAAGGAGATGCTGGCCGCGCACGAGCAGCTACGAGACTGGGACCGGCTCTTCGCCTCGCGGATCGAGGCGGACATGGTTTGTCCAAAGCTGCAATACAAAGAGCGGGGTGATGCGCGATGCGTCCCATTCGCGCCTCCGGAAAAGTTCGCCAACGTGCAACAAGTGAGTTGGGTGAATCCTGAAGGAAAGCAAGTGGCCAAGATCTCGACAGACAAGGCAAAGACAGAGCTCCATCCGGTAGGCCATCGCCCCTATTTCCGCGCCATTGCCGAACACCTTACCTGGTTGTTTCGCGACCACCGCGACCGCGGCTCTTTCTTTTTGCATCCGCTCCGCTCCATCACCGACGGACGCTTTTACACGTTCCTTTCGATGAAATCAGAAGCTAGGATTCCTTCCAAAGACGCTCTGGACGGAAAACCTTCCGCTGCCGTGATGACACTAGACCTGTCGTCTCTGGGAGCGCAACCCCTTCCGTCCCGTTTTGGATTTGTGTTGTTTAATCGTCAGGGCGATGTCCTTTATCACTCCGACGACCGGCTTTCGCTGCGGGAGAATCTTTTCGAAGAGGTCTCCCGAACCAGGCGCGTGCGATCTCTGGTTCTAGCGGAGCAGGAGGACATGTTGTCGCTCGAATATAGGTCGAGTGCATATCAGTTCTATTTCCGCCCGGTGCGGAAACTTGTGCCGCGTCATCTTGTCGCCGAAGTACCTGCCTGGTATATCGCCACCTTCCGCGAGCTTTCCATTCCAAGATCGATCGCTATTCACGCGGTGGTAGCCAGCCTGGTGGGATTGATCCTGCTATCGCAGATTGTGATGGGTGTACCGCTTCTGGTGTTGCGCGCGCTGTCCAATCGCTTCCATGGGCGTTGCGGCACACTGTTGTGGCCTCATGACGGCAATCGCCAGAGCTTCTTATGGCTCAGTGGGGCGCTCGTCGTGCTTTTGGCCGTATTTCTCCTTGCGCCTTCTCTGCGCCCGTTCATCACGGTGCTGGCCGCCTGCCTGGCGCTTGCGGCATGGGCGTGGCCCATTTCCGGCCGTACCAACACCGCGCCTGCGTTGGGCTGGCATTTGACGGCTCTTATGCTGCTTGCCGTGCACCTCGCGGTTCTTCCCTCGTACTACCTTTTCCAGATGGCATGGCGTCACGAGTTCGGGAAGTTCGCTCAGATGGAGGCGGAACAGGCACAACTGCTCCGATACGACCTTCTTCAGCAGAGCCGGAACAAGGCGGTAATGGAAGGTGCTCCCCAGCACAGGATCGCCAGCATGCGGGATGAGCGGGGCGGATTCATGCTGACCACAAACACGCCGCCAGCCGGTTCCAGCGAACGGGCCGAGACGCCCAGCGACTGGCTGTTGCGGCCCTACCGGTTTATCGCCAGTCTCATGCCGGTGCAAAATGAAGTACTTGGAAAATTGGTCTATTTGCCAGGAAATACCCGGACCGTCTCAAGCGTCTCGTTTGCCGCTGCCTTCTATGTGCCTCTTCTGCTCCTGCTGGCCGGGCTGGCAGGATGGATCTGGGTTGTTTCGAGAAAAGTGTTCTTATCGGATCTAGTGGCTCGGCAGCCGGCGATCCAGGCGGCGACCGGTTGGGAGACTCTCTGGAATCAGTTAACCGACGATGAGAAGCTGTTGCTCACGCAGATCCATAAAGAGGGGGTCGCGAATCCGCGGCGTAATGGAGTGGCTGCCGGGCTGGTGGCTCGGCAGTATGTGAGCTTCGAACCGGATTTGCGGCTGGCGCCGGGGCTCGCTGCGTACCTGACGACGCATGGTCCCTCCCCGGAGCAGATCCATAAGTGGGAGACCGCCGGCGGGGAAGGTGGATGGAAGCAGGTCCGATGGATTCTAATCGGGTCCCTGGCGGTCGTTGGCTTGTTTCTGTTCGCGACGCAGCCGGACCTGACAGGTCAGATAGCGGGCTTGATCACGTTCGTGACCACGATTGCCGGTGGAGCGTTGAAGATGCGAGACGTCGTGGGTGGGTGGCTGGAGAAGAAGGAAGAAGGCGCTTGAGCAGGTCAAGTAATGGAAAGTGTGGCTGTTAGGCCGGAAGCGCCCCAATGGACGCCGGAGAATACAGAAACTGTTGAGCCGGGTTGACCTCCTTTCTCCTTTTTTCTCGCGTTCTCGATTGAAGGGCAGGAAAAAATGTTTTGCCAACCATTATCAAGTCAGCACCGAGTTCTGCCGATGAAGACCTCATGTATAGCAGGGCCTGAGCGGCCTACGCTGAAAGTTGTTACGAGAGAGGGAATCGACATGAGGAAGACAGCGGTAAGAGACAACCGGTTTGACAAATACCGGAGAGTATTGGTTTCAAAGAGGGCGGAGCTGATGGGTAACCTGGAGGACGTCAAGTTCGACACACTGGCGAAGCTTGGACGGGTGGCCGAAGAAGACCAGGCGCAAATGTCGCACGAGGAATACATTTCCCTGAGCCGGAATTCGATGGACTACCAGGCTTTGCGGCTGGTCGACGGTGCGTTGGACCGGCTGCAGTCAGGCGACTACGGCGTCTGCGGGTCCTGCGAAGAGCCGATCTCGGAGAAACGGCTGCAGGCCATTCCTTGGGCGAAGTATTGCGTGTCGTGCCAGGATCGGGTCCAAAATCAGTACCACGGCGAGCAGACTTTGGAGGAAGCAACTACGGAAGCCTGGTAGGAAAGGCGACGCACGGTTTGGAGCAACTGCATCAGTGGTTGCCCTCGCTGGTGCGCACCCATCGTTGCCCCAGCAAGGGATGGAGCCGCTCGTGATTCAGTTGCCGGGGGTTGAGATCCGAACGCGTGGTCAGCTTATGGCTCACCGAGCCCACGTAGGAAATGTCTAGCAGTACGCTGCTGGCCAACTGGCGCTGGAATCCGAATGACCAGCGTTCGGTGTACGGACTGCGTAGATCCTTCACGCACTGGGCGAATGTTCCCAGTGTTCGGTTCGCCGATGTGGGAGGAGCAGCGCGAATCAAGGACGAGGTCCGAGCAATCTCCGGAAATCACTTTGGCAAGACTGCGAACGGTGTAGTCCGAAACGGCATCCTGCTCCACGGTCCGCAAGGTACCGGGAAGAACCTCGTGGCCGAGGCCACGGCCGGCGAGTTTCGTGTCAACTTCTATCACGTTCGATGTCCAGAGCTGATGGGAGTGAGCATCGGGTCTCCGTGCAGAGGAACTTTGCCAACAGCTCGGAGACAAACCGCGTCTTCTCCAGACGCTTTGGGGAATGATTTGCGTGACCTTCGTCCGCGCCGAGATGCGCAAGACGCAATCACTTGGCAGGGAGGTCCTCGGACTGGCGAAGAAGCTTCGGGATCCGGCCTACACGATACTCGGGCACATGGAACTCGCCGGGACCGCGTTCCATCTGGGCCAGGCCACTGCCGCCACATTTCGGCACTTCCGCCACGCCAAGGTCCTCTACAACCCGAGCCAGCACCGCTCGCACCTCGCGCGTTTTGGCGTGGACATGGGGCTGTTTTCCCGTAGCTGGGCGACCCATTTCTTGTGGCATGCCGGGTATCCGGATCAGGCCCGCGCACTGCGGGAGGAGACCCTGAGACTCGCCGGCGAACTGGCGCACCCCCTTCAGTCGCGTGATCACTCTGGCGTACGCCGCGATGCTCCATCAGTTCTGTCGCGATCTCGAGCGCGTCGATTCCGTCGCGGAGGCCACAATCACCCTGTGCATCGAGCACGGTTTTCCATACTATCTCGCGTGGGCGGAGGTGCTGCGGGGTTGGAGCCGCGCCGCCGCAGGCGCCCCAGAGGAAGGCATCGCGGAGATTCGCCGCGGCATCGGAGTGCTGCAAGCAACGGCGGGTGCGCGCTTGTCCTACTATCGGGCCCTCCTGGCTGAAGCTTGCGGTTGGAATGGCCACTCCGACGAAGGGTTACAAGCGCTTGACGATGCATTCGCCGATGTCCGGAAAACGGACGAGCGTTGGTGGGAGCCCGAGCTGCACCGGCTCCGGGGCGAGCTGCTTTGCTCGGACACGGTCAATCACCGTGCCGAGGCCGAAGCATCCTTCCGTCGGGCCATCAAAGTGGCTCGTGGTCAGCGGACAAAGTCGCTCGAACTCCGGGCGGCCCTGAGCCTCGGTCGATTCTGGCGAGAGGAAGGCCGGCTGCAAGACGCGCATCGGCTGGTGGCGGAAGTGTACGGCTGGTTCACGGAAGGTTTGGATACGACTGACCTGCGAGAAGCGACTTCGCTTCTGGAGGAGCTGTCGGAGGCTGGCCTGGCGAGGCGCGCTGTTGGTTCGTCAGCTCTGGTAGAGTTGTCCGCTGCACGGCCGACGAAGAAACGGTCTCGACGTCTTATGTGAAGTAGGCCTGACGAATCCGCGGCCCTCTCCTCATGTTCACGGTTAGAAGCGAATTCGAATGAGCGAGAGTGTCGGTCGGTTAGAGAGCCGCCTGTTCGGAAACGTCTGGTTGCGAAACATCATCGGGGTGGCCCAGGAAGAACACGGTGATCTCCTCCTATGGCACGTCGCCGATGTTCACTGCGCGATGAACATGGCGACCCAGCTCGTCCCAGTCGGCCTGCCCCGGTGACGTTTTGATCTCGATGGTCGGACAGCCGTCGCAGAACCCGATGGCAAGAACATCGTCCTTCAGAAACACGGGCGTCACTCTCGCTGTCGAGCCATTGAATCGCTCGAATCCTATTTCCTCAATACCGTTGCTGGCGCCGCACGCTTGTGTGAGGAAGTAAACCATCGCAACGTCGGCATCCTCTATGACACCTTCCACGCCAACATTGAAGAGAAGGATCGGGAGATGCGATCCGCACCGTGGCCAAACACCTGGTTCACGTGCATTCCTGCTAAATGACCGCGGAACGTCGGGCTCGGGTCATATCGAATGAATAAAGTATTCCCGGCTCTCCGCGAGATCAACTACCAGGGCTATCTTGTGATCGAAAGCTTCAGTTTTGCGATCAAGGAGATCGCCGCTGCCGCTTGCATCTGGCGTGATTTGGCCGCTACACCCGAGACTATCGCGTAGGACGGGCTTGCTTTCCTTCGAAAACAGTAGGAAAGGGCACGCCGACCTGAAGACCACGCAGATTTACACGCAGGTGTCCGTCCGTCAACTGAAGCAGATCCACCCGGCCACGCACCCGGCGCAGCTTCCCAAAGACAAGCAGCCCGCAAACGGCAACAGCCAGGACGCCGCGGAACTGTTCGCCGCCCTGGATGCCGAAGCCGAAGAGGACAAAGTGGAGGGATAACCGGTATGATCGAAGATATGGCAACGGTCCACATGACGGAAAGCGACGTGGCCCGCGACCTGCATTCGGTGTTGGCGAAGGTGCAGCAAGGTGTCGAGGTCGTGATCGAGCAGGATCACCGGCCCGTAGCCGTCATCCGTCCTGCCCTTCCAAAGGGTCGTTTGCTGTCAGAGTGCATTGTGCTGGCCGAAGCACGCGGCACAACCGCTATCCCCGATGAAGGCTTCATGAAAGATGTCGCCGAAGGGCTCGCGGAACGCAGCAAACCATGGAACCCGCCAACCTGGGAGTAGCGCTCGATTCCAGCGTCGTGATCGAAGCGGAGCGGCAACGCCTCGACGTGGCTCGTTTCCTGAAACATATCTCCACTCAGATCGGCGAATGTGAGGTCGCCCTCTGCTCAATCAGCGTGGCGGAACTCGCGCACGGTGTCCATCGCGCCGACACGCCCGAACGCCGCCAGACCCGCCGCGCTTTTCTCGACGATCTGAAGGCCACGGTACCCATCTATCCGATCACCGGGGAAACGGCGGAGCTAGTAGGAAAGATCGATGCCGAATCATCGCAGAAAGGGATCACCATCCCATTCGATGACCTGCTCATCGGTGCTTGCGCGCTCGAACGCGGCTACACTGTCGCCACGCGAAACTCGCGCCACTTTCGAATGATCCCGGCCTGAACGTCATCGAGCTTTAGCCGCCCCCTTTCCTCTGTCTCCACTTTCCACAGCCGTCCTCGCCGTCGAGGGAAAAACTTGCTAAGTATCTCCTGTTCTATCAATTGCTTACGAGGCTCCGCTGCTCTCCATACTCCAGCCGATAGGTGCGGTCACAACCGGTTCGAAAATATTTTCTTGTGTCTTTACCGGCACTTAGCGAAAAGCTCAACTCTGTTCGTTCCCTGTCTCGCGCTAACCTCGAATCGGAGGTTTTAGACCTGTCGATACGGCGACTTTCATCGATCGGCTTCCGGCAAAGGTTCTTCCCCGATCTGCATCCATCCGCGTTCATTCGCCGCCAAGGCCCTGCTCCGGAAAACGAAGCTACCGATTCTCTACCAATCAGTGAACTTTCTCTTCTGGAGACGGTATGATCCTCGAAGCATGCTGGACCATAGCCGAGGAAGTCATCCACCCGCGCACTCGACGGCACGCGGACCCTCCTCTTGCCCCCACATCGCAGCCGGCCTCCTCCACGAACGGCCACGACTGGAATCGCTTCCTGCGAATCGTCGTTCACGCCATTACTCCCTTCCCGGATGCCCTCCAGGCCCTCGGCATAGCCCTCCTCGATCTCCCTTCCGATCTCCGTGGCTCGCCGTCATCTGCGTGACAAAACTTTATGCTGATCCATTTGACGCTGACGCCCCACGGTGTACAATAGAGGCAATTCGATGGGTGCGTCCATTTTTCGCTATGGGGGAGCTATATCGCTTGGTCTGCTGTTGGCAGCCCCCGGTGTCCCCGCCTCCAACTGCACTTTCACGTCCGATCCTGACCGTTTCCTGGCACAGGAAGCTCGCGCTCGCCGCCACGTTTCGGACACCGCAGCCAAGTTCCGTGCCACCGCCCGCCGGGACGCCACGGTCGACGCGGCCTCCATCCCGCGCAATAACGTTATCGACGAGGCCATCTTCGGCCTCCTCGCGGAAAAGGGCGTGAAGTCTGCGCGTCTCACCACCGACGAGGAATTTCTTCGTCGTATTTACTTCGATCTCACAGGTCATCCGCCCACAGCCGCCGATGTGCGTAGGTTCGTCGAAGACTCCGATGAGGGCAAGCGCGCCGCCGTCATCCAGAGACTTCTCTCTTCGGACGACTTCAATCATCGATGGACTCTTTGGTTCGGCGATCTGTTTCTGAATGCCGTTTTCCCCCAGAACTTCGACCGCCAGACACGGGGTCGCAATGGCTACTATCAGTGGATTCTGTACTCCCTTGGCGACGGAAAGTCGATCAAAGACATCGCTCTGGAGTCGGTGGCTTCCACCGGCAACAACTACAACAACCGTACCGGTGGAACCAATTTTCCGCTAAACGGCATCACGCCGATGTCTCCCGTTCAGGATACCTATGACAACATCCTGAAGGTAACCGCCACCACCTTCCTCGGCCTCTCCCATTACGATTGCCTGCTGTGCCACGACGGCCGCAACCGGCTCAACCTCGTTTCGCTTTGGGGCTCGCAAACCACGCGCGTCGAAGCCCAGCGAATGGCTGCCTTCTTCTCCCGGATCTCGATGTCGAAACCGCGCCTGGCGACTACCGAGCTCTACTACAATTCTTACGACGTCTCGGACGCCCAGGGCGGCAACTACAATCTCACCACTCCCTTCGGGAACCGGCCCGCGCGGCAAGCCATCAACGGCAATTCCATTCTCCTCCCCGAGTACCGCGATGGGCGCAAGCCCGATGGCGCCGTTTACCGTCAGTTCTTCGCGCAGTTCATGATCGAAGATCCGATGTTCGCCATCAACTGGGCCAACCGCCTTTGGAAGGAAATGTTCACTCTCGGGCTCGTCGAGCCAATCGATTCGCTTGATCCGGCCCGCCTCGATCCGGAGAATCCTCCTGCTGCGCCATGGTCCCTCCAGGCGACCCACCCCGCGCTTCTCAAACTATTAGCCGATGAACTGGTTGCCAGAAACTATAGCCTCCGCGAGTTCCTCCGCTTGCTGGTGGAATCCTCCGCCTACCAGCTCAGCTCCCGCTACGAAGGCGATTGGAAGCCAGACTATGTGAACCTTTTCGCCCGCCACTACCCGCGGCGCCTCGAGGGCGAGGAGGTCCACGATGCCATCGTGATCGCGACCCAGATCAAAACCAACTACACCCTGAGCGAGATGCCCCCCACTCCCTGGGCGATGCAAATGCCCGACCCCCTCGAGCCTCGCACCAGTGGCGCCACGGTCAATTTCATGCTCCCCTTTTTCCGGGGCAATCGCGACTCGTTCTTCCGCATCCAGGACGGCTCCATCCAGCAGCAGCTCAACCTGATGAACGACACGTTCATCTTGAACCGCATTCGCACGGGATCTTCCCCCATTCTGATCGAGATCGCTAAGATCGGAGACAACGAGCAGGTGGTGGAAGAGCTGTTCCTTACGTTCTTGCAGCGCCGTCCGGACGGCCGCGAAAAGGCCATCGCGGTCAAGTTCCTCTCCGGGGCCGGCTCCACCCGCAACGCCTACATTGAGGACATTGCCTGGGCCCTCGTCAACAAGACAGACTTCCTTTACAACTATTGACCGCCATGCCTGATAAAGACAGATTCGGCCAGCCACTCAACCCCACGGGCACACAGTTCTGGAGCCGCCCCCAACTCTCCCGCCGTCTCTTCTTTCGGCACTCCGCCTCCGCTGTGGGCGGCTACTTCCTCCTCCCCACCCGGCCGATGGAGACCGTCGCCCGCGCCGCGGTCGACACCAAGGGCACTGCGAAGTACTGCATCTTTATCTTCATGGCCGGCGGACCTTCCCACATCGATACATTCGATTTCAAGGAAGGCGCCTGGACCCAATCCGACTTTCAACCCACTTCCTACGGCGATATCCGATGGCCGCGCGGACTCCTGCCCAAGCTGGGCGAGAGCCTGGGCGACATTGCTCTGGTCCGCTCGATCAAATCCTATGCCGCGGTCCACGGGCTCGCTCAGGTCTGGCTGCAGATCGGCCGTAACCCCACGGCCGCGTCTTCACGCATCGCGCCCCACATCGGCTCTGTCGTGAGCCTCGAGTTATCGTCCAGGAACGAAGACGCGGTGATCCCGTCGTTTGTCTCGCTGAACACTCTGAGCGGCATCGGCAACGGCTGGCTGCAGCCCGTTCACTCGCCGTTCTTCGCTGCGCCCAACGGGAACAATCTTGCCAACACCCGGCATAACGATGGTGGCCCACGCTTTGACCGCCGCTACGGCCTTCTCCTCGAATTGGACTCGGATCTGCGAACCGACCCCCTCCTCGGCGCTGCCCCTTTCCAAACGCAAGCCTACAACGTTGCGGCGAAGAAGATGGTCTACAGTGACAGGATCGACCAGATCTTCACTTTCTCCGCGGAAGAGCGCACCCGCTACGGCAACTCCGGCTTCGGTAACTCCTGTATTGCCGCCCGCAACATGCTCAAGTTCAAGAGCGGCGCCCGCTTCATCCAGATCCGGAACGGCGATTGGGACCACCACGAGAACATCTGGACACCAAACGCCGGCCACTATCGCGTCGCACGCGAATTCGACAACGGCCTTGGCTCCCTCATCGCCGACCTTAAACAGGAAGGTCTGCTGGACGAAACGCTCATTTTCGCCATGGGCGAGTTTGGCCGTACCGTCGGCGCATTAAACGGCACCCGCGGCCGCGACCATTTCCTCCAGCAGTCCGCTCTGTTCGCCGGCGCCCGCATCCCGGGAAACCGCGTGATCGGTAAGACCAACGTGCCCGGCGCCGAAACCGCTGAGCCTGGATGGGCAGGCGAGCGGGACATCCGCAATGAAGACATCGAGGCCACCGTCTACTCCGCTCTCGGCATCGACTGGACCACAATCCGCCGCGATGATCCCACCGGCCGCGGATTCGAATACGTCCCCGATGCTTCCCGAGGCCGCTACCAGCCTGTCCACGAACTTTGGTCGTAATCAGAGCCGCGCGCGTGAGCGGCCGGTTAGTGTCCGGCAGCGGACACTTGATGCCGCAGACGGACATAGGAAGGCGGTCTGGTCATTTCATCTCAATGAGTTATGATGGCCCCTCACTTGCCCCGACAGCCGCAGGGCTATTTGCATGATCGGTCATCCGGAAGACGATACGCGCGAGGAAGTGCCGTATGGCATGCGAGTCTCCTCCGACTGTCACCACCTCGAGGAAGATCCATTCGAGGTCGAGGTCTTGACCGTCATCATGGAAGGTATCGTCCAGGACCTGCCGATGGGCCAAATCGCGGATGCCCTCAATCGGGCTGGGCACCGGACCCGGAATGGAACGTCCTGGAGCCAGGTGGCAGTTTTCGAGATGATGCCGCGCGTTGTCGAATTCAGCCCACGACTGCTCCGCCGAAAGACCTGGGTCGAGCGCCGTCAGTCGCTCAAGCTCACCGGTTGAGAGCCAGGAACACCGTAGCCGCGAACGCGATGACGGCTCCGTGCGGCATTGTGACCGCGGACGCATGAGTTGCTTCCAGTTCCGGTTTCGCCCGATGTGGCGGCCGAAAGTGAGCCATCTCCTTCAGAATCAGAATCACGTTGGAGACTGTCTTGCGAAAGCGCTTCCGGGTAAGAATCAGGATCACGGCGATCGCGCCGTTGAGAAGACACGTGATCAGGAAAAGTCCTAACCAATTCCATGGTCCAACCAGGGAGCCGGCCGCTGCCATCAGCTTAGCGTCACTCGCTCCCATCGCCCGGAGCGCGAAGAGCGGAACATAGACGGCCAGCGCGAAGCCCAAACCTTGAAGCGATAGCCATAGCCCCGTCCGGCCATACAAGAGCGCGTTGAGCCCGAATCCCAACAAAACGCCGCCGGCGGTCAGCCAGTTGGGAATTCGGCGAGAACGCAAGTCCAAGATACAGGCAGTCCAAACCACCAGCATCAGCGCCACCTGAACGGCGGGCGCGAGAAGTGTCATGAGGACCGCTCCACCGCGAGAGCCGCCCTGTAACCGGCGGGCGCAGGCACGTCTTCTAGACGCCACGAGGAGCCATCCGGAAGGGTCAAGGTAGCCGGGTTCCTGTCATCCCAGGAGTGAACCGCAAAGGTGGCCGGATCGAGCCCTATACCAAGTCCAGTCGCTTTCATGATCGCCTCCTTGCGCGTCCAGTAAGTAGTAAAGGCGCTGAGGCGGCGGGAGGCAGGCGCCGCGAAAAAGACTTCAAGCTCGACGGGCGTAAGCACCCTTTTCGCGGTGGGCTCCAGATACGTGGTTTCCCGCTCGCATTCGATATCGACACCGAGGGGCGCTTCGCCACCGGCCCCTACGAATGCGTAATCGCCCGAGTGGGAAAGATTGAACTGTAACGCGGGGTCGTGGGTGAGAAATGGTTTGCCATGCGATGAGACGGAGAACTGCAGAGATTCAGGCTTCGAGCCAAGACACAAACTCAGGATGCGGCGAAGCCCTGCGTGGGCGAGAACATAGCGCAGGCGGTCTCTTTCAAAATGGAATCGTTCCGCTTGCTCCCGTTCGTCCAGCGACAGCACCGTGAGGGCAGAAGCGACCTCCCGGGGCTCGTTTACAAGGAACTGCCAGGTCTGGATCATGTCCCGGCAGCCGCGGGCAGACTGGCAACTGGCGCCGCTGGCGACTGTGCCAGGATACGCGGCAAGACGAGTTCGCCAGTGGGAGATACACTGACTCGATAGAGGTCGCGCGACACTCTGGATACGACTGGAGCCCGGCGGGCTCCCGAGGTATTGGGGGCCTTTTGGATTACCTCCGCGAGCGCAACCAGAGTAGGCGTCTCGAAGAACTGGCGCAGCGGAATCTCCACCTGAAAGACGGAGCGGACGCGTGAGGCAAGTTGCATCGCCAGAAGCGAATATCCACCCAGATCAAAGAAGCTGTCCGAGACGCTGATCTGCGGTACACGAAGCAGTGAGGACCAGATGCTGGCCAGAAGCCGCTCCACGGGTGTCGAGGGCGCGACGAAAGACGCGCTGGGCTCAGCTAGCGTTGCCCCGGGTTCGGGAAGTGCTTCCCGGTGGACCTTCCCATTAGGAGTAAGAGGGAGAGCATCCAGGATTACAAACGCGGATGGGACCATCGGCTCGGGTAGAGACTCGCGCAGGAACCTTCGAAGGGCGGCAGCCGAAAGGTCTGCGCCTGGCCGGGCAACAATGTAGGCAGCCAGATGTCTGTTTCCGTCTGCCGGCTCGAGCACGCGAACCGCAGCCTCCAGTACCGCGGGGTTCTGAAGAATTCGGGACTCGATTTCTCCTAGCTCGATCCTGACGCCACGGATTTTCACCTGAAGGTCCGCTCGACCGATGAACTCCAGCCGCCCGTCCGGCAGTCGATGCGCGAGGTCGCCTGTCCGGTACGTGCGAACGTCCGGATCGTTCGAATCGGTCGCGAATACCTGAGCTGTGATCTCGGGCCTGCGCCAGTAGCCAAGAGCGACAGATCGGCCGCGGAAGGCCAGCTCCCCTGTTCCGGCCCCTGGAATCGGCTCACCGCCAGGGCCCAGCAGAAGGACTTCCGTTCCGGCCACGGGATAACCAACCGGAACGGCATTCCGGGGAACCTCGCTGGAGTGATCGAGAAAGTACTGCAATGCGAGTGTGGATTCCGTGGGGCCGAGACCATTGATCAGGATGCAGTCCGTCCCGAAATGAGCGCGGTAGAGATCGAAGTCACGGCGCAAGCATTCCTCACCTCCGAGGACCACGGCACGTACCGCACGGAAATTCTGGGGAGGATCGCCGGATACCAGGTGGCGGAATACGGTAGGAGTGGAGTGATAGATCGAGATCGCTTCCGCCTCGAGCCATGCGACGAGCTCTTCCGGTTGCTCTTGGCGGACGCTGACGGGGTAGAGGGTCGCGCCGTTGAGCAGAGCACCGAAAATATCCATCACGGCTGCATCGAAGCCGTATGCCGCCAACTGGGCCAGCCGGTCGCGCGCACTGATACGCAGAGCATTGGTATAGGCGCGGATGTGCCGCAGCACGTTGCGATGATTTTGTACCACGCCCTTAGGTTGTCCCGTTGAGCCCGAGGTGTAGAGGATGTAGGCGAAAGCAGCGCCAGAGACCTCACGCAGACGGACATTCATTTCGATTGCCGGAGTCCGCTCGATGTTGAAGGAAGGGACGCCAAGTATGCTGGCAGCGCTTTCATTTGGCGAATCGGTGAGTACAGCGGCAGGTTCTGCGTCAGCCACGATCTGCAGGAGCCGGTCGCGCGGATAGGACGGATCCAGCGGGACGTACGCCGTCCCAGCCCGAAGCGCTCCGAGCATGCCGGCAAGCATCGGTGCGTCGTGCTCGAACAAGAGCGCAATGCGCTGTCCGGATCCGTAGCCTTCTGCCAACAAGTTCAAGGCAACAAGACGGGAGCGGCGTTCGAGCTCCGCATAGGTCCACTCGTATCGGGGTGTCTTGACGGCGATGCGCCTTGAATACCGCTGCGCCTGCGAGACGAAACGCTGCCCGATGGATTGCTCCGTTTCTTCCGCCGTGAACTCGATAAACCGGTTGGTGGGCTCGACAGGCTGAACACAAGGGTCGTCAACGCCATTGGTCAACGAAACTCTGGACGCTCGAATATCAGGATCGCGAACAACGGTTTCGAAGATCGTCTCGAGATGGCGAAGCAGCCGTGAGATCGTCCTGGCCTCGAACAGGTCGGTCCGGTAGACGGCTTCGATCAGGAGTCCATCCGCTTGCTCGAATACGTATAGGGTCAAGTCGAAGATCGAGCGTGTGGATGCCGGCTCTGATGGTTGACCAGAAGGTCCACCCGAAGGTACAGCGAGCTGATCGCCGCCACTCGTATCAAAGTTAATGACGTTGAAGAACAGGCGGAAAATCTGTTCCCGCGACGCTCGTCCCGGCGCCAGGTCTTCGAGAAGTGTTTCGAACGGCACATCCTGGTTGGCGAAAGCATCCAGAGCCGTTTGCCGCACACGCGCCAGGAGTTCTGAGAACGGGAGATCACCGGACATGTCCGTCCGGAGAGCGAGTGTGTTCAAAAAGAACCCGATGAGGTTTTCGATCTCCACGCGGGTTCGTCCCGCGACGGGACAGCCGATGACAATGTCGCTTTGTCCTGTGTAACGATGCAGCAGCAGTTTGTAGGCGGCCAGCATCAGCATGAAAGGCGTGACCTGATGGCGCTGGCACATTTCACGCAGTTCGGACGCGACGTCCGCGGGAACCTGGAGAGTCTGACGCGCGCCAAAGGATGACTCGCGTTGCGGGCGCTTATGGTCTAGCGGCAGCTCAGTTACCGGAGGGAGATCGGAGAGTTGACGCTTCCAATACTCGATCTGTTTGTTCAGGGCGCCTGTAAAGAGATAGTCTTGCTGCCAGACCGAGAAGTCGGCGTATTGCACCGGTAACTCATCCAGCGTGGAGGGGAGGCCAACCGAACACGATGAATAAAGACTGCGGATCTCCCGATGCAGAATGGCGAGAGACCATCCATCCGCGACGATATGGTGGAGAGTCAGCATTAGCCGGTAGTCGCCGCGCCCCAACTTGACAAGGTGAGCGCGGAATAAGGGACCACGGGCGAGGTGAAACGGACGCTGTGACTCCTCATCGGAAAGCACAGCAAGTTTGACACCGCGCTCATCCGGTGAAAGTGCCGTTAGATCGCTTACAGGAAGCCGGACGGTCTCGGGCGGATCAATCACCTGCATCGCCACGCCATCGATCGAAGTGAAGGAAGTTCGCAGCGCTTCATGGCGCCGAACGATCTCGGAGAGCGCCTGTTCCAGAGCATCTGGATCGATCTCTCCCTCGAACGCAATCACGTCGTGAATATGAAACAGTGGAGTTCCCGGATCGAGTTGATCGAGAAACCAGAGGCGTTGCTGTGAAAACGAGAGAGGGCATGGTCCGGCCGCCGTCCTACGACTGATTTGCCTGGTGGACGTCTGATGCAGTCCGCTCTTGTCGAACATGGCAGCCAAAGCCCGAATCGTCGGCCGCTCGAACAACAGACGAACGGGAACCTCGATACCCAACCTGTCGCGCACGCGAGAAACGACTTGGGTGGCGAGAAGAGAATGCCCGCCAAGATCGAAGAAGTTGTCATCCCGGCCTACCGTGTCCACGTGAAGCAACGGACGCCAGATCGTAGCCAGAGCGGCTTCCATGACAGTCGCTGGCGCCGAGTACGTGGTGTCGAGAAAAGGGCGCTGCTCCTGCGGCGCCGGGAGCGCGCCGCGGTCGATCTTTCCATTCGCATTAAGAGGAAGGGCATCGAGTTCCACCCAAACAGCAGGAACCATGTAACTTGGCAGCCGCTCTTCGAGCCAATCCCGAAGCTCCGATGCAGTGATCCGGCGACCGGGTTCCCAGACCACATAGGCGGCCAACTGCACAGGACCGCTCGCAGGCGCGTACGGATGCACCACGGCCTCGCAGACAGCGGGATGCATCCGGAGTGCCGATTCAATCTCACCGGGCTCGACGCGAAAGCCGCGGACTTTCACTTGCAGATCCCGTCTTCCAAGAAACTCGATGCTGCCATCGGACCGGTAGCGGCCCAAGTCGCCGGTCCTGTAGAGGCGCCCTGGTCCAAAAGGATTCGGGATGAACTTCTCAGCGGTCAGATCGGGTGCATTCCAATATTCGAAGGCGAGACCGTCGCCGCCAATATGGATTTCGCCCGTTAGACCAACCGGTTGAGGATCCAAGTGCTCGGACAGCACAAAGACTTGCGTGTTGCTGATGGCCCGGCCAATTGGAATGGATGCTTCATTTTCTTCCAGCTTGGAGATCTCGTGGAACGTTGCAAACGTCGTGGTCTCAGTAGGGCCGTAGACGTTCATGAGACTGCGGGGCTTTCCGGCAACCAGCACGGCGCGAACAGCCTGCGGATCCGCCGGCTCGCCACCGAACATGACCTGTTTCAAAGGAGCGAACGCATCCGGGGCGTCGCAGGCTAACTGGTTGAAAAGTGGGGTGGTGACGAAGAGTATGCTGATTCTTTGCTCATGGATGGCTTGCGAGTAAGAGCGAGGTGAAAGGCACGTATCGCGGTCGATGCCGATCACTGCCGCACCATTGAGTAACGCGCCCCAAATCTCAAACGTCGCGGCGTCGAAGGAACAGTTCGAGGCTTGCGCAATCCGGTCCTCAGCAGTGATATCAACATAGTTCGTACGAAGCACCAGGCGAGTGATCGCACGCTGCGGAATGCAAGCCCCTTTCGGCCGTCCGGTAGACCCGGAGGTGTACATGACATAAGCGATCGCATCGGCGCTGCCGGAAGGCAAGTCAATTCGGCAGATCTCGTTCGGAATTCGGCGCAGAAACTCCGTATCCACCACCAGGCGGGCGGCGGAATCCTCGAGAATGTATCGGGCCCGCTCAGCCGGATAGGTGGGATCGATCGGAACATAGGCGGCTCCGCATCGCACGATCGCGAGCATAGCCGCGATCAGTTCCGGAGATCGTTCGAGACACAGGGCCACTCGATCGCCGGGCAGCACACCAGATTCGATCAGATACGTGGCAAATGCCTGAGAGAGCCGGTCTAGATCGAAGTAGCTTAGCCTTTGTTGGCCGTACTGGACCGCGACAGACTCTGGATGGGCACGCACCTGCGCGGCAAACAGTTCCTGGATCGTGGCGTCTCTCGGATAATCGGTGCGAGTGCTGTTCCAAGTGACAAGTGCCTGATGTCGCTCTTCCGGCGTAATGATCGCGAACTCCTGCAAGCGTTGATCGCCGTTCGAGACGAGGGCCTCAAGCGTACACTGGAAGATCCTGACCCATCGGAGTGCCGTCTCGGGTGTTAGAAGGCCTGTCGAGAATTCCACAGCGACGTTGAAACCGCTGTCAGACACCAGGACGGTAAAGGTGAGGTCGAATTTGGCGGATGCTGTGTCTACTTCCGCGACTACTGGCGCAGTTTCAGAGTTTTCGAGCCGGTCACCCGGCTCACGCGAATCCTGCATCGCGAACATGACTTGAACCAATGGGTTCCGGCCAGGTTCCCGGCCGGGCGCAAGCTCAGCCACAAGCCGGTCAAATGGAAGATCCTGATGATCGAACGCCTCGAGAGCTGTCTCCGCCGCCCGGCGGAGAACCTCGTTCAATGTTGGATTTCCAGACAAATTGGTACGCAGAACAAGCGTGTTGACAAAGAACCCTATCAGGACTTCGAGCTCAGTGTGAGTACGGCCGGCTACGGGTGTGCCCACCAGGATGTCCTGGCAACCACTCAGACGCGCGAGCGTAGCTTTGAACGCTGAGAGCAACGTGATGAAGAGCGTCACGCTGTTCGTCCGGCTGAAATCGAAAACCCGCGTGCTCAACGATTCGGGAAGCGCGACATGGATGGCGCCGCCGCCATCCGGTTGCGCGCGGTCCCACGGGAGATCAATCTGAGAGGGGGCGCCTTCCAGTTTCTTGCGCCAATAGGCGAGTTCGACTGTAGTGAGTTGGCCCTCGATCCACTGCCTTTGCCACACTGCGTAATCAGCGTATTGAATGGTCGGCTCCTCGAGTCCGGACAATTGCCCGGAACGATCCGATTCGTAGAGTCGCTTCAGTTCGCGCGTGAACACTTCCATGGACCAGCCATCGGTGACGATATGGTGCATGGCTATGATCAACTGCGTCTCGTTACGATTCACTCGGATCATACCCGCACGAATCAGCGGGCCTCGCACGAGATCGAAGGGCGTGCCAGTAATTTCAGAAGTGATCCGAACGAGCTCCTTTAGCCTGCGGCGAGTGCGAAGCCGGATCAAGTCGTGCACGGGAAGCGCGATTTGGGCCGTGGCGGCAATCAACTGAAACGGGCGGCCGTCAATTGCAACGAAGGTTGTGCGCAACACCTCATGCCGCCGGATAATCTCATTGATTGAGCGGCGCAAGGCATCCTCATCGGCGTCACCCTGGAAGTAAAACACCTTGTGGACGTTGTAGAGAGGAGTGTTTGGCTGGAGTTGATCCAGGAACCAGAGGCGCTGCTGAGCATAGGAGAGCGGGCAGGTTCCCGCCTCACGGCGGCGTGGAATCTTGATTTCGCGGAGGGCGGTCGAACCGGCTCTCAAGACTTCGACGGCGAGGGCGGACACGGTCGGAGCCTGGAATACGACCCGCAGCGGCAGCTCTACCTGAAACGCTTCGCGTATTCGGGAGATGATGCGAGTCGCCAACAGGGAATGACCACCGAGGTCGAAGAAGTTGTCATCGATCCCGATACGCTCGACGCGCAGCACGTCCGCATAAATCGCCGCAACGCGTTCTTCGACAGGATCGCGCGGCGCCTGAAACGGGCGATCGAAGCCGGCCCACTCGGGCGCCGGTAGTTCCAGGCGATTGACTTTGCCGCTGGGTGTGACCGGAAGAGCGTCGAGTATGACGAAGGTCGAGGGAACCATATAGTCTGGCAGGCGGCTTTCCAGAAACGCACGCAAGTCTGCCGTTGACGGGTCTGGTTTCGATGCGGAAACAATGTACGCGACCAGGCGTCTGTCGCCAGGCGAGTCCTCCCAGACCGTTACAGCGCACTGCCGGATCTCGGCATGCTGTGCCAGAACAACCTCTACCTCTCCGAGCTCGATGCGAAAGCCGCGAACCTTGACCTGAAAATCCATCCGCCCGAGGAACTCTATATCACCGGAAGGAAGGAAACAGGCAAGATCTCCCGTGGCATACAGACGGGCGCCTTCGTCACTCGAGAATGGATCAGCCACGAAACGTTCGCCCGTAAGATCCGGACGGTTTAGGTAGCCTGACGCGAGAACCGGCCCACCTATGAAGAGTTGACCCGGAACACCCACCGGCACTGGTCCCATCTGTTCGTCCAGGATGTATATCCGCGCGTTGTCTATCGGTTTTCCGATCGGTGGCAGCAACGGCCATTCTTCCGGGCGTCCAGGAAGCTGGAACGAAGTGACAACGTGACTCTCCGAAGGGCCGTACTGATTCTGGAGGATGGCAGCCGGCAAGGCTTCGAAGAGACGAATGATCGCCGGTGAGCATTGGAGTTGCTCCCCAGCCGTGATGATTTCCTGGAGAGGTAACGGAGTTGAACCGGGGCGAGTCGCTACCTCTGCGAGTTGCTGCAGCGCTACGAATGGCAGGAATACGCGATCGATGGTGTGCCTTGACATGTACTCGACCAGCGCGTCCGTATCCCGGCGGAGCCGCTCCGTGATCAACACGAGCGTTCCTCCTGAAGCCCACGTCGAGAACATCTCTTGAAAATGAACGTCGAAGCTCACAGGGGCGAACTGTAGCGTGTGGGCATTGCAGCGAGGTGTCGAGCGTGTGATTTGCCAAAGGATCAGGTTGGCCAGCGGCCCGTGCGGCATCGCGACACCTTTGGGGGTCCCGGTTGAGCCCGAAGTGTAGATAACGTAGGCAGTGGTATCGAGGCTCGGTTCCACTTCCAGGTCCGTCGAATTCTCCTTGGCAATTTGCTCACGGCTCTCGTCGAGGATGATGGTTTGTCCAAGAAAGTCGGGCAAGCGGCCCGCGAGGTGGCGGTGGGTCAACAAGACCCGCGCTCCTGAATCTTCGAGCATGAACGCAAGCCGCTCTTTGGGATAGGAAGGATCGAGGGGAACGTATCCGAAGCCGGCTTTCAGAATACCTGCTACAGCCACGGCGATGTCCAGGGAGCGCTCGAGACACAGCGCTACGAGCGAGCTGTTCCCGAGGTCGAAGCCTCGCAGAAAGCGGGCTAACTGATTCGCTCGTTCGTTGAGCTCACTGTAGGTCAGCTCGTATGGTTCCAAACTGACCGCCACCGCGTTCGGTGTTCGGACAACCTGTTGCTCCAGGAGTCGATGAGCGGGGACCGGGGATGCATGACGAGCCGTGCAATTCCAGTCTTCCAGGATCTGCCGCCTCTCGCCTTGCGTCAACAGTTCAACACAGCTAATGGGTTGACCGCATTGCCGCGCCAATGATCCAAGAATTGTCCGGTAATGACCGAGTAACCGCACTACTGAATCGAAGGAGAAGCGAACTGAATCGTAAGTAACGCGAACGGCCCAGCGAGAGCCAGGGATAACAGCCACCGTGATCGGGAAGTTGGTTCTCTCCAGAGGGACCGAAGGGCCATCGGTCTCAGCCGGGGCTGCTGCCTCCGCTACCAAGGACGGAACATCCGGGTAGTTTTCGAAGACGAACAGAGTCTCGAACAGTGGTTTCCCTCGAGGCACGCCGCTACATGCTTGAACGCGAACCAAAGGAGTGTGCTCGAACTCGCGCACGTCAAGTTGTTGGCGCTGCAGCTCCTTGAGCCACTGGGCAATCGTAGCCCGCGGATTGACTTGCACACGAACCGGAATCGTATTGATAAAGAGCCCGATCATCGATTCAACGCCGGCTACTTCGGCAGGGCGTCCGGAAACCGTCGCGCCAAACAGGATATCGTGCTCCTGGGAATAGCGGCTCAGAAGGATCGCCCAGGCCGCTTGCGCAACCGTGTTTGGTGTGACAGCGCACTCCCGGGCGAAGTCCTCGATTGCGGTCCTTTCGGCTTCAGTGAATTCGATCTGGTGCTCGCGGTAGTCCTTCGGACCGTCGTCCGCGTCCGCTTGCGCAATCACGAGTGGTGTCGGCGAAGTGAAGCCCATAAGGTAATCACGCCAGAAATTCTCGGCCAGGCTGAGATCCTGACTTAACAGCCATTCGATGTAATGGCGGTAAGGTCGAACCGGCTCAAGTTGCGCATCTCGCCCGTCCCGGATTGCCTCGTAGAGATGGTACAGTTCCTGAAGAAGCCGAGGCTGGCTCCAGCCATCCAGCAGGATGTGATGCGAGGTCCATAGAAATTGGATCTGAGCGTCACTGGATCGGAAGAGCGAAAAACGGAGGAGCGGGGCGCGCGAGAGGTCGAAACCACGGGTCCTGTCGGATTCGAGAAATTCTTCGATTTGTCTTTCGCGGGAGCCAAGGTCGATCGATCGAAGGTCATGGGTTTCCCAGGTCAGTTGCACGCGCTGGCGGACGATCTGCAGCGGAGAGTCGAGGCCTGACCACACAAAGCAGGTCCGGAGAATCGGATGCCGCTCGACCAGGCGATCCCATGCCTCACAGAAGGCTTCGACATCGACATTGCCGGGCAACGTCGAAAGCGACTGTTCGATGTACTCTCCGGAATCAGGATGATAGAGGGAGTGAAACAGCAGTCCTTCCTGCATCGGGGAAAGCGGATAGATGTCCTCGATTTGCCTGTCCGATCCGACCAGCCAATCCAATTGCTTCTGATCCAGGCGGGCGAGCGGAAAATCCGATGGCGAATAGCCTCGCGCATCCTGAATTTTGCAGTGGGCGGTGATCAGCCGCAATTTGGAGACAAAGCGCTCCGCAAGACTCTGGATTGTAGCCGGGCGGTGGAATTTCTCACTGAACGCCCAGGTGAGCCATAGCCGGCCGTCATTCACCCCGCCGTTGATGTCGATCAAGTGGCTGGTCGCACCCCATTCTCCTCGCGTGACTTCGGAAGAAAGGCTAACACTAGACCCACCTCCGGCGTGATCGTCCTCAGCTTCCCGGAAGTCCGCGAACATTCGAACCCCACCGAACTGGCCCAAGTAGTTGAAGCTGACCTGAGGTCTCGGCAACTCCTGCAGCCGCGCCACGATCTCAGACTTAGTGCACAGATAGCGCAAAGCCCCAAAGGAAATCCCCCGGGCTGGAACACGTCGAAGCTGCTCCTTCAGCGAACGAAGGATCTCCCCATACCCTTCAATGCCGGTGAGATCGAGCAGAAGCGGATAGACGGAGGTGAACCAGCCTACGGTACGCGACAGATCGACATCGTCGAAAATGGGCTCGCGTCCGTGTCCCTCGAGGTCAATGAGAAGTTTTGACTCTCCGGTCCAATCGGAGAATGCCAGTGCGAGCGCGGCCAGGAGGACGTCGTTAATTTGAGTCCGGTAGGCCTTGGGCACCTCATGAAGGAGATCGCGCGTTTCCGCCGCGCCGAGCGAGATGGTGACGATACGCGCGGATTCAGGTGAACCAACTCCGTCAGAACGGTAGTGATCGAGCGGTATGGCGGGAGCACCCGAAGAGAACTGCGACAGCCAGAACTCGAGGGCTTCGCGCGCCACCGTTGAATCCACAAAGGCACACAGGCGCTCGGCCCAATACTTGAAAGAAGTCGTTTTGGCTGGAAGCTGTAGAGGTTTGCCATTGCGAGTCTGGTCCAGAAGAGTGCGAATATCCTTGTCGAGAATACGCCAGGATACACCGTCTATGACAAGATGATGGGCGACAATCATTAGGCAGCATGGCTGAGTGGGACCGTAGTCGAACAACGCGGCTCGGGCGACTGGTCCTGCCGACAGGTTGAGGTTGCGCTGGAGACCGGCCGCGGTCGAATCGATCAACTCAGCCTGGGCGGAACGCGAAAGGGTCGACAGATTCACCTGAACAACCGGAATGTGTCCCGCTGCTTCGGTCTGAAATTGGCGCCAGCCCTTGCCTTCCTGCACGTAGCGCAGACGAAACGCGTCGTGTGCACGGTCGAGCTCAGCGAGGATCCGCTCTACCAGGGCTAAATTGGCTGACTCATCCAGGTCGAAAAACGCGGACTGGGTGAACTGGTGAGCGTGCGGAAGATTGGCTTCGAAGAACCATCGCTGGATGGGTGTGAGTGGAACGTCGCCGGTGACGGGGCCCTGCTCAACACGAACTCCCGCACCGGAGCCCGCAACCGCCGCCAATTCAGCGATGGTTTGATGCTGAAAGAGCTGCTTTGGTGTGAACCGCAAGCCAACTTCGTTGGCCCGGGCGATAATCTGAATCGAAAGGATCGAATCGCCGCCAAGATCAAAGAAGTTGTCATGGATTCCTACCAGCTCGATGTCGAGCACCTCGGCCCAAATTCGAACCAGCGCCTGCTCTATCGCGGTGCGCGGCATCGAGAAATCGGCGTCGAGCTCCGGACGATTCCGGTCCGGCGCCGGCAGCGCTTTCCGGTCGACCTTTCCGCTGGGCGTGAGAGGTAAGGAATCAAGAACCATGAATTGAGCCGGAACCATATAGTCGGGAAGCTGCTCGGATAGGAAACTTCGAAGTTCAGGACCCAATTTGCGGACGCTGATCTTGCGGGAAGGATCGTTGGCGAACGTGGCGCGGGCACTCTTGCCTGCCGCGTCGACACTCGTGCCAACGGATGGCGTCGAGGCCACAGCACGAAAAACGGCGTCAAAGGCTCCATCGTCGGAGGTTGGTGACCAAGAGATATCAGCCTCAAATCCGAGCTCCGATGCGATTTCCCAGATATCCTCGGGATCTACGCCTTCGGGCTCAGCAGCGAGCAAAGACTCAAGCTGGGCCACAGTCGGAGGCTCATCATCGCTCCCGAGAATTCGCGCCGCAGCCACATCGCGCTGCACGCGAGCATTCGGAATACCCGCGAACGCCTTAACCGTCCCTGGATCGTCGATCAACATCTCACGAAGCCTGCCGAGAGTAAGCTTCGCTTCACTCCAGTCGATCCAGACGGGCCCGGTCGCCGCCGCAGGTCCGCCCACATGCAGAATCACGTCATAGCGAAAGCGCGTGAGCTCATTCCGGTTTCGACCCCGTAGCAGTCTGGTTTCAACAGCCGTAATTTTCGGAATCCGCTTTATCAGCGCATGGAAAAATATTGGGTCGACGGTGAGCTGCTTTTCCGAAGCCACGTGTTTGCGGACGCGCCGGCGCAGTTCGCTCGTCGAAAGGGAGGGCGAAGCCTGGAAGAGCTGCACCGAGGCATGGAACGCATCGAGAAGGCGGTAGTTTCGAACATCACCGAGAAAGAGAAATCCTCCGGGTGCGATGCCTTCGACGGCTCGTTCAATGACTTCGGCGAGATACTGGATATTGGGAAAGTATTGCGCGACCGACACGATCAGGAGAGCATCCACGGAGTCCGGATCGAGCGCCTGCTCGTGAGCGGCGCAGTGCACGAGTCGCACGCCGGGCATCGGCTCGGCGCACTTGCTGATTTGATGCTCCAGGACCTGGAGGGCATTCTGAGACAGATCCGTGCCAGTATATTCCTCGCAGTGGGGAGCAATGCGGAACAGCATTAGACCGCTGCCACCGCAGCCAATTTCACGGACCCGCCGTGGCGAGAGGGAAAGAACTCGGTCGACGGTTTGAGCCATCCAGGTTTCGACTTCTTCAGACGCGATGAGCCCGCCAGTGTAAGAAGAGTCCCAACCTTTGATGTAAAACCGAGTAGTGTGCTCCGGGTCGACTTCGGCGTAGAGATTATCGAAAACAGCTTCCCAAGCAGAGACTTGCCCGGCAGATGGAGTCTCTTCCTGCCGGTAGCGCTGGTCAGGAACGATGTAAGCGATGAGACGCTTGTTCCCAGCGGCATCCTCATGCGCAGTAACAATGCTGTCCTTGACTGCCTCGTGCTGGTTCAGCGCCGATTCGATCTCCTCGAGCTCGACGCGGAAGCCTCGCACCTTTACTTGCCGGTCCGCGCGGCCGCAGAACTCCAGATCGCCACTGGCACGCCAGCGGACGAGGTCGCCAGTTCGGTACATGCGCTGGCTGGCCTCGACCGAGAAAGGATCGAAAGCAAACTTCGTCTGGCTTTGTTCTTCGCGGTTCAAGTATCCGGCGGAGACGCCGTCGCCGGCGATACAAAGTTCACCCCTGACGCCGATGGGAACAGGTTGACCGAAGCGATCGAGTACATAGACCCGAGTGTTGCGGATCGGTTTTCCGATGGGTACCTCTCCAGCGGGAAGCGGCTTGCGGCCAATGCGATACATCGTCGCGACAACGGTGGCTTCCGTGGGTCCATAGGTGTTCATCAACCGGACGCTTCGCTTAACGCTCGCCTTGACAAGTCTCTGCCATGTGGCGACTCGGTCCGGCGAAGCGCGATCGCCACCGATAATGACGAGGCGAAGACTGGATGGAATCGCGAGGTCGTCTGCCGCAATTCGAGCCACCATTTCGTGCCAGAATGCGGTGGGCAAGCTTACAACCGAAATCGACCATTCCTCACAGCGGGCTAGAAACTCCGCGATGGAAGTCACCATCATCGGCGTCCGCAGGACGAGCGTAGCGCCGCGCGACAGAGCCGCGAAGATCTCTTCGACGCTCCCATCGAAATTGATGGAAAAGAACTGAAGGACCCTGTCTTGTGCGGTGATCTCATACTCTTCACTGGCTGCTTCGATGTAGTTGAGCAAGGCGCGGTGATGGATTGGAACACCCTTGGGCTCGCCGGTAGAGCCCGAGGTATAGATCACATAGGCAGGGTCGTCAAGCCCCGCGGACGGAATTGGATCGTCACTCGGGAACGTCGCGACGTCCGGCCAGTCTGAGTCCAGGCGAACAATGGTGGCGGAGTGCCGCGGCAGCCGCTTGCTTAACTCATCGCTTGTCACGAGCGCACGCATTCCGCAGTCGGTGATCATGTGCCCCAGGCGCTGGCGCGGATATTCCGGATCGAGTGGAACGTATGCTCCTCCTGCCTTCAGGATGCCCAGCAGTGCGATGATCATCACCGGAGTTCGATCCAGGCAGAGGCCTACGGTGGCGCCCGGCCCGATCCCGAGCGATCGAAGATAGTGCGCGAGGCGATTGGCGCAAGCATTCAGCTCGCTGTAGAGTAGAGCGCGCTCCTCGAACCGAACCGCAACGAGCGTGCGGCTTTGTGCGCAAATTTCGAACATTTCGACTACGCTGCGTGCTTTCGGGTATGCCGCCCGGGTCGAATTGAAGCCATAAAGGACCTGCTGGCGTTCCTGGTCGCCGAGTAAATCGTAGGCGAAGATAGGAAGGTCGGGATTAGCGACGACGCCTGAGAGCAATCTTTCTAGTTGACCCATGAGTCGCATAATGGTCGAAGTATCGAATAGCTCTGTCGAGTATTCGAACGAAGCGACAAGCTGACCGCCGCTTCCGTCCATGGTGAGGGAGAGGTCGAACATGGAAGTCGATGGAACAACTTCGATGCGGTCGTCGCCGTTATGCAGAGGAATCTCCGGCGCCTGGCCGTTCGACGCGCCATGTAGGGCCCCATGTAAAGCAAAGAAGCATTGAAACAGCGGAGTGTGGCTGAGACGACGCTCCGGGGCCAGTTCCGCGACCAGACGTTCGAACGGCAGGTCCTGATGAGCATAAGCGCCATTCGCGGCATCCCGCACCTGCCGTAGCAGCTCACGAAAGGTTGGATTCCCGGAAATGGAACCGCGAATAATCAACGTGTTGACAAAGAATCCAATCAGCGGCTCGAGCTCGGTACGAGTACGGTTGGCAATGGGGGTGCCGACGAGAATGTCCTCTTCACCGGAGAAACGATGGAGAAGGACATACCACGCCGTGAGTAGAGTCATGAACAGCGTTGCGCCTTCCCCTTGGCCAAGCTGATCGATCGAACGCATGATAGATGCAGGAAGCCCTTTGGTAAGGGTCTCACCGCGGAACGTCTGGACTGCGGGCCGGGACCGGTCCGTGGGGAGATTAATGACAGAAGGCGCGCCAGCAAGCTGTGTGCGCCACCATGCGATGAGGCGGCCAAGCTCTTCTCCTTGGATATGGTTCCGTTGCCACACGGCGAAGTCCGCGTACTGCAGGGGAAGAGCTGGGAGCGGGGAGTCGCGGCCTTCGGAGAAAGCCCCGTAGAGCTCTTTGACTTCGCGATGCAGGATCCCGAGCGACCAGCCGTCGGTAACGATATGGTGCACCGTCATCAGCAACCTATGATCGCCGCCGGCAACTTTCACGAGGCGCGCACGAAACAGCGGGCCCGTGGTGAGATCAAACGGACGAGCCTGCTCCTCGGCACTCAACAGCGTACAGCGTTCTTGCGCTGCAACCGGATTCAGCCGAGAGAAATCCGTCACGGAGAGACGGATGGGTTCGAGTGGACCGGCACTTTGCACGGGGACGCCATCCACCGAACGAATCGTCGTGCGAAGCGCCTCATGGCGGCTGACAACTTCCGAAAGCGCACGCTCGAGTGCCGCCACATCCAGGCGGCCTTCCCAAATCATCACGTCGTGTATGTTATAGAGCGCGGACTCCGGGTCGAGCTGATCCAGGAACCAGAGCCGCTGCTGAGAAAATGATAGCGGCGCCGGCCCGGACGTTCCCCGTCGCGGAATCCCATTAGCACGTGAGCACTTGCCGTCACCAATCGCTTCCGCGAGTGCGGAGACGGTGGGGCACTGAAAGATCAAGCGGACGTGTAAGTCGACGTTTATCAGGTCACGGATGCGCGACACGGTTTGCGTCGCCAACAACGAGTGCCCACCGAGCTCGAAGAAATTGTCGTGAATGCCAATCTTCTCAATTCCTAACAATGCTGACCAGACATCCGCGATGTTCCGCTCAAGCTCGTTGCGAGGCTCGGTATAGGCCACCGCCAGATCCGGTCTTTCTGCGTCGGGGAGGGGAAGGCGAAGGCGGTCAACCTTGCCGTTGGCGTTGAGCGGCAACGACGGAAGCTCTACCCACGCGGAAGGAATCATGTGCTCCGGAAGTCTCTCCCGCATCCAGGAGCGAAGATCGCTTACGCTCGGACGCTGCCCATCCCGCCAGACCAGGTAACCCAACAATTGCTTTGGAAACCCATTCAGGGCATGGGCCTGCACGACGGCGTCCTGAATAGCTGGATGAATCTGAAGAGCAGCCTCGATTTCTCCTAACTCCACGCGGAAACCGCGGATTTTCACTTGGTGGTCGCGGCGTCCGCAAAACTCCACCGTTCCGTCTGCCTGGTAACGCGCAAGGTCACCGGTTCGATAAAGGCGGCCGGGCCCAAAGGGATTTGGGACGAACTTCTCTTTCGTCAGCTCGGGCGCCCGGAAGTATTCAACGGCCAACCCGTCTCCGCCGATGTAGAGTTCTCCGACAACTCCGGCGGGCTGAGGATGAAGGCTCGCATCGAGAACGTACACCTGAGTGTTACCGATTGGTCTGCCGATCGGGATGTTACTTTCAGATCTATCCAAAGACTTGATCTCGTGAAACGTCGCAAAGGTTGTAGTTTCAGTGGGACCGTAAACATTGAGGAGCTTGTGTGGCTTACCTGCCCCCAGCACGGATCGGACGGCCTTTGGGTCGGCGTTTTCGCCTCCAAACATCACCTGCCTCACCGGCGAAAAGGCATGCGGGGCTTCGCGAGCCACAAGGTTGAAGAGGGCAGTTGTGGCAAAGAGGATGGTAATCCGCTGATCACGCAGCGTGGCCGCATACTTCTCGGGGCTGAGAATGGTATCGCGATCGAGGACGACAATAGCCGCCCCATTCAGAAGCGCCCCCCAGATTTCGAAAGTGGCGGCGTCGAAGGACGGGTTGGAAGCCAGCGCGATGCGATCCCCGGCGCCGATCGAGACATAGTTGGTATTTCGGACCAGGCGAACAATCGCGCGATGCGGGATCGAGACTCCCTTTGGCAAGCCTGTGGAACCGGAAGTGTACATTATGTACGCAACACTTTCGGCGGAAGAAACACAAGGCTGGGGCGGGGGCCCAGCTGCCCCGGCCGCCAGAATCTCGTCATACGTCACGACTGGCACTGTGCTGCCGCTAACGATTGGGCGGAGCGGTTCAACAGTGAGGATGAGATGGGGCGCCGAATCGGCAACGATATGCCGAATTCGATCTTGTGGATAGGCGTTGTCAATGGGAACATAAGCGGCGCCACACCGGACGATGCCTAAAAGGGAAACAACAAGTTGCGTCGAACGAGGCAGACACACTGCGACGCGGTCGCCAGGAGCTACGCCGGCAGCTGTAAGGTGTCCAGCAATGCGCAGCGACAGATCATCCAACTCTCGAAAAGTCAAGGTATCGTCGCCGCACTCCACGGCAGGTTGGTGGGGATGGAGCGCTGCCTGCTCGGCGAACAGATCGCCGAGAGTCGCATCACGAGGGTATTCGAAGCCGGTATTGTTCCAGGTGTGAACAGCTTCGTCGTGTTCCGCAGGAGTGAGGAGTGGGAACTCGTCGAGTCGGGCTTCGGGATTGGCGATCAGAACCTCCAGGCAACGCTCATATAGCTCCGCCCACCATTCCACGGTTTCGGCACGCAACAGGTCCGTGCTGTACTCGAACTGGCCGGATAGGCTATCCCCGGACTGGAACATCGTCAGGGTTAGGTCGAACTTCGCGGTTCCGGTGGTGAGTTCGGTTGCATTGCTTTCCCAATGGTCCTCGTTATCCGTGAAACCGTTGTCTTCCGCCTCTGACCCCTCGTCCTCATTTCGCAGGGCGAACATGATGTGGACAAGGGGGCTCTGAGCGAGCGATCGCTCCGGCGCAAGCTCGGCCACGAGCGAGTCGAATGGCAGTTCCTGGTGCGCATAGGCTTCGAGCGCCGTCTTCTCAGTGCGGCGCAGAACTTCCCAAAGCGGAGGATTCCCCGAAAGATCGGCGCGCAAGGTCAGGGTGTTTACGAAAAGGCCGATCACGGGCTCGACTTCAGCTTGTGCACGGCCGGCAATCGGAGTTCCGATCACGAAGTCACGCGAGGAGCTCAAGCGCGCCAGGAGAATCTTGAATCCAGCCAGCAGGGTCATGAAAAGGGTGACGCCTTGCCGGCGCGAGAAATCGATCAGATCCTGGCTGAGGCGGTCGGCAAGAACGATGGGATGCGTATCGCCTGCAAAGGTCTGTGCGGCCGGGCGGGGAAAGTCCCAGGGCAAGTCCACAACTACGGGAGCACCGGCCAGTTTCTGTTTCCAGTAAGCTAGTTGCGTCGCCGCGCCGTCGCTTTCCAGCCACTTGCGCTGCCAGACAGCGAAATCAGGATACTGTACCGGGAGATCCTGTAGGGTGGAAGGCTTTTTGGACCGGAACGCTTCATACAAAGCCATCAGCTCGTCCGAAAAGACTTCGGTGGACCAACCATCTGTGATGATGTGGTGCATCGTGACGAGAAGGATGCCCTCATTCTCAGAAAGGCGAATGAGCGTCGTGCGCAGCAAAGGGCCGCGCGCGAGGTCGAAGGGAGATGCCGCACCTTCATTTGTGATCCGGGAAATCTCTTCCTGGCGCCTGGGGCCGCGAAAGCTCGTCAGATCGACTACGCGCAGAGGCACGCGTAGTTGGGACGTCACCAGTTGATAGGGACGGCCGTCGCGGGCTTGAAACGTAGTTCGCAGGGAATCGTGCCGCTTGATGATTTCATTCAATGCTTCCTCAAGGGCGGTGGAATCGAGGCCGTCCTGGAATTGAAAAAGTTTGAAGACGTTGTAAAGCGGAGAGCCAGGGTGAAGTTGATCCAAAAACCAGAGACGCTGCTGTGCGAAGGAGGTAGGGAACGCGAAGAAGTCAGAATGCATGGGCGAAACGGTAAGAGATGATCTTAACAATCATGTGACATGGAAAGTAAATAGGCTCTGTGACCTCATGGGCCTCCATTGCCGCACACTAAAACGCACCTGCGCCGCGGCTGCCAGATTAGCGCACCTTAGAGATCCTGCCGGCAAGGCAGGATTTGAGAATCTTGGGATCTTCGAATACACCCCCAAAAAAATCCAGGTAGCCAAGAACTTTCTTTCGAGGGCCGCCATCCTCCGGAACGGAGCGGCTTCCTCCATGGCGGCGCCCATTTGGTCCCAGACCTTCAGGCAGGCTTCCGCGAGGTCCTCCTTGGCTTGAAGTGATGAAAGAAAGCGCCCTGTGTAACGCCCGAGTGCTCGCAGATGTGGCCAATCGTAGTGGCGACGTATCCTTTTCGCGGGATCAGATCGGTCCGCGGCCTGGATCAACTTCTGAGGGGTAACGTTGGCCCGTTCTTGCGCCACACAGTGAAATACCAACTGACTCGTATGTTTGTCGAGGATTTCTTTCGCCGTTTCAGTCCGACTGATCGATAATGGCAGGCAGGAGAACACGCGATCCCTTTCGCAGACTCCTCACGGCAGCCAGGGTGTCGTGGTCACGCGCGCTGCCGGACAGCACGAACTCGGCGACCGAAGTTTCCGCGCAGGGGCTGAGCCCGGTGGCTTCCGCGAAGACAGCGGGGTCACCGTTGCCGATGGCGCAGGCGGAGAGATTCATTGCCGTGGCCACAAGATACATGGTTTGCACCGCGACACCCGAGTTCAGAAGAGTGGTGCGGTACGCCATGCCCCCATACTGCCAGGCAATTCTCTCGAAGCGCGATGCGAGCGTGATCAGAACGTCGGGCGCGGAATGGGCACCCGACGCGGAGGCGGCCGCCGACAGAAGCTTCTCAACCGAGCCGGGTGGAGCGGGAAGCCGGTAAAGGACATGTTCGCGCGAATGGTAGTGGTACAGTCCACGTCGAAGACCGTCGCACACGTTCACAGAAACATAGAACTCCAACTCGTGGATAGCGCCGCCGGCGGGCATCGGGCGCCGGACTAGCTCCTGCCACTTGCCGCGATACACGCGCCGGTAATGAGCGGTGCGAAACAGAAACTGGCTCAACTGCCCAAGCGTCAGGGTGCGGCTTCCAGGACCACGGCGGGACCTGCGATTCTCCATCACTCTGGTCAGCGGCGGGTCTTTCAGTGAAATCGCTTCGAGATCGACCGCCGGCAGTACAATCCTCCGTGCCGACATGGGCTGCTTGACGGCGCGAATCGGCGTGGTCGACCCGTGGAATCGGTAGGTGGCGCCGACGGTCTCGCGGCCGATCCTGCTGGCGACGTGAAACAAGAGGTCGTGAAATTCCCACATCGCATATTTTCGATCGTCCCTGGTCTCCATCATTCCGGATTGCCGCAACAGCCTTGCCAAGGCTTGTGGTTGAGCAGAACGATCCTTCAGCCTTGCCAGCAGAGCGACCCCACGGTCTTCCAGTGCAATACGAACCGGCGACAGCGGAGACTCGAGCAGAATGCGTTGGCCGTCGCGGCGCAGGAAGGCAAAGCGGGAAAGCCCAGACGCATCGCGCGTGCCAGCCGTCCGCCGCGAGAAGTCGAATCCAGGCTGGATGGGACGCACCGTTGCGAGCACTTCACCCTCGACACGGAGCTGATAGAGGATCCAGTTGCCGGTTCTTAACTGTTGGAGGGTGTAAAAGAGTTCCGGCAGCGTATTGGGGTGAGCCTCGGCGAGGTCGTCTTCGGTGGCGCCTTGGGTCAACAGTTCACGGAGAGCCGGGGCGACGGCGCCGGGCGGAAGTTTAACTTCGGGGTCGAGCAAGAGATGATACGGAAGAGCCATTTTTGAGGACGCGTTCTCAAAGAAAGAACGGGATGGGGTTCATTTCCGTCTCCGCGCGCGGAGCGTCGAGCCAGCCGAGCCGGACCGGCACATCATAAATCCGGCCACTTCCGAAGCGAGCAGCGAAATTGCGAAGCCCGGGAACCACGACACGAACCACGGGGAAGCCGATCTCGGGTTGGGTGAGATCGAGGACGATGACTTCAAGGCCGCTACGGAAAGCCTGGCGCACACAGGTCTTGACGTCGTCGCGTAAATCGGGATGATCGAGCGCGGGATAGTCCGAGGCGCTTCGTGCCGGAGCATTCTGTGGGACCATGTAGGGCTGATTGTGGATGGTTGCCGTCGCGTGCCATCGGCCCAACTCCTCGGGTTGGTCTCCATTGGTCAGGACCTGCCCGAGTTCGGTCAAGGCATGGCGGATGGCCTCCGCGGGATCGAGATGGGCTCCGAAACCGAAGACGATCCTGGAACCGTCGCGCAGCCAGGACAGGGCCGCGAACACGGGAATCCCGAGATCGGTGGTGATGTCGATCACTTCGAGGACGCGTCCGCGAGACGCAAGAGACTGCGTCACGGTGGTGAAAAACCGGTCCTCGAAGGTCGCGACAGCGACACCGGGCCGGCGGACGCGGTTGTACCACCAGAGGGACACCGCATCTCTTTCAACGAGTTCCAAAAACGCGGTCAGGATGGCCTCTTCGCGTGTATTGCCTGCCGCGCAGCCGTTGGAATCGGCGTAGCAGTATCGGGCGGATTCCGCGCGAGGGAAAGAGAAGTAGCAGTATGCAGCCGGAAGAAAGACTTCGCGGCGGTGGGTGAGCGACCATGCCCGAGTCCAATCGATGACCGCCGATTCGTCCAGCGGCTTGGGCACCCTGTTCAATCCGCGATACATTCGATTCCAGATGCGGCGGCGCCGGTATTGCGTCGGGCTGAAGTGGAGGAGGGCGGATGGCCGCACGGCGGGACCGGTGATTTCCGACGGGCTCATTTGAGCGTGGATCTCGCTGCCCTCGCAACGGC
>Ga0187893_10002179_pt1 | contig 43854 bp, 30 predicted proteins | sample MA1701074metaG_FD_139574 | JGI IMG/M metagenome (GOLD analysis project Ga0187893, IMG submission 139574) | White microbial mat communities from a basaltic lava cave in the Kipuka Kanohina Cave System on the Island of Hawaii, USA - MA170107-4 metaG ... | reverse complement strand
CGAAGACCGAGGGGAGCAACGAAGCATGGCGCCAAAAGCGCCCGGCCCGCAGGGTTGCGCCCGGATGAACTTCCACGAGTCTTGGGTCTTCGAATATTCAGGGCGCAACAAACCCTACACGGATTTATGAATGGGGGCACTAAGCGCGTGGATCCAACCGTTCGAAGCGGCAAGGAATCCGCAGAGAGTTCCGAGGACGTGCTGCAGGAGAAGCCCGGGGACCATCCCCCGCTGTGGGAAGGTGGCCCGGATCAGAGCCGTGATCCCTCCGAAGAGTAGGCCCGCCAGGCAGACGGTCTCATCATGCTCTTCAAAGAGCTCGTCTGAAATGACGCGCGCACCGATGGCGTACAAGTATTCCCACAAGAGCTTCGCCTCCAAACACCCGAACAGGGCTCCAAGGAGACCCGAGCCGACTCCTCGTCGAACGGACTCCAGAACAAGAACGCCACTTCTGGTGATGGATCTCACGATCGTACCGCCTCGGCTCCTCACTCCGACGAGACGAGTTCTACCTCCGCCTTCCGCACCGAAAAGCTGTCCTCCCCCGAGAACACGAGATGAATCGTCTTTCCGTCCACGCTCATCCACTTCGCCGGAAAACTGCTCGTCTCTCCGGGGCCGACGTCCCAGGCTTCGGTATAGAACGCCGTCGTCCAGGGGCCCCAGGGTTCCGGCGCGTCGTAGACCCCGAACCCTCCGCTGAAGCGGGGATCGGCGCCGGGCAGGACCTGGCACCAGAGATACCGCCGGAGCCCCGCGTTGTAGGTCAATCCGGATCGGTAGCACCTTCCCTTGTTCGTGAAGACCGCCCCGCGCTCGTTGATGTCCCGCGTCCAGATCGGCTCGCTCTTCGCGCCGAATCCCTTCAGGAATTCGTATCCGTCGCGCTCCTTGATTCCTTCCTTCGGCACGCGGGCGAGCACCATGCGGTCGGCCGGCTCGTACGCGGTCTCCCGGTCGTGAGAGTAGACATAGACAAAGTCGTCCCGAGCGCCGGCGTAGCCCTTCCCGAAGTTGAGGAACGTCGGGCATCCGAAGCTCGCCGTGAACTTCCAGTCGCTCCAGCTCCACGTCTTGCCGCGGTCGCTCGACCACGCGAGCTGGGCGTTGGCGGCGTTGCGGGCCCAGAGGTAGAGGACACCGTCGACCATGAGGAGCCCACTGGCCTTCTTGCCGGCCTTGCCGTCGCCGGACTGCTCGATGGACGCAGAGCGAATGTTGGTCCCCGCGAACTCGGCCGGGCCGCCTTCGATGCGGGCGAGGCCGAGGCTCAGCTTCTCCCCTTGGGCGGAATCGAAACCGTTGCCGTCGCCGTAGGCTCCGTAGAGTGCATCGTCGTCGGCCCAGGTGAGCGGCCAGTTGTCGCTCCCCGGCGCCTGTCGGACGGTCGTCTCCTTCGGCGCCCAGCGGATGGTCTTGATGCGCTCGCTCGGCGGATACGGCGCGGCGGCCGGGCTCCGTACCGCCGGAGCGGGAGCCTGCGAGCCCGCGGCCAGCACGGCCGCGCAGGCGAGGCGCAGGTACTCTTCGTATCCCCACTGGCCGCTTGAACCCGTCTGGCGGGTCGCGACGAGATCCAAGCTCGGGACGAACGCGATCAACTGGCCGCCGGACCCCGGCTTGAAGCGGGCGTCCTTCGGGATGTCTTTGCCGCGACCGTCGGTCAGGAGCCCGGGAAGCTCCCAGGCGTGGGAGAAGGACTCGGCGTCGCGGCCGAAATCCTTCCTCCCCTTGATCGAGTGCGTAGGAGCCGCGGTCTCCTCGATGAACCAGGCGGGGATCACATGTCGATCGTTCCAGCGGCCACCGCGGAGGGCGCAGTAGGCGATGCGGGCCATCTCGCGGGCAGGGAGGCCCAGCTCATGCGACGGATGCCGGCCGATCCCCTCTCCGCCGTCGAAATGCTCAAACCACCACTTCTCGATGCCGAGCGGGCGGAGGAGCATCTTGATGAGGAATTCATCGTACGGAAGTCCGGTCACGTCCTCGCAAACGAGCGCGGCGTGGTAGAGGCCTTGCGTCGAGTAGCCCAGATCGGTCCCTGGATCGAAGGCGAGCCTCGCCGTCCTCGCGTCCCCGCTCCGCCCGAGGACGTACTCCCACGGTCCTTGATTCCGCGCGCCGGTGGATTCCGGCGCGAGGCCCGATGTGTGGTTGAAGAGCTGGCGGACGGTGATCGCGGCCTTGCGAGGATCGCTCAGCGGCCTGGACCAGGGGATGAAGTCGAACGCAGGATCGCCGAACTCCATTTTTTTCTGTGTGCGGCCGTGGCGGCTTTCCTCCGAGGCGATGGCCAGAGCCGTGGCGCAGATCGCCTTCGCGCACGACTTGATGTTGCCCGTGTCGTTCCCGGCGCTCTTATTCCGCTCGACTTCGAGTACGACGAAGCCGCGGCGGACGACGATCGCGGCGAAGTCCCTGTCGTCGGACCTGAAAAGCCAATCCTTGAGCGCCGCGAGCTTGTCGGAGTCCATCCCGGCCAGCTTGCGGACCTCGTCGGGCACATCGAGCTTCCGCCAGCCGCCTCGGGACTCGGGCGGCGGGAAATAGCCGCCGCCAGCCTCTGTCCGCGGCATCGCGCAGTTGATGAGCGGCTCGAACAGATAGGTGTTGAGCGCGTCGTGATGTTCTTCCTTGGCGTCGAGAACCTCGCCGTTACGGACAGCGACCAAGCCCAGGCTGGGGATCACGAGCACGACCTGATGCCCCGCTCCCGAGCCCCAGAAGGCATCGCGAGGAAGCCTCGCGTACTTCCCGCTCTCGTTGCTCCACCAGCCGATGCCTCCGTGGCCGGGCGTGCCGGCATCGGTAGTGACCTGGCGGACTGCATCCTTGCTGATGAGACGCCGGCCGTCCCAGTCCCCGCCACGGAGCATGAGCCGCGCGACGCGGGCCACGGCGCGGGCCGTGTATCCGCCGCCGCCCCAGGAACCGACGAGCGGTAGGCCGTCCACGGTGAAGGTCTTCCCGTAGCCGGCCGACCATTCCGCGTCCGGGACGCCGATCGGCCGCATCACCCGGTCGCGCAGAAGAGTGCGGATGTTTTTCTCCGGCGCATCGGCCAGCGAGGCAGTGGCGGCGAACGTGAGCATCGCGATGCCGGGGTTCGAATACTGGAACCTGTCGCCGGGCTCGAAGAGGACCGGCGTCTCGTCCCGGGAGATCGTGAAGGGATCGCGCGGCGGCTCGAGCCTCTTCCAGAAGTCGCCTTTCCACCCCGTGAGCTTCTCGTGCGGTAGGTCGCCGGCCTCGGCATCCTCAAGGCCGGAAGTGTGCGAGCCGAGCTGGCGGATGGTGATCTTCGATTTGCGCGCGTCGTCCTTCCACTGGCGGATAAACCGTGACGCTTTGTCATCGAGCCCGATCCGCCCGTCGGTCAGCGCGACCGCGAGGGAGAGCCCGCCGACGATGGCCTTGGCGATCGAGGCCGTGTAGTGCGGCTTCGCGGCGTTGTGGCCATCGGCGTACCACTCGAGGACGACGCGGTCGTTGCGGATGACGAGAAGCCCCGTCGTGCGCCGCGCGGTCAGGCTCTGCTGGAGGAGATTCAGTTTCTCGGAGGATAGGCCCTGCGATTCGGGAGTGGCAGATTGCCACTCGAACGGCTGCGCGCAGACTAGTGCGGCGGCGCCGAGGCAGGCGAAGACCGAAGCGGCGGCGAGATGGAGCGGGCAGGGGAGCATTTGGGGAGTCGTTCGACTCGGCCTTTCGCCGGGCTTACGCAAAGCTGCAAGTACCCATCGGCGCCGGCAGCGGCTTCCATTGCGTCATCGAATCGGATGTATACCCTTCGCCGCGATTCGATTCCATTGCTGCAGTGCAAGAGTGTGCAGGCACGTAACTGCGGAACTAGTTAACCGCAGAGGACGCGGAGGACGCAGAGTAGCGCAGAGGGGCCAATTCGAGGCGATCGATTTCCTCTGCGTCCTCGGCGGTTCCAGTCCACCCCGGGGAGGGGGAGGAGTAAATGGATAGGAAAAGCCGCGCAGTTACGTGCCTGCACTCAGTGCAAGAACGTCGCCGGAGAACGATGTTCACCACAGAGGACGCAGAGGCTCACAGAGGAAACCAATTCCCATCCCTCTGTGTACTCCGTGGTTGATCTATCCTGTCTCCTCCTCCAACACCAATCTCGCATTCGCTACTACAGGAATTTCGACCTGGATCGGGCTTCGCCAAACCAGACGCCTGCAGGCGTTTCGCGCCTCCGCGGGTTTTCTTCTGCTCAGGACCGGTTGCCCGTCACACCCGCGGCGAACGACGCACGCCTTCGGCCGAGTACCGGTGCGTCGGCACCGGCCGTCCGGGGCGAAAGTGGGCGCTCGCTTCGATCGTCTGCCGCGCGCCGCGCGCCGCGAGCGCGCGAGCGATCGCCTCGCCGGCGAGGACACGGAGCGGTTCGGGATCCATGTGGACGCGAGCGTTGAGGATCAACCGGCCTTCCCGCTCGACAGCGTTTCCCGGTTGAGAGAGACGAACCGGCGAGCCTCCGCCGACGTAGTTCGCCATCGAGGAGCCTCCGTCGCCTTCGAAAAGAACTTTGATGTGGGCCGCCTCCGCCCCGCGGGCGCTGAGAGCAGCCCGCATGCCCTCGAGCAAGTCCCGGACGAGTGCGTCAGGATCGAGCGGGCTTGGCGCCTCGAATCGCAGCGCGATGTTGAGCCACCCCAGCTCCGCTTCGCCCTCAGCGTACCTCTCGTAGTCGACCTCCGCGATCTTCGGAGTCACAGGGGCGCTGTTCTCCAGGAGATCTCGCCACATATCGAATCCCTCACCGGTCAGGCCGGAGGTGGCGATCACCTTGGCCCGCGGGAACGTCTTGCCGACCGCATCGAGGAGATCATCGCGCTCGGCGGGCCCGAGGAGGTCCGACTTGTTGATGCAGATCACATCGGCCTCCTCGAGCTGCTTGCGGAAAATGTAGGCGACCTTGGAGGAGAACCCCCCGAAGCCGTTCTCGATGACGATCCGGCGCACCCTCTCCGGGTCGACTAGTACGGAGTAAGGAGCGATGGAATAGCGGTCGCCGTAGAGCTTCTGAAGGGGGGCGACCACGGTCGCCGCCAGGTCCGTGCAGCTTCCCACGGGCTCCGCGAGGAGGACGTCCGGCCTGTCTCGGGTCCGGATGCTTTCCGCAGCATCGGCCAGCTCGTCGAACTTGCAGCAGAAGCAGGCCCCGGCGACCTCCTCGACGCGGAAGCCGTGGAAACGGACGATGCCCGTATCCACCAGGTTCGCCGCCTGATCGTTGGTGATGAGCGCGACGCGCCGGTTTTCGGCGTGGAACATCTTCGCGAGGCGAAGGAGGGCCGTGGTCTTCCCCGCCCCGAGGAAGCCGCCGATCACGAGGAGTTTCGGTCTCTGCATGGTCGATCTCTCCGATTCATTCAGCCCTCGGTTTACGGATCGAAAGTTTGAAGGACGGCGTCACGGATGGGAAGGGGGCCCATACCCCGGGGGCCCGTACCCCGGCTTCAGGACCGCGCGGAAGAACGCGGCGCCCGCCACCGCACCGGCCATGGGGGCGAGGATGTAGACCGTGAAGAAGCCTCCGCGCGGCCCGGGGATGGCGATCGGCCCCCAGCCGGCGAGCCACGCGAAAACGCGGGGCCCGAAATCCCGCGCCGGGTTGAAGCAGGCCTGCGTGAGCGGCGCGATCACGCTGATGAGGGCCGCGATGGTCAGTCCGACGAGAACGGGGGCGAGGCCGCTCCCCGGACCGCGCGAGTTCGATGGGTCGGAAAGAGCGAAAACGACGATGGCAAGGATCGCCGTCCCGGCGAACTCGGCGAGGAACGCCCCCGGCTCCGTCACTTTCTTGAAGGCCTCGGCATCGGTCCCCATCTCGGGATTCGGGAAGTACTCGCCGTAGCACATCGCGGTGATCTCGCTGCCGGGCAGTCCGCGCACGACGCCGCCGGCCGCCTCGACGGACGCGATGAGCGGACCGTACACGACGTGGAGGACCGCCGCGGCAAGGAAGGCTCCGGCGAGCTGGGCGAGCCAGTACGGGACGACGTTTCTCTTCGGGAAGCCTCCCAGAAGGGCGAACGCCGCCGTCATCGCCGGGTTGATGTGACCGCCGCTCATCGCGGCCGTCGCGTAGATGGCGACCGCGACGGCGATCCCCCAGACGACCGCCACTTCGAAGAGGCCCTGTTGAGCTTTCGCGAGCGCGGCCGCATGGACGACGCCGCAACCGAAGAAGACCAGGATGAACGTCCCGACCCCATCGGCGGCGCAGGCGCGCGCAAGATTGCCCTCGAGGATCGCCCGAGGCGGTTTCAGGCCGGCGGGACTCTCGACGCTACTCATTGGATCGATCGCGCAGCATGGATGAATTTCGTATCGCCACACTCGGGGCAGGCCAGGACAGCCAGCGGAGACCGAAGTAACGACCGGGTCCCGGAGCGCTGGACTCCTCGAAGCGACTCGCCGCCGATTTCGGCGGGAAGTCTCGCCAGAGCCGACCGGGAAATCAAGCGCCCCGCCGCACCCCTTTTCTTTCCCATCCCACGAAGTCAGCATCGCGACCTGTCCGATGGACTCCTCCGCCGGCGGAAGAAGCTTCGGCCGCAGCGAACGACGTCCGCCAAGCGAGGCCGCGCGGCACGTGGGGCGCGCTGAGTTCGGTCAGGGGTCGATGAACGCCCGCATCCTCCGCGCCATCTCCTTGAGCGCGGGGTCCATCCGCGCGCCGCGGAGGTCGACGCGGAATAAGTCCGTGTCGGTGAACGCCGCCCCGCGGAGGTCGGCGCCGCGCAGGTCGGCCGTGCGGACCTGCTCGGGGTCGAGGTAGACGCCGTCGGCGAGGTCTTCCGCGTAGAAGCCGCTCTTCGAGCCGTGGAGGGCGTCCACGCGCGTGGCCGGATCCGTCAGCCCCGATCGGGAGCCGGGTCCGGGCTGGAAGTCCGCGCGAATGAACTTGGCCCGCGTCAGGTCCGCGCCGCGGAGGCAAACGTCGCCGAAGCTGCACTTCTTGAACGTCGCCCGAGCGAGCATCGATTCCGGAGCCGTGAAGCCCGTGAAGTCGCACTCGGAGAACTCGGCGCGCTCGGCGTCGAAGCTCCTCGGCCGCAGGCCGGCAAATGAGGTCCTCCAGAAGTCGCACTCCCTGATGTAGAACCCCGACTCGGCGAGCCGGCTCAGGTCGCACGAGCGGAAGTGGCACTTTAAGAAGCCGAGCGGCGATTCTCTGACGCCGCCCCCGAAGGTGACGCCGTCGAAGCCGGTGGTCCTGAACGAAGCCCCCGTGAGGACCGCTTCCGCCAGCGATGTTTCGCGGATATCGCACGTTTCAAACGTACAGCCCGACAGGTCCGCGAGCTCGAGGTTCGTGCCGACGATCGCGCACCCCTTGACCTCCGCCCCGGCGAGATTGGCGCCGCGCAGGTCGCACCGGAGGAAAGCGCAGTGCCGCACGATGGGCTCACCGAGCGAGATTCCGCTCAGGTCCGAATCCTGCAGCATCGCGCGCACGAGGCCCGCGGCAAATGGATGGCCCGGAAGTCGGATTTGACCGCCCTGGATTTGCGTCCTCCTCGGAAGCGGCTTGCGCAAGACCCACCAGTGGAGGTGGATCAGGTTCGGCTGGCTCAACGGCCAGCTCGAAGCGCCCTGGAGCGCTCCTTCGATGACTGTGGGGGGCCACAGGACGTGCCGAAGGAGCCGCAGGTCCTCCGCGACGAAGTGCGGCAGCCGCATCAAGACCTCCATGCGGCCCTCCTTGAGAGTCTCGGCCAGCAGAAAGAGCCGGAGGATCCGCCCCACTTCCAGGTCGGCTCCCGGTGATCCGCCCAGGTGGAGCTTCCGGGCGATGGACTGAAACTTCAGGTCGGCCGGTTCCGCCTCGTGGAGCCACCTGCACCAACCGGCGAAGGTGGGCGAACGCCCCGGATGGTCGAGATGGAACGCGCGGAGGAAGTCGAAGATCGCACCGCCGATCGAAGCTCTCTGAACGTCCATTCCAGGCTCGGAGAGGAGCCACGCCACGAACGGCGGGTACTTGACCAGCGCGGCGAACGGGGATGACGCGACAGCCTCGATGAGCCGCACTCCACCGCTCCCACGCTTCTTGTGGCCCGCCAGGAGCGCATCGTCGCGGTCCCAGAGGCCCATCTCCACCGACCGGCCGGGGAGAGAGTCCTTCAGCGCGAAGTGGAGGAAGCGCAACTTGCCGATGACCTGCGAGGACAGCACGAATCTGCACGCTTCCAAGGCCGGATCCTCATCCTTGTCCAGGATGGCAATGCAAGCGTGGTGCTTCAGCGCGTGAGCCACCGCCATCGGCGGGGCTCCGGGAATCGCCGACGACAGGGAGTACGCTGGCGGCGTGGTCGTGTCCTTCGGAAGGTTCTCCAGGACCCTGCGGAGATCGAGAGCATCCATCCAGAGCACGGCAGGCGATCCATCCGGATCGTCGAGAAACCTCCGGCCCCAACGCGCGGCCGCCCAGCGGGCGAGGAGCGTCTTCCCCGAGCCGGAAGGACCCACAACGCTCCAGAATGCGCCGTTGCGGGCCCGCAGATCGGCCTCCATCTCGTCGAAGAAAGGAAGCGGCTCCTCCGCGCCATCGATCCTGCCCCGAAACGGCAGTGGCTCCTCCCGCGGAGCGAGCGGAAGAATTCTCTCCGTGATGTAACCGCCCATCCCGAAGCGGTCGCGAAGCTCAACGCCCAATCCCACGAGAGCATTGTATCCCCATTCCTCCTCCTCTGTGCGTCCTCTGTGCCCCTCCGTGTCCTCTGTGGTTCACCTCTTCGTCGCTGGTGGCCTTGCATTCGGCCGTAGACCGGCGAAACTCCCCGCATGGCCGCGAAGCTCAAAGTTCTCTTCCTCTGCACCGGCAACTCCTGCCGGAGCCAGATGGCCGAGGGCTGGGCGCGCCACCTGAAAGGCGACTCGATCGAGCCGTATTCGGCCGGCATCGAGACGCACGGACTCAATCCGAACGCCGTGAAGGTGATGGCCGAGGCGGGCGTCGACATCTCGCGGCACAGGAGCAAGAAGCTCGATGCGTTCGCGGGGGTCGCGCTCGACTACGTCGTGACGGTCTGCGGCCACGCGAACGAGACCTGCCCGCGATTTCCCGGCCGCGCGAAGGTCGTCCACGTCGGGTTCGACGACCCGCCGAAGCTCGCGGCGAAGGAGACCGACTCCGAGCGCTCCCTTGACCACTACCGGCGCGTGCGCGACGAGATCGCGGCGTTCGTAAAGACGCTGCCCGATGCGCTCATTCAGAAACCCGCGAAGTAGAGAGATTGGAGACATCGCCATGACGTCCCCGAAGACTCCTCCGTCCTACGGTGAGAAGATCCGCGGCCTGGTGCGCGAGGGCTACGGCTCGATCGCGGAAACCGGCTGCTGCACGCCATCCGGCGCAGCAAAGAGCGGCGCGGGAAGCAAACCATCGGGCGGCTGTTGCGGGCCGACGTCGACCCTGAACGCCGGCGACTTGGCCGAGAAGCTCGGTTATGGAGCCGATGAGATCCGTCTCCTGCCCGAGGGGGCCAACCTCGGCCTCTCCTGCGGCAACCCCGCCGCGATCGCCGCCCTTCGCCCTGGAGAAGTCGTCCTCGACCTCGGGAGCGGCGGCGGGTTCGATGTCTTCCTCGCTGGGCCGAAAGTGGGCGCAGCGGGGCGCGTCATCGGCGTCGACATGACGCCCCAGATGCTCGCGAAGGCCCGCGCGAACATCGAGAGCTATTGCCGCCGCACCGGCCTCGACAACGTCGAGTTCCGCCTCGGCGAGATCGAGCACCTCCCGGCCGCCGATGGCACCGCGGACGTCGTCATCTCCAACTGCGTCATCAACCTCTCGCCCGACAAGCCCGAGGTCTGGCGGGAGATCGCGCGCGTCCTGCGGCCCGGCGGGCGCGCCGCAGTCTCGGACATGGCGCTCCTCAGGCCGCTGCCCGCCGGAGTGGCCGAGGACGTCGAGGCGCTCATCGGCTGCATCGCCGGAGCCGTGCTCGTCGATGAGTACCGCCGGATGATCGAAGAGGCTGGTCTCGTCGAAGTGATCCTCAAGCCGAAGCCGGAGTACGTCGCCGCCCTCGCCGATTCTTGCGATCCGCTCTATCAGAAGGTCGCCGCGCGGCTCCCGGCGGGAACGACCGTCGCGGACTTCATCACGAGCCTCGACGTCTCCGCCCGCCGGCCGGCGGCTCTGCACCCAGCGGACTGCCGGCCAGCGGAGCGGCGGAGCTGAGCCGGTCATGCGAGACCTTCCGCCCACGCGCGCCTGCTTCGTCTGCGGCTGCGAGAACCCGATCGGGATGCGGCTCAAGATCCGTACCGACGGGAAGGAAGTGCGCGCGGAGTTCACGCCGCGGCGCGAGCACGCCGGCTTCAAGGAGGTCGTCCACGGCGGGCTCATCACGACCGTGCTCGACGAGCTGATGGCGTGGGCTTGCATCGTGTCGGCGGGGAAGCTCTGTTACGGCGTCGAGCTGAACGTGCGGTTCCGCCGGCCGCTCAACCCCGGGACGACGGCAACGGCCACCGCGCGGCTCGATGCCGACCACGGCGGCAGGGTGCTTCTCGTCAGCGCGGAGCTGAAGGGCCCCGCCGGAGAGGAGATCGCCGCCGCTACGGGAAAGTTCATGCCGGCGCCGGAGGCCGAGGCGGAGCAGTTCCGGACGGAGTTTCTGGGAAGGATTGAGGACCTATTGCCGCCGGTGGACGACGGAAATTAACCACAGAGGGGAGCGGCGAGCAGTGCGGAGCCGCGGACCGCCGGAGCAGCCGGGGGCCCGCGCCAGCGGGCGGCTGCGAGGCCCGCCCGGAGACCGAGCGCGCCAGCGCGAGGATCGGAGGGAGCGGCGAGCAGTGCGGAGCCGCGGACCGCCGGAGCAGCCGGGGGCCCGCGCCAGCGGGCGGCTGCGAGGCCCGCCCGGAGACCGAGCGCGCCAGCGCGAGGATCGGAGGGACAGAGGATTGCAGAGGAAGCGACAGGAGGCCCGCGGGGTTGATCTCCCGCCGTCAGCGGACCGCCTCTTTCGGCATCGCCTCTTCGAACCACGCGGCGTGCGCCTCGCGGAAAGCTTTCACGAGCTTCTGGTCGATGGCCACAACGGCCTTGATTCCTTCGTCCCGCGCGGGGGTGCGCGCGGCGGCGAGGTCCTGGAATTTCTTGCGATCCTCGGCCTTCACCGTGGAGTCCTTCGCCAATCCCTCCAGGCGCGTGAAAAGGTCGTCGTACCGGCCCGCCAGGAATCCGCCTTCGATGGCCCCGAGCCCTTCGCCGAACGCCTTTGCTCCGGCCTGATCCACCAGGACGAGAGCGCGGGCAACGAGCTTCTCCTGCGCCGCGGCGCGCTGGCGGATCGCGCTCGTGGCCTTCTGCCACGCGGGGAGCGGCTCCAGGGCGCGGCTGGCTCGGAGGTAATGGCTCGCCCACGCGCCGAAGGGCGGCTTGCCCTTTCCGGCCGCGGCGGCGATCGCGTCGGCGTGAGCCTTCGCCGCGTCATCGAGGAGCTTCCGCACGGCGTCGAGCCGCTCCGTCAGCTCGGCGCGGTCCTTTCCCTTGTACGCCTTGAGAAATGCCCCCGCGCGGGCGGCCGCGTCGCGGGCCGCCCCTAGGTCCGGCTCGTCGTGCGCGAGGGACTGGAGGGCGCCGGCGAGAGCCAGACGCGGGTTGTCGGCGCTGACCGAATCGAGCCAGGCGAGCATCTCGCCGACCTGCTTCGGAAGCGGCCAGTGTCCCGACTGCTCCGTGAGCCCCTCGACGATCTGGAGCTTCACCTGTTTGTAGCCCTGGTCGCGGTAGATCTTCTCCGTGCGGAAGGCGCACTCGACGGGCACGACGGCGTCCGCCCGGCCGTGGAGGATGCCGATCGCCACCTTCTCCTTCGCGAGCTTCGGGTGCTTCACCTGAAGGACGTTTCCCGCGTGGGCGACGATCCCGTCGACCAGCTCCGGGTGCTCGCCCGCGAACCAGTAGGCGAAGAACGCGCCCTGGCTGTGGCCGTAGACGTAGACCTTGGCGATGGGAAACTGCTTCTTGAAAAGGCCGATCATCTCGGCGATGTGGTCGCCGTCGGGTTCTCCTTGGACGAAGTTGAAGGTTTCGCCTTGTCCCGGCGTCATGCCCTCGGGCGCGACGACGATGTCCTCCCCGCGGAATGCGCCGCCCGCGATAGGATAGTTCCAGAAGGCCCAACCCCATTTGAGCCCCGTCCCGTGGAGCATGAGAAGCAGGTTCGCGGGCTGTTTCGAGCCGAGTCTCCGCGGAAGCCGGTACCAGTAGGGCTTCCCGCGAGGCGAGGTCCACTCGAGGACCTGGCCCAAGGGGGCCTGGAGGGAAGGCTCGGCGCGCGGAGTCGGCTTTTCCTCCGCCGCGGGTGCGATCCCCGGCACCGCCGAAAGGAGGGCGACCAACACTACCAGCTTCACGCGGGGATTCTATCGCCAGCGGGCCGAGGAAAGGGAGATGTCTTTCGCGACTGGCCTTGCAGCGAGCGCAGCACGGAGCCTGCTGGAACTCGCCGGCGGGGGATAGATTCCAGGAGACAGGGTTCCTATGGTAACGGCTTCGGTCTCTCATCGTTTGAAAGGAGCTGGAATTTGAAAAGTCGCTACGTGTTTCAGGTCGTGGTGGAGCAGGACGAGGCTGGTCTTTTCGTCGCGGAATGTCCCGCTTTGAAAGCCTGCTACACCCAGGGGAAGACCTATGAAGAGGTCATCAAGAACATCAAGGATGTCATTAACCTATGTTTGACGGACCTGAAGGCCAAGAAGAAGAAAATCCCTCGCCAGCCTGAGATCATCGGCATCAAAAGGGTCGAGGTCTCCGTGTGAGCCATTCCGGCTTGCCTAAATTGAAGCCGCGGGAGCTGATCCGCGCACTGGAACGGATGGGATTCCAATTGCTGCGTAAGTCGAAAGGAAGCCACTGGCAGTACGACCACCCGGATGGCCGGCGGACCACGGTCCCCATGCACAAGGGATGTGACCTCGGTCCCGGGCTTCTCCCAAAGATCCTGCGGGATGTCGAAGTGGACCCCACCGAGTTGAGGAAATGGGTGCGACCCGGAAGGGATCGCGAGGCTTACCTTTTTCTCGCCGACCCCGGGGCGGGCTCGACAAGCGGCGCGACTGCCTTCTTGAAGACCTCGGCGACGATTCGGGTGCCCTCGAGCGTCGTGTGGCAGAAATCGACGAACATCTCCGTGCGGCCCGACAGCTCGACGTCCACATCGGCGACCGCGGCGCCGTGGGCCTCGGCCACTTCGCGCGTGATCCGGACGTACTCGCCGTGGAACTTCGCGTACGTCGCCGCATCCGGGATCGCGTGCGCGCCCAGCCTCGTGAGACCCCGCTGGACGGTCGAGTCGTAGCGTTTGACGATGTCCTGCGCTTGGAGGCCGTAGACGACCTTGATTCCCTGCGCGGCGGCGGCGGCATGGATCGACTCGAGGTTCCGGCGGTAGTACCGCGCGGCGGGAGTGCCCCGCGCGGCGTCGTAGAGCCCGGGGAGCTTCGGCGGCGGCGCGAGATGTTCTTTGGCAAAAAGCCCGAGCCAGAGATACGTCTGCGACCAGTCCAAGAGGAGGTCGAGCGGTCGCAGGCGGCCTTCGGGCCGCGGATCCCACGATGGATGGCCGTAGCGGTTCGAGTAATCGGGCTCGGGGTCGCCGTGGAAGTTGACCGCGATGTCGTTGACGTTGTGGTAGACGATCACGAGATCGGGCTGGAGCGCCAGGCCGTCGAAAAGGAGGTAGGCGAGGCTGTGGGCGGTCGACCAGCTATTGACCCCGGCGTTGAGGACCTCGAAGTCCCTCCCCGGGAACTGTTCCTCTAGTTTCTTCTCCAGAAGGAGCGGCCAGTGGAGGGCGGTGCCGTTGAACGCATCGAAGGTCGTCGAGCCGCCCAGGCAGAGGATCCGGTAGACCCCCGCCGGCTTTTGCCGGGAGACCTCATCTCCGCGTAGCCCGAGGGAGTTGATCCACACTTCGGCCGGCGGATCCGACCCGGGGATCAGGAACCGTGCTCCCGGCCGGTGGCGGAACTGGCAAAAGATGCGGGGGACCGCGTAGAGGGAGCCGTCGTAGACCATCCGGCGCATCGGGGAGTTCCAGCCCCTGCCGAGCACCGAGTCCCGGGCCCGCAGGCCGATCTCGGCGGCCACGAAGGCCGCCAGGAGGACTGCGATTCCCCGGAAGAGGATCTTGCGCCAGGCGCGCCCGAGGGAGCGGGCCGGAACCGGCCGCACGCCGGGCGAATCCGGTTCTCGGAACCTCCGAACTCTCCTCCGGGCCGTCGCAGTCTGCATCCGAGTCGGTTATCGGCTCGGCCGCCCTCAAACTGAGGTCAAAGCGTCCAGCCCTTGCGGTACTCGCGGCGGACGAGCTTGTTCGCGTCGGGATAGTTCGTGACCCGCAGGCCGGCGCGGCTCCACTCGATCCGCTTACCGGAACGATACGCGACGTTCCCCAGGAGCACCGACTCGGTCAGCGAGCCTCCGTAGGAGAAATTGCAGGTAGTCGGCGCGCCCGACTTGCAGGCCTCGATCCACTCGCGGTGGTGGCCGATCGAGTCGGGGATGAACGGGGCAGGCGGTTTGAAGCCGGCGAAATCCCCCTCGGGGAGGAGCTTGTAGTGGCCGTAGTCGGCCAGGAGCATCCCCTTCGACCCCACGAAGAGGACTCCGTCTCCCCACTTGGGGAGCTTGCCCTCATCGAACTGCTTGGGCCGCTTGCCGCCATCGTGCCAGGTGACCCGCACCGGCGGCAGCTTCCCGCGCGCCGGGTGGTCGTAGTGCACGACGAGCCAGGCCGGGGTCGTCTCGGCGTGGACCGGCGGACCCTCGGCCTCGACGGCGGTCGGGTTCGTCAGGTCGAGCGCCCAGTGGATCACGTCCATGTAGTGGCAGCCCATGTCGGCCAGCGTGCCGCCGCCGAAATCCCACCAGCGCCGCCAGTTCGCCGGCAAATAGGTCGGATGGTAGGGGCGCTCGGGCGCGGGACCGAGCCAGAGGTCGTAATGGACGTGCGGAGGAACGGGGGGCGTTTCGGCCGGCCGCTCGCCGCCCGACCAGGTCTTCCCGACCCATGCGTGGCACTCCTTCACTTCGCCGAGGGCCCCGCTCTTCACGATCTCCACGACGCGCCGGTAGTTGCTCTCGGCGTGGATCTGGATGCCCATCTGCGTGGCGCGCCGCCGCTCCACGGCCGTCGCGGCGGCGACGTGCGCTTCATGTATGCTGTGGGCGAGAGGTTTCTCGCAGTAGACGTGGAAGCCGGCTTTCATCGCGTGCACGCTGGCGAATGCGTGCATGTGGTCGGGAGTCGAGACCACGACGGCGTCAAGCTTCTCCTCGAGGAGCCTGCGCCAGTCGTTGTGGAGCCGCGCCTTGGGGAACTTCTTTGAGGCCTCGTAGAGCTGCTCTTGGTCGATGTCGCAGAGCGCGACGACGTTCTGGTCGCCGACGCTCTTCAAGTTCTCCGCGCCGCGCCCGCCGACGCCGACGACGCCGACGTCGAGCTTCTCGTTCGGCGATTGGGAAAAAAGCAGTGGGGAACGCGCGGCAACCCAGAAGCCGGCGCCGGTCCAAGCAGCAGCCCTCATGAAGTCGCGACGGGAGGTTTTGCGGGCCAAGAGAAACTCCTTCCTGCGGCAAAACTGGATTTCACTCGGGATCGGCGGCGGAGAGAATACGAAATGAGGGACGCAAAGTCCACGCTCGCGCTGCGAGTACTCGGCATGACCGACTCCCCTGCTAATGGCCACCCCGGCCATGAAGAACGCAGCCAGGTCGTTTGTCATGAGTACAGTAACCAGAAACGAGGATCCTCCTCGCCGCGGGGCTCTCGCTCGATGAGCGGGACTCTCATGGCTCGACGCCCCTCATGGATGCGGTCCGCGCTCAGGATGGAATCGATGCAGCTCTCGCCCGTGTCCGTGCTCTCATCGCCTGCGGAGCGAACGTCAACGCCACCTACGACCGCGGCTACACGGTCTTCATGTGCGCGGTCGGCTCGGGCCGCCACCCGTTCATGCTGCAGACACTTCTCGACGCCGGCGCCGACCCCCACGCGGTCTCCGAGCTTGGCTACAACGCTTTCCACGCTGCCATCGACGTGGACGGGGAGGACGAAACCGTTGAGGCGACGTTCAAATTCCTCCACCGCATCGGCGTGAGCATGGAACATCGCAACCGCGCCGGTCACACTCCGCTTTCCCGTGCGATCTGGGAAAGGGATGAGAGGGATGAGACCGACGTGCGGGTCTTGGTCGAGCTGGGCGCCGATCCGGATTCCCGCGCCCCGATCTATTGTTTCGCCGGAGAAAGCAGCGTACCGACCGACGTTCCTCTCGTGTTTCATGCCATCAAGCGCTGCCGCCCGGACAGGAACCTCGAAGCGCTCCTCCGGGCCGGCATGAGGCTGGATGTCGCCGACGCGGAAGGCAGGAGTCCCTTGGAGTACGCCAGAGTTCAAAAGGACGCGGTCGCGAGGTGGCCGGACTCGCCACGCCAACGCGGACGACTCGAGAAGGCCGAACGCTGCATCCAGCTCCTCACGGACGCCGGTAGGCCCCATATTCGTGGGAGTACTTGATCGCCCACGGATCCCCCGTCTCCTTCTGCCACGTCTTCAGCTTCTCCCTCATCTCGGCGAGGATTTTCGCCTGCGCCGGGTCGCTCGCGAGGTTCGCGGTCTCGTGGGGGTCCGCTTCGAGGTCGTACAGCTCTTCGCGGGGCCGCCGGACGTAGGCTTCGACGGTCCTCCGGCCGTAGTTCGCATCTCCGCGGCGCAGGACCGCCTGCCACGTCGCCGACCCGTAGAGGTCCGACGCGAACGGGAACGGGAGCCCGTGGGCCAGGTTCAGGGTGTACTTGAACTTCCGCTCGCGCAAGGAGCGCATCGGGTAGTACATCGTCACCTCGTGAAAGTTGTGCGAGGCGAAGACGCGGTCCCAGCCGGCCGGGTTCTCCTCTTCGAGGACCGCGAGGAAGGAGCGGCCGTGGAACTTCTCCTTCCCGGGCACGCCGCCCGCGAAGGCATGGATGGTCGGCGCGATGTCGATCCAGCTCACCATGGCGTTCGAGACGACACCGCGGCGCTTGCGGTCCGGGGCGCGGACAATGAGCGGGAGGCGCGTTCCGGGCTCGTAGAGCGTCGTTTTCGCGCCGGGGAACGGCGGTCCGTTGTCGCTCATGTACACGACGAGGGTGCTCTCAAGCCGCCGCGTCTCGCGGAGGACATCGAGGAGCTTCCCGATCCCCTGGTCGAGTCGCTGAATCGACTGGTAGTACTCGGCCAGTTCCGCGCGCGTCTCGATTAGATCGGGCAAGTACGGCGGAACCGCCACCTGCGCGGGGTCGAACGAGACCTCGGTAACTCCCGCATAGGCGGGCCCGTTGCCGAAGCGGTCGGGTTTCTCCGGCCGCTCCTGGTTCACGTTTCCGCTGCGGTGAGTGTCGCCGGGGCAAAAATAGAGAAAGAACGGGCGCTCGTCTTCCTTGCCGATGAAAGGACGGCAGCGCTCCGCCATGCTCACGGGGTTGCGCGCTCCGCCCGGGTTGCCTATTAACTCCTCGTTGAACGGGAAAACCTCCTCCGGCTGGACGTGCAGCTTCCCGATGCGGGCGGTTCGGTAGCCCAGCTCCTTGAGGATGCGCGGCAGGCTCCGCACCCGCTGCCGAGCGCCGAAGTTGTGGGCCGCGTGCTGGAGGCCATACTGGCCGTGAGCGTGGCCCTGGAGGCCGGTGAGGATCGTGGCGCGGCTCGGGCTGCAGCTCGCGGTCGTGCAGAACGCAAACTCGAAGCGGGTCCCCTCGGCCGCAAGCAGGTCGAGGTGCGGCGTCCGGACGGCCTTGCTTCCGTAGGCGCCGGTGTCCCGCCCGTGGTCGTCGGCCACTATGAGGACGATGTTGCGCGCCGCGGCCTCCAGGCCTGGAGCCGCAGACAGGAAGCCGATGGCGAAAGGAACCAGGAGCGCGACCGGCGGGACGAGTCTTCTCACGCCCGGAACCCTCCCTCAGTTCAGCTCCGGCTTCGGCGGCATGAGAGAGAAAAATGAGTACTCCCCGCCGAGGGACTTCATCGTCTGCCCCCAGAGCTTGAGGGGCTCGTCGTGAAAGATGTGGTCGCTCTTGGCGGGCAGGGTGAGCCAGCCGCCGGCTTCCATCTCCCGGTCGAGCTGGCCCGCGCCCCAGCCGGAGTAGCCGCAGAAGACCCGCACGCGCACATCGCGCTCACGCTGAGCTGCTCCCGCCTCCAGCTCCCCGGTCTGCACTTCCCCGCGCAGTAGCTTTCCGAGAACCTCGATCTCACCCCCCATGTAAACGCCGGGAATGATGGGCTCCGCATCGCCCGCCACCTCCGGGTGGCCGTGCAGGAAGAGGAGAGCGTTTTTCTGGACTGGCCCGCCGGTGAAGGCGACGTCTTCCGAGACGACTTCCTCCTCTTTCTCTTCCTTGGCGATGGTCCCCCAGAGCTTCGAAAGCTTGATCGACGCGGGTCGGTTGAGAACGAGCCCCAGCGCCCCGTCCTTGTTGTGCTCCGCCATGAGGACTACCGTCCGCGCGAAGTTCGGATCGACGAGCGAAGGAGCGGCGATGAGAAGCGAGCCTTTCAGAGATTCCATGAAGGATCGAAGACCTCGTAAGGAAGTGCATGATAGCCACCAGCCGCCGCGGAAGCAAAGCGGCGCCGGAGCCCGGGTGCTTGTACATAACTGCAGTTCCCCCGGTTCATGCCGCAAATAAGGTTTGTCGCGGACGGGAACCGCAGAGGACGCGGAGGGATACGCGGAGGACGCAGAGGAGGTCGTTGCCGGCGAATCGGTTCCTCTGCGCCACTCTGCGTCCTCTGCGGCTAACTTTCTTCGCAGTTTCGTACCTGCACCCCCGGAAATCCGTCAGCCGAGCGCGAAGATCCTGTGCGTCGTCTCGCGCAGGGTCGGGTAGAGGCCCCGGTAGACCTCGAACCGCTCGCGGTAGCGGCTCGCGTGCTCGGGCCGAGGCTCGTAGATGCGCTCGATGCGGGCGGCGCGGGCTGCCACATCCTCCGCCTCGCGGTCGCTCTTGTAGATCCCCGCCGCGCGCCCTCCGAGGAGCGCGGCGCCGAGGGCCGCCCCTTCGGTGACGGACAGGACGGCCACGGGTCGATCGAGAACGTCGGCGTAGAGCTGCATCCAGGCCGGCGATTTCGCGGCGCCGCCGATCGCTTTGTAAAGGCGGATCTCGACGCCGGCGCTCGAAAGCAGCTCGGCGTTCAGCTTCACCTCATAGGCGATGCCTTCGAGGATCGCCTTGGCGATCTCCTTGCGCGTCGTCGTGAGGCGCAGCCCGAGGATCGCGCCGAGCGCCTTCGGATCGAGCCAGGGAGTGCCCGTCGTGGTGAAGTGGGGGAGGACGACCAGCCGCGTGGGCTCGGATGGGAGCCCATCGAGGATGAGATCGTACGGATCGGCGCCGCGGCGCTCGGCCTCCGCCCTATCGGCTTCGCTCAACTGGTCGCGGAACCACTTGATCAGGCTTCCTCCCGTGAAGTTCCAGGCGATCGAGATGTGGCCGCCGCCGAACGTCGGGTAGTAGCAGAGGTTGTTCGCAACCATCGGCGCGGCGGCGGGAACGGTGGTCGGCCGCACGCCGAGGCAGACGACGGTGCCGGTGGCGAGCATGGACTCCCCGGGCCGGATTCCCGCGCCGAGGATGCCCGCCGGCTGGTCGTGGAGGCCGCCGGCGACCGTGGAGCCCTTCGGGAGGCCGAGGCTGGCTCCGCCCGCGCCGGCGACTCCGACCGGCTCTCCAGGCGCTACCGGCTCGGCGAAGATGCTCGGAAGCCCCGCAGCGGAGAGGATTCGCTCCGACCAGCGCTTCTCGCGGATGTCGAAGGCCAGAGTCCGCGCCGCCACGGACCAGTCGATGCGCGGCTCCATGCCCAGGGCGCCGATGAAGAAGTCTCCGAAGCAGAGGAACTTCTTCGTCCGCGCGAATGAGGCCGGGTCGCGGTCTCGCCGCCAGAGCACTTTGAAGATGGTGTGATACGAGTTGATCGCGTGGCCCGCGATCGAGAAGACTTCTTCGTTCGAGATCCTCCTGCGGAACGCCTCCGCTTCGGCATCACCCCGGGCATCAAACCCCACGATGGCGTTTGCGACGGGCTCGATGGCGCCATCGACGGGCACGGCCGCCTCGCCGAGAGCGCTCGTGGCCACGGACCGAACAGGATCGCCGCGAGTCGCCGCCAGGGTCCCGCCGAGCACGGACCGGATGGCGGCCAGCACCTCGCGCGGGTCCAGCTCGAGGTGCCCGGACGCGGGGCTCTTCAGCGCGTACTCGCGGTAGCTCGAGGCGAGAAGCCGGCCTTCCTCACTGAAGGTGACGGCCTTGACTCCCGTCGTGCCGATATCGACGCCGAGGATGGACATGATCCGCTCGAACCTCCAGGAGCTGCACCCCGAGGAAACCGGGCCCCATGGCACTGCGCGGGGATGGTAGGTAAACTGTCCGGGCGATACAAGCAGCCAGCGCCCCTCGGTTCCATCGAAACTCTGGGCCAATACGCTCGATGACCGCGAAGAAGTTCCCGAATGCTCTCCGGTGCGCAGCCGTGGGTCTCTTGTTTGTCGCCTTTCCGGCCGGCGAGCTGGCTGCGGCATTGCGAGGAGGCCAGGGTGAGCTGCTGCCGTTTCTCCCATGGAGTCGGACGGGTGCCCTGACTTCGCTCGATGGGTTTGTGCCCCCTCTCGCGGCCGCTCCATCGGCCGCTTCATCGAAAGGAACCGCAGTCCTCCGGAAGCTGCGGGAGGAGGCGAAGCTCGAGCCCAGCCTCGTAACAACGCCCCTGGCGGGCTCGGACGACGCGGCCGCCTTTGAAACGTCCTTCGGAGCGGATTTCAAGGCTGCGATGGCCAGCGCGGATTCGGCCGACAACCTGCAGCTCTCCGCAAGGCTCCGCGAGGCCGCGGACAGACTCGATGGCCAGCCGGGGCTACAGCGGCTCCTCCTCGTGCGGGCGGCGGCGCTGGCCTTGATCGTCGTTTCCGGAGGGGAAGAGGAAGTCCTCAAGCTGGACGGGGGCCTCCGCGAAATCCTCTCCAAGGAAATCCCGGCGGACCTGACGGCGCGGGTCCTCTTCGCCGAAGCCTCTCTCGCCCGCGCGGCGGCCTTGAATGCGCCCGCGGAGAGGCTGATAGCGCTGGGCCACTCCCAGGACGCCGAGAGACTCGCTCTGGCGCGGCTCCAGATCCGCCACGGATACCTCGACGAAGCTCGGGCGCTTCTTGTTAGCGCCGCGGAGGAATCGCGGGGCCGGGGAGGGGCGGAAGACCTCGGAAGGGAGCTGGAGCGCGTCGAGGGGCGGCTCAAGACGCGCGAGAGGCTCCTGCGGCTCTTGCGCGAGGCCGAAGCGGCGCCGGAAGGGAGTCCGGCCTGGGACGCGCTCGCATTCTTTCTCCTCGGGACCATCCACGACGAAAAGCTGGGCGCCGCGGCCGCACGCCGCGGCGGGCACCTTGCCCTGAAGAGTTACGGGCAGCTCGATTTGCTCCCGGCTCCGGTGGCGCCCTTGACCCGAGTCGAGAAGCTCCTCGACCTCGCCCGCGCCGCTCGGCCGGACGATCGGCCGGGCATAGCCGATCTGGCGCTCCTTACGATCGAGGAGCGGCTCGAGGCGGCCGTAGGGGACGAAACGGAGCGGCTCAAGGCTCTCCGCATCCTCGCGGAAGAGGCGCGCGGCTCACGGACGCCGGCCGCGGCGATGGGGCTATTCACGCTTGTCGTGCCGGCGCACAAGGCCTGGATTCCGTCGGGGATCGTCGTCAAGCGCGGCCAGCGCTACCGCATCACCGCCGAAGGCCTGTGGAAGCCAAGCGGGCTCGGCGGCCCCGAAGTCGACGCTGCGGGGGACGAACGCACACCGCTTTCTCCCGACAAGATCGCACTGGGGACGCTCGTCCTACAGATCGGCTCTTCGGTGAAGACGGTCCCCGTTGGACGGGAGCTACGCCTCCTCGCAGCCGAGAGCGGCGAGCTGTTCTTCTCGATGAACGACCGCTTCCGCTACTTCGAGGAGAACGCGGGAGAGCTCAAGGTGAAGGTGGAGGCCCCCGCCGGCGCCGTCGGGGCTCGTCCCGCCTACCCAAGAGGGCTCGCCGGCCGCTGGGCCCCGGGCCGGTCGAGAAGCGCACGGATCCTCGGGACCGACGGGACCTGCCGACTTCGCGACCTCACCGGGTCCTGGGTCCCGCATACGGAGAAGGAGGCGCTCTTGAGATGGGAAAATGGAGCCATCGAGCGGATCCTTCTCAAGACCGACGGCGCCGGCGGTACGCTGGTCAATAACTCCGGCGAACGCGTGCGGCTCGAGAGGCTCGGCGAGCCGTGAAAGAATTCCGCTGCGCGGTCATCGGCGGGGGATTCGCCGGCGCCGCCACGGCATACCACCTCGCGCGCCGGGGTCTAGGGCCGATCGCTATTCTCGATCGCGAGCCGCAGGCCGGGATGCACTCCTCGGGACGCAACGCCGCGATGGTCCGCCAGATCGTGCACGATCGCTGGATCGCGGCCCTGGCGCGTGACGGAGCGCGGACGATCCGCTCGCTCCTCGGCGGTTCCCGCGATGGGGCCCACGATAAGGCACAGTTTCGCCGTATCGGCTCGCTGCTCCTCGCGTCGGGCCGGACCATCGGCTCGCTCGAGCGGGACGCCGAGGTGGCTCGCGAGGGCGGGCTCGCCACCGAGTGGTGGACGCCCGCCGAGGCGGCGGGCCGCATCCCGCTCCTCGAAGGCGCCGACTTCGAGCTGGCCTGCTTCTGTCCGACGGATGGCGTCGTGGACATCGCGATGCTCCTCGACGTCTACCTCCGCGGCGCGCGGGAGGGGGGAACCGAGATTCTGCTCGGAGAGGAAGTGCAGGAGGTGGTCGTCGAAGGCGGGCGGGTGGCGGGCGTCCGCACCAAGGTGGGGACGATCCGGACGCGGACCGTCGTCAACGCCGCGGGCGCATGGGCGGGCGATCTGGCGCGCCGCGCCGGGGCTCGGCCGATTCCCCTCCGCCCGCTGCGCCGGCACCTCGTCTACACCGGGCCGATGGACCGCGTGTCGCGCCGCTGGCCGTACGTCTGGGACGTGACCCACGAGATCTACTTCCGCCCCGAGTCGGAAGGGCTCCTCCTTTGCCCGTGCGACGAGGACGAGTGCGAGCCGCGCCTGCCTGAGGCCGATGCGGCGGCGGTCGACCTCCTGCACGCGAAGCTCTCGAAGCACCTCCCCGCCCTGAGCGACATCCCGGTCGCCCGGAGCTGGGCGGGGCTTCGCGTATTCGCCCCCGATGCCCGCTTCGTCATCGGCCCCGACCCGCAGCTCCCCGGTTTCTTCTGGGCCGCGGGCCTCGGCGGTCACGGCGTCACCGCCAGCGACGCGGTCGGCTCGCTCGCCGCCGATTTCATCGAACACCCCGAGCGGGACCGTGGAAACCCCTTCAGCCCTTCGCGAGCGTTTTCATAGAGCTGCTCTCCTCCCGTGGAATTTGGAATTGAATCCACGCCCGCGACTCGGGTAACATTGCGCCGCGTTCAAGGGTTGACGATTAAGGGTAACAGGGTTTTCCATTGCTCGATGGCATCTTGAGCCGTAGTTCGAGACTGCCGGAGGGAAAGGAGATTTATGAGGGGTTGGATTCCATCCGTTTCATCGATTGCCGCCTTAGTCGGATTGCTCGTTTGCATGCCGGCGGCAGCCGCGGACCTGTTCATGCCGCCGGCGGGAGGCTGGAATTACGCCTATGAGGCGAACGCGGGCCAGGGAGCGCCAGGAAGCGGAGGTGCGGGGGCCTTCGACGCGCTCGACGGCACCTTCGGCCACGACAACAACTCGGATGCGTTCGATGGCTCCGAGATCGGCGTCGGCCCTCCCGGCGGGGTCAGTCTCCTCGAGGACAGCTATCTGCGGATCCAGGACACGGGCGACCCCCGTGACTACGCTTTCCCCGATCCATCCAGTCGCAAGATCTACTTGGGCCACAAGCTCTCCGCCGATGGGTTCAGCGCGACGTTCCTCAACGACGCCGGCGCGACGCTCCACTTCCGAATCCGATTGGCAACCACCGGCCCGCTCGATCAGGTCCACCCGGACGGGGGGACCACGCCTGTCGCCTGGCCAGCGACGGGGAAGGGCTACCGGATCCACGACAACGGAAAGGGGATGATCGGGATCCACCAGGGAGTCGGAGGCACGGGATTGATCTCCTTCTCGCTGGCCACACCGGGCGACCATGCCGAGGTCACGCTCCCCGGGCTCATCACGAATCACCTCAACGGGAGCGTCGTCACCGATCTCGTCGACGTCGGGGAGGCTGGAACGCCCAACTTCCTGTACCTCAACCCGACGGAGTGGCACGAATTCTGGATCACGATCGCCCCCGGCGGAGCGGGAACGCACCAGGTGACCGTCTACGTCGACGGCGACAGCTACACCGCGGCGGCCGAGTTCGACGTGACCGCCGGATCGGGCGACGACGTCGGCGACAGCTATCTGTCGCTCGGCATGGGCTCGACGGGGGGATTCGGGGCCTTCGACATCGACTTCGTCCGCGTCGCCGACGAAGTCATCGAGCCCCCGGCGCCTCCGAAGCACGCTCCGGCGATCTCCGGCTGGTCGTTCGGCTTCCTGGGCCTGGCGGCCCTGGGCGTGGGAGCGCTCCTCATCCGTCGCCGTGGGCTGGCGGCTGCATAGAGATCGCGTCAGGAACGCCCGCAGCAGCGCTTGAACTTCTTTCCGCTGCCGCAAGGGCAAGGTTCGTTGCGGCCCGTGGTCGCTCCGGAGACTCGGGGCGCCCGCGGGCCGTTTTCTCGCTTCCCGAGGAGGATGGGAAGATAGAGAAGGAACGGCACGAAGCTGTTCAACGTCATGCCGTACGTCCTGGTGGCGATCCCGATGGCCTTCAAGGAGTCGAGTCCGAGAAAGGGCCTGCCGTGCGAAGCGTACAGCTCGGCGATGTCGACGTAGGTGCCGGAGACAAAGAAAAGGACGTGGGTGGCATGAAGGACGATCGCCGCCGCGGCGAGGAGAAGCCGGCGGCGCCGGAGCATCCGGAGCGGCGTCGCGCAGGCGAGCGCCAGAAAGAAGACCAGGTTCCAGTGGATCGTGTTGACGTCGAACCTCTTGATGTAAGGCTTCCCGTCCGGCTGGTTCAGGCCCGTGTCGATGGTGATTGTCCCTTCGTGGATCCGAAACATCCGGCCGGGCTCCGGTCCTCCGAGGAGATGGAGGATCCGCTCGCTCTCTTCGACGATCAAAACGCTGTATGGGAAGCGAAGCAGGTACCAGAGGGCGAAAGCCGCAAGGAGCGACGCCAGGACCCTGAGGACATGGCGTGCCTTCAGCTCGGGAAGGTTCCAGCCCCAACCACTGGCCGCGGCGGGGGGCGAGGGTGTAGGCTTTGGCGCGTTTTCCATCGGATCAAAGGGCGCAAGAGCTGGAGGAGCGCGTGTCGAAGTTCACCGCGGAAGCTATCGGGACCATGCTGCTCATCATCTTCGGCGACGGCGTCGTTGCCAATGTGGTGCTGAAGAGAACGAAAGGCCACGGCTCGGGCTGGATCGTGGTCGCGGCCGGCTGGGGAATGGCGGTGGCCCTGGCCGCCTACTCCGTCGGACGCGTGAGCGGCGCGCACCTGAACCCTGCGATCACGGTCGCGTTCGCCGCGACGGGCCGCATGGAGGCCTCTCAAGCGCCTCTGTACATAGCGGCTCAGATGCTCGGAGCCATAGCCGGGGCCGCCGTGGTTTGGCTCGCCTACCTCCCCCACTGGGCCGAGACGCCCGAAACCGCCGACAAGCTCGGCGTTTTCTGCACGGCGCCGGCCATCCGAAAGCTCGAGGCGAACCTCCTCTGCGAGGCCATCGGCACCTTCCTCCTCGTCTTTTGCGCTCTCGCTGTGCCCTCGAAGGCCAACCTGAGCGAGGCCCACGGCTTCTCGCAGGGGCTCGGGCCGCTCCTCGGAGGGCTCATCGTCTTCGCCATCGGGCTCTCGCTCGGCGGCCCGACGGGCTACGCGATCAACCCGGCGCGCGATCTCGGCCCGCGGATCGCCCATGCGCTCCTGCCGATCGCCGGAAAGGGCGGCTCGGACTGGGAGTACGCCTGGGTCCCGGTGGCGGGACCGGTCCTCGGCGGCCTCGCGGGGGCGATCCTCTACCAGATCGCTTTTTCCGTGTGAAACGGAAGAAGAACAAGCGAAAAAGCCAAGCCTCGCTTGACCGAACGCGACCTGCCGAGGATACTCGCACGCGTTTGGCGTAAGTTTCCATCCCCCCGACTCGCGGACGATACGTCCGCTGCGATGGCGGCAACTTCTGAATTGCGAGGAACCATGCATTCGAAGCGCGGATTGACGGTTGTTTTCGCCTTCGTTTCTATCGCCCTCCTGAGGGGGCAGGTCCAAGCCCAGGCTCGACTCGACGTTGCCCAGTGGGACTTCGATGGGAGCCTCGATTCGACGACCGGGCAGGACCCGCTCCTCGAGCAGGGGGCGGCCATGTTTCAGTTCGAGACGGTAGACATCGACGGCTCCCCGGCCGACGTGGCCCACTTCTCGCGGGGAACCTATTTCCGGGTGCTCCATGGGTTCCCCTCCAACGGCGGAGGCGCTTACGTCAACCAGTTCACGCTGATCATGGACATCATGTTCCCCGACAGGTCCCCCTCCGGCGGCTGGGCGGGGCTTCTCCAGACGAACTGCTGCAACCAGAACGACGGAGACTGGTTCGTGAGCCCGACGGGCGGTCTGGGCGTCTCTCAGAACTTCGGCGGTTTGGTCGAGGACGGCCTCTGGTATCGGATCGCGCTCGTCGTGGACCTCGTCGCGGGCACGTACACGAGCTACGTCGACGGCGTCCAGGTTCAGCAGAACGTCAGGCCGGCGAGCCCGAATCTGGAGCTTGACGGCCGCTTCTCGCTCTACAGCCCCACGGACCCGGACCCCGAGAACCACTTCTTCATTCTTGCCGACGACAGCGGAGAAGATGCCGAGGGCTTCATCAACTCGTTCCAGTTCCGTGCCGTGGCCCTCCTGTCCGGCGAGATCGCGAAGCTCGGGGGGCCTTCCGCGGCGGGGATCCCGATGCCGAACCTCATTCTGGAGCGGCAGCTCCCGCCCGCCATCGCGGCGGGTGGGACCTTCCCGGTCACCCTCGATCTCCGCACCTTCACCCCCTACACGAACGCGACGGTTCGAGAGCGGATCCCTCGCTACTGGACCGCTTCCGACCCAAGTTCTCCCGGACGGATCGAAGTGGATGCCGACGGCCGCCAGACGCTGGTCTGGGAGATCTCGGGCGGGGTGAACGATCAGACCTTCGGTTACAGCCTCACCTCCCCGAACCCCTACGCCAACGTCTCCTTCACGGGGAGTTCCGTGGTGGCCGACGGAGAGAGGTTCGACATCATCGGAGACACACAGGTCAAGGGCGGGACGGACGGATTCGTGGCGGAGGCGCTCGTCATCACGATGAAGCAGCCGACGGCGGGCTGCGCCGGGAACAACCCCGGCATCACCGCTCAGGCCCAGGACTACCTCACCGACGGCGGCGAGGCGAGCGAAAGCACCGTGACGCCGGTGCAGGGAGAATCGGTGTCGCCCGACTTCTTAGGTTCTTCGCCGAGCCCCGGCCCCACGGGACCCACGTCGCTCACCTGGACGCGCATGTCGGGCCCCCCCTTTCAGCTCAATGCCTGCGACGACTGCATGGCATATGTGGCCTTTTACGTGGAGAACACGACGGGCCAACCTCTGGAAGTCTCGGTCGCCTCGGCGTCGGACGACGGCGAGCAGATCCTCATCGACGGCAAGGAAGTCTGGAACAACAGCGTTCCCCGAGGCAGCGGGCGGGCTCAGGTCCAGGACCGCTCGCCGCTTCTCGATCTGGCGCCGGGAAAACACCTGGTGTTGCAGAAGGTCTACGAGGGCTGCGGCGGCTTCGACAGCTCGATCCGCTTCGAGGACAGGGATCAAAACCCGTTCGTGGGACCGGTTCCGGGCGGGCCGATCGCTTTTTCCCTGGATCCGGCCGGCTACGACAAGGCTCGCACCTTCGTCCTTCGGGACATTCCGGACTCGCTGGACGTCGGGGAAACGGGAAAAGTGACCCTGAAGCTTCGCGTGAAGGAGGCGTTGAACGGCGCGACCATCGAGGAAAATGTTCCCGCGGGCTTTACGATCTCCGACGTTTCCGATGGCGGCTCCCGCGCCGGTCAGAAGCTCACCTGGACGATTGAAGGGCCGCTTTCGTCGCGGGATGTCAGCTACCGCGTGGCGGTGCCGGAGGGGGCGCGCGATGAAACCTTCGCCGGGACGGCGAAGCTCGGCGGGGAGGTGGGGCCGATCGTGGGGGACCAGGGGTTCAGCCGCGGGGTGATGAACGGGGCGGGGTTCATCAAGCACTGGCTCGTTCTGGGACCACTGGACACCTTCGGGGTTTGGTCGGGTGACGCCGCCAATCCGCCGGTGAACCCGGACGCTCCGGGCGCTGCGCCGGAGAACGGGGACCTCCACCTGGATTTCCTGACCGACGGAACGACGACGGAGAAGAACATCCTGCCCTTCGATGGGATGAGGATCTCGCCGAACTTCAGCGGGCCGACCGGAGACGGGGTCACTTCGTCGAAAGCGACCGGGTTCAAGCAGCCGCCGAGGGCGTGCGCTCCGGCCGGACCGACGTGGGAGAGGTTCGTTTCGCCGACGGGGACGCTGAATCACGATCAATACTTCGGCGGTGCGATCGAATCGCACGCGACGTACGCCGGATGTTTCGTGACGAACACGACGGCCGCAGCCATCAACGCGAAGGTGGCGATCGCCTCGGATGATGCCTTCATCGCGTTCCTCGACGGAGTCGAGGTCATCGCTTACGAGCCCGACCCTTGCAGCGCCACGGAGTGCGGGCGCGGCTACGGGGCGGAAAACTCCGTGTCGAACACCGCCGCGGTGTCCATCGGCCCCGGGGAGCATTTCCTCCTCACCCGCGTGCACGACGGCATCGGGGGTTCGGGGCACCGACTGCGCTTTCAGGACGATCAAGGCAATCCGATCCTGAACGACAAGCTGGCCGTGACGTTGAAGTCGGCGAAGACGCCTCCGGACGTCACCGTGCGGCGGGTCCTGCCGAGCGAGGGCTACCGTGTCGGCGGCGACCCGCTCGTCGTGACGTTACGCGTGGAGTCGAGCGGGGCGCACAACGTGGCCGTGAAAGATGTGTTGCCGGCGGGCTGGAGCGCGGAGGAAATCTCCCACTCCGGCGCGCAGGGGGGCGGTCAAGTGACGTGGAGCCTCACGGGGACGAGCGGCGTCGTGGACTTGACCTACAAGCTCGTTGCGGAGGGATGCGCCGGCGGCGGGACCTGGTGTCAGGGTTCGGAGTACACGGTGGACGGCGTGAAGACGCATTCAGTGGGAGGGGACGAGTCGTTCCGGAGGGACACGCGGGGCACAGATGACCTCGGGGTGTGGGACGCGCGCGACATCGGGTTTACGGGCGGGGGCACGCAGCGGGTCGGGGATTACGGCGTGGACGTGACCGGCAAGGGCGCCGGAGTGAAGCTCTCGAAGGACGAATTCCGCTTTATCTCTCAGCCCGCAGCCGGGGACTTCGAGCTTTCGGCGAAGATCGAGTGCGTCAACGATCTGGTGGGGCAAGGCCAGGGCGGTGTCATGGTTCGGGACACCTTCGACACCTTCTCCGCGCACGCGTACTTCTACCTCACGTCGATTCAGCCGCCCGGTGGGGGAGTGGGGACCTTGAAGGGAACCATGAGACGGCAGACGAAGGCGGCTCAGAATTCGTCGTCGTTTCCGATCTCCGAGGGCGATGTTCCGGCGCTGCCGATCTACCTGAGGGTGAAGCGCGCCGGCGCGAAGCTCTCCTTCCAGCGTTCTGCGGACGGAGTGAACTACACGGAGGTGGGGACGAGGGACATCGGGACGGGAGCGACTCAAGTGAATCTAAGGGACGAGACGCTGGTGGGTCTCGCGACGACGGCCGGAGGAGGCGGCTCGACGCGCGTGGACTATCGGCAGGTGAGCCTCCCCCCCTTGAACCCGCCCTTCGTTTCCGTGCCCCCGGAGCCGCCGAGCCTGACGAGCGCGACGGGTGGGAAGAACCAGGTCGCCCTCGTGTGGGCGGCGCCCGCCGCCGGCCCTGTGCCCACCGGATACGAGATCCATCGCGCGCAAGCGCAGGGAGGTCCGTACAGCTTCCTCGTGGAAGTGCCCGCGGAGCCGAAGAGCTACACCGACGCGGGACTCGCCGCGGACACGGAGTACTGCTACAAGCTCAAGTCGAAGAAGGGAGCGTCCCCGAGCGCAGGCTTCTCGAACGAGCTATGCGCGCGGACGCAAAAGGCGGGGGCGCCGTTCCGCCGCGGCGACGCGGACATGAACGGCTCTCTGGAATTGACCGACCCGATCACCGTCCTGAACTTCCAGTTCCTGGCCGGCGCCGAGCCGATTTGCCTGGACGCGGCCGATGGGGACGACAGCGGCACCCTCGACCTGACGGATGCGATCTACAGCCTCAACTTCCAATTCCTGGCCGGCCCGCGCCCGCCGGATCCGGGCCCTGACGTCTGCGGGCCCGATCCCACGCCGGATGCGGGCGGCGGCGACCTCGGCTGCAAGAATCCTTGTCCGTAAAGCGCCCGTTATCGCACGGGGATTTTGCAGTTCATGCCTCGCAGCGCCGCCTCCATGGCGGAGAGGAGCCGCACGATGTCCGGCGGAAAAATGCGCCCGATCGTTCCGATCCGGAACGTGTCCACCTTCGTGAGCTTGCCGGGGTAGATGATCATTCCCCGATCGCTGAGCAGGCGATAAAAGTCGTCGAAACGGAATCGCGCGTCGATCGGATAACGGAACGCCGTGATGATGGCGCTCCGGACTTCGGGCTCGAGGAGCGGTTCGAAGCCGAGGGCCGCCGCGCCGCTCACGAGCGCCTGGTGGTTCGCCGCGTACCGCGCGCCGCGCGCGGCGATCCCCCCCTCTTCCTCAAGCTCGCGTAGCGCGCGGTCGAAGGCGAGGAGGGCGTGGGTCGGCGGGGTGAAGCGGAACTGGCCGTTCTTCTCGAAGCCTCTCCACTGATCGTGGAGATCGAGGCTGTGGCTCCGCGCCCAGCCCGCGGTTTCCATGAGCCTCTCCCGCCGGCAGAGAATGAAGCTGAAGCCGGGCACTCCCTCGATGCACTTATTCGCCGAAGAGATCAAGTAGTCGATCCCCGCGCCTTCGAAGTCGATGGGGACGGCCCCGAAGCTGCTCATCGCGTCGGCGATGAAGACCCTCCCGCGGCGGCGGACGGTGCGTCCGATCGCGAGAAGGGGGTTGAGGATCCCAGTGGTCGTCTCGCAGTGGACCGCGGCCACATTCGTGATCACCGGGTCGGCTGCCAGTGCTCGGTCGATGTCTTCGACGCGCGGGATCTGCTCTTCGGGGAAGCGCAGAACCTCGTGCGGGATCCGCGCCGCCTTGGCGATCGCCCCGATGCGCTCCCCGTAGGCGCCGTTCGAGACGACGAGAAGCTTGCCGCGAGGCGGAACAACCGAAGTCACGACCGATTCGACGCCGAATGTTCCGCTGCCCTGCATCAAGACGCACTCGAGCCCCGAAGCCGCCGGAGCCCCCGAGAGGTCGCGGAGTTTCTCCCGGATGCGCGTAACGACACGGTTGAACTCGAAGTGCCAGGATCCTGCGTCGTGCAGCATCGCCTGCTTGACGCCGAGGCTCGTCGTCAGCGGCCCCGGCGTGAAGAGGAGCTTGTCGCGTGCGGGAGGAAGCGGATCGTGCGGCTCCATTCCGTTCTCACGCCCCCTTCATACGACCGTGCCGCGCAGAAGCGCGGGAAGCTCCTCGAGCGAGTCGATCAGGTGCGTGTGCGGGTGGCCCGCGAGCTGTGCCCGGGTGTGGGACCCGAAGGTGACCCCCACGACGAGCCCGCAGCCGGCGGCGGTTCCCTCCTGGAGGTCGGAAGGCGTGTCCCCCACCTTTGCCACGGCTCCGGCGGATTTCACCCCGGTCAGCTCCATCGCGCGAAAGATCAGGTCCGGCGCCGGCCGGCCGCGGGCGACCTCATCGCTTGCGACCGTCGCATCGAGGAGGCCGCGCCCTATCCAACCGAGGCGCCGGAGGACCGCATCGACGATCGGCCGGCTGAAGCCGGTGTCGAGCGCCACCTTTGCTCCCGCGGCACGCAGGGCCTCGAAGGTCGCCGCGGCGCCGGGAATCTCCCCGACATCGGGACCGGTCTCGTAGTGGGCAAGCATCCGGCGGAGGAAGTCCGCGTGGATGCGGTCCACCTCGACGGCCGCGGGGGGCTGTCCGCTGCGCGCCGAGACGAGGATTTCGATCGCGCTGGGCTTCGGGATGCCCATCACATCGTTCACTTCGTCGCGAGTGAAAGAGAATCCGGTCCCGGCCAGCGCGGCTTGCAGGCAGATGTGGACCGCATCATCGTCCCGCACCGTCGTGCCGGCCATGTCCAGGACGACAAGTTCAATGCTCACGGCGCCTCCGGCGGTGCGACTTCGGCGAGCGCGGCTTGAAGGATGTCGATCGCCCGGTCCAGCTCGTCCTGTGTGATCGTGAGCGCGGGGGTCAACGTCAAGATGTTCCCCATGGTCGCCTTGAAGCTGAGCCCGCGGCGGAGGGCGGCGTAGATGACACGGTCGGTTTCCTCGGTCGCACGCTCGGTGGATGATCCCCGCCTTCGCACCAGCTCGACGCCGAGGAGGAGGCCGAGACCGCGTACTTCGCCGACCATCCGCTGCCGCGAGGCGAGGTCCCTCAGGCGCCCGAGAGCGTGGGCGCCGAGTCGCCGCGCGCGATCGACGAGCCCTTCCTCCTCGATCACGGCGAGCGTGGCGAGGCCGGCGGCGCAGGCGACCGGATTCTTCTCGTGCGTGTAGTGGCCGATCGAGGTGTGCGAAGCGAGGTTGAGCGAGTCGCGGGCCAGGAGCGCCGCGAGCGGAAAGATTCCGCCGCCGAGCCCCTTCCCGAGAACGAGCATGTCGGGGACGACCTCGTAGTGCTCGCAAGCGAAGAGCCGTCCCGTGCGGCCGAGGCCGATCGGGATCTCGTCGAGGATCAACAATGCTCCGTGGCGGTCGCAGGCCGCCCGGATGCGCTTCCAGTAATCGGGAGGCGGGATGTACGGGGTCGAGCGGACGGTCTCGCCGATGACCGCCGCCACGTCTCCTTCCTTCTCGAGGACGTACTCGACGTAGTCGGCGCAGGCGAGGTTGCACTCCGATCCGCACCGGAACGGGCAATGGCGGTGGTCCGGGGGCGGGACGTGCTCGCAGCCGGGCAAGAGCGGCCCGACCCCCTGGCGGAACGCTGCCTCGCCGCCCACCGAGATCGCGTCGAGCGAGGCGCCGTGGAAGGAGTCCCACATGGACACAAACTTGAAGCGTCCGGTCGCGATGCGAGCAAGCTTGAGCGCCATGCCGATGGCGGAGGTGCCGCCCGGAGCGAAGAGGACGCGGTTGAGATCGCCGGGCGCAAGCTGGGCGAGGCGCCGGGCCAGATCGATGGCCGGCCGGCAAGTGTACCGGCGCGTGCAGAAGCTGATCTCGTCGAGCTGCCGTTTGATGGCAGCGACGACGCGGGGGTGAGCGAAGCCGACTTGGTGAACGCTGTTGCCGTGGAAATCGAGGTACCGGCGGCCTTCGAGGTCCTCGATCCAGGCCCCCTCGGCCTTCTTCAGCACGTTGAGGCAAGGGCTCGAGAGCGACTGGTGGAGGAACCAGCGGGCGTCCTCATCGAGCCACCGCCGCGTCTCCGGGCCCATGTGCGCCGCCCTCCAGGCTTCCCTGTGGGCGGAGGAGTTGACGTCGCCTTCCGAGCGGAGGGAATCGAGCGGACGGGATGGAGAAGGATCGGGAGTCATCGATCGTTCAGATGCGTACGGAGAGGATCGTTCCGCAGTCTGGCCCCGAAGGCCGGCCGCGTCAAGTGGCGGCTGCTTCCGCTGTGAAATGCGGTGATGCCGACCCCGAACGTCGCCGAGTCCGAAGAACAATGCTCCCCCCGGCAGCCGTTCGCGGCAGCTCGGTTCCGCGCATCGAACCGGCCCGATGTGCCTCACGGCACGATGTTCAACGCGATCGGACCTGCGAGAATCGCGTACCCGTCGCAGCACAGGAAGTAGGCCCGGTAGTCTCCTTCCGGAAGCGGCCAGACGGGGCCCGAGCGGTCGCCGAAGAGCACTTCGCCCTGCGTAGGGCCGGACGGGCGGTTGGCCGTGTGCCTGTTGTTGGTGTAGTACCAGGTCTGCGATGGCTGCGCTCCCGGCGTGTCCGTCGCGCGGTAGATTCCGATCCAGTCGGTCGCGTTTCCCGGACCGTTGGCGAAGGCGGCGGCGATGGGCTCTCCGCTTGCGTAGGTCGCTTTATCGAGCGCTAACGTGGGAAGCGCGGGAGGCTCCCCTCCTCCTCCGAATACCTTGAAGGCGACCGGCTCGGCCAGGACGGTGTAGCCGTCGCAGCAGAAGAAGTACGCCTTGTAGCTCCCCTTTGGAAGCGGCCAGACGGGTCCCGAGCTTCCATCGAAAAGGACCTCGCCCTGATCGGGGCCAAAATGCCCCTGAGCCGTCCGGGTGTTGTTCGTGTAGAACCAGGCCCAGGCCTGAATCGACGGCGCTCCCGGGATGTCCTCCGCGCGGTAGATCCCGATCCAGTCGGTCGCGTTGCCCGGACCGTCGGCGAAGGTGGCGATGATCGGTTCGCCGCTTGAGTAGGTTGGTTCGTCCAGGGTCAGAGCGGGAAGCGGAAGGTCCTCGCCGCCTCCGAGGACAACATTGAACTCGCTCACCACGGCCGCATGGTCGGAGGGCCACTCGTTGTTCTCGTGGTTTGGAAACTGCGCGATCGGCTCGACGAGGAACACCTCCGAGGCCACGGTGATGACGCCAGCACCCGCGGAATGGACCATGTCGATCCGATCGAGCGGCTCGAGCTGACCGCCCGGATGCGTGAACGTCTCATAGATCGGCGACCAGGTGTTGCCGGGGTCCGCCAGCGGGTCCGGGTGGCTCTCGCGGTACGAGTCCACCATGCCGGCGGTTTCGACGTGGCGCGTCACCGGCCAATCGATGGCGTAGCCGCAGTGGAGCGGGCTCGCCGCGGCCGTCCAGTCAATGTGCGAAGGGCTGTTGAAGTCTCCCATCAGGAAAACGGGCACGGAGTCGGCATTCGTAAGGAAGGAGCCCATCTGGTTCAAGATGTTCGACATCTGCTGCACGCGGCCGGATTGCGGCTCGTCGTTCAGGACCTGGCTAGCGTTGAGGCCCTCCAGGCAGGCGCTGTAGGGACCGTAGGGGTAAGGGCTCAGGTGGCAGACGTAGACGATGACATCCTGGACCGGATCGGAATTGACGCGGATCCGCGCCCCCAGGCCGGCGTCGTCGGAGGTCAAGGGGAGAAGTTCCGAGATCGGGAAGCGGCTGAGGACCGCGACGCTGCCCGGGCCCTGGTAGGCGAACCACCCAAGATCGAGGGCGAGCGCGGTCGCCAGCCACCCTCCCGTCTCCTGCATCCCGACGATGTCGGCCTCGGAATCGGCGATGGCCGAAAGGGTCTTCCCGTAGCCGTCGTTGACGCGCGTCCCGTTCTCCCAGGCGTTGAAGGTCATGAGCCTGAGCGTCGCCGGTCCCGGCGGCGGGCCTGCCGCCTCGGACCTGGAGAACAGGCCCGGCGCGACGTGGGCCGACTCGAACAGGATCAAGAACACGAGGCGCTTCTGGAGAGAGAACGTGCGGTCCATTGTTGACTCCTTCCTCGACAGTGTGCTTCCGACCCGAGTCGCCGCTTCAGTTGGGAGACACGGGATTGTATGAATGCACGAATCCAGGCTCAAGGGGAGCCACGGCTCCGGCTCCTTGACCCGGCGGGGTGGGCGGGCGAGACTGGCCCGTCGTTCTCGGGGGAAGAAACATGCAGCAAGGCGGCAAGCTGTGTCTAGGCAAGGTCCTCACCAAGCAGGGGGAGTTCCACTCCTACGGCTTTCTCATCGGTCCGCGCCTGCTCCTGTCGGGCTCCTCGGAGCCGAAGAGCGGCCCTCTCGGCGTGCAATGGCACCCGAACGAGAGCCCTACGGCGATCGAGCCGACAAACGTCGGGTCGCGCGGGATTTCCGCTTACCGGGTCTCCGAATCGCCGCCGGAATCGGACTACGCCCCGCCGGTACCCCTTGATGAGCTATCGCCAGGAACTTCCCTCGTCATCCACTGGGGCGAGGGATCCTCTGAGGCCTCTGAGGCCAAGGTCAGAAGTCGGAGCGATGACGAAGGCCTGTACCTCTGGCCCGCTCGCTCTCCCCCAAAAAGGGACATCCGCGCCGCAGCGGTCTTGAACGGATCCCGCTTGGTTGGAGCCATTGCAGATCGATGGGAGGACGGCTTCTACGCGATCGGCATCCTGGATCTCTTCCGCGAATGGCGCTCTCAGGCATCCTTCGCCGAGATTCGAAACGAACTTTTCTGGAACCTCGACGAAATCTTGGGACCCGTAGCGGTGGAAGATACAGGACAACTTGCCTCGAACCTGGGCCGTACGAGGAAGAAGGCGACCAAGAAGACGAGGACGGCCCCACAGCAGGTCAACCCGGCCGCATCCAGCTCCGCGAGTCCCACCGAATCGCCGAGCGAGTCGTCGTTCGCGCTCCCGAGCCTCTCGGAATCCGTACAGGACGCCCTCGCGTGGGCGAACGCGGTGGCAAAGGTCCGTGGGGGGATGATCAGCGCCCACGTGGTGCTCCTCGGGCTCTACCTCCACCGCGAGTCCTCGCGCGACGCAGACTCCTCGCACTTCCTCTGGGATTGGATCAAGTCGAGGATTCGCGATCCCCTCACTTTCCTGGATCCGCTCAAGGGGGAACTGCCCAAGTCATCGCTTCCGAGCTTCGCGGCATCCGAACTCGCCCCGGATGCCGCCGCGCTCCTCGATCGTGCTCGCGCTTGCGCACACGCGGTCTCGAAGTCCGAGTGGATATCGATGAGGCACCTCATCGGCGCGCTCCTCCTCGGTCCGGACGCTCACGAGCACGGCCGTGCCGCCGGCCTCATCGGGGAGAAGGGCTTCAGCTTCAGCGAGCTGGCCGATGCCTACCTCGAGTTCATCATCAAGACGGTACGCGGCGACCGCGAGGCTTGGATCGCCTGGGCGCATCCCGCCCCCGCCGAACAGGGCGCCGAGGAGCCCGCCGCTACGGGCACCGGTTTCGGTTCCGTTCGCGCCGGCTACCACACGGACCTGCCGATCGGCACGGACCATTTCGGCATCGGGGACGAGGTTGCCACGCTTTGCTCGGTGATCTTGGACGCCAATCATCCGCCGCCGCTATCCATCGGCCTTTTCGGCGACTGGGGGTCGGGGAAGAGCTTCTTCCTCGGGAAAATGCGGGAGCGCATCCGCGATCTGACCGCGGACGCGAGCCAGGCGCGCGAGCGCGGGATGCGCACGACCTTCGTCGCCCGGGCCCCGCAGATCGAGTTCAACGCCTGGCACTTCGTCGACGCGAACCTCTGGGCGAGCCTCGTCACGCACCTCTTTGCGGAGTTGCACAAGGATCTCTTTGGAAGAAAGCCCACCCCGGATGAAGAGAAGGCGGAGAAGCTCTATCGGGAGCTCGAGACGACGCAGAAGCGCATCGAAGTCCTCGAGCGCGACAAGCGGGCGGCCGATGAACTTGTCGGGCAAGCGACAGAAAAGAAAACGCAAGCGGAGAATGATCTCCGGGACGGCAAGAGGACGATCGAGACCTTCCGCCGCCTGAGCCCCGAATCGGTGAAGGATCTCGTCCTCTCGAGGCCGGAGGTCCGGAGCCGGTTCGACGCTCTTTCGGAGACGCTGGCGAGAGGCCGAGAAGCGGTCGGCGACGTCGATGCACTGGTCCGGGACACGCTCACGACTGCGGGGACGATCTGGAGGTTCGCGCGCGGGAACTGGGTCTTGCTCTTGGTGGTCGTCGCGTTGTCTCTCGCCGGAGCATTGCTGGCCTCGCCGGTCGTCAAGGGTTGGCTGAACGGGCTGCAGGCGACCTTGGGGGCGGCCTTGGTGGCCCTCGTGGGCCTGACACCCAAAGCGGTTCCCTACTTCGATCGGGTCAAGAACTTCCTGCGAACGGCGGAAGCGGCACGGCAGGACATCCTGCGTGAGGGCCAGGGCATGCTGGATCGGGCCGAGATCGCCCGCAAAGAAGCCGCGGACCGTCTTACGATCGAGGAAGGCAAGCAGCAGCGGCTCAAGAAGGAGATCGAGGAAGCGCGCCGCGGGCTCGGCCTTGAAAGCTTCCTCCAGGAGCGTCTGGGCGACACGACTTACAAGACGCAGCTCGGGATCGTAGCGATGGTGAGGCAGGACTTCGACACGCTGACCCGGCGCCTACAAAGTCCCGGGATCGAGATCCTCGACCCCAAGACAAAGGAGACGCGCGTCGAGATGGTTGACCGCGTGGTCCTCTACATTGACGACCTCGATCGCTGCCCGCCCGACCGCGTGGTGGAGGTGCTCCAGGCCGTTCACCTTCTCTGTGCCGTCCCGCTTTTCGTCGTCGTCGTGGCCGCCGACCCGCGCTGGCTCCTCCACTCTCTGCGCAAGCACTACGAGGAGCAATGGAAGGCGGGGGGCGAGGGGGATGGGAGTACGATGTCCCACGAGGAAGCCGGGCGTTGGGAGGCGACCCCCCACCAGTACCTCGAGAAGATCTTCCAGATTCCCTATACACTCCCGCCCATGGACGACAGCGGGTTCCGCAAGCTCGTCAAGGACCTGCTCACGCCGAAGGCCGAGGATGGAGACGCCGCCGCAGCGGCACCCGCCTCGCCTCCTGCGAAGCGGAGCAAGGAGCAAGAGACCGAGTCGGCGGACCAAACCGCCGGCCCGACCGGTTCCGCCCCGATATCCGTGATTCCTCCAAGCCCTGTCGGGACCTCATCTGCCGCCGCGAACCCTCCGAGCGGTGGCGGAGAAACCCAGAGCATTCCGGCTACGTCCGAGCCCAACGTGGAACCCACGCAGGGGGTGAAGACGGCGAAGGAGTGGACACCCGCCTTCGACATCGCGCCGAAGAGCCTCGAGCTTGGCGTCAAGGAAATGCTCTTTCTGGAAGAACTGTCGCCGCTCGTATCGTCGCCCCGCTCCGCAAAGCGGTTGGTCAACGTATACCGGCTCCTGCGGGCCAACTTGCCCGTGAAGGCGTTGCGCGAGTTTGAGGACGGGGACTTCCGGATAGCGCAGATCCTGCTGGGCGTCCTCGTCGGCTTCCCGGATCAAGCGCCGGAGTTCTTCCGGCGCCTTCAGCAGGAGAAAAACGGCGACTTCTGGTCCTTCGCGAAGCGCGAAGCGGAAACTCCGCCGCCGCGCACGAGTCCGGGCGAATGGCAGCAGATGTGCCAGGCGATCGCGAAGATGAAGAAAGCCTACTCGGGAGTCACCTCGGCCTCTCGCTTCGCGGCCTGGACAGACGACGTGTCGCGCTATTCGTTCCGAGCGGGGCACCTGTTGCGCTATCTGAGCGAAGATCATCCAGAGGACGGACCTCCGGGGAAGGCGAGCCGCCCCGCCGGAGCAATGAAGAAATGACGGCTTTCTGTTCGGAGCGTGCCGTGCCGCCGCGGGCTTCGCCATTGCCTCACGGGCCGTCGCGGTGTTTACTGGGCGCGGGAATGGATCCATGGACGCACCGAAGCCTTCCATCGACGGCCGCCTCGCCGATCTGATCGCCCGCCGCAGGCCCGGCTACACCCTCGAGCGCGAGTTCTTCCTCGACGAGGAGATCTACCGGACCGACGTCGAGCGGATCTGGCGCGAGGGGTGGCTCTTTGCGGGGCACTCGTGCGAAGTCCCGGAGCCCGGCGACTATTTCACGTGGGACGTGGGCGGCGACTCGGTCATCATCATCCGCGGCGACGACGGCGCCGTGCGCGCCCTCCAGAACGTCTGCCGCCACCGCGGCACCGTGATCTGCACGGACGGGTCGGGCCGCGCGGGGCGGCTCGTCTGCCCGTACCACCAGTGGGTCTACGGCCGGGATGGAAGGCTCCTGAGCTGCCGCGGCATGCAGGAGGACCTCGACAAATCGCAGCTCGGCCTCCTTCCTGTCCACCTCCGCGACGTCGAGGGGCTCATCTTCATCTCGCTTGCGGCGGAGCCGCTTGACTTCGAGGAGGCCCGGGCTCACCTCGCCCCGTACCTCAAGCCACAAGGGCTCACTCGGGCCAAAGTCGCGAAGATCGCCGACTACGAGATCCACGCGAACTGGAAGCTCGTCTGGGAGAACAACCGCGAGTGCTACCACTGCAACGCCAACCATCCTCAGTACATCAAGGCCAACTTCGACCACTACAACGCCGATGACTCGAGCGAGCGGACGAAGGCGGCTCTCGCGTCGGCGACGGCGCGCAGCGAGGCGAAGTGGGCGTCCTGCGGCCTCGCCGTGAGCCACAAGGACACCGGGATGACCGTCTTCCCGGACAAGCACTGGTTCTCCATCAACCGCACGCCGCTCGCCGACGGCTACGTGAGCGAGACGATGGACGGCCGCCAGGCGGCGCCGCTCATGGGCGACTACCCCGACCCGGACGTCGGCACGCTCCGCATGCGCGCGCTCCCGAACTTCTGGAACCACTCGAGCTGCGACCACGGAGTCTCCACGCGCCTCACGGCGGCGGGACCGCAAGTGACGCACGCCCGCGTGGTCTGGCTCGTCGATCGGGGCGCCGTCGAAGGAAAGGACTATCAGCTCGACAAGCTCCTCCCGTTCTGGCAGCTCACGAGCGAGCAGGACTGGAAGATCTGCGAGATGGCGCAGCGCGGAATCGGCTCGCGGGCTTACGTGCCCGGTCCCTACTCGACGTACAAGGAGTACAACGTCGACGGGTTCGTGCGCTGGTACCTCCGCAGCATCGCGCCCGGATAGGAGCCCGGATAGGAGCCCGGATAGGAGCACAGTCCGATGTCCACCCTCGGCGACGCGGAGTTCGTCATCATCGGCGGCGGCGCGGTCGGCTGCGGCGTTGCCCACGCCCTCGCGAAGGCGGGCAAGACAGACGTCCTCGTTCTGGAGCGCGAGTACGACGTGGGGCGCGCCACCACATCGCAGGGGGCGGGGCTCGCGGGCCAGTTGCGGTCCTCCGTCGACCGCACGCGCCTCGCGATGCACTCGGTGCGGACGTTCGCGGAGCTCGAGAAGGACCCGGAGGCGCGGCCCGAATGGCACCCGGTCGGGAGCATCCGCGTCGCGGAGACCCCCGAGCGCGTCGAGGAGTTCTCGCGGCTAGAGCGGGTGGCCCGAGAGGCGGGCCTCGACGTCGCGCGGATCGGAAACGACGAGGCCCGGCGCCTCTGGCCGGCCATGAGCTTCGCGCGCGCGAAGGCCGTCCTCTGGTGTCCCACCGACGGCTACATGAACCCGACGTCCGTCGCGAAGTCCTACGAGCACGACTGCCGCCGGAGGGGAGTGCGTTTCGCGGTCTCGACGGCGGTCGAGAAGGTCGTCGTGAAGGGATCGCGGATCGAGGGGATCGAGACGAGCCGCGGCCCGGTCCGGTGCCGTTACCTCGTCAACGCCGCCGGCGCGCACGCCTACCACGTCGCCCAGCTCGCGGGGCTCGAGCTGCCGATCCTGCCAGTGCGCCACGAGTACTTCGTCACCGTGCGCGTTCCCGGCGTCCATCCGGGCCTCCCCTGCTTCCGCATCCCCGACGCGACCCTCTACGGCCGGCCGAGCGGCGACGGCGTCCTCCTCGGAGGATGGGAGCCGGCGAGCCTCAGGACCCGCCCGGACGAGTACGCGCTCGGCTCCCGTCCGCCGGAGGTCGAGACCGACCGCGCGGTCCTCGCCGGCTTCGAGAGCAGTTTTGCGCCGTATCTGTCGATCGCGGGTCCAGCCGCCGCGAGCGGCGTGGAGTACCGGCGCGTGGGCAAAGGCTGGCCCACGTTCACGCCCGACGGCCGCTTCATCCTCGGCGAGAGCTCGCGCGTGAAGGGCTTCGTCATGGCCGGAGGCTGCAACGCGCACGGAATCTCGGGCTCGGCGGGCATCGGCAAGCTCCTCGTCGAGTCCCTCTTCGACGAGAAGCCTTCGGCCTACGTCCGCAGCCTGAGCCCCGACCGATTCACCGAGGCCCGCTGGGACTGGACCACGGCCGCGCGGAGCGCCCAGAGGGTCTACGAGACGTACTACGCGATCGAATCGTGTTGAGATTTCGTTCCCTCCGGACCTCTACGGCGGAGGAAATACGGTCCGCTCGCTACAAGCAGCGCCACGCCCAGCGCCGACATGAAGTACGTGAACCCGCGGAAGAACTCGAGGCGGGAAAGGTCCTTCCTGGCGAAGTCCTTGTAGAGCTGGACGCCGATCGAACCGGTGTACCCGATCGCGTCCGCCATGTAGATCGCGAAGACCGCGGTCCCTCCGAAACGGGTCGATGCGATCAGGCGATCGAAGAAGACCGAGCCGTACGGCACGTAGGCGAGGTAGCAGCCGAGCCCGACCAGCGTCATCCACCAGAAACCGTCGATACCGCCGGCTTCGAAAAGGATCGTGCTTAAGCCGAGGAGCGCGACGCCCGCGACCATGATCGCGTAGCTGCCCATGAGGCCGCGCCTGTTGTCCTTCACGAGGACCAGGCACGCGAGCGGCACGAGGACCCCGAACGCCACCAGGGTCTCAGTCTTCGTCAGGCTGGCCTTGTCCGCGCTGTAGCCCAGCGACCGCACGATGTCGAACTGGTAGGTGTCGCGGAAGTCGCGGTACGCAGTCAAGAAGAAGTAGACCAGAAGGAGGAGTACCAGGCCTGGAAGGAACGTCCGGACGAACGAGCGCCTGTCCAGCGCCCCCATCGGCTCTCGCCGCACACGAGCCTCCACGTCGGCCGCGTCCGGGTGCGGGATCTGGTTCAAGAACCAGACCGAAAGGAAAAAGAGCGGCAGGAAGCAGAGCCCTGTCGCCGCCGGCATCCACCATTCGCTCACCTGGTACGCCGCCATGAGGTGCCTCCCCACGTCCTTGACGGCCGCGCTCGAAACGATGAACGAGCAACTGAGCCCCGCGAGGAGCAACTCCGACGTACGGCGGCCCTCTAGGTACCAAACGACCAACCCCCAGATCATCCCGAGCGGCAGCCCGTTGAGAAACATGGCAATCGCCCCGAAAGCAGGCGGCATCAAGGCGAGGAGGACGAGTGCCGCTTCGGCCCAGAGGATGAGCGCGACGAGAAGGCCTGCGCGGCGGTCTCGGGTCACCTCGGAGCAGACCTTCACTCCGATGAACTTCGACAGCGCGTACCCGACGAGCTGGCTGATATTGAAGATCGTCAGGAGCTTGATGCTTCCCAGCGAGTCCCCTTCGTAGAGCCCCACCGTGAACGGCCGGCGGAACGCGTACATGCAGAAGTAGGTTGAGAAGGACGCGACGACAGCGTAGAGCACGAAGACCGCGGGGTGGGCCGCCTCGAGCCACGCGGTGATCCTGCTCGGTTTTCTCGAATCCGACATCCGGGGTCTCGCTCCGCGGTCTCGAGAGGTGTACGGAAAGCCGGTTTATACCACGGCGATGTCGGAGAGAGGAACTCCGGCCAAGAGCGCGGGTTCGAGATCGCCGCAAAAAAAGAGTGCTCTTCGACCGTCAGCCCCAGGTATGATTTCCGTGCTCTGCTCTGGGGATCGATGGTCATGAACCGGCGAACTCGGAATTCTCTCTCTCTCTGTTTGGCTTCCTGATCTGTCCTGCCGCCCGGGCTCAACCGGTGGACCCGTTCTTCACCCGCAGGATCCCGCACACGGAGCAGCTCTCCCAGGACAGCTGGTATGGCCGGATCAGCCAGGGGAAGAACCTCCCCGAGCTGGACGGG
>Ga0187893_10002177_pt1 | contig 43889 bp, 40 predicted proteins | sample MA1701074metaG_FD_139574 | JGI IMG/M metagenome (GOLD analysis project Ga0187893, IMG submission 139574) | White microbial mat communities from a basaltic lava cave in the Kipuka Kanohina Cave System on the Island of Hawaii, USA - MA170107-4 metaG ... | reverse complement strand
CGAGCGAGGCCAGCGTGATCCAGGTGAAGCCGTCGTAGATCTGCGCGCAGTCGATCGCGGCGGGGCCCAGGCCCGCCATGCCGTAGGCGTGTCCGGCCGCCCGGCGCAGGCCTTCGATCTCGCACATGTCGCGCTTCTGCGTGATCGAGGTCGGCGGATCGCCGTGGCCCTCGGCGATGCCGAGGATCGGCACGCCGGGCCGGCGCAGGTCGCGCGCGCGCTCGCGGCTCGTGATCACGACGGCGGCCGCGCCGTCGGTCTCGAGCGAGCAGTCGAAGAGGCGCAGCGGCTCGGCGATGAAGGGCGAGGCCTGGTGGTCCGCGAGCGTCATCGGGCGGCCGTGCATCAGCGCGCGCGGGTTCAGGTTCGCGTGCGCGCGGCAGGCCACCGCGATCTCGCCGAAGTGCTCGCTCGTGGTGCCGAACTCGTGCATGTGCCGGCGCGCGGCCTGCGCGAACCACTGCGCCGCGACCGTATTGCCGTAGGGGCGCTCGAACTCGTCGATCGCCGCGAGCACCGGCATCGGCAGCATCGCGCCCTCGGAGGTCTTCGAGACGCGCTGCGCGGAGTAGCCGCGGCGGCCCGCCGTGAGCAGCGCGCAGCGCGCGATACCGCCTGCGATCGCGAGGCAGGCGCTCTGGATCGCGGAGACGAAGCTCGCGCCGCCGGTGCGGATCGTCGCGCTGAAGCGCAGGTCGGAGAGGCCCAGGCAGAGGGCCAGCTCTTCGCAGATCACGCCCGACATCTCGTTCGGCAGCAGTGCGTCGATCTCGTGCGGCGAGACGCCCGCGTCGGCGAGCGCGGCGAGCGCCGCTTCGAGGTGCAGCTCGAGCGCCGTGCGCTCGGTGCCGCGGGTGTACGCCGTCTGGCCGATCCCGGCGATCGCGCAGCGCCCGGAGAGCCAGCCGGCGGGCTCTCGCGCAGCGCGCCCCGCCCCGGATCCCGCCATCGCCGCCTCCCTGCGCCGCGTCGCGCGCGCGGCGCGCCAGCATACAGCGGCGCGCGCGGCGCGCGGGATTGCATCGCGCGACCGGGCCGCGCAAGATGGCCGCGCCGCCGCGCGGTGCTCCGCCGCGGCGCGGGGAGCGCAGGCATGTCCCAGCTTCCGCAGGCCCCGCTCGCGACGCGCGACGTCTGGCGCGGCGGCGAGCTCGCGCGGAGCGGCGCGTGGCGCGCCGCGCTCGGCCCCGACGAGATCGCGGAGCTGCGCGCCGCGCGCGCGGCGGCGGTCGCGAGCGGCCGGCCGATGGCGCAGTGGCGCCTGCAGGACTTCCCGCTCCCGCGCCTCGCGCCGCGCATCGCGGAGTGGCTGCGCGAGCTCGGAGAGGGCCGCGGCTTCGTGCTGCTCCGGGGCTTCCCCGTGCGCGAGCACAGCCAGGAGGAGTGCGCCGAGATCTACTTCGGCCTGGGCCTCCAGCTCGGCACGCCCGTGCCGCAGAACCCCGAGGGCGACCTGCTCGGCCACGTGCGCGACACCGGGATCGCGCCCGCGCCAGGCGTGCGCCTCTACAAGACGCGCGCCGAGCAGGACTTCCACACCGACGGCTCCGACCTGGTGGGCCTCTTCTGCCTGCGCAGCGGCCGGAGCGGCGGCGTGAGCCGCATCGCGAGCTTTCCCGCGATCTTCAACGAGATCCTCGCGACGCGCCCGGAGCTCGTGCCGACGCTCTTCGCGCCCTTCCCGCACGACCATCACGGCCAGCAGCCCGCGGGCCAGAAGCCGTGGTTCGAGCTCCCGATCTGCCACTTCGCCGGGGGCCGGCTGCGCAGCTTCTTCCTGCCCTGGTACATCCGCGACAGCCAGCGCTTCCCCGAGGCGCCGCGCCTCTGCCCGGCTCAGCTCGCGTGCGTGGAGGCGATCGAGAAGCTCGCCAACGACCCGCGCTTCCACCTCGACATGCACTTCGAGCCGGGCGACATCCAGTGGCTCCGGAACGCCTCGATCCTGCACAAGCGCACCGCGTACGAGGACTGGGAGGAGCCCGAGCGCAAGCGCCACCTGCTGCGGCTCTGGCTCCGCAGCTCCGCCGCGGCCGGGGCGGCGCCGGAGCTGCGCGAGGGCATCGCGAGCGCGCGCTGAGCGCGGCGGGCCGGGCAATCTTCACGGAGCCGCCTCGGTCCGGTGATAGGCTCGAAGCCGAGATCGAGCGGGCGCGCGCGTTCGGCGCGCCCCGCGTGGAGAGTTCGAGATGTCCGCCACCACCGCTCGCGAGCGCAGCGCGCTGCTCGCGCCGCCGCTCGCAGCGGAGATTCCCGAGGCCGCGCAGGGCGCTCCGGAGGCCTCTGCCTATCGGGTGCGCGGCTACGAGCCGCGGGACGAGGCCCAGGTCGTCGCGCTGCTCGCGCGCACCCTGCCGCGCTGGGCGCGCTGCCGAGACCCGGTCGCCGTCTGGCGCTGGAAGCACGGCGCGAATCCCTTCGGCGCGTCGCGGACCCTCGTCGCGCTGCTGGGCGAGCGCGTGGTCGGCTCGAGCTCGCGCATGCTCTGGCGGCTCGCGCGCGGGGAGCGCAGCTACACGGCGCTGCGCAGCGTCGATCTCGCCTCGGAGCCGGCGCTCCAGCGCACCGGGATCGCGAGCGCGCTCGCGGTGGTGGGATGGAGCGAGGTCCAGCGCTCGGGTCTGCCGCTCGGCTTCTACACGCCGAACGACAATTCCGCGAAGCTCGCGGGCCGCGACGGCCGCCGCTTTGCGGGCGTGCTGCGGCCCGAGCTCCTGGTGCGCCGCCCGCTGCCCGCGCTGCGCGCGTGGTGGCGCGCGCGCGGCGGCGCCGGGGGCTCGCGCGGCGCGGAGGCGCGGGGCGCCTTTCGCAAGGCGCCGCTCGCGGTCGAGGACCTGCTGCGCGACCGGCGCGCGGCGGTCGAGGACCTGCTCGCGGCCGACCGCGCGCGCGACCGCGGGCGCTTTCGCACCGAGCACTCCTGGGAGAGCCTGTGCTGGCGCTATGCGCGGCATCCCGAGCTCCGCTACTGGGCGGTCGCGACCGAGCGGCGCGGCGCGCTCGAGGGGCTGCTCGTGTTCCGCGCCGAGGACCACCACTCCGCGCGCCGCGTCGTGCTCGAGGACCTGCTGCTGCGCGAGCGGCAGCCTCGCGCGCTGCGCTCGCTCGGCTCGGAGCTGGGCGCGGTCGTCTCCGCGGACCTCGTGCAGCACGCGTTCCCCGAGTCGATCTCGATCGGGCTGCTCGGCGCAGGCCTGCGCCTGCACTCGCGGGGCTACCGGCTCGTGACCCGCGTTCTGGACCCGGAGCTCGGCGACATCCCGGCCCGGCTCGAGAGCTGGCAGCTCACGCTCGGCGATCTGCGGGAGATCTGATGCCCGCCGCGCCCGCCGCGGGGGCGGGCGCCGCGCAGGACCCGACCCGCCAACACCTGCGCGGCTCGAGCCTGCTGCTCGCGGGGCGCCTGCTCACGCTCGGCATCCACTTCGCCGCGCAGCTCCTGATCGTGCGCCACTTCGCCGCCGGCGACTACGGCGCCTTCGCCTGGGCGCTCGCGGCGATGGCGCTGCTCGAGGGCGCCGTGACGCTGGGCCTTCCGGGCGGACTCGCGCGCTTCGTCCCGAGCTGTCACGAGCGCGGCGAGCGCAGGCGCATGCTCGCGGGCATCGCGTTCGCGGCAGCGCTCGTCGCGGGGCTCGGCGCTCTCCTGGCCGCGGCCGCGTGGGCGGCCCCGGACTGGCTCGCGCGCGTCTCGGGCGGCAGACCGGAGCCGGTCGCGCTGCTCGCGATCCTGCTCGTCGCGATTCCGATCGAGGGCCTCGAGCGGCTCGCCGTCTCGGTCTTCGCGAGCTTCGCGCGCGCGGGCGCGATCTTCTTCCGCCGGCACGTGCTCGCGCCCGGCCTGCGCCTCGGCGTGGTGCTGCTCTGCCTGCTGCAGGGCGCGGGCCCGGTCTTCCTCGCCTACAGCTACGTCGCCGCGACCGCGCTCGGCCTCGCGATCAACGGCGCGCTGCTCCTGCGCCTCCTGCGCAGCGACGGCGCCCGCGCGCAGCCCGGCAGCGCGCAGCTCAGCAGCGCGCCGCCCGGCCTCCCGTGGCGCGAGCTCGCGCTGCTCTCGCTGCCGCTCTGCGCCTCGGAGCTCGTCGCGCTCGCGGCGCACGCGATCCCGACCCTGCTGCTCGGCTACCACCGCGACCCCGCGGAGGTCGCGAGCCTGCGCGCGATCCTGCCCGCGGCGAACCTGAACACGCTCGTGATGGGCAGCTTCGCGCTGCTCTACACCCCCGTGCTCTCGCGCCTGCTCGCGCGCGGCGAGCGCGCGGCGCTGGGCCGCCTCTACTGGCGCACGGCCGTCTGGATGGCGCTGCTCTCGTTCCCGATCTTCGCGCTCACGGCCCCGCTCGCCGAGCCCGTCACGCGGCTGCTCTACGGCGAGCGCTACGCGGCCTCGGCCGAGCTGCTGCGCATCCTCGCCGCGGCCTACTATCTGAACGCGGCGCTCGGCTTCAACAACCTGACGCTCAAGCTGCTCGGCCGGCTGCGCGCCACGCTCGCGATCGACGCGCTCGCGCTCGGCTCGAACCTGGCCCTCGCGCTCTGGCTCGTCCCGCGCCACGGCGCGCTCGGCGCCGCGCTCGCGACGGCCGGCTCGCTCGTGCTCCAGAACGCGCTCTCGCAGGCGGGGCTGCGCTGGCTCGCGGGGATCCGCGCCTTCGAGTGGCGCTTCGCGTCCCTCTACGCGCTGCTGGGCGCGGCCGCGGCGGGGCTGCTCTTCGTGCAGCGGCTCGCCGAGCCGCCGCTCTACCTCGGGGTCGCGCTCGCGGCGCTCGTCTCGGGGGCGGTCCTCGCGCTCTCGCGCGGCCGGCTCGAGCTCGGGGAGACCTTCCCCGAGCTGCTCCGGCTGCCCGGGCTCGGCTGGCTCGCGCGGGGCGCGCGGGAGCGCGGCGGGCGGAGGCCGGCGGGGTAGGGCCTTCTCCGCTCCCGCTCGCGTTCCCGCGCGCCGCGCCGGCGCGGGGATCGCAGGCCAGGGGAGCGGCGCCCCGAGCGGAGCTTCCCGGCGCTTGCCCGAGGGCCGCCGACCGAACGATGATCCGGGAGAAAGGAGCCCCCCGATGTCCATCCAGGTTCTTCTCGACGCCCCGCAGACGCCCGCGCGCAAGGCCTGCATCCGCTCGATCCAGCTCGCGAGCGAGGGCCGGGGCGCCGAGTGGCTCGAGCTCTTCGCCGAGAACGCGGTCGTGCAGGATCCCTACGGGCCCTCGCCCTTCGACCCGAGCGGCAAGGGGCACATGGGCAAGGCCGCGATCAAGAAGTTCTGCGCGGACCACATCCGGCCCGGCGCCATCCGCTTCCAGATCCGGCAGACCGCGGGCGGCGGAAACGCCTGCGTCTGCGTCGGCACGATCACGACGAAGGCGCCCGACGGGAAGGTCGCGTGGTGCGAGGTCTTCAATCTCTACGAAGTCGACGAGAGCGGGAAGATCACCCTGCTGCGCTCGTACTGGGACTTCGAGGCGATGACGAAGACGGTGTTCTGAGCCGCCGCAGCGACGCGCTTGGACACCCGCATCCCGCCGCTGGCTCTCGCGCTCGCGCTGCTCTGCGCGGCGGGCGCCGCGCGCGCCGCGCCGCAGCTCGTCGAGGTGCCGCTGCTGCTGCCCGATGCGTTCCTGCGCCGGCTGCTCGTCGAGCAGGTCCTCTCCGAGCCCGGCGAGCGCGTGCGCCTCACGCCGTCCGGAGATCCCTGCAGCGAGGTCGTGCTCTCGCAGCCGCAGGTCGCGCACGCGCGGGGCCGGATCGCGATCACGCTGCACGCGCGCGCGGTGGCCGGAGCCTCGCTCTGGGTCGGCGGCTGCGTCCGGCCGCTCGAGTGGGAGGGGCTGATCGAGGTGCAGCAGGAGGTGCGGCTCGCGCGCGGCGCGCCGGTCGCGCTGTTTCGCGTGGTCGACTCGTCGCTGCGCCGCGAGGGCGGCTGGGTCGATCTGCCGGCGCTCTGGAACTGGGTCAAGCCCCTCGTGCACCCGCGCCTCGAGACGCTGCGCGTGGACCTGACGCCGCTCGTCGACGAGCTGCGCGGCACGCTCCCGCTCTTCGCGCCGGAGAGCGAGGGCGCGGCGCTGCGCCGCCTCGCGGACTCGCTCGCGCTCACGAGCGCGCAGGTGGAGGAGCGCGGTCTCGTGCTGCGGATCGGCTTCGAGGTCGAGGCCGCGCCCGCGCGCGAGGCCGAGGCCGCGCCGGAGCCGCCGCTCACGCCCGACCAGGCCGAGGCCTTCGCGGCCGCGCTGCGCGAGTGGGACGCCTTCGTGACCTTCGTCGTCAAGACCAGCGCGCGCGACGCGCGCGAGCGCGCGCTGCGCACGGAGCTGCTCGCGGCGCTGCTCGACGCGCGCGGCGAGCTCCTGGCCGCGCTGCAGACGCCGTCGGCGTCCGCCAACGCGCGCGTGCGCGAGCTCTTCCACTCGGCGTGGCGACAGCTCGCGCCGGCGCTGGCCGATCTCGAGGCAGGGCCCGACGGCTACCGCTACCTCGCCTTCGTCGCGTCGGGAGACGTGCTCGCCGCGCTCGATGCGGCGGGCCCCGCCTTCGGCTTCGAGCTCTCGAGCGACGGACTGCGGCGCCTCGCGCGCACGCTCGCGCCAACCGCGCGCGAGGATCCGCTCGCGTACAGCGAGGAGGTCGACCCGGAGCTGCGCCGCAGCTTCGGCTTCGAGACGCCGATGCCGCCGGTGCCGGCGCCCGGCGAAGAGGCCGTCGACGTCGAGGCGGACGCCGAGGCGCCGGCTCCGGTCGGCGGGGCCGCGGAGCCGGCGACCGCGCCGGAGGCTCCGCGCGAGGAGCCCGCGCCCGAGCCGGGCGCGCCGCAGGCCGAGCCGCCGCGGGGCGAGCCGCCTCCCGCGCCCGAGCCCGCGCCGCCCGAGCCGATGGCGCCCGAGCCCGCGCTCCCTGAGCCGATGGCGCCCGCGCCCGCGGAGCCTCCGCCCGACGCGCCGCCCGGCGAGCCCCCGCCCGCGCCAGAGCCCGAGCCGCCGGGCGCGGCGCTCGAGCCGCTGCGCGCTCTCGCCCTGCGCGCGCTCGCGCTCTTCGCGCCCGCTCCGGCCTGGGCGGCGCCGCGCGGGCCCCGCGAGCGGGCGAAGCCGCCGCCCGTGCCGCCGCCCTCCGCGCTCGACCGCAAGGTCCCGCGGCGCGCCGACCTCGAGACCTATCTGCCGAAGGTCGCCGCGCTGCTGCGCGAGGCCGCGGCCGAGGTCTTCGCGCAGAGCGGCCTCGGCAGCGAGCGGCGCGACCTGCTGCGCCACCTCGTGCTCGCGACCGCGTGGCAGGAGTCGTGCTGGCGCCAGTACGTCTCGAAGCGCGGCGCGCTCGAGCCGCTGCGCTCGCGCGCGGGAGCGCTCGGCCTGATGCAGGTGAATCCGCGCGTCTGGCGCGGCTTCTACTCGGTGGACGGCCTCGCGCGCAGCATCCACTACAACGCCCACGCGGGCAGCGAGATCGTGCTCCACTACCTGCGCGACTACGCGATCCTGCGCGGCGAGGCCGCGCACGGCGGCGAGCTCGCGCTCGCGCGCGCGACCTACGGCGCCTACAACGGCGGCCCCTCGCACCTGCGGCGCTACCGCGAGCCCAAGCGCTGGCCGCGCTCGCTCGCGGCGATCGACCGCGCGTTTCTCGAGAAGTTCGAGGCCATCGCGGCCGGGCGCGAGCTCGCGGTGCGCGAGTGCTATTCGGGCTGAGCGCCGGGCCGCGCGGAGGGCTCGGCCGCGCGCTTGCGGCGCTCGCTCGCCGGCCCGAGCGTCTGCGGCAGCGGCTTGAGGCCGCGCTCGGCGAGCAGCGTGCGCAGCTCGGCCCAGACCGGCGCGGCCTTCGGGTAGCCCGCGTACTGCGTGAACTGCAGCAGCCACTCCCAGAGCTCGGACTGGCTCAGATCGCCGTGGTCGAGCGCGCCGCCGAGATGTGCGGCATAGCCCTCCTGCGAGCCCGCGTAGGCGGCGGCCGTGAGCGCGATCAGGCGCCGATCGCGCAGGCTCAGGCCCGGCCGGCTCCAGATCTGCGCGAAGAGGTGATCCTGGCTCATCTCGAGCCACGGATCGTCGGCGGGAATGTCGGCGTAGACCTTGGACTGGATCTCGCGGCCCGGCCTCGCGTCGGCGCCCGGGGCCGGCGTGTCGGCAGATGCGGCGGCCGCGAGCAGGAGAGCGAGCGCGATCGGCGTGGCGCGGAGCAGCGTCTTCATGTGGAATCCCCCGGGTTGCGGTGGAGAGCGGAGCCGCGCTCGAGCATAAGACGGAAAGCACCCGCAGCCGCGGGAAATTCGCGCGCGCGGGCCCGCGTGCAAGCGAGGAGGCGGCCATGCAAGACCTGCTCGGCCTCTGCGGCAAGAGCGCCGTCGTGATCGGTGCCGGGCGCGGCGCCGGACGCGGCATCGCGCTGCTATTCGCGCGCGCCGGCATGCACGTCGCGGCGCTGGACCTCGACGCCGCCAGCGCGGCCGAGACCGCGGCGCAGGTCGAGGCGCAGGGCGTCCGCGGGATCGGGCTGCGGGCCGACGCGAGCGTTCGCGCCGAGCTCGAAGCGGCGGTCGCGAGCGCGCGCGAGCAGCTCGGGCCGCTCCGCGTCGGCGTCAACAACGTCGGCAACTTCGGATCCCACGCCTCCTCCCCGGTGCTCGAGCAGGACTGGGACTTCTGGCAGACCGCGATCGAGCGGAACCTGAAGACCACCTTCCACGGCTCGCGCGCGGTCGCGCACGCGATGCTGCGCGACCGGGTCGAGGGCGCGATCGTGAACATCGCCTCGCTCTCCGGACTGCGCGGCTCGCCGAACCTCGCGCCCTACGGCGCGGTCAAGGCGGGCGTGATGCAGTTCACGCAGTCGCTCGCGCTCGAGCTCGCGCCGCACCGGATCCGCGTGAACTGCGTCGGGCCCGCCGCGATCGACGGGCCGACCCTGCGCGAGAGTCTCTCCCCGGCGAGCATCGCGCAGCGGATCGCGACGGTGCCGCTCGGGCGGATCGCGCAGGCCGAGGACGTCGCGGGCGCGGTGCTCCTGCTCGCGAGCGACCTCGCGGGCTTCGTGACCGGGCAGACGCTGATGTGCGACGGCGGGCTCAGCTGCACGACCCAGCGGCCGCGCCTCGCGCCCGGCGAGGCCGCGCCGCGCTGACGCGCGCTCAGCGCCCCGCGAGCCGCGCGACGATCGGCGCGAGCGACTCCATGCAGCCGTCCGGCACGATCCAGTAGCTCGCGTGCCAGCGCTCGCGCCGCGCCTCGAGCGCGTCGCAGATCTCGCCGACGCTGCCGGCCCAGACGTAGGGCACCTCGCGCACCTGCTCGATCGGAAATGCGTAGCGCGCCTGCGCGGCGCGGTCGGCCTGCGCGCGGTCTTCGCTCACGCAGGCGACGTAGACCTGCATGCTGAGCTCGAGCTCGGCGTAGCGCGCGCCGGCCGCCTCGCGCACCCAGGCGAGCTTCTCGTCGGTGGCCGCGGCCGTCGCATCCGCGTCGGTCGCGGCGTCGTGCGCGCCCGAGCGCACGGCCGGGTTGATCCCGACGATGTCGGCCTCGCGCGCCGCGAGCGAGAGCAGCTTGCGGCCGCCGCCGCCGACGAGAATCGGGAGCCGCGCCTGCACGGGCGGCGGCTCGCAGCTGAGGCCCTGCACGCGGTAGTGGCGGCCCTCGAAGTCGAAGCGCTTTCCCGCGAGGCAGCTGCGCAGGATCTGGAGCGCCTCCGCGAGCCGCTCGATCCGGAGTCCCGCGCGCTCGAAGGGAATCCCGAGCGACTCGTACTCCTCGCGCTTCCAGCCGGTGCCGATGCCGAGCTCGGCGCGCCCGCCCGAGAGCCGGTCGAGCGCCGCGATCTCCTTCGCGAGCAGCACGGGATGCCGGAAGTCGTTCGCGAGCACGCTGGCGCCGATCCGGACCCGGGTGGTCGCGCAGGCCAGCGCGGCGGCCGTCGCGATCGGCGCGAGCTGCGGGTGGGTCGGGTGGTCGGAGAGCAGCAGCGAGGCATAGCCGAGGCTCTCGGCGCGTCGCGCGAGCTCGGCCAGCGCCGCGCCGGATTCCGCGCTGCGGACCTTGAGACCGAAGCGGAAGCGGCGGGGGTGGGGCATCGGCCTCCCGATCGGCTCGCGCCGCGGCTCGCGCCGCGGCTCGCGCGCAGCGCGCATGATACGCTGGCCTGCGCTGAAGCGTTCCAGCGCGAGCGCTGGTGTCGCGTGAAGCGGGGGTCCTCGTGACGCGCACACATCCCGCCGCCATCGCCAGTCCGCAGTCCGATGCGTGGCTGCTCTCCTCGGACTCCCACATCGTCGAGCCGCCCGATCTCTGGCAGGGGCGCGAGGGCGGGCTCGGCGAGCGCATGCCGCGCGTGGTCGCGCAGGACGACGGCCACTGGTGGTACGTCGACGGCAGGAAGACCATGTCCTTCCTCGGGATCCAGACCGGCAAGCGCTTCGAGGGCAGGCCCGAAGAGCTGCGCACCTCGGGCAGCTTCGCGCAGGTCCGCCCCGCGGCCTACGACCCGGCTGCCTACGTCGCCGAGAACGAGGGCGACGGCGTCTTCGGCTCGGTGCTCTACCCGAGCCAGGGGCTCGTGCTCTTCAGCGTGCCGGTCGAGGACGTCGTGAGCCAGGCGATGCGGGGCTACAACGACTGGATCGCGGAGTTCTGCCGCGCCGATCCCGCGCGGCTCAAGGGCATCGCGATGCTGAACCTCGACGACGTCGACGCGGCCGTCGCCGAGCTCGCGCGCTGCCGCGCGCTCGGCCTCGCGGGCGCGCTGATCACGGTCCAGCCGCCGCGCTGGCAGCCCTACCGCAGCCCCGTCTACGAGCGCTTCTGGGCCGCCGCGCAGGATCTCGACCTGCCGCTCTCGCTGCACACGGCGACCGAGCGCGGCGACGTCCGCGGCGGCGACGCGGCCTTCACGCTCGACGTGCAGTCGGTTCCGCCCTCGGTCTTCGTCAACAAGGACTACGCGATCCGCCAGGCGCTCGCGGAGCTGATCTTCTCGGGCGTCTTCGAGCGCCATCCGCGGCTGCGCGTCGGCAGCGTCGAGCACGAGCTCGCGTGGATCCCCTTCTTCCTCGACCAGATGGACTACACCTACACCCAGCGCCCGCCGCGCGGTCCCGACTGGCAGCGCTTCCGCGATCCGGGCGCACTGCCGAGCGACTTCTTCCGGCGCAACGTCTTCGCGTCGTTCCAGGAGGACCGCGTCGCAATGCGCGTGCGCGACGTGATCGGCGTGAACACGCTGATGTGGGGCAGCGACTACCCGCACACCGAATCGACCTTCCCGCGCTCGCGCGAGATCCTCTCGGAGATCCTCGCCGACGTCGACGCGGAGGAACGCGCGGCGATCGTCTCGCGCAACTGCGCGGCGCTCTACCACTTCGACGTGCCGAAGGACTAGCCGCGGTGCAGGCCGAGCTCGCGATCCGGGGCGGCACGCTCGTCGACGGCAGCGGCGCGGCGCCGCGGCGCGCGGACGTCGGCATCCGCGGCGGCCGCGTCGCCGCGCTCGGGCCGCGCGTCCAGGCCCCGCGCGAGATCGACGCGTCGGGCCGGCTCGTCGTGCCGGGCTTCATCGACATCCACACCCACTACGACCCGCAGGTGCTCTGGGATCCGGGGCTCACGCCCTCCTCGTGGCACGGCGTCACCGCGGTGGTCGCGGGCAACTGCGGCTACAGCCTCGCGCCGACGCGCCCCGAGGGCCGCGGAACCCTGCTGCGCACGCTCGACAAGGTCGAGGACATGCGCCTCGCCACGCTCGAGGCCGGCGTCGCGTGGGACTTCGAGAGCTATGCCGAGTACCTCGCGGCGGTCGAGCGCAGGGGCACGCAGATCCACTTCGGCGGCTACGTCGGCCACACGCCCGTGCGCATCCACGTGATGGGCGAAGCCGCCTACGAGCGGCCCGCGAGCGACGCCGAGATCCGCGCGATGCAGGCGCTCGTGGCCGACTCGATCCGCGGCGGCGCGCTGGGCTTCTCGAGCGATCGCGCGGGCTTCCACCTAGGCGACGGCGGGCGCCCGGTGCCGTCGATCGCCGCGAGCCAGGCGGAGACCGAGGCGCTGATGGGCGTCACGGCCGCGCTCGGGCAGGGCGTCGTGCACGTCGCGCCGGGCGAGGACTTCCGCTGGATCTACGACTTCCAGCGGCGCCTCGGCCGGCGCCTCAACTGGTCGGCGCTGCTCACCTATCCGCCCGAGGTCAGCGCGCGCGGCGACTACCGCGCGAAGCTCGCCTGGCACCTCGCGGGCCGCGCGCGCGGCGCCGACGTGTTTGCGCAGGTCACCTGCCGCCCGATCGTGCAGCAGGTCTCGATGCTCGAGCCGACGGCCTTCTACGTGATGAGCGAGTTCAAGGACTTTGCAGCGCTCCCGTACGCGGAGCGCCCGCGGCTCTTTGCCGACCCGACCTTTCGCGCGCGCGTCGCGGCCGCGCTCGACGCGAGCGGCCTCCTGGCCTCGCGCTGGGACAGCGTGATCGTCGTCGAGTCGGCGACGCAGCCCGCGCTCGTCGGCCGCGCGCTCGGCCCGCTCGCGCGCGAGCGCGGCACTTCGCCCTGGGACGCGCTCTGCGAGATCGCGCTCGCCGACGGCCTCGCGACGCGCTTCGAGATTCCCTTCGCGAACGACGACGTCGAGGGCGTGATCGCGCTCCTGCGCTCCGAGGGCTGCATCCTCGGCCTCTCGGACGCGGGCGCGCACGTGGGTCAGATCTGCGACGCGGTGATGCCGACGGACTTCCTCGCGCACTGGGTGCGCGATCGCGGCGTGATGCCGATCGAGCGCGGGATCCGCAAGCTCAGCGGCGAGATCGCGGACGTGCTCGGCCTCGAGCGCGGCTACCTGCGCGTCGGCAGCCCGGCCGACCTCGCCGTGATCGACTACGAGAGGCTGTCGCCGGGTCCGATCCGGCGCGTGCGCGACATGCCGGGCAACGGCGAGCGCCTCGTCGCGGACGCGCCCGTCGGCATGGACCACATCCTCGTGAACGGCGTGCCGATCCGCTGCGAGGGGAAGAGCGCGGTCGCTGCGCTGGATCGGCTGCCGGGCGAGATCCTGCGCAGCGCGAGCGCGCCGGCCCGGGGCCGAGGCGCCGCGCGGCGCGCTTCGGATCCGCTCACGTCCCGCCGCTGAACGCGGGCATCACCTCGCGCGCGAAGCGCAGGATCATCTCGCGCACGCTCGCATAGGCCGCGTCGGAGTTCGGGGCCTCGGGGCGGCCGCTGAGACCGCCGCCGAAGCCGAGGCTCAGGTGCTCGACCCCCGTGAGCGTGCGGCACTCCTCGATGTCTCGGATCACGTCGTCGGACGAGCCGCCGAAGAAGCGGCCGCGCGCGATCTCGCTGACGCTCACGTCCTCGCCTGCGTCGATCCTCGCGAAGAGCGCGCGCTCGGCGGCGCCCTCGGTCGAAACCCGCCAGTATGCGAGCTGCCGCTGCACGAATTCCGGAAGGAAGTCGCGCTGCATCGCGCTGCGGTCGCGGCCGAGCCAGACGTAGCGGCGCAGCAGCCACGCCGGTGTACGGCCCGCGGCCGCACACGCGCGCTCGTAGACGCCGCGCAGCCGCGCGACCTCGTCGAGGGTCTGGACGGGGTCGCAGAGCCAGTGGCTGCCGAGGCGGGCCGCGCGCTCGATCGCGGCGGTCGCAGTGCCCGCGACCCAGAGCGGGGGATGCGGCCGCTGGACGGGCCGCGGCTCCAGCGTGACCGGATCGAAGCGCCAGAAGCGCCCGGTCCCGGCGACGTCGCGCTCGGTCCAGAGCCGGCGCAGGAGGCCGAGCGACTCTTCGAGACGCGCGCCGCGCTCGCGCAGCGAGGCGCCGAAGGCCTGGTACTCGACGGGGTTCCAGCCGAGTCCCACCCCGAACGAGACGCGCCCGGCGGAGAGCTGATCGAGCGTCGCGACGCGCTCCGCGATCTCGAGCGGGTGGTGCAAGGGCAGCAGGAAGACCGCCGTCGCGACGCGCAGCGCCGTGGTCTCGACCGCGATCGCCGACAGGAAGGCGAGCGGGTCGCTCTGCTGGCCGGCCTGGAAGTGGTGATGCCCGAGCATCACCGTGTCGAAGCCCAGCGCCTCGGCGAGCCGGCAGAGCTCGAAGCTGCGGCGATAGGGCTGGCGGTCCGAGGGATCGCAGAAGGGCAGGATGCTGAGCGAGAAGCGCACGCCAGACTCAAGCACTGAAGCGGGATCCGAGTCAACCCGCGAACGCGCGGATCCGGCTCGACACGCGACGCGCGCGCGGCGTAGGCTAGTCGGATCGCGGGAGGTCTCGTGAGCCAGCTTCCGATTCCGATCTTCGAGGACCTTCCCGCCGAGCCCGATGCCATCGTCGCGCAGATCTTCGACCCGATCGGGCGCGAGGGCAGGCTGGTGCGCCTCTACCACCAGCTGCGCAACGTCGCTCCGGTGCACCAGTCCCGGATCGAGCGCCTCGGCCGACCCTGGGTCGTGACGCGCCACGCGGACGCTGCGTGGGTGGCCCGCGAGAAGAGCCTGATCAAGGACGGCCGGCTCGTGGATCAGCTCGGCGGCGACCCCGAGAGCCCCTTCACCCGTGTGATGAAGCGGATGCTGAACTTCATTCCGGCGCCGCGGCACACGCGCCTGCGCCACCTCGTCAACAGCGGCTTCAGCCTGCGCACCGTCGAGCGCCTGCGCCCCGGAGTCCGGGCGCTCGTCGAAGAGCTGATCGACGCGCGTCTGCCCGACGGCCGGATGGACCTCGTGCGCGACTACGCGTACCGGATCCCGCTTGCGATGATCTGCGAGCTGCTCGGCGTGCCGCTGGAGGACACGCAGCGCATGGAGTCGTGGTCGCGCCAGGTGCTCGAGAGCGTCGACGAGGCCCGGATCCTGACGCCCGAGTTCGAGCGGCGCCGCAACGACGCGATGCTGGGCTTCTGCGCCTACTTCCAGTCGCTGATCGAGGCCCGCCGCGCGAGCCCGCGCGAGGATCTGATCTCGCGCCTCGTCGAGGTACAGCGCAGCGCCGACGATCTCTCCGACGAGGACATCGCCGCGACCGCGATCCTGATGTTCCAGGCGGGGCACGACACGACCGCGAGCGTGATCGCGAAGGGCATGCTCGCGCTGCTGCAGCACCCGGCCGAGCTCGCGAAGCTGCGCGCGCGCCCGGAGCTGATCGCGAACGCGACCGAGGAGCTCTTGCGCTACGACACCTCGGTCCAGCTCAGCTTGAACTTCGCGGTGGCCGATGTGGCCTATCATGACCGCACGATCCGCGACGGCGACGCGATCCTGATCCTGCGCGGAGCGGCCAATCGTGATCCGGCGCGCTTTCCCGAGCCCGATCGCCTCGACATCGAGCGCGCCGACATCGATCACCACAGCTTCGGGCTCGGCGCGCACTTCTGCCTCGGCGCTTCGCTCGCGCGGCTCGAGATCCAGGAGGCGATCGGCGCGCTCGCGCGCCGGCTTCCCGGCATGCAGGTCGACCTCGAGAAGGTCGTCTACCGGCCGAGTCTGCACCTGCACGCGCTCGAGGCGCTGCCCGTGCGCTGGTGAGGTGGGCGGCGGCGGGGAGTCGGCGCGGGCGTCAGCCGGGACCGCGCCGCCGGTTGCGGCTCCTCAGGTAGCGCTCGATCGCGGCGGTCTCGTCGCGCGTGAGCCGGTCGGCGAAGCCTGGCATCCCGAGCGCCTCGCGCGCGCCCCCGAGCACGATCGCGGCGAAGCTCGCGAGGGTCTCGGCGGACGCGTCGCGCAGATCGCGGATCGAGCCGCCGGCGATCGCCTGCGGGCCGTGACAGCCCATGCAGTGCTCGTGGTAGAGCTGGCGCCCGCGCTCGATCTCTGCGGGCGACGCCGCGACGCGCGCGGGCGGCTGGCCCGCGAGCGGCGGGGGCAGCGCGCGCGGCGGAGGCGGCGCACTGCGGCCGAGCGCATAGCTCAGCACGCGGCCGCCGCCGGACACACCCGCGGCGAGCGCCGCGGGCCCGCCGGTCAGCGCGAAGCTCCCGCCCCAGCCGGCCGCGACCGCCACGTACTGCACGCCGTCGAGCTCGTAGCTGATCGGCGCCGCGATCACGCCGGTGCCCGCGGGCGCCTCCCAGAGCGTCTTGCCGTCGCTCGCGCGGTAGGCGACGAAGCGGCCATCGGCGCTGCCCTGGAACACGAGGTTGCCGCCGGTCGCGAGCACGCCGCCGTTGTTCGCGGTGCGGTGGCGCACGCGCCAGACCTCGCGCTGGGCGACGGGGTCCCACGCGAGCAGGAACGCGTCGATCTCGGGCCGGGCCTGCTCGTCGAAGTCCATGTACTGCGAGAAGTCGAGGCCGGTGTTGAGGCGTCCCGGCCGATGGCGCCAGCCGCGCTCGAGGCGGAACTCCATCGGCAGGTTGTGGGCCGGGATGTAGACGAGGCCGGTGCCCGGGTGATAGGCCATCGGATGCCAGTTGTGGCCTCCGTTCGGTCCCGGGTAGACGAGCTTCGGCTCGTTTTGATAGTCGAGTGCGGAGTTCACGATCGGCCGGCCGCTCGCGTCGAGCCCCGTCGCCCAGGTCACCTTCACATAGGGCGCCCCCGAGATGAACTCGCCGCTCGCGCGATCGATCACCCAGAAGAAGCCGTTCTTCGGCGCCTGCATCAGCACGCGGCGCGTGCGGCCGCCGATCGCGAGGTCGGCCAGGATCATGTGCTGCGTCGCGGTGTAGTCCCAGCTGTCGCCGGGCGTGGTCTGGAAGTGCCAGACGAGCTCGCCGTTCTGCGGTCGCAGCGCGAGGATCGACGAGAGGAAGAGGTTGTCGCCGCCTCCGGGGCTGCGCAGCCAGCGCGGGTGGGGCGAGCCGTTTCCCGTGCCGACGTAGAGCAGGTCGAGCTCCGGGTCGTAGGCCATCGCATCCCAGACGGTTCCGCCGCCGCCGGCCTCCCACCAGCGGCCGGTCCAGGTCTGCGCCGCGCGCGCGAGCGCGGCGGACTCGAAGGGCTGCGAGGGGTCGCCCGGAACGCTGTAGCTGCGCCACGCGAGCGCGCCCGTATGCGCGTCGTAGGCGGACACGTAGCCGCGCACGCCGTACTCGGCGCCCGCGTTGCCGATCACGACGCGGCCCGCGACGACGCGCGGTGCGCCCGTGATCGCGTAGGGCTCGTTCGGGTCGATCGTGAGCGTCTGCCAGCGGACCGCTCCGGTGTCCGCATCGAGTGCGATCAACCGGCCGTCGAGCGTGCCGAGGTAGATCAGGTCCGCGTAGGCCGCGACGCCGCGGTTGACGATGCCGCAGCAGACGACGAGCGAGCGGCTGCGCGGCACCGCGGGATCGAACTTCCAGCGCAGCCGGCCGCTGCGCGCGTCGAGCGCGTAGACCACGCTCCAGGGTCCCGTCACGTAGAGCACGCCGTCGACGACGAGCGGTGTGGCCTCGACGCCCTGCGCCGTCCCGAGGTCGAAGCTCCAGGCGAGACCCAGCCCGGAGACGTTGTGCTCGTCGATCTGCGCGAGCGGGCTGTGGCGCTGCTCGTCGTAGGTCCGGCCGTGGCTGAGCCAGCTTCCGGGCTCGGAGCCGGCCGCGCGCAGGCGCGCGTCGTCGACGAGCGCGCGCGGCTCCGGCGCGGGCGTCGCTTTCGGTCCCGGGCTGCAGGCGAGTGCGAGCGCGGCGGCCGCCAGGCGCGCGGCGGCTCGAGCGGAGCTCATCGCGCGGCGCGCGTCTGCCGCTCCGCGATCTCGTACGCGGGCCCGAGCATCAGGCGCAGCAGCCGCTCGCTCGCGTAGAGGCGCTCGCCCGCGAGCCGGGTCTCGCCGAAGAGCAGGATGCCGATGATGCGGTGGCGCTCGCGCGCGCCGTCGGGCAGCGCGAGCTCCATCCAGTACTCCTCGCCGAGGCCCTCGTCGGTGGCCCATTGGTTCACGAGCTCGAAGCCCGCGATCCAGGGCTGGAAGGTTCCGAAGAAGTGCTCGTAGTAGCGGCGCGCGGCGTCCTTGCCGCGGAAGGAGATTCCCAGGGTTGCGAGCTCGTAGACCGGCTCGTCCTCGAGCGTCGCGAGCGCGGTCGCGAGGTCGGAGTTCGCCTCCGCCTCCGCGTGGCGCTTCGCGACCGCGACGAGCGCCTCGTGATCCGCCCGCATGCCTGCCTCCTCGCGCGCGCCGCGGCTAGCCGAAGCCCAGCGCCTGCATGTCGACGCGGTTGCGCAGCGCCTCGCCGCGCACGAAGCGGCCGAGATTGTCGCAGAAGAGCGCGAAGACGTCGTCCATGTAGCGGTCGGTCGAGACCGAGGAGTGCGCGGAGAGCAGCGCGTTCTCGAGGTCCCAGAGCGGGCTCTCCGCGGGCAGCGGCTCCTCCTCGAAGACGTCGAGCGCCGCGCAGCCGAGGTGCCCGCTGCGCATCGCCGCGACGAAGGCGTCGGTGTCGAGCAGCGAGCCGCGCGCGACGTTCACGAGCATGCTGCCCTTCGGCATCGCCGCGAGCGCCGCGGCGTCGATCAGGTGGCGGGTGTCGTCGGTCGCGGGTGCCGCGATCACGACCGCGTCGCAGCGCGCGAGCATCTCGTGGAGCTGATCCGGGCCGAAGAGCTCGTCGGCCGCGGGGTGCGTCATGCCCGGGGTGTAGCTGCGCCGCTGGCCGAGCACGCGCGCGCCGAGCGCCTTCGCGCGCGCGCCGACGGCCGCGCCGATGCTGCCGAAGCCGACGATCCCGATCGTCGAGCCCTGGAAGGTGCGGCCGTAGGTCTGCACGTAGCGGTGCGCGCGCTGCAGCCGCTCCTGCTCGGGGAAGCGCTTCCAGGCCTGCAGCAGGCGCCCGATCACGTACTCGGCCATCGAGGTCGCCGAGAGGCCCGAGGCGTTCGTCACGAGTGCGCGCGCGCGCGTGACGCCGGCCGCGACAAACTGGTCCACGCCCGCGCCGACGCACTGCACCCAGCGCAGCCTCGGCGCGTGCGCGAGCAGGTCCTTCGGCGTGTGCAGCGCGATCAGCACCTCGGCTTCCGCGAGCGCGCGGCGCCGCGCGTCGCGCTGGCCCTGCGCCCAGGGCGGCGGCTCCTCGTGCGGCTGCGCGGGAGGCACCGTGATCCAGACCGAGTCCGGATCGACCGGCAGGGTCGCGACCTCGATGCGCGGATCGATCGCGCGGACCGCGTCCTGGTGCGCGGCCGACTGCAGCGCGGGATAGCCGAGGCAGACGGCGAGGCGCTCGCCCGGCGCGGGCGGCCGGCCCGCCTCGGCGGCGCGCGCGCTCACGGGAGCGGGATCCCGTAGAGCCGGGCGGCGTTCTCGGCGAAGATCCTGCGCTTGTAGCGGTCCGTGAGGTCGCCGCGCGCCTCGATCTCCTTCACCGAGTCCGGGAACGCGCAGTCCCAGTGGCAGTAGTCGGACGCATAGCAGATCACGTCCTCGCCGACCGCCGCGCCGACGTAGGGGACCATCTTCTCCTCGGGCTCCATCGTGAGGAAGCAGCGGCCCCGAAAGTACTCGGAGGGGGGCCGGTCGATCCGCGGCGCCTGCTCGGGCATCAGCTCCCAGTGCTCGTCGAGGCGCTCGAGCCAGAAGGGCAGCCAGCCCACGCCGGCCTCCATGAAGCCCACGCGCAGCGTCGGGAAGCGCGCGAGGATGCCGCCGACGGTGAAGTGGAAGACGGCCTGCATCGCGCCGAGCGGGTGGGTCAGCGCGTGCTTGCCGAGGCGGGTGTCGAAGCGATCGATCGCGAAGGGCGTCTGGCCGGGCGCCTGTCCGCCGCCGTGCGTGCAGACCGCGACGCCGAGGCGCTCGGCCGTCGACCACACGACGTCGAAGCTCGGATCGTCGAGGTTCTTCTCGCGCACGTGCGTGGCCGTCACGAGCCCGACGAAGCCGTGCTGCGTGACGCAGCGCTCGAGCTCCTCGGCCGCGAGCTCGGGGTCGATCATCGGGAGCTTCGCGACGCACTTCAGGCGCTCGGGCGCGTGGCTCGCGTACTCCGCGCGCGCGTCGTTGAGCGTGCGGCAGAGCGCCTGCGCGAAGCGCGGATCCGAGAGCGCCCACTCCTCGCCCGCGCCGGGCGGGAAGAGCACCGCGACGTCGATGCCCTCCTGGTCCATGTCCTCGAGGCGCGGCTTGGGCTCCGCCATGCCCGGCCGCGTCGCGACGTCGAACTCGAAGTCCTCGGGCGCCGCGTCGCCGTCGCGCGGGTTCTCGGCATTGATCTGCGAGCCGCGGCCCGGCAGGTTCGTGTAGGTCCGCTTCATCGAGGCCACGTACGCGCGCATCTGGCTCTGGAACGCGTCGGGAATCCGGCGGCGCCAGCCGCGCGGCTCTCCGCCGTGGCCGTCCGCGTCGAGGACGAAGTGACCGAAGCGCCCCATGCTGGCCTCCCTCGCCGGCTGAGGCCGGCGATCCCGGCCGGTCGCAGCTCCCGGCCCGCCGCGATCATGCCACGGCAGAAAGCTTTCGCGCAAGCTATATTCGGGAGATGAGCGAAGTCGAATGGATGGACCGGCTCACGGCCTCCTGGGCGCGCTCGGTGCCGGAGCTCGACGTCGCGGCGCTGGTCCCGATGGCGCGCCTGGCCCGGATCAGCCTGCTGCTCGGCGCGTTCCAGGAGGAGCAGCTCGCGCGCTTCGCGATCGCGCCGGCCGACTACAGCGTGCTCGCGGCGCTGCGCCGCTCGGGATCGCCCTACGAGCTCTCGCCGAGCGAGCTCTACAACGTGCTCGAGTGCTCGTCGGGCGGCATGACGAAGATGCTGAAGCGGCTCGAGACGCGCGGCCTCGTCGAGCGCGCGCCCGATCCCGCGGACGGGCGCGGCAGCCGCGTGAGCCTGACCCCCGAGGGCCGCCGCTTCGAGCGGGCCGTGTTCGAGGCGCTGCTCGAGGCGACGCAGAGCCTGCTCGCGCCGCTCCCGGCCGCGCGGCTGAAAGAGCTCGACCGCGCGCTCGAGCAGCTGCTCGGCTGTTTCGAGCAGCACTTCTACCGCTGAGCGAGACTCCGGGCGTGGCCGCGGAGGCGCCCGAGATCGCGGGGATCGACCTCTTCGATCACCGCCAGAGCCAGAACCTCGACGCACGCACGCGCGAGTGGCGCGCGGCGTCGCCGATCGTGCGGCTGCAGCCGGACCTCGTCTACGTCGCGCGCTGGCAGGACTGCTGGGAGGTGCTGCGCGATCCCGCGCGCTTCGGCAACGCCAACGGCTTCAAGCGCGTCGAGGTGCCCGAAGAGGAGCGCATGCTCGGCGAGATGGATCCGCCGCGGCACCCGCTCCTCCGGCGCGTGATGCGCTCGGGCTTCACGCGCGCGGCCGTCGCGCGCGAGCAGCCCTTCGCGCGCGCGCGCGCGGAGCGCCTGCTCGACGCGATCGCGGCGAAGCCCGGCGCGGAGCTCGTGGGCGAGTTCTGCGACCAGCTGCCGAACGACGTCTCGCTGCACATGCTCGGCGTTCCCGAGCGCGACGCGGCGCAGATCGTCTGCTGGGCCAAGGAGCTGCTGCACAGCGACTGGCCGGCCCTGAACCGCACCGCGCGCGGCGCCGGCCTCGCGGGCGCCTTCCCGGAGTTCGCGGCCTATCTCGACGGCCTCGTCGCGGCGCGCCGCGCGCCGGGCGCGCCGGACGACCTGATCGCGCGCCTCGCGCGGAGCGAGCTCGGGGGCGCGCCGCTCTCGCCGACGGTGCTGCGCGCGCTCGCGGCGCACGTGATCCTCGGCGGCTTCTCGACCAGCACGAACCTGCTCGGCAGCCTGCTCTACCGGCTGCTGCGCGAGCCCGCGCTGCACGCGCGGCTGCGCGCGCGGCCCGCGCTCGTCGCGGCGGCGGTCGAGGAGTCGCTGCGCCTCGATCCGCCGGTGCTCTTCGTGCTGCGCAACGCGATGCGCGACTGCGAGCTGCGCGGCGTCCCGCTCGCGGCCGGGCAGCGCGTCGCCGTCGGGATCGCGTCGGCGAACCGCGACGAGCGGGTCTTCGACGACGCCGAGAGCTATCGCCTCGACCGCGGCGCGCCGAGGCATCTCTCCTTCTCGGGCGGCGCGCACCTCTGCATCGGCGCGGGCGTGGCCCGGCTCGTCGCGCGCGAGGCGCTGCGCGCCTTCGCGCTGCGCTTCGAGGTCGGCGAGCTCGCGCTCGCCCCCGGCTTCGAGGTCCGCGGCGTGCCGGTCTTCCTCGAGAACGGCCCGGAGCGGCTCGAGGTGCGCCGGGCCCGCGGCGCGCGCGGCTGAGGCGCTGCGCGCGCGCGTCCCGTATCGTGCGGGCGTGGCGCGCAGGCTCCGGCTCTCCGTCGTCGAGCAGTCCCCGGTCCGCGCGGGCGGCAGCGGCGCGGACGCGCTGCGCGAGACGCTCGAGCTCGCGGTGGCCTGCGAGGCGCTGGGCTACGAGCGCTTCTGGGTGGCCGAGCACCACGACCTGCCCGGCATCGCGAGCACGAGCCCCGAGATCCTGATCGGACAGATCGCGGCCGCGACCTCTTCGATCCGCGTCGGCAGCGGCGGCGTCATGCTGACGCACTACAGCGCGTTCAAGGTCGCCGAGAACTTCCGGATGCTCGAGGCGCTCTTCCCGGGCCGCATCGACCTCGGCCTCGGGCGCGCGCCGGGCGGCGATCGGCGCGCGCTGCTCGCGCTCGCGCACCCGCGCGCCCCGATCGACGTGCGCGCCTATCCCGAGCAGGTCGACGATCTGATCGGCTACCTCGGCGACTGCCTGCCGCCCGGGCATCCCTTCGCGGGGCTGCGCGCGGGGCCGCCGACCGAGGGGATGCCCGAGGTCTGGCTGCTCGGCTCGGGCGTCGGCTCCGCGCAGCTCGCGGCGCGGCGCGGACTGCCCTTCAGCTTCGCCCACTTCTTCGGGAACGCGGACCAGGGGCCCGCGATCGCCGCGCACTACCGCAGCCACTTCCGGCCGTCGGCATCGCTCGCGGAGCCGCAGCTGCACGTCGCGGTGCAGGTGCTCTGCGCCGAGACGCGCGAAGAGGCCGAGTGGCACGCCGCGAGCCTGAATGTCGCGCGCCTTCAGATGGCGCGAAACCAGGGCGGCAGCGGGATCCTCTCGCCCGAGGAGGCGGCTCAGCACGTCTTCACGCCCGAAGAGCGCCACTTCCTCGCGCACTCGGGCATGCGCGCGACGGTCGGAGATCCCGAGCAGGTCGCCCTGGAGCTCGGCGAGATCGCCGAGCTCTATGCGACGGACCAGCTCGGCATCGTGACGATCTGCTACGAGTTCAAGGCCCGGCTGCGCTCCTACGAGCTCGTCGCGGAACACTGCCTCGCCTAGCGAAGCTCGGCCGGGCGCGGCTCAGTACTGGTGCATCACGGGCGCGCCCGCGATGAAGCCTCCGATCGCGCGGCCGAGCTCGCCCGACGCCGGAGAGCGCTTGTGCGCCTCGAGGTCGGCCTCGCTCGCCCAGCTCTCGATCACGACGTAGCGGGTGTCGTCGTCGATGCTCTTGAAGAGGTCGTACATCTCGCAGCCCGCGTCCTCGGCCTTGACGCGCGCGAGCGCGGGCCGCGCGGCGGCCTCGAAGGCGGCGGCCCGGCCGGGCTGGATCGGGAGCTGGACGGTCAGTCGGATCGACATGGGGTCTTCCTCCGCGGGGGCGACGGCTCCGCGAGCGGCGGCCACCGCGGCCCTGCTCCGGGCGATCGGGAGCCACAACGCTACCCCAATCCGCGCGCGCGGTATGCTCGCTCGCGAGCGCGCGGAGCGCGCGCCGGAGGAAGGCCGATGGGCGGCAGCGCCGGGCTCAAGATCATCGACGTCGACTCCCACATCAGCGAGCCCCACGACCTCTGGACCTCGCGCGCGCCCGCGTCGCTCAAGTTGCGCGTGCCGCGCGTCGTGCGGAGCGGCGACACGCGCAGCTGGATCGTCGACGAGAAGATCGAGCTCGCGCGCGCCAACCCCGCGAGCGTGGTTCGCAAGGACGGCAGCAAGTCCCGCGGCATGGAGTTCTTCCAGTGGCAGCTCGAGGACGTGCACGCCGCGTCGTGGGACATGCGCGCGCGCCTCGAGATCCTCGACCGCTTCGGGCTCTACGCACAGGTGCTGTATCCGAACGTCGCGGGCTTCGGCAGCCAGAACTTCATGAAGGTCGAGGACGGCGCGCTGCGCCTCGCCTGCGCGCAGATCTACAACGACGCGATGGCCGAGATCCAGGCGGAGTCGGGTGCGCGGCTCCTGCCGATGGCGCTGATGCCGTGGTGGAACATCGAGGAGAGCGTCGCGGAGGTCGAGCGCGCGAAGCGCATGGGGCTCCGCGGCGTCGTGATGTGCAGCGATCCCGACAGCATCGGCCTGCCCGACCTCGGCGCGGACGCCTGGAAGCCCTTCTGGGACGCCTGCAACGACGCCGAGCTCCCGGTGAACTTCCACATCGGCGCGAGCGAGACCGCCTTCAACATGTTCGGGCGCGCGCCGTGGCCGTCGATGGGCCTCGCCCGGCGCCTGGCGCTCGGCTCGGCGGCGCTCTTCATGGAGAACTCGCGGGTGCTCGCGAACCTGCTCTACAGCGGGATCCTCGAGCGCTGCCCGAAGCTCAAGGTCGTCTCGGTCGAGAGCGGGATCGGCTGGATCCCCTTCGTGCTCGAGTCGATCGACTACGAGTGGCAGGAGACGGGCTCGCAGGCCGAGCGGCCGCTCTCGATGGCGCCTTCCGAGTACTTCAAGCGCCACGTCTACGGCTGCTTCTGGTTCGAGAAGACGGCCCCGACGCTGCTGATCGACAAGATCGGCGAGGACAACGTGCTCTTCGAGACCGACTTCCCGCACCCGACCTGCCTCTACCCGGGCGTGCAGGAGTACATCGCGCAGGTCAGCGCCGACTGGAGCGAGGCGCGCAAGCGCAAGATCCTGCAGGACAACGCGGCGAAGCTCTACCGGGTCGCGCTGCCGGGCTGAGCCCTGCGCTCTCGCGCCTCAGGCCCTGCGCCGCGGACCCCCGCGCAGGCCCGGCCAGCGCGAGCCGCCGATCGTGTCGGCGAAGGGCCAGAAGGCATCCGGGTCGAGCTTGCCCTCGAGCGTGATCTCGCGCGAGGTCGGCATCGCCGTCGAGAGATAGGCCGTCGCCGCGCCGCGCATCGGCAGCCGCTCCGCGATCGGGTCCCAGGGGCTCTCGAGCAGCCTGAGCTCGCCCTCGACCTTCTCGCGGTGGATCGGCTGATAGCCGGCCTTCACCATCACGACGTGCGGCGGGAAGTCGTAGCTCTTCTCGGCGCCGCCGACCGCGCGCGAGACCTTGATCCACCACTCGTGCTCGAGCTGCGACGCGGGCAGCTCCGCGGGCCCGGCCGTCCTGCCCTCGAATTCGAGGAAGGTGTAGCCGTGGTGCGAGCAGCGCGCGCGCACGGATGCGCCCATCCGGTAGTACTCGATCTCGGCGGGGAACTTCGGCTGGCCGTTGATCTCCTTGCTGATGAAGATCGCCGACTCCTGGTCGATCCCGTAGCCGAGCGCGTAGGCGCCGCGCGTTCCGCGGTAGTCGGCGTCGACGCTCACGACGACGCCGTACTCGGGCTCGTCCGGCACGGGCACGCAGTAGATCGAGAGGTGCACCTGCGACTCGCTGCTCGGGTCGAGGCCCGGCGGCAGCAGCGCCGCGATCTTCTTGGGGTCCGTGGGGTAGTCGATCTTGAGGATCGGCCAGCCCGCGATGTCGCCGGGCTGGATCTTGAGCGTGTTCGGGTCGATCGCCATGTCGTGTCTCCTCGTGGCCCGGGGGTCCGGGCGCGGGTTGCGGGATCTCGCACTCGTCTCAGGCTCGCGCCGCGCCGCCGCGGAACGCGCTGCGCTCGGGCCCGATGCGGGCCACGAGCGGCGCGAGCTTCTGGGTGTCGAAGCCGTAGAACTCGGCCGCGTTGCCGCCGAGCATCGCCTCGAGGTCGGCCTCCGGCAGGCCGCGGAAGACCTCCAGCATCATCGCGCGCGTCTGCGGCCAGGTGCCCTCGGGATGCGGATAGTCCGTGCCCCACATGATCGTCCCGAGCCCGATCTCGTGGCGCAGCTCCGCCTCGCGGCGCGACATCGCCGAGCTGCCGACGCGCACGTTGCGCCGGAAGTACTCGCTCGGCTTCATGCGCAGGTGCTTGCGGTAGCCGGTGCCGAGCTTGGCCGAGAAGTGGTGCTCGCCGTAGCGCTGGTCGAGCAGCTGCAGCAGCTCGGGGACCCAGATCGTGCTGCCCTCGGTGACCGCGACCTTGAGCTTGGGGTGGCGCTCGAAGACGCCCGCCCAGATCATGAACACGAGCGGCCGCGTGAGCCAGAAGGCGACCTCGCTGACGTAGATGCCGAGCGCGCCGGGCAGCTCGGGCGGCGGCTCGCTCCGGCTCTGCGCCGCGGGCCCGAAGAGCGCCGCTCCGAAGTACTCGTGCATCGGCGCGGCGCCCGAGTGGAAGTGCAGGATCATGCCGAGCTCCGCACAGGCGGCCCAGATCGGCTCGTACTTCGGGTGGTGGTAGGGATCCTGGCCGAGCCAGAGGTGCGGCATCAGGATCCCGCGCAGCCCGCGCTCGCGCGCAGAGCGGATCTCGCGCAGCGCCAGGTCGATGCCCCAGAAGGGCGTCACGAGCGCGAGCCCGAAGCGGCGCTCGGGCGCCATCGCGACGAACTCCGAGAGCCAGCGATTGTGCGCGCGGCAGCCCGCCCACTGCAGCTCGGGCACGGCGCCCAGCGGCAGCATCGCGAGGTCGCCGCCGAAGGGCGGCGAGTTCTGCTCGGTCAGGCCGTCGACGAAGAGCACCTCGCCCGCGACGCCGTCCGCGTCGAGGATCTCGTTGCGCCGGTCGCTGTCCCAGGCGCCGGCCAGGCCGTGGTCCTTGCCCGCGGCCCACTGCTGCGTGCCCTGGCGCATCTCGAGCATCTCGCCGGCCTGCGCGAGCGCGGCCATGCGCGCGGCGTGCTGCACGTCGAACTCCGCGCGGTACTTCGGGTCGAGGTAGTTGCGGTAGACCTCCGGGCGCGGCCCGGCGTGGCCATCCGACGAGATCACGAGGTAGCGGTCCATCTCAGCGCTCCTGGTTCGCGCTGCGCGCGTGCGGCGCGACGAGCGTGTCGGCGAGGAAGCGCGCGACGCCCGAGGCGCGCTCGCGCAGCGGATAGTCGTCGAAGTGGACCCAGCTCAGGAACATCGAGTACCAGGTCCCGACGACGACCTCGGTCAGCGTGTCGAGGTCGATCTCGTCGCGCAGCTCGCCCGCGGCGTGTCCGTCTTCGAGGATCGCGCGGAACGCGAGCCGGATGCGGCGGTTGTCCTGTCCGGCGTGCTCGGGGAACGCGAGCGCCATCATCGCGCCCGTGAGCTCGCGCACCTGGGGACCGCTCAGCTCGGCCTTCTCGGCCGAGGACTCGAAGAGCGCGACGAGATGCTCGGCGAAGGAGCCGGGGCGCTTGCGCAGCCCCTCGACGTCCTCGAAGAGCCCCTGCAGCGAGAGGTCGGAGATCTCGCGCAAGAGCTCGAGCTTCGACGGGAAATGGTTGAAGAAGGTGCCGTAGGCGATGTCCGCGCGGCGCGCGATCTCCGCGACGGTCGTGGCCTCGTAGCCCTGCGTCTCGAAGAGCGCGAGCGCCGTCTCGAGGATCCGGTCGCGGAGCTCGACGCGGCGGCGCTCGCGCCGGGTCGGCGTTTCCTCGCGCGCGGGCATCTCAGCCCTCGCCTCGGATCGCCTCGATCGAGGGACCGATCTCCTGCGCGATCGCCTCGAGCGCCGCGACGTCGAAGCCGTACACCCTGGCCGCGTTCCCGCCGAGCATCGCGCGGATCTCGTCCTCCGGATAGCTCCCGAAGGTCTCGTGCAGCGCCTTCATCGTGTTGGGCCAGGTGCCCTCGAGATGCGGATAGTCCGAGCCCCACATCAGCTTATCGACGCCGATCTCGTGCCGGAAGCGGCCCTCGTGCGGCGGCAGGAAGGACGCGCCGAGGAAGCACTGGCGCGCGAAGTAGCCGCGCGGCGAGAGCGAGAGCTTCTTCGTGAAGTGGCGGAAGATCGGGTTGTCCGCCTTGAACTCGAGCACGCGGAGCTTCTCGACGGCCCAGCCGACGCCCGTCTCGGTCAGCACGTAGTGGAGCGCCGGATGCCGCTCGAAGGCGCCCGACCAGATCAGCGCCGCCAAGGGCCGCTGCGCCCACATGTCGACCTCGCTGATGAACATCGCGGTCGCGCACTCGACGTCGCCGTAGTCGGGCGACCAGCCCGAGTGCGATTGCAGCGGCATCCCGAGCTCCGCGCAGACGGCCCAGAGCGGCTCGTAGCGCGGGTGGTGGTAGAAGGGGTGCGTACCGGTGCTCGAGGGCAGCAGCACGCCGCCGGTGAGCCCCATCTCGGCCGCGGCGCGCACCTCCCGGACGCTCGCGTCGATGTCCTCGACGTCGATCAGCGCGACGCCCGCATGGCGCCCGGGGTTCGCGCTGCAGAAGTCGGCGAGCCAGCGGTTGTAGGCCTGGCAGCCCGCAAAGCTCTCCTCGGGACTCACCGCGAAGCGGTACTGCATGAGCCCAGCGCCGAAGGGCGCCATCTGCGGGAAGATGACCTCGCCCGCGATTCCGTCCGCGTCGAGCTCCTGGATCCGCACCGAGGCGTCGAACTCGCCGCGGCGCGGCGCAAAGGGGCTCGCCGCGTCGCTCAGCATGCGGGCGATGTCGGCGTCGCTGAGCCGCGTCTTCGGGTCGGAGAGCGCGCGCATGCGCGCGCCGCCCTCGCCGGCCTGCTCGGCGTAGGCCTCGACGGCCTCCTGGTCGAAGAAGGTGCCTGCGCGCGACACCATCTCGCGCGCGTAGGCGATCCACCAGGCATCCGCCGCCGCGTGGAGCTTCTTCGGCAGGTACTCGTTGTAGGTCGAGGGCAGCGCGCCCGCGTGGCAGTCCGCGCTGATGATCATCACCTTGGACATCTCGGTCTCCCCGGCTCGGCCCGGCCTCAGGCGAGGCCCATGTGCTCGAGCGTGATCGGACACTCGCCGCGCGCGAGCTTCGCCGCGCGCTCTCGCAGCGTCGCCTCCATCGACGCGCGGTCGATCATGATCACGAAGTCCCCCTTGCGGATGCCGTCGAGCGCGAAGCGCGCGAGCTCGTCGAGGTCCTGCACGGGCAGCTCGAAGCCCGCCTTCTTCGCGCCTTCCATGAAGGCTTTGAAGGTCGTCTCCTGCCGCGCGTCGACCGGCTTCACGCGCGCGAGCGCCGGAGGGCGGTTGCGCTTCGTGGTCCAGATGCCCGTGTCGAGCATGCCGCCCGAGGGATAGAGGATCGCCGCGCGCAGCTTCGTGCCGCGGCCCACGAGCTGCGCCGCGAGGCACTCGGTCATGATCGAGACCGCGGCCTTGCTCGATGCGTAGACCACCTGCGGCGCGAGCGGCGAGATCCCGCCGTCGCCCGAGGAAGTGTTCATCACGAAGCCCTCCTCGCCCGACGCGATCATGCGCGGCACGAAGGCCTGCACGCCGTGCGCGATGCCCGCGACGTTGACGCCGTAGACCCACGCGAAGTCGCTCGGCTCGGTCTCCCAGAGGTCGAGGTTCGGAACCGCGACGCCCGCGTTGTTGCACAGGACGTGGCAGGCGCCGTGCGTCGCGAAGACGCGGTCGGCGAGCGCCTGCACCGAGCGCGGGTCCGAGACGTCGGTGACGACGCCCAGCACCGAGCCGCCGAGCTCCCTGGTCGCGGCCTCGAGCGCGCGCGCCTCGACGTCGGCGATCACCACCCGCATGCCCTCGCCGAGAAAGGCCTTCGCGAGCGCCTTTCCGATCCCGCTCGCGCCGCCCGTCACGACGGCGACGCGTCCTCGAAACTCCTTCATCGCGCAGCGGCCTCCACCGGTTCGAGCCCCCGATGCAACGGATACCGGCTCCCGGAATGGATTTCAATCAAAAAATGACATTCGTTCAAGATTCATGAATTGCGTATCTCATTCAGATACTTGAAAGATCCGATGCCGGTCCTGATACGCTGGCGCTGGGTCCGCACGGAGCTGGATGTCCACCGTATTCCCCGCCACCGCCCTCGCTGCCTTCACCGCGATGGCGCTGCTCTGGCTCGTGTCGCTCTGGCGGCGCGACGCGAGCATCGTGGACATCTGGTGGGGCCCGGGCTTCGCGCTGATCGCGGCGGTCGCGTTCGCGCTCGGGAGCGGCGGCGATCCGGCGCGCCGCGCGCTCTCGCTCGCGCTCGTCTCGCTCTGGGGCCTGCGCCTCGGCGCCCATCTCCTCTGGCGCAACTGGGGCGCCGGCGAGGACTACCGCTACCAGGCGATGCGCCGGCGCCACGGCGAGCGCTTCGGACTCGTGAGCCTCGGGACGGTCTTCGGACTCCAGGGATTTCTCGCCTGGATCGTCTCGCTGCCGGTGCAGGTCGTGCACGTCTCCGCGGGCGGCGCGCTGGGCGCGCTCGATGCGCTCGGTGCGGCGCTCACCGCGCTCGGTCTCGGCTTCGAGGCCGTCGGCGACTGGCAGCTCGCGCGCTTCAAGGCGGATCCCGCGAGCCGGGGCCAGGTGATGGACCGCGGTCTCTGGCGCTACACGCGCCACCCCAACTACTTCGGCGACTGCTGCGTCTGGTGGGGGCTCACCGCGATCGCGCTCGCCACGCCGGCCGGGATCTGGACGCTGCCCGCGCCGCTGCTGATGAGCTTCCTGTTGCTGCGCGTCTCGGGCGTGCCGCTGCTCGAGCGCGGTCTCGCGAAGCGCCGGCCCGGCTACGCCGACTACGTCGCCCGCACGAGCGCGTTCTTCCCGTGGCCTCCGAAGCGGAGCTAGGCGCCGTGCGCATCTCAGCGCGCTCGACTCTTCTCGAGGTGAGCCCACGCGCGCGGGAGCGAGATGTCGCGGTTCGGGTCGCGCGGGGGCAGGTTGAACTCGGCCGGCGGCCGCCAGCCCATCGCGCGCAGCGTCTCGCCGACATGGGTCATGTTGAGCATGTCGTGGCTGTAGCAGAAGCGCGCGTCCCCGGCGTAGTAGAGGATCGAGAGTCCCGCGACGCGCCAGGGCGTGCCGTCGGGCCGGTGGCCGAGGATCTGGTCCCACTGGCTGACGAGGCGCGGTCCCTCGACCATCGTCCAGTTCTCGGGCGTCGACCAGCCGTGCCCCGTGAGGCCCGCCATCGACTTCTCGAAGAACTCGCGGATCGCCTCGCGGCCCTCCACGCGCCCCCAGGCCGGGTCGATGTAGACCGCGTCCTCGGTGAAGAACCCGGCGAGCTCCGACCAGCGCCGCTTGCCGAGATCGATCTCGTCGCGCAGCGCGACGAGCCGCTGGTAGGTCTCCTGGGCCTCTCGCTCGATCTCGGCCGGCATGGGGTCTCCTTTCCCGTGTGTTCTCGAGCTCTTCGCGCCGAGCTCCGCGTGGCCGCGCGGGTCCGGGATCGCGCTAGGCGAGGCTTCCGAGCGCGTCGAGACCGCGCTCGATCTCGGCGTGGCGCTGCGCGACGTCGCCGCGCGTGTGCGGATGCGTGGGGATCACGAAGAGCCCGCGCCGCAGCCCCGCGAGCGCGGTCGCGGCGACCTCGTCGGCAGAGCGCTGCAGCGACGCCATGCTCCGGAGCATCTCGGGGCTGAGCTCGGGAGCCGGGGCCGGCGGGGCGTCCGCCGCGCGGTTGCGACGCGCGGAGCCGGAGTTCGCCGCGAGATCCGTCGGGACGGGTCCCGGGCAGAGCACGCTCACCCCGATGCGGTCGCGCGCGAGCTCCGCGCGCAGCCCCTCGGCCATCGCGAGCACGCAGTGCTTGGTCATGAGATAGGCGGCGATCGGAAGCTCGCGCGTGAAGGCGGGATAGGAGAGGCTCGTCTCCGAGCCCGTCATCAGGATGTGCCCCTCGCGCCCGCTCTCGCGCAGCATGCGCACGTAGGGCCGGCACGCGTTCAGGATCCCCCAGACGTTCACGTCGAAGATCCAGTCGAGCTCCTCGCGGCGCGCCTCGAGCAGCGGGCCCTGCGTCACGACGCCCGCGTTCGCGCACAGCAGATCGATCGGCCCGATCTCGCGCCAGGCGCGGTCGACGATCTCCGCGATCGCGTCGGGCTGGGTCACGTCGCAGGCCGCAGCGACTGCACCGATCTGCGGCGCGATCCGCGCGAGCTTCTCGCCCGCGACATCCGTCAGGAAGACGCGCGCGCCTCCGCTGTGGAAGGCGCGCGCGAGCGCGAGGCCGATGCCTCCGGCGGAACCCGTGATCAGCACGCGTTTGTCGTCGAGCTTCGAGAAATCCACGCTCGCGGGGCCTCCCTCCCGTGGGATCGAGGCGGAATTCTACAGGCGGCGCGTCGCGGGAATCCATCCTACACAGCGGAGAGCGAGCGCGGGCGCAGGCGAAGTCCGATTTCCCCGAGAAATCCGCCCCGGGCGCGTCTCCAGAGGGCAGAATGCTCGGACACTCCAATCCGAAGCCAGCGAAGGCGGAGAGCGAGGTGTCTCCATGTATCTCTTCACTCGGCAGGTCGTCCTGAACCCCGCGCACGCGCGCGCGGGCATGGCTCACGCGCTCGAAATGCTGAAGTACGTCAACTCGAAGACGGAGCTCGGCGTGTCGCTCTTCCAGGTGCTGCAGGGAGCGCCGCTCGGGACGCTGACCTACGCCTACCGCACGGAGTCGTACGCGGCATCGGTCGAGGCGACCGATGCGCTCACGCGCTCCGAGGAGTACCTCAGGAAGGTGGAGGCGGGTGCGGCCTTCTTCATCGGCAATCCCGAGGACCGGCTCGCGAGCTTCCTCCACGCGGCGGGCAACGTCGACGCGCCGCCGGCGGCCGCGGCCGTCGTGAGCGCGCGGCTCGAGGTCAGCAAGATCGCCGCGGCCATCGCGTGGGCGGTCGAGCTCGCGAACTACCTGAACAAGGCCACGGGCGTGCCCTCGGCGGTGCTGAGCTCGAACGTCGGGCCCTACGGCACGATCTCCTGGCTCAGCTACGGCAAGTCGCTCGCGCAGCTCGAGCAGGCGAACGAGAAGTCGAGCAAGGACCCGGGCTTCCTCCAGCGCCTCGGCGCGTCGGGCGGCTTCTTCGTGCCGGGCACGGGAATCGGGGTACTGTCGCGCAAGATCGGGTAGCGCTGCGACTCCCGGTCGCGCGCGCGTGCGACAGGAGCAGAGGCATGAGGGACGAGAAACGCGATCGCGAGGGGCGGGGTGCGCCTCCGGGAGAGCTCTCCCGGCGCGCGTTCATCGCGATTCCGCTCGCGGCCGGGGTCGCGGCCGCGGCGGCCTCCGCCTATGAGCGGGTGCAGGTGGTCGAGACGGACGTCGAGGTCGCGACGCCCGACGGCCGCTGCGACGCGGTCTTCGTGCATCCGGTCAGCGGCAAGCACGCGGGCGTGCTGATCTGGCCGGACGCCTTCGGCCTGCGCCCGGCGCTGCGCGAGATGGCCCGGCGACTCGCGGGCAGCGGTTATTCGGTGCTCGTGCCGAACCCCTTCTACCGCAACACGAGGGCCCCGGTGTTCGACATGGCCCACTTCGATTTCCAGAAGCCCGAGGACCGCGCGAAGCTCGGGCCGCTCATGGCCGGCGTGAAAGCGGCCGGTGCGGCCGAACGCGACGCGGTCGCCTACCTCGCGTTCCTCGACGCGCAGCCGCAGGTCGACCTGACCCGCAAGGTCGGCACGCAGGGCTACTGCATGGGCGGCGCGCTCGCGCTGCGGACCGCCGCGGCAGTGCCGAAGCGCGTGGGCGCCGCCGCGAGCTTCCACGGCGGCGGACTCGTGACCGAAGAGCCCGACAGCCCGCACCGGCTCGCGCCGGTGATCGAGGCGCAGGTCTACATCGCGGTCGCCGCGGACGACGACGAGAAGCAGCCCGAGGCCAAAGACGTGCTGCGCAAGGCCTTCGCCGCGGCGAAGCGCAGCGCCGAGATCGAGGTGTATCCGGAAGCGCTGCACGGCTGGTGCATGCCCGACATGCCGGTGCGCGCGGGCCAGCCGCCGATCTACCGCGCGGCCGACGCCGAGAAGGCGTGGGAGAAGCTGCTCGCGCTCTACGCGGCGGCGCTCGCCTAACCTCGGGCGCGAGCCAGGCCGCAGGAGAGAGAGCTCGAAGCATGCCGCCGGTCGTCTTCCCGACCCGGAGCGAGCTCCTCACGCCGGAGCTCCTGACCGAGGCGCTCGCCGAGCTCAGGCCGGGTGTGCGGGTCGAAGGCCTGCGCGTCGTCGAGGAGGCGCACTGCGATACCGGCTCCGCATCGACCGCGGCCCGCGCGGTGCTCGACCTCGCCTACGCGAGCGGCTGCGATGGCGGGCTCCCGCAGCGGGTCGTGCTGAAGACCGTGCTGATCCAGCCGGGCGCGCCGAGCTCGATGTACCACAACGAGGTGCGCTTCTACCGGGAGCTGCGACCCGAGATCGAGCTCGAGACGCCGCGCGTCTTCGCGAGCTGCTTCGACGAGGCGTCGGGCGGGTTCGGCGTCGTGATGGAGGATCTCCGGCAGCGATCGGCGCAGTTTCCGAACGCCACCACGTCGATGAACGAGGCGCAGATCGCGAACCTGCTCCAGCAGTTGGCTGGCCTGCACGCGCGCTTCTGGCAGAGCCCGAGGTTCTCGCGCGACCTCGCCTGGCTCTGGACCCCGTGCTCGGGCGGCTTCCGCGACTTCCTGCACGGAGCCGGCGGCGAGTTCCTGCGCTTCCAGATCGAGCGGAGCGAGTACAAACAGCGGCTCTTCGCGCGCCTCGGCCGCAGCTTCGACGACGCGTGGAGCTGCCTCTGGAAGGCCCAGGCGATCCTCGACTCGGAGCCCACCACGCTGCTCCACGGCGACACGCACTTCGGCAACACCTACCTGCTGCCCGGCGATCGCGTCGGGCTCGTGGACTGGCAGCTCATGAACCGCGGCCGCTGGTCGCACGACGTCAGCTACATCCTGATCACGGCGCTCGACACCGAGACCCGCCGGCGGCGCGAGCGGGACCTGCTCGCCTACTACCTCGAGCGGCTGCGCGCGGAGGGCGTGCAGGCGGTTCCGGATCGCGAGGAGGCGTGGCTCCTGTACCGCCAGACCGCGATCTGGGGCTTCCTGATCGGCTGGATGATCACCCCGGTCGAGAACTACGGCCCCGAGATCCTCCGCGCGAACCTCGAGCGACTCACCGCGGCCCTCGAAGACCTCGAGAGCTTCGCGGCGCTCGGGGGCTGAGACGCTGGCGGGTTCGAGACAGCGGCCGGCTAGAAGGAGAAGAGCACTCCGACCTCGGGAGCGACGTCGGCCGCCTTGGTCGTGAGTCCGACGCCGACGCCCGCCTTCAGGTAGACGTCCTCCCGGAAGAAGTACTGGAGCTCGGGGACGAGCGAGACCTCGTCGTCTTCGCCCTCGATGCCGGCGTAGAGCCGCCATGCCGGCGAGAGTCGCTTCAGGTACTCCACGGCGTACTCGCCGAATTGCACACTGTGGCCCTCTTCGAAGCTCAGCGAGATCCGAGCGGAGAAGGTGCCGAAGCGAGAGCCCTTGATCAGGCCGCCGCCGTAGGCGAGCTCCCAGTCGCTGGCTCGGATCAGCTCCTTGCTCTGGTAGAGCGGGAAGATCACCTCGAGGAAGTTGTAGAACTCGGGTCTCCGCTCGGTCTCCTCGAACCAGCGCCAGCGGAGCTGGGCCTCGAGGTCGCCCGGGCCCGACTCCGTGAAGTTGGCGGGGAGAGCGGAGAGGTCCGCGCTGTCCTTTTCGAGCTTCTTGTGATCGTAGGCCGCCCATTCGAGCTCGAAGGCCAGCCAATCGAGAGGTGCGTAGGCGAAGTACACGAGCGCCTGGTGCTCGGTCGTCTCGCCCTCGAACTCCCCGGATCCCGTGAACCCGAACTCGTCGGGCGAGTACTCCTCGTCGGAATCGAAGGTGAACTCGTAGAAGGGATAGAAGAGCAGCTCGCCCTTCTCGATGTAGCTGCCGAAGAGCGAGGTCGGAAGACCGCGGCCGCGGTCCTGCAACCAGGAAGGCAGCTCCTCGTCTGCGGCGCCCACCGGCCCGGGCAGCGCGAGCAGTAGCAGGCCGATCGCGAAGGCGCAGAGCCGGCCAGGGCATCGCAGACGATCCGAAATTCCAACGGCAGACGGCACTGCATCCGGGATCGGCATGTCACCTCCTGAGCTGCAGCAGCTTCTGGTTTCGCACGGCGACAGAATCGGATGACCCACGGAACATACACACGAGAAGGGGGCGCTGGTGCGGGGTTCGAATCCCCGCTCGGCGCGGAGCCGTCTCGGCCGCGCTTCGCCCGGACCCGCGCTACCCGATCGCCGATCCGAAGCTCGCAGGTCCTAGAGCGGCATCCCCGCGAGCTCCGCGATCCGGCGGTGGCTGTGCTGCAGCAGCATCTCGTTGCGGCCGAACACGAGCCGGTGGCCGGGCGGCGCCTTGCGCAGGTTCTCCCAGGCGCGCGCGGCGAGCGCGAAGTCCTCGCTCTCGACCACGCGCAGGATCGCCTCGTGGGCCGCGAGCACGTCGGCGCTCGCATCCGGCGCCGCGTGCGCGGGGCGGTAGATCGAGGCCAGTGTCACGGCCTCGCCGACGCCCGCGCCGGGGAAGATCCGGAAGAGCGCGTAGAAGGGCACCTGGTTGCCGATCCCCTGCAGCTGGCCCACGGTCAGGACCGCGTTCGGGCTGAGCAGGTGCACGGCCTGGTAGTAGGCCGGCGGCAGGTCCTGATCTGCCTTTCCGAGGAAGTCCTGGAACTCGGGCCCCGGCGACGCATAGCGGTGGTGCAGGCCGAAGGCGTCCCAGGTCGCGACGTAGGGCACGATGCTCGGCGCGAGCGACCTGGGATGCAGCGCCGGGACGTGATAGGGCTCGCAGAAGGTGTCGAGCGCGAGCTTCCAGTTCGCGCGCAGCGTCAGGCGGTCGCGGCGCAGGGGCTCCGCGCGCGCGAGCTCGAGCGCGCTCACGAGCTCCGCGAGCGGGCCGAGGAAGCCGGGCACGTCGATCGCGTCGTCCCCGGGGCGCGGGATCGCGAAGATCAGGCCGCCCCACTCGGCGGCCGGCACGCGGATTAGCCCGCGCCGGCTGCGATCGATGCCCTCGAAGGCCGCGGAGACCGGGATCCCGACGAGGCGCCCGTCGAGCTCGTAGGACCAGCCGTGGAAGGGGCACACGATGCGCCGCCGCCGCTCGCAGCCCTCGACGAGCCTCGCGCCGCGGTGGCGGCACAGGTTCAGGAAGGCGTTCACGCGCCCGTCGGCGCCGCGCGCGAGCGCGATCTCGGAGCCCGCCTCGTCGAAGCGCAGCAGGTCACCCGCCTCGGGCAGCTCGCGCGAGAGCCCGACCAACAGCGGCTGCTCGCGAAACACCGTGCGGCGCTCGGCCTCGAAGCGCTGCGGATCGGTGTAGACCGCGGCCTCGATCTCGAGCGTGGACTCCCCGAGGTCCGTGGTCCCGCCGGCCTCCATGTGCCGGATCAGGCGCCGCCGGATCCCGCGCGCGGCGGCCGCGAGGAAGTGCGCCGGGGCCTCCGGCTCCACGCGCGTCAGAGCTCGCTCGCCACGCCGAAGTAGTCCTGGATCGAGCGCCAGCGCTCGCGCTCCGAGGCGATCCGCTCCTCGCTGCCGACGTCGTAGTCGTGGCGCCCGAAGCGGTCCTTCGGCCTCTGCGCGAGGGCGTCGAGCATCGCGCGCCGCGACTCGCTCCCGAGCGGCAGGCCGAGCGCCGCGTAGAGCTTCTCGAGGCCGCGCTCGGGGTCGGCGAAGAAGTCGAGATAGGCCACCGGGTGGATGCGCTCGCGCGGAATCGCCCCGCTCCCGCTCCAGTCGATCACGCGCTGCAGCGCGTGGGTGGTCGGATTCCCGTCGATGAACTGGCCGTGCGGCTTGCCCTGCGCGGTGTTGTCGCTGCGCATGTAGAAGAGCGTGCCGCTGACGTCGACGACGGAGGCGGTCGCCTTCACGGGATCGCGCAGCAGGAGCACGATGCGCGCGTCGGGGTAGCGCGCGAAGAGCGCCGGCAGCACGGGCAGGTGGGTCGGCCCCTTGAGCAGCCAGTGCTGCGGCCGCCCCGTCGACTGCAGCAGCTTCAGGATCCTCTCGTGCCACGCGAAGGCGGAGCGGTGGTCCGAGGCCGCGACGTAGCGCGTGTAGTTCGGCACGTGGAAGGAGGCGGAGAACGCGTAGGACACGAAGGACGCGTAGGTGAACTCGATGCACTCGACCGGGAGCTCGCCGCCGACCTTGTGCATCGTCGCCCACTCGGGCGTGATCGCGTCCTGCAGCCCGACGAGCGCGTCGGCTCGCGCGATCCGCGGGTCGGGCCGGGGATCACCCGGGCGCGGAGGCGGGCAGGGGAACTTCGCCTCCCACATCCGCACCGCGCGCGCGTTCGGATCGGCGCCGAGGATCTCCTCGAGGATCGTCGTGCCCGAGCGCGGCAGCCCGACGATGAAGACCGGCGCCTCGATCACCTCGTCCTCGACCTCGGGATGGCGCTCGAACCAGTCGATCACGCGCAGCCGGCCCTCGAGGTGGATCAGGAGGTCCGAGCGCGTGAGCAGGCGCCCGACGAGGTTCAGATCCGCCGTCCGCTCGAGGTCGTCGAGCAGGATCCGGAAGGGCTCGCGCCAGTCGTCGTCGCCGAAGTCGGAGAGCCCCGTGTTCAGGGTCGCGCTGCGCAGCAGCGACTCCTCGTCGAGCAGCACCACCTGCCTGGCGTCGATCGCGCGCCCCATCGCGTTCGCGCCGCGCACCCACTCGGGGCGCGGGCGGGGCCGGTAGCGGAGCGGAGCGGCCGGATCCTGCACTGCGCGGGCCTCCTCTGCGGGACGGGGGAGAGCGTACCGGGCGGAATCAGCGGGCGGCGCGGGCTCCAGGGGCCCCGCCCGATTCCGGCGCGCGGCCGGCGAAGTCGTCGCGCGCGGCGGCGAGGCGCCCGGCGAGGAAGTCGAAGACCGCGCGGATGCGCGCGCTGCGGCGCAGCCCCTCGTGCGTGACGAGCCAGACCTCGAGGGAGGTCTCCTCCTCGGGGAGCACGCGCTCGAGCTCCGGGTCGGCGTCGCCGATCACGCAGGCGCAGCCGCCGATCCCGTAGCCCGCGCGCATCGCGGCGATCTGCGCGAGCAGGCTGTTGGAGCGATAGGCGATGCGGCCCTGCGCGAGCGCCGTCTCGAGCCAGAGCGAGGGCTCGCGGTGCTTGAGCGCGTCGTCGAAGCCCACGATCCGGTGCGCCGACAGCGACGCGCCGCTCGCGGGGCGGCCGTGGCGCGCGAGGTAGGCGCGCGACGCGTAGAGGCCGAAGGCGAGCCTCGCGAGCCTCTTCCCGACGAGGTTCGCCTGGCGCGGTCGCCCGAGCCGCAGCGCGATGTCGGCCTCGCGCGCGAGCAGGTTCAGCGCCTCGTTCTGGATCACCACGTCGATCTCGATCGCGGGGTGCTCGGCCTGCCACTCGGCGAGCGCGGGCGTGAGCCACGCGACGCCGAGGCCCTCGGTCGCGGTCACCCGCACGGCGCCCGCGAGCGCGGCGTCGCGCCCCGAGACCGCGATCTCGACCGCGGCGGCCTCCTCCTGCATCTGGCGCGCGGGCTGCAGCATCGACTCGCCCGCCTCGGTCAGCTGCACGCCGCGCGAGCTGCGCCGGAAGAGCTCCGTGCGGAAGCGCGCCTCGAGCGCCGCGATCCGGCGCGTGAGCGTCGGCTGGCTCACGCCGAGGCGGCGCGCCGCGCGCGAGAAGCTCCCGAGCTCGGCCACGGCCAGGAAGTCGCGCAGCGAGGTCCAGTCGAGGGGCTCGCCCGGGGCCTCGCTCCGGGGGCTGCGGTCTGCCATGCAAAAACAAATAGCTGACCCCCAGTTCTGTCGCTGGTGATTCATCCGGGGCGCGCCGATCCTGGGGCTGGCGGAATGCGGTGCCAGGGATGGAACAGGAGACAGCGATGATGCAGCGAGCAGCAACCCTCTTTGGACTCTGGCTCTGCGCGATCGCCGCGGGCTGCGCGGCGCCCGGAGCGGCTCCCCCGGGCCGGCTCGGGGCCGCGGCGGAGCGCATGCTCCCGCCGCGGGGACCCGGCGCCGTCTTCGCGAGCGTCGACGCGGCCGCGGTCGACGGCCTCGCGACGGCCTTCCTCGCGGGCGCGGGCGAGCGCGGCGCGGCCCGGCGCGCGCGCGGCGGCCGCATCCGCGCGGTCGAGGGCGGCTTCCGCTACGGCCCGATCGCCGTGGCGAGCCCGGACCAGCCGGACCGGGTCGAGCTGCGTCTCGACCCGGAGGACGTCGCCTACTTCCACACCTACGGCGGGGCCGCCTCGGCAGCCGACCCGAGGGAGCGCCGGCAGCACGCGGCCGATCGCGCCCGCAGCGCGCGCGACCCCGGCGGGCGCGCGTGCTATGTGCTGGCGCCCCGCCTGCGCATCTGGCGCTGCGACGCCGCGGAGCGCGGCAACCTCGTCGCGCGGATCCCGGCGGGCCTCGGGCGCGCGCGGGTCACGGAGGTCGCGCTCGGAGCGCGTTAGTGCGAGCGGCGCCGGCGCCGCGCTGATGCGAGCGGGGCCGGCTTCGCGCGCGCGGCGCGCGCAAACGGAGCGGAGCCGACTCCGCGCTCGCCGCGCGCGGGTCGCGCGCGCGGGCCGCGCGACCGCGCCGTTGCATTCCGGGCGGCCGCGCGCGTAGGCTGGCGCGCATGCGCCGCGAGGAGCTGATCGAGCTCTCCGACCTCAACTACGCCGAGGCCAACCGCGAGCTCAGCCGGCGCGCGGGCGGCGCCGTGCTCGACGAGGAGGGCCTGCTCTTCTACGCGGGCGGCCACCCGCTGCCCGTGCTCTGCAACGCCGCGATGCGCACGCGCGCCGAGGCCCTGGGCCCGCCGGCGGCCACTGTGATCGCGCGTGCCGACGCCTTCTTCGGCGCGCGCGGCCGCGGCTACACCATCCACGTCCGCGCGCACGCCGACCCCGAGCTGCGCAGCGCGGCGCTCGCGGCCGGCCTCGTGGAGTTCGGCAACGCGCCCGCGATGGTGCTCGAGCGCCGGCTCGACGACGCGGCTCCGCCCGCCGGCGTGACGCTCGAGCGCGTCGAGAGCGAGGCGCAGGCCGAGGCCTTCCGCGCCGTCATGGCCAGCGCCTACGCGAGCCTCGGCATGCCCGCGGACGTCGCGCCTGCGGTCCTCCGCCTCCCCGTCCTCGCGGCCCCGCACATCGCGAGCGTGCTCGCGCGCCTCGAGGACGGCACCCCGGCCGCCGGCGCGATGTGCATCCAGAGCCACGGCGTCGCGGGCGTGTACTGGGTCGGCACGGCTCCCGGGGCGCGCGGGCGCGGCCTCGCCGAGCTCTGCACGCGCGCCGCCGGCAACGCCGGCTTCGACCGCGGCGCGCGCATCGCGTCGCTGCAGGCCTCGGTGATGGGCGAGCCCGTCTACCGGCGCATGGGCTACCGCGAGGTCACGCGCTATCCCGCGTTCGTGCGCTTCGAGCGGCCGCGCGCGGCGTGAGCGCCGCGGGCGGAACGCGCGAGCCCTCCAGCGTCCCGCGCCCGGCGCGGATCTGCGACGCGCACCACCACCTGCTCGACCACTGGGCCGACTACCGCGTCGCGGAGCTGCGCGCCGATCTCGCGACGGTCCCGGAGGTCGCGAGCACCGTCCACGTCGAGTGCAGCTCCTGGTACCGCGAGACCGGACCCGAGCCCTTGCGCCCCGTCGGCGAGACCGAGTGGGTCGTGCGCAACGCGACCGGCGTGGCCCAGGCAATCGTCGGCCGCGCCGAGCTGCGGCTCGGCGCGGCCGTCGAGGAGGTGCTCGCCGCGCACCTCGAGGCGGGCGCCGGCCGCTTCCGCGGCATCCGGCAGCTCGCGAACTTCGACCCGAGCCCGGAGCTCCGGCGCTTCGAGCCCGATCCGGGCCCCGGGCTGCTGCGCGACTCCCGCTTCCGCGAGGGCTTCCGGGTGTTGGGCAAGCTCGGCCTCAGCTTCGACACCTGGCTCTACTTCCCGCAGCTGCCCGACCTCGCCGCGCTCGCCAGGGCCTTCCCCGACACCGCGATCGTGCTCGACCACCTCGGCGGCCCGATCTGCGTCGGCCCCTACCAGGGCAGGCGCCCGGAGGTGATGGCGCGCTGGCGCGAGCTCCTGCGCGAGGTCGCGGCCTGCCCGAACGTCGCGCTCAAGCTCGGCGGCATCGGCTCCCCGATGCTCGGCCACGACTGGCAGCGCCTCCCGCGCAAGCCCGGCGCAGAGGCGATCGCCGACACCTTCGGCGACGCGATCCGCTTCTGCATCGACCTCTTCGGCCCCGAGCGCTGCCTCTTCGAGAGCAACTTCCCCGTCGACCGCGTCTCCTTCGACTACGCCGCGCTCTGGGAAGCCTTCGCGCGCATGGTGCGGGGCGCGTCGGACGCGGAGCGCGCCGCGCTGTTCCACGACACGGCGGCGCGGGTGTACCGGCTGGGCTAGGCGCGGCGGTGGGAGACGGCGCGCAGCAGGGGATGGATTCGGGAGCTGGATTGCGTGGGGCCAAGGGGCGGATTCGAAGCGGCGATGTGCTGATTGCGAGATAGTCGCGGATTTCTCCGACAGCCGACTGTCCTTCCCCATGTCAAACGCACGAAGGGCGGCCGCACGACTAGTCCGGATAGTTGACAAATACCCTCCCCGCAACGTCGGACTAGCGCAATGCACTGATCGGAAGGTGCCGCCTGTTGTCCGCCTTCGCTCTCATACCGTTCGCTCGAGCACCTGTCCGGGACTCGGTGGTGCGTAGCGTGGTAGCCTCTGTCCCCGGAGCATTACTGGGGGTTCGATGCGCCACCTAGCGCTAATCATGTGCGCGATCAGTGGTCCAGCCGTATCGGCGGCACCCATGTTCATGGGGCTGGGCTATCTGCCTGGAGGGGCCTTCTCGAGTGCTGCCAACGGCGTGTCTCCCGACGGCTCGACGGTCGTCGGTTGGAGTAGTAGCTCCTTGGGTCACGAGGCCTTCCGCTGGACGAGTGCTGGCGGCATGGTGGGCGTAGGTGACCTCGCGGGGGGGGGGAGCTTCATGAGCTTCGCCACGAGCCTCTCTGCCGACGGTTCATCAGTCGCAGGGACAGGCACCGGCGCGTCCGGCTGGGAGGCGTTTCGGTGGGATGGGGACAGCGGCTTGATGAGCCTCGGCGACCTCACGGGCGGGCTCAACCTCAGCGCCGCCGAAGGCCTTTCCGCTGACGGCGCTACGGTGGTCGGTTGGAGCGATAGCGCTTTCGGCCCCGAGGCCTTTCGCTGGGCAAGCAATAGCGGAATGGTAGGCCTCGGCGACCTAGCGGGAGGTGGCTTCTCCAGCGTTGCCTTCGACGTCTCTGCCGACGGCTCCACGGTCGTGGGTGCCAGCGACAGCGCTTACGGCCGCGAGGCCTTCCGCTGGACGAGCAGAGGCGGCATGGTAGGCCTCGGAGACCTCGTGGGTGGCGCTTTCGACAGTACAGCCTGGGGTCTCTCCGACGACGGCTCCACGGTCGTCGGCTGGAGCGCGAGCGCTTTCGGCCCCGAGGCGTTCCGCTGGACGAGCGGTGGCGGGATGGTGGGCCTTGGCGACCTCAAGGGTGGGCGCTTCCGCAGCCTCGCCTACGACGTCTCTGCGGACGGATCGAGAGTTGTGGGCCTGGCTAGCACTCCGTTCGGGGACGAGGCCTTCATCTGGGACGCCGCGAATGGAATGCGTGAACTCGATGAGGTTCTGATAGCCCTGGGCGTGGATGTTGCAGGCTGGACACTCGAGCTGGCGCATGGCGTCTCCGCCGACGGCCTCACCGTGGCTGGCTACGGCACGAACCCCTCCGGAACTGCCGAAGCCTGGATTGCCACGATCCCGGAGCCATCCACCGCGCTGCTGCTTACTCTCGGCCTCGCGGCAATGTGTGCGGGACGTCGGAGCTAGAGAGACTCGCGTAATACAGTGATAGTGCTATGCTCTCGTTCCGGGGGGATGAGGGATGGCGCGACGCGACTTCGAAGGCCTCGAGCGGCGGCGGATGCGCGCCGCGCGGCTGTTCGACCAGGGCGAGACGCAGGGAGCGGTGGCCAGGCGCCTCCGGGTCAGCCGGACCACCGCAATGCGCTGGGCGCACGAGTTCGAGGCCAAGGGCCGCGAGGGGCTGCGAGGGGCCGGACGAGCCGGGCGCAAGCCGCGCCTCTCG